>Ga0302317_10000454_pt1 | contig 35590 bp, 37 predicted proteins | sample III_Palsa_N3_3_FD_200450 | JGI IMG/M metagenome (GOLD analysis project Ga0302317, IMG submission 200450) | Peat permafrost microbial communities from Stordalen Mire near Abisko, Sweden - III_Palsa_N3_3 | ecosystem: Environmental > Terrestrial > Soil > Palsa > Peat permafrost | place: Sweden...
GACGCGGCCAGGAAGGGAAGGCGGATCCGGTAACCTCAACCTTATACGCGATAACACGGCCGCTTGCTAACCGCGCGCGACATTTCGTCACCCCGCATAAACAGACGATTAAAATTTCGGAGACGCCTCATCGGACATGCTCCTTGTGACGCCGGACGGCCCGCTCTGCCAGCGCAACGGGAGCCATATTGTTGGCATATCTCGCCAGTGGCGCACCCAGATGCGCCAAGAGTGCAAGAAACTGACCAGAAATGAAGACCGGGCAGTATCTGTGACTTGCCGAATCCTAGGAAAATCAGTCCCTCAGCTTAAGAAATTGTGTCGCTATCGTAAGCGAACTCGTGCAACCGAGGTTGGGCTGCTGCGTCGCCATTGACGCCGAACGCCTATCCTGGATCAAATTTGCAAATGATCAGTGAACGTCGCGCCCTCCTGCTTCTCCTGGTTCTCGTCGCGCCGGCGGCTTGCGAGCGTCCACATCCGGCCCCGCCGCCGGTCGTTGCGACCGCGCCAGCGCCGGCGCCGCCGCTCAGGCGCTACATGATGGTCTGCAAGAGCTCGCGGACCGGCCTCAAGGCTCAGTGCGGGACGCCGGACGCGGTGATGGTGGGCATGAAGCCCGAATAGGACGCCCCCGAACAAACGTGACGCCTGCGTCATTTTTCTTGACGCGCGGTCCGAGGCGGCTAGAGTGCGGCGACACTCGAGAGATTGGGAGATAATCGCCGTGGCCGACGGAAACATCACCAAGGACGCCATGTACGACGCCGTGGCGCCGGACGATTTCGAATCCATGCTCAATCTCGACCGCTACGGCCAGCGGTCGTCGGCTTTCGACAAGATCATCAGCGCCACGCACGACCATTTCTGGGATCCGCTCGACAAGAAGTACATCGACTTCGACGAGCCGTGGGACATGGAGAACGAGGCGCTGGTCTCCGAAGACCTGAACATCGCCATCCAGACGGATTATGTCTCCGATCACCTGAAGGACCCGGCGTTGCGGGCCCAGTTCATCAACAAGTCGCTGCTGCGCAGCTTCTCGTCGATCCTGCACGGCGAGCAGGGCGCGCTGAACCTTTCGGCCAGCCTGTGCCATGTGCTCTACGACCAGGGGGCGCAGGAATACGCCGCCAATCAGACGCGCGAAGAGGCCCGCCACGTCACCGCCTTCGCCAAGTACATCAAGGCGCGCTGGGGCCGGCCCGTCGAGCCGAGCCAGGTGCTCAAGGACCTGCTGGTCGAGATCATCTCGGCGCCGGAGGTCTACAAGAAGATCATCGGCATGCAGATGCTGGTCGAGGGCCTGGCCATGGGCGCCTTCGCCACCTTCTTCCAGGAGCTGCGCGATCCGCTCGGCCGCAAGCTGATGCAGCTGGTGATGACCGACGAGGCCTTCCACCACAAGTTCGGGAAGATTTGGGCCGACCGTACGGTGCCCAAGCTGACCGCTGAAGAGCACGCCATCGTCGAGGACTGGGCGGCGCACTGCTTCCAGGCCGTGCTGTTCAACCTCGTCTCGCCGGCCGAACAGCGCGACCTCTACATCGAGTTCGGCCTCGATCCGGACAAGGTGCTGGAGGAGATCGCGAAGATCGCCACCGACGAGGCCCGCCGCGAGGATATGAAGCGGGCGACGAACATCTTCCGCGTGCTCATCAAGACCCTGCTCAACGCCGGGATCATCACCGACCGCACCCGCGCCTTCTACGGCATGTACATCGACATGGACGAGCTGAAGGCGGAAGGCGACCGGATGGTCGGCGACGACATCGCCGAGGAGGGGATCGCCTTTCTCAAGACGATCAATTTCCGCGACCGTCCCATGGCGATGTCCATCGCCGCGGAGTAGAGCGCGTCACGCTGGCGGCGAGGGCAGGCGGGCGATCAGCGCCGCCAGCCCCTTCGCGTAGCCTCGGATCAGTTGGCGCCAGTAGAGGCTGTTTTCGCCCAAGGTCTCCAGGCCGGCGGCTGTGAAACTGTCGGTCTTATAGCGCAAGAGGTCGATCGGCGGCCCGACCGAGAGGTTGGAACGGATCGTCGCGTCGAACGACAGCAGCGCCAGCTTGGCGGCTTCGTCCAGGTTGCTGTTGGGACTGAGCGCCCGATCGAGGATCGGCTTGCCGTATTTGGTCTCGCCGATCTGCAGGAAGTTCGAGCGCTCGCACGCCTCGATGAAATTGCCGGCCGGATAGACCTGGAAAGCGCGGTGGGTCTCGCCGGGAACCTGGCCGCTGACCAGGAACGCGCCCGACGCGTTGCCATAGGGCTGCACGTATCTCTGGTCGCGGTCCATCACCTCCCGCAGGCGGGCCCCGACGATGGCCGTGATGTCGAACATGGATTTCGCCGACAGAACGTCCTCGCCAGCGACGCCCGACCCAGCCGCCAGGCGAAGTTGGGTCACTACCGCCTGGGTGGTGGCGAGATTGCCCGCCGATTGGATGAAGATGACGCGCTCACCGGGCGCCTCGATGACCGCCAGCTTGTCGACTTTGGCGATCTGGTCGACGCCGGCGTTGGAACGCGAGTCTGACGCCAGCACGAGGCCCGCCGGCAGCACGATCGCGAGGCAATAGGTCATCGGCTGCGGCTCCGGTGGCGGCCTCACCCTCGTGGCCCGCGCGCGGCTTGGCAAGATGATGTATCGATCCATCGCAATGCGGCGCGAACAGGATCTTGCCGAGGCGGTGGCGACCGTGGCCGCCGACATGGTCCCCCACCTCGGCCGGGGCAAGGTCGCCGACTATATCCCCGCTCTGGCGCGCATCGATCCGCGGCGCTTCGGGCTGGCGGTGCTGACCTGCGACGGGGCCTCGGCTGCGGCGGGCGAGGCCGACGCGACCTTTTCCATCCAGAGCATCTCGAAGGTGTTCACGCTGACCCTGGCGTTGGAGCGGCGGGGTGAGGCGCTGTGGAAGCGCGTCGGCCGCGAGTCCTCGGGCTCGGCCTTCAACTCCATCGTTCAGCTCGAGCGCGAGCGGGGCATCCCGCGCAACCCGCTGATCAACGCCGGCGCCTTGGTGGTCACCGACAGCCTGTTGGCCGGCCGCGCGCCCGCCGCGTTGGTCAAGGAGATCACGGCGTTTCTCAGGGCCCGGGCGGATGATCCGGCCGTGGCGGTGGACGAGGAGGTGGCCGGTTCGGAGGCGGCCACCGGCTTTCGCAACGCCAGCCTCGCCAACTTCCTGGCCGCGTTCGGCAACCTCGAAAACCCGGTCGCGGACGTGCTGGCGGTCTATTTCCACCAGTGCGCCCTGGCCATGAGCTGCCGCCAACTGGCCCGCGCTGGCCTGTTCCTGGCCGGGGGCGGCGTCGATCCGCTGAGCGGCGAGCGGGTGGCGAGCGCCATGCGCGCCCGGCGGATCAACGCGGTGATGATGAGCTGCGGCCACTACGACGCCTCGGGCGATTTCGCGTTCCGCGTCGGCCTGCCAGGCAAGAGCGGCGTCGGCGGCGGCATCCTCGCCGTGGCGCCGGGGCGCGGGACGGCGGCGGTCTGGGCGCCGGGCCTCGACAAGGCGGGGACCTCGTTCGTCGGCATGCTGGCCCTGCAGCGACTCTCATCGATCCTCGGGTGGTCAGTGTTCTGAGCGCCTTGGTTGACTGATCAATCAAGTGGCGTCATAGATCGCTTGAATGAGCGATCAAGAGCCGCATTCGACAGCCGACCGCCTGGTGTTCGCGGCCATGCAGCTTTTCGCCGTGAAGGGCTACGGCTCGACCAGCGTGGCCGATATCCTGCGGGAGGCGGGGGCCAATTCCGGCAGCCTCTATCACGCCTTTCCGACCAAACAGGACCTGCTGCTCGAGGTGCTGCGGCGCTATCGCGACGGCATCGCGCCGATGCTGCTCGCGCCGGCCTGGGACGGCGTCGAAGATCCCATCGAGCGCATCTTCGCGCTTCTGGCCGCCTACCGCGGCATGCTGGTCGGCAGCGACTGCCTCTACGGTTGTCCGATCGGCAGCCTGGCGCTGGAGCTGCACGAGCCTGATCCGCCGGTGCGCGAACTGTTGTCGGTGAACTTCGACGGCTGGACGGCGGCGATCGAGGCGTGCCTAGCGGCCGGCGCCGACCGCCTGCCGAGCGGGACGGACAAGGCCCGCCTGGCGCAGTTCGTGCTGACGGTGATGGAAGGCGGGGTGATGCAGTCGCGCACCCACCGCACGATCGCGGCCTTCGACGCCTGCGTGGACACTCTTCGCGACTACTTCAACCGGCTGCGCGACGCGGCCATCAGGGAGGCTCCATGAACAAGCATATCCTTGCCCTCGCCCTGCTCCTGGCCGGACCCGTGGCGGCTGCGCCCAAGGCGCCGGACGTCGTCGAGACCTCGTTCGTCACCCCCGACGGCCAGAGCGATCTGCAGCAGTCGGTGGTGATCAGCGCGCCGGTGGCCGTGCTGTGGAAATCCTTCACCGACCCCAAGGAGTTCGCCCGCTGGAACGCGCCGGTGGCGGCCATCGACATGCGCGTCGGCGGCACGCTGGAGGCCAGCTACGATCCCAAGCATCCCCTGGGCGACCCCGACAACATCAAGCATCGGGTGATCACCTTCCTGCCCGAGCGCCTGATCGTGTTCCAGAACATCCAGGCCCCGCACGATTTGCCGGACGCGGACAAGTTTCAGCGCACGGTGATCATTGTGCAATTCGAGCCGCTTGGCCCCTCGAGGACCCGCGTGACGCTTTCCTGCACGGGCTTCGGGGCGGACGACGCCTCCAAGCGGATCTACGCCTTCTTCCATCAGGACAACGCCGAGGAACTGGAGCGCTGGAAGCGCGTGTACGAGGCGCCCGCGGGCTGACCGCTGCTTGACCCGAGGGTCAACTGCGGGCATCCCGGCGCCGAGGGATTTTGAAGAGGCGCCGCATCGCCGATGAAGATCCTCGCCGCGCTGGCCACGCTGATCCTTGTCCCTTCGCTGGCCATGGCGGCGGCGCCCCAGCCGGCCCAGGCCGTGCCGCCGGGTATGTACGCCGGCCGCTGGTTCCAGATCGCCCAGATCCTCCAGACCGACCATCATCCCTGCCACGAAGGCGTGGACGAGTTCGTGCCTTCGGCCAAGGGCGGCTTCACGATCATCATGACCTGCCAGGGCTACCTCGGCGGCCCGCGTAGCGTCTCGGCCCACGGCGAGGTTACGCCCGGCTCCGGCGGGGCCAAGTTCAAGCTCTCGTTTCTCGGCGGCCTGATCCGCCAGGAGTATTGGGTGCTCGACCACGCCGCCGACCAGTCCTGGGCGCTGATGGCGACCCCCGGCGGCAATTTCCTCTGGCTCCTGGCCCGCAAGCCGGCCTTGAGCGCCGCCGACCACGCCACCGCCTGCGCCCGCATCCGCGCCCTCGGCTTCGATCTCGCCAAGCTGACCCCCGACCGCTGATCGCGCTCGAAGGCGGATTTCTGTTGACGAATTGTGGATAACCGGCCTCGCGCGGATTCGTCACTTGATTCGGACGAAACCTGGGCGTAGCTTCAACTTGTCGGCCAACGCGAAAGCAACGGCGGCAAGCAAGCGGCGGACCGCAAGGAAAGCAACGAGCAAGCCAAGGTTATGACGCTCTACTCCGCAAGGAGTGTTGACCAGACGATTTTGCGGGGGCTTCGGCCCCCGCAATTTTATTTGGGCCAAGCCCCCGAAATCTTCACAAATCTTGGTGGTCAACGACGGGGCGGCAAGGTTGGCGCCCGCCTCTTGCGTTGGAACGTAACCGGAACGATGTTGGCGCGGTGGAAGAGACGATCGTTCTCAGCTCTGGCCGCCCGGAGATCACCAGCGCGGTGACGCGCGGCGCGGCGCGACTCGCTGTGGCCCTCGGCTGGGCGCCTCTGCTGGAAGTGGTTTTGCCCAACGGCCGGCGGGCCGACATCATGGCGCTCTCCGCGCGCGGACGCGTCGCCATCGTCGAGGTGAAATCGGGCCTCGAGGACTTTCGAGCCGACCGCAAGTGGGGGGACTACCTACCCTTCTGCGACGCCTTCTACTTTGCCGTGACGCCGGAATTTCCACAGGATGTCCTGCCGCCGGAGCCGGGGCTGATCGTCGCCGACGCCTTTGGCGGAGCGATCGCCCGCGATGCGCCGGAGAGCCTGCTGGCGCCGGCGCGGCGCAAATCCCTGACCGTCGCCTTCGCCCGCCTCGCGGCCATGCGGGCGCTGTTGGGCGGCGACTAGCGGGGGGCCCGTTTGGAGAGGATGCGCTGCAGGGTGCGGCGATGCATGTTGAGTCTTCGGGCCGTCTCGGAAACGTTGCAGTTGCACTGCTGATAGACGCGCTGGATGTGCTCCCAGCGCACCCGGTCGGCGCTCATCGGATTCTCGGGCGGCGGCGGCGCCCCGCCCTCGGCGGCCAGGAGGGCGGCCACGACATTGTCGGCGTCCGCCGGCTTGGACAGATAGTCGACGGCGCCGGCCTTCACGGCCGCGACGGCGGTGGCGATGTTGCCGTAGCCGGTGAGCATGATGATGCGCGCTCCCGGTCGGGCCTCGCGAAGCAGGTCCACCACGCTCAATCCCGATCCGTCGGCCAGGCGCATGTCGAGCACCGCGAAGGCCGGCGGGGCGGCGCGCACGGCCGCGATCGCTTCCTCGACCGACTCGGCGAGCGTGGTTTCAAAGCCCCTCGACTGGAGCGCCCGCCCGAGCCGCGTGCGCAACACAGCGTCGTCGTCGAGCAGAAGCAGGCTCCTGTCCGCGACTTCGCTCAGCGCCGGATGGAAATCACTCATACGCGCCCCTGAAACTGGTGGGCTCCAACCGCCCCCTGCTTCAAAATGTCGCAATTCGGGCGCCGAAGGCAAGTCCGCCTTCCCTACGCCATCGAAGGGTCAGTCGACCGCCTCGATCGCTGTCCGCGGCCAGCGCGCCGAGACAATGGCTCCCCGCCGGCGGCCGTTGCGGAACGTGACGACGGCGCCGGTGCGCTCGAGCAGGGTCTTGGCGATGAAGAACCCGAGCCCCATGCCGACGTGGCCGGTACGCGAACCTTCGGCCCCCGGCCGTGTGGTCACGTACGGATCGCCCAGACGATCCAAAATCTCCGAAGCGAAGCCCGGCCCGTCGTCCTGGACCTCAATGGAAACGAACCGGGAGTCGAACTTGGCCGAGATCAGGATCTCGGCGCGGGCGAAGTCCACGGCGTTCTCGACGATGGAATTGAGCGCGTGGAGGATCTCGGTCTTGCGCCAGACGTCCGGCGCGGCGGAATCGGACGGCCCGCTGACCAGGGCCTCGACCCGCACCACCGGGTCGCCCTCGTAAGGCGCGACGATATCGTCCAGGAACTCCTCCAGGCTGATCCGCTGGATGGTTTCGGCCTCTTCCGGCGCGTCGGTGAGGCGCTTGAGGATGCCCCGGCAGCGCTGAGCTTCGTCCATCAGCAGCCAGGCGTCCTCACGCAGCGGCCCCTCCGGCGTCTCGCGCGCCAGTTCCTTGGCCACCACCGAGATGGTGGTGAGCGGCGTGCCGAGTTCGTGCGCGGCGGCGGCGGCCAGGGCGCCGAGAGCGGAGACTCGCTGCTCGCGCGCCAGCACCGTCTCGGTGACGTGCAGGGCGAGCTCCATGCGGGAGCCGCGGGCCGCGGTCCAGGCGGTGAAACCGCCGGTCACGCCCATGCCCATGACAAGGGCGACGATCGCCCCGACCCGATAGAGCAAGGGCAGGCGGAACGGTGTCGGCCCCGGCCAGGGCAGGGGCGCGCTGTAGAACGCCAGGACGGTCGCCAGGGCCGCAGCCAGGACGCAGACCGCGACGGCCCAGCGGGTCGGCAAAGTGGCGAAGGCGACGGTCACCGGGACCACCATGAGCACGCAGAATGGGTTGCTGAGGCCGCCGGTGAAGAACAACAGGCCGGAAATCTGGCACACGTCGAAGATCAGCTGGCCGCCGGCCTCCCACGGCCTGGCGAACCGCCGGCTGGCCGGCGAGATCATCATCACCAGATTGAAGAAGGCGCTGGCGCCGACGAGGGTGAAGCACTGCAGATATGGCAGGTGCAGGCGCAGCACGCCGACCACCAGGACGATGCCAAACGCCTGGCCGACCACGCCGAACAGGCGCAAAACCACCAGCGTCCTGGTCTTGATCCGCCCCACGCCGACGCCGGGTGCTTGCGCGCCCAGGCTCGCCAGCGTATCGGCGGGCGAACCGGGCGGCGCGACTAGCGGGAAGCCGACGGCCCCCACGGAGTCTGCCGTCGTCGACGTCATGCCCCTCCAATCAACGCGTACGGGCGAGGCCGGCGAGCCCCTGTGAAACGAACATTTTCTATCACAGTCTTCGCCCTTGTGGCGATTCTCGGCCTGACGGCCTGCGACAAGGCCGCGCAGCCGGCTCCAGCACCTTCGGACATCGGCGGATCGTTCCAGCTCACCAGCGATAGTGGCGCCCGCGTCGATGAACGACTGCTTAAGGGCAAGTGGAGCGTGGTCTATTTCGGCTACACGTTCTGCCCCGACGTTTGCCCGGCCACGCTCGCCCAGCTGGCGGCCGCGCAGCAGGCGCTGGGCGAGCGCGCGCTCCAGGTGGTGTTCATCACTGTCGACCCGGCGCGCGACACGCCCGCGGCCCTGCACGCCTACCTGGCTCAGACGTCGTTTCCGAAGGGCGCCATCGGCCTGACCGGCTCCGAGGCGCAGATCAAGGCTGCGGCCGGCGCCTACCACGTCTACTACGCCCGCCAGGGCAAGGGCGCGGACTACAGCGTCGATCACACCTCGGTCCTCTACCTCATGGACCCTGAAGGGCGGTTCGTCCGCCCGATCACCCCTGGACCGCCGGCCGACATGGCCGCACAGATCGCTGCGGCCATGGGATGACCAAATGGCCGCGCCGCCGAGCGGCTGGACTTCGCCAGCGAACCTTCCCCATATTGCCCGGCTTGCGGATCAGCTAAGGAGCCGGATGCTCTACGCCCTGCACGAGACCGCCTACCGAACCGCTGCGCCCTTGCGGGTGGCGGCGGAGTTCGCGCGCGACTTCTGGCGTTCGCCGTTCAATCCGGCTTCGGCCTCCGGCTTCGGGCGGGCGCTATCGGCCTCGGCCGACGTCACCGCCAACCTGACACGCCGCTATTTCCGGCCGGCCTGGGGCATCGACGACGTCGCTGTGAACGGCCGCCTCATCCCGGTGCGGCGTGAGACGGTGTGGCGCTCGCCGTGGGTCAGGCTTCGTCGCTTCTCGCGCGACCCGGACGCCTTGGCGGCGGCGGGCGCGCCGACGGAAACCCCGGCGGTGCTCGTCATCGCGCCGCTGTCTGGCCACTATGCGACCTTGCTGCGCGGCACGGTGCGCACCTTCCTCCAGGATCACGACGTCTATGTCACCGACTGGGCCAACGCTCGCGACGTGTCGATCCTGGAAGGCCGCTTCGATCTGCACGACTACATCGACACGCTGATCGACATTCTGGGCGAGATCGGCCGCCGGGCGCACGTGGTCGCGGTCTGTCAGCCCGGGCCGCCGGCGCTGGCGGCCGCCTCGCTGATGGCCGAGAACGACGACCCGCTGCGGCCCGCCAGCCTGACGCTGATGGGCTCGCCTATCGACGCTCGCCTGTCGCCGACGGTGACCAACCAGCTGGCGGAGAAGCGGCCGTTCACCTGGTTCCAGTCCAACATGATCCACACCGTGCCGGGACCCTATTCCGGGGCGCTGCGACGGGTCTATCCGGGCTTCGTTCAGCTCTACAGCTTCATGTCGATGAACGCCGAGGCTCACCAGAGCGCGCACTGGCGCTATTTCGCCGACCTGGTGAAGGGCGACGGCGACTCGGCCGAGAAGCACCGCGAGTTCTACGACGAGTATCTGTCGGTTCTGGACCTCTCGGAGGAGTTCTACCTGCAGACCGTCGACGAGGTGTTTCAGCGCTACCTGCTGCCCAAGGGCGAGATGGTCCATCGCGGCCGCCGCGTCGATCCGGCGGCGCTGACAGATGTCGCGCTGATGACCGTCGAAGGCGAGAAGGACGACATCTCCGGCGTCGGCCAGACTCAGGCCGCCCACGGCCTGTGCGTCAATCTGCCGGCCGACTGGCGCGAACTCTATGTGCAGCCGGGCGTCGGCCACTACGGCGTCTTCAACGGCCGCCGCTTCCACGAGGAGATCTATCCTCGCATCCGTGATTTCATCGCCCTGCGCGAGGGGCGTCTTTGAGCCCAGCGCCGGCGTCATGAGGCTGTTCGCCAAGCCCCTGGCGGATGGCGCGCGGGTGGACCTCGGCGGGCTCACCCTGCGCCTGCGCGTCAGCCGGCGGGCGCGGCGCGTCTCCCTGCGCATCGACGTCCGGACCGGCGAGGCGGTGGCGACCGCGCCCTCGGCCCGACGGCTCGCCGACGCCCTGACCTTCGCCCGCAGCCGGCGGGGCTGGCTGGAAGCCCGCCTGGCGGCCCGACCCACCGGCCCCGCGCTGGTGGCCGGGGCGCGGATCGTCGTCCTGGGCGAGGCCTGGACGCTGGCGCCGGACGGCCGCCGGCCAAGGTTCGAGGCCGGCGTCCTGCATGGTTGCGGCGCGGGTGAGGTCGACGCCCAGCTGGTGATCCGCGCCATCCGGCGCGCAGCGCTCTCGACATTCACCGAACGGGCCGCCGTCCATTGCGCGCGGCTCGGGGTTCCGGTCCCGACGATCAGCCTGGCGGATACCGCCAGCCGCTGGGGCTCGTGCACCCCGACCGCCTCCGGACGGACCGGCGCCGTGCGGCTCTCCTGGCGTCTGGCGCTTACCCCCTTTGCCGTCGCCGACTACGTGGTCGCCCACGAATGCGCTCACTTAGTCGAGGCCAATCACGGACCCAGATTTTGGGCCCTGGTGCAGGAGCTGGTGGGCGATCCGGCCCCACACCGCGCCTTTCTGCGTCGCGAGGGCGTGGCCCTGCTCGCGTTCGGGCGGACAGGTTAGGGGCGGCGATGGACGCGCTCGCCGTCGAGGGTGTGACCAAGCGCTACGGCGCGTTCACGGCCGTGGACGATGTCAGCTTCACGCTCGGGGCCGGCAAGATCCTCGGCTTCCTCGGCCCCAATGGGGCGGGGAAGACCACCACCGTGCGGATGATCCTGGGCCTGATCGTGCCTTCGGCCGGGCGGGTGCGGGTGCTGGGCGAGGAGGATCCGGCCCGGGTGCGCGACCGGATCGGCTTTCTGCCAGAGGAGCGTGGCCTCTATCGTCGGATGAGTCCGGTGCAGGCGATAGGTTTCCTGGCTAGCCTCAAGGGCGTACCCGCCCCCGAAGGGCGCCGACGCGCGCGCGAGCTGCTGGCCGCCAACGGTCTGGGCGACTTCGCCGACAAGCCGATCAAGTCGCTCAGCAAGGGCATGGCCCAGAAGGTGCAGATTCTCTCCACCCTGGCGCACAACCCCGAGCTGGTGATCCTCGATGAGCCGTTCTCGGGCCTCGACCCGGCCAACCAGCAGGCGCTGGAAGACCTGATCCGCAGTGTCGCCGCCGGCGGCGCGACGGTGATCTTTTCCACGCACGTCATGCAGCACGCCGAGCGGCTGTGCGACCAGGTGCTGCTGATGGCCCGCGGCCGCAAGGTGTTCGATGGCACGGTCGAGGCGGCCAAGTCGTCGGCGCCCCGCACCCTGTTGCTGGAAGGCCGCTTCGACACCCAGGCGCTCGAGGGGCTGCCTGGCGTCGCCGAACTCTCCGCCACCCCTGGCGTCGATGGCGAGACTCTGGTCAGCGCCGCCCTGGCCAAGGGCGCTCCGGCCCAGGAGGCCCTGCGCGAGGCCTTCGCGCGCGGACTGGATATTCGTCGCTTCGAACTGCGCGAGCCGCAGTTGCACGATGCGTTCCTGGTGCTGACCGGCGGAGGCGACTCGTGAGACGCCTGCTTCGCATCGCCCGGCGCGAATATCTCGCCTATGTGCGCACGCCCGGGTTCTGGCTCTCGCTGCTGCTGTTGCCGGTGGGTCTGTCGATGATCGTCATCGCGCCCATGGCCGTGGATCACGCGACGCCGACGCCCAGGATCGCCGTCGTCGACTTCACAGGCGAGCACCTGGAAGGACCGGTCACCACCGCCCTGGCGCCGCCGGGCGCCCCGCCGGCGGCGATCGTGGTCGCCGCTCCAGGAGCCCCATTCGCCAATCCCGCCGACGCCCGCGCACGTCTCGAGCCGCTGCTGCGCACCGCGGGCCCCGCGGACGGGCGTCTCGACGCCGCGGCGATCATTCGCTCCCAAGGGGCCGGCGTCACAGTGGATTTCTGGACGCGGGACGTGGTCGCCGGCGGCCTCGAGCAGACGGTGAGCAGCGCTATCGGCGACGCGGTCAAAAACGCCAAGCTGAAGGCGATGGGCGTCGATCCCAGGACCTTCGAGACGCTCAGTCCGACCATCTCGCTCTATTCGCCCAAAGCCGCGGCCGGAAAAGTGGAACTCAAGGACCGGCTGCCCGCCGTGGCGGGCCTGGCCATGGGCATGCTGCTGCTGATGGTGGTGCTGACCGGGGCCGGCATGCTGCTCAATTCGGTGATGGAGGAGAAAACCAGCCGCATCATCGAGGTGTTGCTGTCCTCGGCGTCGGTGCCGGAGATCATGGGCGGCAAGATCCTGGGCGTAGCGGCGGTGACCGGAACGATCCTGTTTTTCTGGATGTCGATCGCCGGCGGCTTGGTGGCGGTGCGCTCACCGCAGACCCTGGTCGACCTCGCGGGCGTCTTCCTGCAGCACGGGCACTGGGCCTACTTCGTGCTCTATTTCACGGGCGGCTATCTGATGTTCGCCACGCTCTACGTGACTGTCGGCGCGTTCTGCGAGACCTCGCGCGAGGCCCAGACCCTGCTCGGGCCGATGATGATCGTCATGACCGTGCCGGCCATGTTCATGATCCAGGGCGCGGCGCATCCGGACTCGCCGCTGCTGCGCACACTGTCGTGGGTGCCGCTGTTCACGCCGTTCATGATGGCGGCGCGCCTGGCCACCGACCCGCCGCTCTGGGAGGTCGTCGGCACGGCGACAATGATGTTCGCCGTCACCGGCCTCGAGCTATGGCTGGCCGTACCGGCGTTCAAGGCGGGGGCGCTGGCGACCGGCCGCTTCGATTTCCGCCTGTTCTTCGCCAGCCTGGCGCGGCGCCGCCAGCCCTGAAAGGGCGGGTGCTGGGTCGTGCAAGCGGACGTTGGCGCACGGTCGGGAAGCGGACATCGTGCAGTCCATGGCGCGTTGAACGCCGCCTGGGCGCGAAGGCGGATCGTCGTCGATCCTTCACCCCCTAGAAATTCGGTTGTGTCGGGGCCTCGACCGTCGGCGCCTCGCCCGGCGGCGTTTCCAGGAGCGGCGGGCGTGGTTTGTCGGGCGCCTGCGGTTGCGACGGCTCCGCCGGCGCCGCCGGCGACTCGGCGGGCTCCGGCGGGTCCATGCCGGTGGGTGATTCGGCATCCGGGATCGGCTGGCCGGTGGTCAGCAATTTCGCCAGGGGATCGTTGTCGGCGTCTGGCGAGACCATGCCGCCCGGGATGGGCTGGGTCTGGAGCCTGGGGAGGGCGGCGACCATGAAATTTCGCCAGATTTCGGCCGGCGCGCCGCCGCCGGTGACCTTGCGCATCGGGGTGGAGTCATCGCGTCCGACCCAGACGGCCGCCGTGAAGCCGCCGGTAAAGCCGATGAACCAGGCGTCCTTGTAGTCGCTGGTGGTGCCCGTCTTGCCGGCCAGATCGTAGCCGGGAATCCGGGCCCGCGCCCCGGTGCCGGCGGCGATCACCTGGCGCAGCATCTGGTCCATTTCCGGCAACGCCGGCTGGCCGATGACCGCCTGACGCGCGTCGATGCTGGTGGCGTGCTGATAGAGCACGCGTCCGGCAGCCGTGCGGATGCGATCGACGCCATAGGGCGGGGCGCGGAAGCCGCCATTGGAAAAGGCGTTGTAGGCCTCGACCATCTCGATCGGCGAGACGTCCACCGCCCCCAGCGCCATGGAAGGATTGGTCTGGATCGGCGAGATGATGCCCAGGCGCTGGGCCGTCTCCTTGACCCTCTGGGTGCTGACCTCGTCGGCCAGACGCGCGGCCACCGTGTTGATCGACTGGGCCAGCGCCGTCTCCAGCGTGATTTGGCCGAGGTAGCGGCCGGTGTAGTTGCGCGGGGTCCAGCCGTTGATCGTTATCGGCGCGTCGACGATCTGCTCCTGCGGCGTGTGCCCGGCCTCCATGGCCGTGAGGTAGACGAAGGGCTTCCACGACGATCCGGCCTGGCGGCGGGCCTGGCTGACCCGGTCGAACTGACTTTTGCCGTAGTCGGTCCCGCCGACATAGGCGCGGATGCGGCCCTGGCCGTCGACGGCCACGAGCGCGCCCTGGCCGACGTTCTCGCCGACGTGGGCCGCTACGCCCGCCCTCACCGCCTGCTCGGCGGCGGCCTGGATCGGCAGGTCGAGCGTCGTCTCCACCACCAAGTCCTCGGTCGGCTCGCCGACCAGCGAGCGAACCTGGGTGTCGAGCATGTCGACGAAAAACTGCCCGCGTTGGTCGGCCAGAGCCGCCGACACGCGCACCGGCTGGGCGAAGGCCTGGTCGCGCTCCTCCGGGGTGATCGCCCCGGTCTCGACCATGGCGTTCAGGACCACCGTGGCGCGCCGCGCCGCCCGGTCGCTGTTGGAAGCCGGGTTATAGCGGCTCGGCCCCTTCATGGTCGCCGCCAGCAGGGCCGCTTCGCCGAGGGTGAGCTGTGCCGCCGGCTTGTTGAAATAACGCTGCGAGGCGGCCTCGATGCCGTAGGCCCCGCCGCCGAAGTCCACCCGGTTGAGATAGAGCGCCAGGATCTGCTTCTTGGAGAAGTGCGTCTCGAGCCACACCGCCAGGATCAGCTCCTGGATCTTGCGGCGATAAGTCTGGGCGGAGGTCAGGAAGAGGTTTCGGGCCAGCTGCTGGGTGATGGTCGAACCGCCGCGCAGCGTCCCGCCCCGGTGGGAGAGGTTGTAGGCCTCCGAACGGATCATCCCCCAGGGATTGAACCCGAGGTGGTGATAGAACTGCCGGTCTTCGATGGCGACGAAGGCGGCCGGCACGTAAGGAGGCAGGGAGTCGAGGTCGGCCGGCGGGGAGACCTGGCTGCCGCGCACGGCGATCACCGAGCCTGAGCGGTCGAGGTAGGTGATCGAGGGCTGGCGGTGGACGTTGTAGAGCTGCGAGGTGTCCGGGAGGTCGCGGGCGAAGATGAGCAGCAAGCCGGCGAGGAGAATAAGGCCCCAGACGCCCAGCACCACGCTCCAGTAGAGGCTTGCGCCCAGGAAGCTGCGGCGCGGCGCCCCGCCGCCCGTGGGATTGGCCATGATTTCGTCCTGCCCGCCCGGTGACGGAGTCTAGCCCGCCGGCGCCTTAGCCGCCATGCGCCCGCGAGGTTGAGGAAGGCTTAAGAGGCTGTTCCAGCCATGGCGCGGAACGATTGTCTCAAATCGGATTTTGCTCTAGCTCAGACTGGTCGATTGACTAGTCGAGAATGACATGACCCGTCACGTAGGGGCCTACGAGGCCAAGACCCGCCTGCCGGAGCTCCTGAGGGACGTCGAGGGAGGCGAACGCATCACCATCACCGTTCGGGGCCGAGCGGTCGCGGAACTGACCCCGATAGACCGCGCCCGGCGTGGGGCGGCCGACGCCGTTGCGGCCATGAAGGCCTTCCAGCCGATCAAGGGTGTCGAGGCGACGACCGTGAGGGAATGGATCGAGGAAGGCCGCCGATGAGCTTCGTGCTCGACGCCTCGGCGGCGCTGGCGTGGGTGTTCGAGCGAGCGGACGCGACCGAGGCGCGGGAGGCCGTGGCAGTGCTGGACCGCCTGGCGACGGACGAGGCGATCGTCCCGGAGCTGTGGCATCTGGAGGTGCTGAACGCCTTGGTCGTCGGCTGCCGTCGGAAGGCCATCGCCACCATCGAGGCTGTCGATTTTCTCGACCGCCTGGATGCGCTGCCCATTCGTACGCATGGCGCGCCGTTGGCCGATCGCAAGGAGCAGCTCTTCGGCCTGGCCCGCGAACACGACCTCAGCGCCTATGACGCCGCCTACCTGGACCTGGCGATCCGCACACAATCCCCCCTGGCGACCTTTGACCGGCGCCTCGCGGCGGCGCGCGACCGGACCGGCCTGGGACCGCCATGATCGCAGAGACTGTAGCGAAACGAACGGCGCTTCGTCGCGGTGTCTACGGGATCTGGGCGCGGCCCTGACTCGCCCGGCGTGAGGCGCCCTCAGTCGGCTTTGCAGGCGGCCGCCGGCCTGCCATATGGCGGCGTGCCCGATCGTGAGTCGCCCGACCTGTCCCTGGACAGCGCCCGCGAGGTGCTGCGCCGCGTTTTTGGCCATGCCGATTTCCGCGGCCGCCAGGCGGAGGTGATCAGCGAGGTTCTCGCCGGCCGGGACGCCATGGCCGTGCTACCCACCGGCGGGGGCAAAAGTCTTTGTTATCAGATCCCCGCCCTGCTGCGGCCAGGTCCGGCCATCGTCGTCTCCCCCCTGATCGCGCTCATGGCCGATCAGGCGGCGGGTCTGGCGCAGCTCGGCGTGGACGCCGGGCGGCTTGATTCGGCGCTCTCGCCGGAAGCGCGCGGCGAAACCTGGCGCGGGCTCGAGGCGGGCCGGATCGATCTCCTTTATGTGGCGCCCGAAACCTTGATGCAGCCCCAGGTGCTCGAGCGCCTGGCGCGGATGCCCCTGTCCCTGATCGCGGTCGACGAGGCTCACTGCGTCAGCCAGTGGGGTCATGACTTCCGCCCCGAATACCGCGCCCTCGGCCGTCTGGCCGACGTGTTTCCCGGCGCGCCGCGCCTGGCGCTGACCGCCACCGCCGATGCGCGGACGCGCGATGACATCCGCGTCGAGCTCCGGCTCGGCGACGCGGCGCAGTTCGTCGCCAGCTTCGCGCGTCCCGAGCTGATCCTGTCGGCCGAGCGCAAACGGGGGGCGGCGGGCCGGCGGGTGGCCGATCTGGTCAAAGCGCGGGCCGGACGCGCCGGCGTGGTCTATTGCGGCAGCCGCAAGGCGACCGAGACTCTGGCCGAAGCTCTGGCGGGGGAGGGAATTTCCGCCCGCGCCTATCACGCCGGACTGGAAAAAACCGATCGGGCCGACCGCCTCGACTGGTTCCTGAACGAGGATGGGGCGGTGATGGTGGCGACTATCGCCTTCGGAATGGGCATCGACAAGCCCGACGTCCGCTTCGTCATCCACGCCGACCCTCCGGCGGCGATCGAAGCCTACTGGCAGGAAGTCGGCCGTGGTGGGCGCGACGGCGAGCCGGCGGAAGCCGTGACGCTCTACAGCGCCTCCGACATGGCCTGGGCCCTGGAGCGCATCCGCCGGCGCGAGCTGCCCGAGGCGGTGGCCCAGGTCCAGATCCGCAAGGCGCGGCAACTTTACGCCATGCTGGATGGCCCAGCTTGTCGCGCCGCCGCCGTGCGCCGCTACTTCGGCGAGACCGAGGTCGAGCCGTGCGGCCGATGCGACCGCTGCACGCTTGCGCCTCTAGGGGTCGACATGACTGAGGCGGCGCAGAAGGCCCTGTCGGCGGCGCATCGCCTGGGCGGGCGGTTCGGGCGCGGTCGCCTGGTTGACCACCTGCTGGGCAAGACCCGGGACGTGCGGCCGCAGGAGGCGGCACTGTCGACCTTCGGCGTCGGCAAGGAGCTCACTGCCCCCGCCTGGCGGGATCTTATCGAGCAGCTGTTGTTCGAAGGTCTTCTGGCCGAGGAGCCGAACGAAGGCCGGCCGCTGATCGGGCTGGCCGATGCGGCCGCCACCCGCGCCGTCTTTCGCGGCGAACGGCGCGTAACCGCTGTGCGGCCGTCCGGGTCCTCGGGCGGCGCGCGGGCCGACCGCGTCCAGGCGGCGCTGACCGAGCCTGAGGACCGCCTGTTCGAAGCCCTGCGCGCCTGGCGGCGGGCCGAAGCCGCCCGCCAGTCGATGCCGCCCTATGTCATCTTCCATGACCGCACCTTGGCCGACATCGCCCGCAACTGTCCGACCGACCGAGCCGGCCTGGCGGCCGTCGGCGGCGTCGGAGCCGGCAAGCTGGAGCGCTACGGCGAGGCGGTGCTGGAGGTGGTGCGGAACGCCGCCGGCTAGATATCCACCGCCGCGTCGAGGGCGTTTTCCTGGATGAACTCGCGGCGCGGATCGACCGCGTCGCCCATCAGACGGGTGAACATCTCGTCGGCGTCGTCGGCGTGCTCCACCCTCACCTGCAGCAGGGTGCGGCCGTTGTGATCCAGGGTCGTCTCCCAGAGCTGGTCGGGGTTCATTTCGCCCAGGCCCTTGTACCGCTGCACCGTCAGGCCGCGTCGGCCGGAATCGAAGATCGCCGCCACCAGGTCGAGCGGGCCGCGCACCGTCTGGCTGCGGTCGCGCCGGCGAAAGACGCCCGGACTGGAAAAGGCTTCCGATAGCTTGGCCGCGCGATCGGCCAGCCGCCGGGCGTCGGCCGCCGCCAGCATGTTGCCATCCAGGACGATGTGCTCGCTCACTCCGCGCTTGGTGCGGCGAAACCGGTAGCCGCCACCCTCGGCCGGCTCGCCGGACCAGGCCCCGTCGCCCTCTTCGGCGTAGAGGTCGAGCCGACGGGCCGCCTCGGCGACGTCGTTGGAATTGCCCAGCAGGCCGGCGAGCGCCGCCTGCTCGATGGCGAAGGCCGGCGCCCGCGCCGCCAGGCGCTCGATGTTGGCCTTTGCCGCCCGTGCGGTCTGGACCAAGGCCCCGAGGTCGGCTCCGGCGATGCGCTCGCCGCTGGCAAGCTCGAGCTGGGCGCCGTCCAGGCCCTCATCGACCAGGAAGGTCTCCATCTCGGCGTCGTCCTTCAGGTAGCGGAACGAGCGGCCCTTGCTGGCTTTGTAGAGCGGCGGCTGGGCGATGTAGAGGTAGCCGCGCTCGATGATCTCCGGCATTTGCCGGTAGAAAAAGGTCAGCAACAGGGTGCGGATGTGCGCCCCGTCGACGTCGGCGTCGGTCATCACCACGATGCGGTGATAGCGGATCTTCTCGATATCGAAGCCCTCGCGGTCGGCGGCGTTGCGGCCGATGCCGGCCCCGAGGGCGGTAATCAGCGTGCCGATCTGTTCGGAGCTGAACATCTTCTCAGCGCGCACCTTCTCGACGTTCAGGATCTTGCCGCGCAGGGGCAACACGGCCTGGTTCTCGCGGTTGCGCGCCTGCTTGGCCGAGCCGCCGGCGGAGTCGCCCTCGACAAGGAAGATCTCGGACTTGCCCGGATCCCGCTCCTGGCAGTCGGCAAGCTTGCCGGGCAGGGAAGAGAACTCGAGGGCGTTCTTGCGGCGGGTGAGATCGCGCGCCTTGCGCGAGGCTTCGCGGGCCAACGCCGCCTGAACGGCCTTGTCGACGACGATGCGCGCGTCGGCGGGATGCTCTTCGAACCACTGCGCGAGGGCGTCGCTCACCAGGCCTTCGACCGCCGGCCGCACCTCGGAGGAGACAAGTTTGTCTTTGGTCTGGGAGGAGAACTTGGGGTCAGGCAGCTTCACCGACATGACGCAGGTGAGGCCCTCGCGCGCGTCCTCGCCAGTCACCTGAACCTTCTCGCGCTTGGCCGCGCCAGAGCTCTCCACGTAGGCGGTGATCACCCGCGTCAACGCCCCGCGGAAGGCCGAGAGGTGGGTGCCCCCGTCCCGCTGCGGGATGTTGTTGGTGAAGCACAGCATGGTCTCGTGATAGCTGTCGTTCCACCACAGGGAGAGGTCGACCTCGACCTGTTCGCGCTTGCCGCGGATGACGATGGGCGCCTTGAGCAGGGGCGTCTTGGCCTTGTCGAGGTGGCGCACGAAGGCCTCCACGCCGCCCTCGTAGTGCAGGATCTCCTCGAACGGTTCGACGCCGCGCAGGTCGCGCAGGAAGATGACCACCCCGGAGTTGAGGAACGCCAGCTCGCGCAGGCGGTGCTCCAGCGTCTTCAAGTCGAAATCGATGTGCGAGAAGGTGGTCAGCGACGGCAGGAACGTGACCTCGGTGCCGGTCAGGAACGTGCCGTCTTCGCGCAGCGGGGCGACGCCGGTGACGGCCAGAGGCGCGACCGTGTCGCCGCGCTCGAAGCGCATTTCATGGGTCTGGCCGCTGCGCCAGATCTTGAGCTGCAGCCAGTCGGAAAGGGCGTTGACCACGGAGACGCCCACCCCGTGCAGGCCGCCGGAGACCTTGTAGGAATTCTGGTCGAATTTCCCGCCGGCGTGCAGCTGGGTCATGATGACCTCGGCCGCCGAGACGCCTTCGCCCTCGTGGATGTCGGTGGGAACGCCGCGGCCGTCGTCGCTGACCGCGCATGAGCCGTCGGCGTTGAGCGTCACCTCGACGCGCGAGGCATAGCCGGCCAAGGCCTCGTCGATGGCGTTGTCGACCACCTCGTAGACCATGTGATGCAGGCCGGTGCCGTCGTCGGTGTCGCCGATGTACATGCCGGGCCGTTTGCGCACCGCCTCCAGGCCCTTGAGGACCTTGATGGAATCAGCGCCGTAGTCGTCGCCGTTCGGCTGTGGGTCGATGGTTTCGTCCGTCATTCACAAGTCCAGTGGGTCAAGGCGCGAGGCTTCGACTCGAACCGCCAGGGCGCGGCCTGCGAGGGATTCGAAGAGGGCCTCGTCCGTGCCCGTGAGAAATGCCTGAAGTGACAGCGCCTCGATTTCATCGAAAAGCGCCGCCCGCCTCGAGGCGTCGAGATGCGCGGCCACCTCGTCCAGCAACAATATAGGATTCGGCGACGAAATGGCACGTGAAAGGCGCGCCGCCTGGGCGAGTATCAAATTGAGGATCAAGGCTTTCTGCTCGCCCGTCGAACAATCGGCGGCGGGTCGGCCCGAAAGCCGGCTCGAGACCTCGAGATCAGCGCGGTGCGGCCCGACGAGCGCCCGGCCAGCGGCGGCGTCGCGCGTCCGGCCGCGGGCCAGATCGCCGCGCAGGCGGGCTTCGAGATCGACCTCGCTCGCGGCCTCGCCCCACGCTTCAGAAAGGTTGAGGTCAGCGGCCGGGAAGGGGCCGGCGCCGCGGGCGTCGATCTCGGCGACGAGGTCTGCCAAGGTCTCGGCGCGGGCGATGGCGAGCTTGGCGCCCGACACGGCCGCGCGCGCCTCCAGGGCGTCGAGCCAGGCCCGGTCGGGCCGATCCTCGGCCAGGACTCGCGTGCGCTCCCGCAAGGCGTGCTCGTAGATGGCGACGTCGCCGGCGTGGCCCGGACGAGCGGAAAACACCAGGCGGTCGAGGAAACGTCGCCGATCGCCGGCCGGACCGGCGAACAGGCGATCGTGGGCCGGCGTCAGCCACAGGGGCCGGAGATGCTCGGCCAGGGCCGAGACCGGAACGCTCTCGCCGTCGAGCCGCGCCGCCCGCCGCCCCGCGGCGTCGGCGCCGGTCCCGAGGCGCAGGGTCTCTTCGCCGCAGACCACCTCGGCCGAAACCGCCCAGGCCAGTCCTTCCACTGCGTCGGGCTCGCGCCGGCCGATCTCGGAAAGCGCTGCGCCGCGCAGGCCGCGGCCTGGCGAGAGCAGGCTCAACGCCTCCAGGAGGTTGGTCTTGCCCGCGCCGTTGGGGCCGAACAGGAAGCAGGTGCGCCCGTCGGCATCGAGCGTCGCCTGCCGATAACTTCTGAAGTCGGTGAGGGAGAGCCGCTGGATGCGCGCGCGCATCTACCTCACTAGGCCCTGAGCGGCATCAGCACGTACTGCACGCCGACGTCGGTGGGGTCGAGCACCAGCACCGGATCGAGCAGCGGCGTGGCCGCCGCCCGGTCGGCGAAGCGGAACTCCGTGGTCTCGCCGCCGATCTGGGAGGTGACGTCCATCAGGTAGCGGGCGTTGAAGCCAATCTCGAACGGATCGCCGCCGTAGTCGACCTCGACCTCCTCGGTCGCCTGGCCGGTCTCCATGTTGCGCACGGTGAGGAGCACGCGTCCCGCCTCGACCGACAGTTTCACCGAGCGGCTCTTTTCCGAGGAGATGGTCGCCACCCGGTCCACGGCCTGAGCGAATAGCGCGTTATCGACCGTCATGATGCGGTGGTTTTCCTGCGGGATGACGCGGGTGTAGTCCGGGAACGAACCGTCGATGACCTTGGAGGTCAGGGTCGCGCCGCCGAAATCGAAGCGGACCTTCTGAGGGCTGAGTTGCAGCTCGACAGTTTCGCCGGCGTCGTCGAGCAGTCGGCGCACCTCCTGCACGGTTTTGCGCGGCACGATGACGCCGGCCGCGCCCGAAGCGCCCTCCGGGGCCGGCATTTCGGCCAGGGCCAGGCGGTGGCCGTCGGTGGCCACGGCGCGCAGCAAGGCGCGCCCGTCCTGGATCACCGAGTGCAGGTAGATGCCAGTGAGGTAGTAGCGAGTCTCCTCGGTGGAGATGGCGAAGCGGGTCTTGTCGATCAGACGGATGAGCTCACCGGTGTCGATGACGATCGGCGTCGACAGTCCCTCGGTCGGCATGATGGGGAAATCGCCTGAGGGCAGCACCGGCAGGTGCACCTTGTAGCGGCCGGCCACGACGGCGAGGCGCGGGTCGGCGCCGGTGAACCCCAGGGAGACTTCCGCCCCCTCGGGCAGCTTGCGGACGATCTCGTACAGGGTGTGGGCCGGGGCGGTGATCTGGCCGGGATTCTCCACCTGGGCCGGCGTGGCGTCGGCGATCTCCATATCGAGATCGGTCGCCGAGAAGCCGAGGCGGCCGTCGCCGGCCGCCAACAGCACGTTGCCCAGGATCGGAATGGTGTTCCGCCGTTCGACGACGCTCTGCACGTGAGCCAGGGCTTTGAGCAGCGCGCCGCGTTCGATCGTCAGCTTCATCTGTGCGTCCAGTGATCGCCGCCGGGCGCTCCCCGGGATTCGGCGGTTTGCGAAAGGGTCCGCGACACTAGCGGATTTGTCGCCGCGAGGAAGAGGCGGCCCCGCTTTGCGGCGCAACGCCGCCGCACGCGGCGGCGAGAAACCGCCAGACAGGCTCGTCGTCCATGCGCGCGACGTTGAACCGAAGGTAGGATTTGGCCGAGCGGCTGACGCTGAAGGCGTCGCCTGGCGCGAGGACGATGCCCTGGCCGACGGCTTTGCGGGCGAGCTCGGTGGCGTCCAATCCGCCCGGCAGCTCGCACCACAGCAGCGGACCGGCCGCCGGTCGTATCCAGGGCTGGAGGCCGAGGTCCTCCAGGCGGCGGATGGTCTGATCCATGGCTTTGGCCAGCCGCACCCTCAACCGCTCCATCGACTTGCGGTAGGCCGGCTCGATCAACGCGGCGTGGGTGATCTCGCCGACCAGCGGGCTGCCGGTCATGCCGGTGGCGATTCGCAGGTCGGCGATCGCCGCCGCCCAGTCGGGCCGCGTGACGATGTGGCCGCTGCGCACGGCGTTGGACAGCACCTTGGAATAGCCGCCGACGCGGATCACCCGGCGCAGGCCGTCGAAAGCCGCCAGGCGGGCCGAGGGCTCCCACTCGAATTCGGCGAAGATATCGTCCTCGACGATGACGAGGTCGTGGCGCTCGGCCAGGGTGAGGACGCGGTGGGCGACGGCGGCCGAGAGCGCGGCGCCGGTCGGATTATGCACCGCGGTGTTTGTCAGGTAGAGCCGCGGCCGATGCTCGGCGAGCGCCTCGGCGAAGGCGGTCGTATCCGGGCCGGTCGGCGTATAGGGCACGCCCACCACCTTCACGCGATGGGCCCGGAGCAGGGCCAGGAAGTTGAAGTAGCAGGGGTCGTCGACGATCACCGTATCGCCCGGACACAGCAGGAAGCGCAGCACCAGATCGATGGCCTGGGTGCAGGAATCGGTGAGGACAACCTGATCGGGGCCGGCCTCGACGCCTTGATCGAGCAGACGCCGCACGATCAGTCGTCGCAGGGACTCGGGGCCATGCGGCGGCGAGAGATCGTCGCCCTCGGCGGTCGGAATCGCCTGGCGCATGCCTTTGCGCAGGGCTTCGCCCGCTAGCCAGCTGTCCGGGAGGCAGCCGCCCCCCGGCGTGAGTACGCCCGGTCGGACGACCAGGGACTGCCGCAACAACCACAAGGGATCGATCTGCTCGTCCAGTGGTGGGTCGATGTGCGCCAGGGCCAGGGGGGCCATGGGCGTGGCGACAAAGAAGCCCGACCCTGGACGGGAGCGGATCACGCCTTCGGCGGCGAGACGGTCATAGGCCTCCACCACCGTCGATTTGGAGTAGCCGCTGGCGTCCGCCATGGCCCGCACCGACGGCAGGCGCGCGCCCGGCGTCAGGCTGCGCCGCTCGATCCGCCCACGGATGGCGCGCATGACCTCAGCGGTCCGACCGCCGCCGGCGACCTGATGTTCGCTCACCGTACTGGTCTCCTGACCATGACAGTCATGGCGACACCGACATGACAGTTCGTTCGAATTGTACTGGACCGTACCTGTCCCGAGAGCGCCGCGCCAGTCAAAAGACGCGCCCAATCCAAGGCGGGCCCGCCCGCCGATCGAGACCGAAAGGCGTGAGCTCATGTCCAGCCATTTCTTCGTCGCCGTGGGCGCCGCGACGCTCCTTGTCGCCAGCGGGGCCCATCCGGTCGTCGCCCAGCCATCCGCCGATCGGCTGGCGCCCACGCTCACGGTGCGGGTCAATTTCGCCGCCGCCACGCCGGGCGCGATTCGCGCGGAGCGCCGCCGGATCGAGGCGGCTGCGATGGAGGTGTGCGGCGCCTCGCCTGCCAGCCTGCGGGAGCTGCGCCTGGCGGTGCGCGGCTCGGCCTGTTACCGCGAGGCCCTGAACGGCGCGCTTCGGCAGATCGACAACCCGGCGCTGGCCAGCCGCTGACCCAGAGCTTGGGGGGACCATGACAGCCGTCCGACCGATCCGATTTGTCGACGTGTTCGGCCGCGAGCTCCTCTCCGGCAATCCGCTGGCGGTGGTCAGCGAGGCCGAGGGGATCGACGAGGCGGCCATGCTCGGCCTGACCCGATGGGTGAACCTGTCGGAGACCACCTTTTTGCTGCCCCCGATCCATCCGGAGGCCGACTACCGGGTACGGATATTCACCCCGGATCGGGAGCTGCCCTTCGCCGGTCATCCGACGCTCGGCAGCGCGCGCGCCTGGCTCGCGGCCGGCGGCAGCCCGAAGGCGAGCGGCCGCATCGTCCAGGAATGCGGGGCCGGGTTGGTGCCGCTACGCCAGGAGGGCCAGCGGCTGGCCTTCGCCGCGCCGCCACTCGTCCGCTCGGGTCCGCCATCGGCTGGCGAGCTCGAGGAGGCTTGCGCCTTCCTCGGCCTATCCCGCGACGCCGTCGTCGACACCAATTGGGTGGACAATGGCCCAGGCTGGCTCGGGATCATGCTCGCCTCGGCCGAAGCCGTGCTGGCGCTTCATCCGGCGGCCGCTTGGCCGCGGCGCATGGATGTCGGTGTCGTCGGGCCGCACCCACGCGGCTCGGAAGCCGCCTTCGAGGTCCGCGCCCTGTTCAGCGACCATACCGGCGCGGTGCGTGAGGATCCGGTGACCGGCAGCCTCAACGCCTCTCTGGCCCAGTGGCTGTTCGCCGCGGGTCGCGCCGAGGGAGCTTACGTGGCGGCCCAGGGGACGCGGCTCGGCCGCGCCGGGCGCGTCTACGTCAGCCGCGACGAGGCCGGCCAGGTGTGGATCGGCGGCGAGACCCGGATCCTCATCGACGGGTCGGTGGAGATCTGACGCCTCAGGCCTTGGCCGTATCGGCTGGGCCGGTGGAATCCCGCGCCGCGACGATGACCATGGCCGGGCGGACATTGCGGCCGAAGAGCTCGTAGCCGTCCTGCAGCACGGCGATCACCGTTCCAGGCGCGACTTCGGCGGAGGTCTGCTCGGTCATCGCCTGGTGTTGGTGGGGGTCGAACTTCTCGCCAGGGGCCGGCGCGATGCGCTTGAGGCCGTTGCGGTCGAAGGCGGCCATCAGCTCCTTCTGGGTCATCTCCATGCCGACCGCCAGGCTCTTGGCGAGCGGGTCGCCGTCGTCCTTCGGCGCGTGAGCCAAAGCCCGCTGAAGATTGTCGGCCACACCCAGGAGGTCGCGAGCGAACTTCTGAATGGCGTAGGCGCGCGCGTCGTTGATCTCGCGCTCGGCGCGGCGGCGGGTGTTCTCGGCCTCGGCGGCAAAGCGCAGCGCCTGGTCCTTGAGCTGGGCGACCTCGGCCTTGAGCGCCGCGGCCTCATCCCATTCATCGGTGAGCACGGTTTCGTCGCCGGCGAAATTCTCGTCTGACATGGGCCCTCGTTTAGTCTTCCATCAGTCTGCCCAGCGCCTTGGCGGTGTAGTCCACCAGCGGAATCACCCGGGCGTAGTTGAGCCTGGCCGGACCGATAACGCCGATCGCGCCCAATAGCTTCTGCCGGCCTGACATATAGGGCGCCGCGATCAGGGCGGAACCCGACAGCGAAAAAAGCCTGGTCTCCGCACCGATGAAAATGCGCACGCCGGCCGCGCCGCGCACCCCGTCGAGCAGATCGATCAGCCGCTCCTTGCGTTCGAGGTCGTCGAACAGCATGCGGACGCGCTCGAGGTCGACGGCGTCTTCGGCCCCGTCCAGCAGGTTGGCGCGACCGCGGACGATCAGAGTGCGCTCGGTCCCGTCCCCGCCCCAGGCGGCCAAGCCGTCCTCGATGAGGCGGGCGGCCGCAGCATCCAGGTCGCGACGGGCCTGGCCCAATTCGGTCGTCACTTCGGCCTTGGCTTCGGACAGGGTCCGGCCGCGCAGGCGGGCGTTGAGAAAGTTGGAGGCCTCCTGTAGCGCCGATGGGGTGAGGCCCAGCGCATGGCGCATCAGGCGATTTTCCACCTGACCGTCCTCGAACACCATCACGGCGAGGGCCTGGTCGGGCGCAAGGGCCACGAACTCCACGTGCTTGACCCCCGCCTCCCGCACTGGCGTCACCACCAGACCCGCCCCGCCGGCCAGGCCGGAGAGGATGGCGCTGGCTTCGTCGAGCACCTCGTCGAAGGAGCGGCCGCGGACCGAAAGCCTGGCCTCGATGTCGCGCCGGTCGGCTTCGCCCACGTCGCCCACCTCCAGCAGGCCGTCGACGAAGAGCCGCAGGCCCAGGTGAGTGGGTTGACGCCCGGCGCTGGCATGGGCGGCGCCCAGGAGCCCCAGGTCGGTCAGATCCTGCATGGTGTTGCGGATCGAGGCCGGCGAAAGCGGCATGCCGCCCCGGGCGAGGGTGCGCGAGCCCACCGCTTCGCCCGTCTCCAGATAGGCTTCGACGATGCGCCGGAACACCTCTCGGGCGCGGGCGTCGAGCTCCGTGAGACTCGGACCGCGGGAGGACAGCGGATCGACGAAGGCGTTGGTCATGTCCGGGAGATTAGGATAAGCGCCGGCCCCTGTCGTGCAAGCGGCGCACATGGAGACAACATGAGACATTCCGGCCGGGCGGTGGGCGCCCTGCGTCCCGTCACGCTAGAGACCAAGGTCAACCGCTACGCCGAGGGCTCCTGCCTGGTCGCCTTCGGTCACACACGGGTGTTGGTGACGGCCAGTCTCGAGGAAAGCGTGCCGCCGTTCCTGCGCGGCCGCGGCCGCGGCTGGGTCACGGCCGAATACGGCATGCTGCCGCGCGCCACCCACACCCGAGGCCGGCGCGAGGCGGCCCAAGGCAAGCAATCGGGCCGCACCCAGGAAATCCAGCGCCTGATCGGCCGCTCGATGCGGGCGGTGGTCGACCTGGCGGCGCTCGGCGAGCGGCAGATCACCCTCGACTGCGACGTCATCCAGGCCGACGGCGGCACGCGCACGGCCTCAATCACCGGCGGCTGGGTGGCCTTGCGACTGGCGACCCGGAAGATGCTGGAGGAAGGCGTGCTGACCCGCGATCCGATCCTCGACCACGTCGCCGCCATCTCCTGCGGCCTGGTCGAAGGAACGCCGGTGCTCGACCTCGACTATGAGGAAGACAGTAACGCCGAGGCGGACGCCAACTTCGTCCTCACCGGCGCGCGACAGATTGTCGAGGCTCAGGCCACCGGCGAAAAGCGCGGCTTTTCGCGGGCCGAATTTGACGCCCTCCTGGACCTCGCCGAGGGCGGGATAGCGGAGTTGGTGGCGATGCAGACGGCGGCGATCGGCGGCTAGGGAGCAGCTCTGGGGGGAGTTTTCGCCGGGGCCCGTCGCGCAGTGTCAGGCAAAATACGCAGCCTGCACTCTGAACGCTTGGCGATCGGGCCCCGGCGACTCTATCGTTTCCGCGGGCCCGGATCCACTCGAAGACCGCTTGACGACGAGTCTCTTATGGTGGAGGGCGGCGCTCATCGCGAGCGCCGCCCAGGCCATTATTTTGACATTTCGCGCCAGCCCGCCGACCTCAGGCTCCCCCGAGTTCGTCGTCCTCGATTTCGTCGGCTGGCCCCGGCTCGTAGAGCAGCAGGTCGCCGGGCTGGCAGTCGAGCTCGCGGCAGAGGGCGGCGAGGGTCGAGAAGCGCATCGCCCGCGCCTTGCCGGTCTTGAGGATGGAGAGATTGGCGATGGTCACGCCGACGCGGTCCGCGAGCTCGGTCAAGGACATGCGCCGCTCCAGGAGCAGCCGGTCAAGGCGAACGCGGACGGGCATCAGATGGTCAGCTCGGCATCACCGCGAAGGCGGGCGCCCTCGCGAAACACTTCGGCCAGGACGAAGATCACCAGCACTGCGAACCAGGTCGTCAGGCTGATGCCGCCGCCGACATGCAGGGCGCCGTGGAAGAAGACGCGGATCACGGCCGCCACCACGTAGCGGCCGAGCTCGAGGATCGCGAGCGTGGCGCCGATGGCGCGCAGGCGACCGGCGTTGTCCGGGTGGAACGGATCGCCGGCGATCAGGGTCTTGAAGATGGCTCTGAGCCGCGTGACCACGACGATTCCGCCGGTCATGTAGAGATCCCCGATCAGGCAGAAGGCGGCGACGGCCGGGCCGAGCCAGGGGCCCTGGACGTTGATGCTGTCGAAATCGAAGTGGCTGGAGATGATGTCGGGCCGGAAGCTGAGCAGCAGCGCAGCGACGGCGCCCACGGTGGCGAGGCCGACACCGATCCACAGGACGACGTGAAAGACGTCCAGGATCACCTTCAGGAAGCTGGAAACCGATCCCCGACCCAGAGCGCGCATCGCACCCTCCCCAACGCAAGCCGCCGCGCGAGATAGCTCACGCGGCGGATAGCGGAACCTGAACCGGCGGCGTCGAAGTGCGCAAGCCCTTAGCGAATGAACAGGCCGACGGCGGCGACGGGCAGGCCGATGAGGACGATCGCGTTCATCAGAGTGAGGGCGAAGCGGTCGACGATGTTGAGCACTTGAGCGGTATGCATTTTGAAGTTCCCTTTGAGATGGCGGCCCCGGAGGGCCCTTGATTTCGCTCGAAGGCGTCATTGCCTTCGTTCTGTGTTTATCGATATGCGCATATTGTTTTTCAATCAAATTAAATATCGTTTATCGATATTACAGCTGCGTAATGTCGCGCTCGCCGCCTGCCCGGGCTTGGGTTAAACAGGAACCATGAGCCTCGCCCTCATTCCCGGAAGCCGGCTGGTCGCCGCGACCCACAACCCCGGCAAGGCCGTCGAGCTGGCGGCCTTGCTCGAAGATCGCTTCCAGATCGTGACCGCCGGCGAACTGGGCCTCGCTGAACCCGAGGAGCCCGAGACGACCTTCTCGGGCAACGCCGTTTTGAAGGCGCGCGCGGCGGCTGACGCCAGCGGCCTCGTCGCCATCGCCGACGATTCCGGCCTGTGCGTGGAGGCGCTGGAGGGCGCGCCGGGCGTGCACTCGGCGCGCTGGGCCGGGCCGGAACGGAACTTCGCCCACGCCATCGACCTGGTGGAGCGGCGCATGGCCGAGCGGGGGCTGGATGACCGCACGGCCTGGTTCGTGTGCGCCTTGGCCGTCGCTTGGCCGAACGGCCCGGTCGTGGTCGTGGAAGGCCGCGTTGACGGGGCCCTGGTCTTTCCAGCCCGGGGCGACAAGGGCTTCGGCTACGACCCGATCTTCCTGCCCGAGGGCGGCGTGGAGACCTTCGGCGAAATGGATCCCGCTGCCAAGCACCGCATCAGCCACCGCGCGCGGGCCTTCGCGGCCTTGAAGGCGGCGCTCTTTTGACGGCCCCGCCGATCGGCCTCTACGTCCACTGGCCCTACTGCGCGCAGATCTGCCCCTACTGCGACTTCAACGTCGTCCGCGCCCGCGGACGGGAGGTGGAGGCCGAGGCGCTCGGCGAAGCGATACTCGCCGACCTTGAGGCCCAGGCCGCACGCCTGCCGCCCCGGCGGCTGGTCTCGGTCTTCCTCGGCGGCGGCACACCCTCGCTCATGCCCCCGAGGCTGGCGGCGCGGATCGTCGCGGCGGCGCGGCGGCTGTGGCCGGGCCCGGACGAAACGGAGGTGACGCTCGAGGCCAATCCAACCGATGCGGCGCGGTTCGAGCGCTTTGCCGAGGCCAGCGTAAACCGCCTGTCGCTCGGCGTGCAATCCCTGGACGACCGCGAACTCGCCTTCCTCGGCCGCAATCACGACGGCGCCGGCGCGCGGGCGGCGATCGCCTCAGCGATGGCCAACTTCCCACGGGTCTCGGTCGATCTGATCTACGCCTTGCCCCACCAGGCGCCGGCGGCCTGGGGCCGGGCGCTCGATGAGGTCGCGGCGATGGGCGTTGAGCATCTCTCGCCCTATCAGCTGACCATCGAGCCGGGCACGGCCTTTCATCGCGCCGTGCGCCGCCAGGTGTTCGCGCCGCCTCCGGACGATCTGGCGGCGACCCTCTTCGACACGACCCAGGTGACGCTCGAAGCGCTCGGCTTCGAAGCCTATGAGGTTTCCAATCACGCCCGCGGCGCGGCCGCCCGTTCGCGCCACAACCTCATCTATTGGCGTGGTGAGGATTATGCGGGCGCGGGGCCCGGCGCGCACGGGCGCTGGACCCTGGCCGCCGGTCGGCACGCCACCGAGACGCCGCGCGGCGTGATGGCCTACATCGACCGTGTCGGCGCCGAAGGTTTGTCGGTGGCGCTGGAGCGGCTGTCGCCGCGCGAGGCGGCCGTTGAGCGCCTGTTGATGGGTCTGCGCACCGACGAGGGCGTCGCCGCGGCCGATCTTGCCCCGCTCGCCATTCCACCGGCGCGCATCGCCGAACTGGAGGGCCTGGTGCGCCTGGCGGACGGGCGTCTGACGGCAACCGCGCGCGGCCGGCCGGTGCTCGACCGGGTCATCGCCGAGCTGGCCGATGCCGCCTGAGGCCAAGCCGCTGGCGTCTGGCCTGTATCTGGTGGCGACGCCGATCGGCAACCTGCGCGACATCACCCTGCGCGCCCTGGATGTGCTTGGCGCCGCCGATCTGGTGCTGGCCGAGGACACCCGGGTGAGCGGCAAGCTGCTGGCCGCGCACGCGATCTCGGCCAAGCTCGAACGCTACGACGAACACGCGGCGGCGCGGGTGCGGCCCAAGGTGCTGGCGGCCCTGGCCGGCGGCGCCCGAGTGGCGCTGATTTCCGACGCCGGCACACCGCTGGTCAGCGACCCCGGCTACCGCTTGGTCGTCGAGGCGGTGGCCCAGGGCGCAGCGGTGTTCCCGATTCCCGGCCCCTCGGCCGTCATGGCCGGGCTCACCGTGGCGGGTCTGCCCACCGACCGCTTCCTCTTCGCCGGTTTCCCGCCGTCGAAGTCGGTTGCGCGACGCCGGATGTTCGAGGAACTGGCGAGCGTTCGGGCGACCCTGGTGTTCTTCGAGGGCGGCTCGCGACTGGCCGACAGCCTCTCGGACATGGCCAGCGTGTTCGGCGACCGCCCGGCGGCGGTGGCGCGCGAACTGACCAAACTGCACGAGACGGTCATCCGCGCGCCGCTGCCCGAACTGGCGTCGGACCCTCGGTTCGCAGCGCCCAAGGGCGAGATCGTGGTCCTGGTCGGGCCGGGCGAGGAGGCGCCGGCCAGCGAAGCGGACGCCGACCGGGCCCTCGCCGAGGCGCTGGAGCGCGTCGGCCCGGCCGAGGCCGCCGCCGAGGTGGCCAAAGCGCTGGGCCTGCCGCGCCGCGCCCTCTACGCGCGAGCGCTCGCCCTCAAGGGCAGATGAAGCCCGTCCGGGCCCGGCGGGGCGCCCTGGCGCGCCGCGACGGCCGCCGCAGCGAGGTCTTGTGCGCTCTGTGGCTGATGCTGAAGGGCTATCGGATCCTGGGTTTTCGGCTGAAGACGCCGCAGGCCGAGATCGATCTTCTGGCCTTGCGCGGCGACGTGGTGGCGGTGGTCGAGGTCAAACGCCGGCGCACGCTCGATGAGGCGCTCGATGCGGTGACGCCCCGGCAGAGGGAGAGGTTGCTCGCCGCTGCGCGACAGGTCGCCGGCCGCCGACCGGATCTCGCCCACGCCGGCGTACGGCTCGACCTCATGGCCCTCGCGCCAGGCCGCTGGCCACGCCATATTCGTGACGCCTGGCGCGAACTCTGAGGCGCCGTCTCGCTTCAGGAGCGCCGATGCCGCTGACCGTCGCCGTGCAGATGAACCCCGTCGAGGGGATCAACATCGAAACCGACACCACCTTCCTGCTGATGCTGGAGGCTCAGACCCGCGGGCACGGCCTGTGGGTCTATCAGCCGGAGCGGCTCCAGCTGGCCGAAGGGCGGGTGCTCGCCCGCGGCAACGCCCTGAACCTTCGGGCCGTCAAAGGCGATCACGCCGGCCTGGGCGCAGCCGAAGTGCGCGATCTGTCCGAATTCGACGTGGTGCTGATGCGCCAGGACCCGCCGTTCGACATGGCCTACATCACCGCCACCTACTTTCTCGAGCGGATCCATCCAGCGACCCTTGTGGTCAATGATCCGGCCGAAGTGCGCAACGCGCCGGAAAAGCTCCTGGTGACCGAATTCCCGACCTTCCATCCGCCGACCCTGATCACCAGCGACCCCGAGGCGTTGCACGACTTCCACGTTCGCCACGGCGACATCGTGCTGAAGCCGCTCTACGGCGGGGCCGGTTCGGGGGTGGTGAAGCTCAAGGCCGGCGATCCGAACCTCGACGCCCTTCTCGAACTGCACGCGATGATTGGCCCCGAGGCGGTGATCGCTCAGAAGTTCCTGCCGGCGGTGTCGGCCGGCGACAAGCGCATCCTGCTGGTGGACGGCGAGCCGGTGGGCGCGATCAACCGTGTGCCCGGGGCAGGGCAGGTGCGGTCGAACCTGGCCCGCGGCGGCCGCGCCGAGGCTGTGGAGCTCACCGCCCGCGACCTGGAGATCTGCGCCGCCATCCGCCCGGTGCTGAAGGCCCGAGGATTGATCTTCGTGGGCATCGACGTGATCGGCGAGCACCTCACCGAGATCAATGTCACCTCGCCGACTGGCGCGCAGCAGCTGAAGCGCTTCGGCGGGGGCGACGCGGCCGTGGCGCTCTGGGACTGCATCGAGGCCAAGCGCGCCACCGCCTGAATTGAGCGTCGTGGGCGACTGTGGTAATTACCGGACAAGTGGCCGGGGCTTCCCCCGACCGCCCGCCGGCTACCTCCGCCTCCGGTTGGCGGTCATCCCTGCCAGGACGACCACAACCGTTTGGAGAACGAGGTCGCCGGAAAGATAGAGGTGGAACTCCATCTCTTTCTCCTCAGGTTGAGCCGGGCGGCGAGAGCCGCCCGGCGAACCGAACCTAGCATCAAATCAGTATTTGTTCCGCTTTTGTTCTTGAGCGGTCGGGAGAATTGTGGCCACATCGTCGAGGGTCTGAGGGGAAGGTGAGCATGGCTGCGCGGATCGCGTCCGTGGCGTTCGAAGGCGTCGAAGCGCGGCGGGTGGACGTGGAGGTCCAGGCCGTCGGCGGCCAGTCGGCGTTCGTGGTCGTGGGCCTGGCCGACAAGGCGGTCGGCGAGGCGCGCGAGCGGGTGCGCGCGGCCTTCTCGGGCCTCGGCCTCGCCCTGCCGCCCAAGCGCCTGGTGGCCAATCTCGCGCCCGCCGACCTGCCCAAGGAGGGCAACCATTTCGACCTCCCGATCGCCCTGGCGCTCATGGCGGCCATGGGCATCCTGCCGCAGGACGCCCTCGACGGCTGGGCGGCGATCGGCGAGCTGAACCTCAACGGCGAGATCGCGCCGGTTGCCGGCGCCTTGCCGGCGGCGGTGGCCGCCAACGCCATGGGCCTGGGGCTGATCTGTCCGCAGGCCTGCGGCCCGGAGGCGGCCTGGGCCGGCGAGATGGCCCTGCTGGCGCCCAGATCCCTGATCGCCCTCGTCAATCACTTCCGCGGCGTCCAGCTGCTCTCGCCGCCCAAGCCCGGTCCGCTCGTCGAGGCCGGTCCGAGGGCGGACCTGAAGGACGTCAAGGGCCAGGAGAGCGCCAAGCGGGCGCTGGAGATTGCGGCGGCCGGCGGCCACAACCTGCTCTACGTCGGGCCGCCCGGCTCGGGGAAGTCGATGCTCGCCCAGCGCCTGCCGGGCCTGCTGCCGCCACTGACGCCGGCCGAGCTGCTGGAAACTTCGATGGTTCATTCCGTGGCCGGGCTCATCGCCAGGGGGGCGCTGACGCGCGAGCGGCCGTTCCGCGCCCCGCACCACTCGGCCAGCATGGCCGCGCTCACCGGTGGCGGCCTGAAGGTCAAGCCCGGTGAGGTCTCCCTCGCGCACAACGGCGTGCTTTTTCTCGACGAGATTCCGGAATTCGGCGCCCAGGCGCTGGATTCGTTGCGTCAGCCGCTGGAGACGGGCGAGGTGGTGGTGGCCCGGGCCAACGCTCACGTCCGCTATCCCGCCCGCGTGCAGCTGGTGGCGGCGATGAACCCTTGCCGCTGCGGGGTCGGAGGCCTCGGCCGCGGCGCTTGCGGTAAGGCCCCACGCTGCCAGCAGGCCTATCAGGCGCGCATCTCCGGCCCGCTGCTGGACCGGATCGACCTTGCCATCGAGGTTCCCCCGGTGACGGCCGCAGACCTCGCCTTGCCGCCGCCCGCCGAGGGCACGGCTGAGGTCGCCGCCCGGGTGCTGGCGGCGCGGGAGCTGGCCGCCGCGCGTGCGGCCAAGGCGGGGGGAGGGGGCGCGGCGCTCAACGCCCAGGCCGAGGGCGACTGGCTTGAGACCATCGCCGCGCTCGACCCGCCGGCCCGGGCCCTGCTGACCAAGGCGGCGCAGTTCGGAACCCTTTCGGCCCGCGGCTGGACGCGAACCCTGCGCGTGGCGCGCACGATCGCCGACCTCGCCGGTTCGCCAGGCGTAGGGCGCATCCATGTGGCCGAGGCTCTGGTCTACCGGCGTCCGACAGCATTCGGCGAGGCGATCGAGGCGGGTCGCCTGGCGCCGGTCTGACGCCTATTTCGCCAGTTCGAACTCGCCGCTCACATCGACGTGGACACTGAGTTCGCCCGATTCCACGGGTGTCGACGCCATGGGGAGGGCTTGCGCCGCGATCCTGGCCATGACCATGGGCCGCGGGCCGGCGTTCTGGATGGCGCCTTCGCGGAGGCTGACCAACCGGACGATGCGGTAGCCGGCCGCGCCGGCCAGAACCTTGGCCTTGTCCTGCAACGCCCTCACCGCGGTCTCGCGGGCGGCGTTCTCGGCCTCGACCGGGTGGGAGAGGCTGAAATTGATCCCGCCGATGTTGGTCGCGCCGGCCTCGGTCACCGCATCGGCCAGGGCTCCGAGCCGGGTGAGGTCGTGTTCGGTGACGGTCACCTGGTTGGACGCTTCATAGCCGGTGAGGCGCGGCGGCTGGCCTTG
>Ga0302317_10000455_pt1 | contig 35576 bp, 33 predicted proteins | sample III_Palsa_N3_3_FD_200450 | JGI IMG/M metagenome (GOLD analysis project Ga0302317, IMG submission 200450) | Peat permafrost microbial communities from Stordalen Mire near Abisko, Sweden - III_Palsa_N3_3 | ecosystem: Environmental > Terrestrial > Soil > Palsa > Peat permafrost | place: Sweden...
CCTTCACCGCCGTCGGCGGCACCGGCATCATCATGGACATCAAGTCCGGCGAAGTGCTGTCGATGATCTCGCTGCCGGATTTCGATCCGAACGACCTCAACACGGTCGTGCCCGAGACGATCTTCAATCGCGCGACGCTCGGCGTCTACGAGATGGGCTCCGTCTTCAAGATCTTCAACACGGCGCTGGCGCTGGAGAACAAGACCGCGACGCTGTCGAAGATGTACGACATCTCGAAGCCGATCCAGATCGGCCGCTTCACCATCCATGACGACGAGCCGATCCATCACGCCATCCCGGTGGCACAGATTTTCGCGGTTTCGTCGAACATCGGCTCGGTCCATATGGTCCAGGAGCTGACACCGGAGATCCAGAAGGATTTCCTGGGTCGCCTGGGGCTGTTGCGTCCGGCCCAGATCGAGATTCCCGAGATCGGCAGCCCGCAGGTGCCGAACCCGTGGCGCGAGATCAATTCCTGGACGATCGCGTTCGGCCATGGCCTGTCGGTCAGCCCGGTCCAGCTGGCCGTCGCCGCCAGCGCCGTCGCCGACGGCGGCGTGCTGCGTCCGGCCACTCTGGTCAAGCGGCCGGCCGGCTTCATTCCGCCGGGCCAGCGCATCCTCAGCCCCCGCACCGCCGACCTGATGCGCCAGCTGCTGCGCTACGACGTGACCGACGGCACCGGCAAGAAGGCGGACGTGCCGGGCTATCTGGTCGGCGCCAAGACCGGCACGGCCGAAAAGATCGGCGCCCATGGCGGCTATATGCACCACGGCAACCTGTCGTCGCTGATCTCGTTCTTCCCGATGAACGACCCGCAATACATGGTCTACGTCATCATCGACGAGCCCCATGGCGACCGGAACAACAAGGCGCAGGCCTCCTACGGCTTCGTCACCGGCGCCTGGACCGCCGGCCCCGCGGTGCAGCGCACCATCGCCCGAATGGCGCCACTTTTAGGACTTAAGCCGATCGAAGAGACGCCTGATATCCATCGCGGCCTCACTGCTGATATCCCCGGGATGGGCCAAAAAGTTGCGGCTAACTGATCTCATGAATACGCGTGCCCCCAAGCTAGCGGAGCGGGCCGCCTCCAAGGACCCGGACATCCGGTCGATCACCGCCGACTCCCGCCAAGTTTCGCCCGGCACGCTGTTCGTAGCGCTGCCGGGCGTCGCCAATGATGGGCGCCGCTTCATCGCCGACGCGATCGGCCGCGGTGCCGCCGCGATCCTGACCGACGCCGAGGGTGCTGCCGCCTATGCCGAGGCCGCGGTACCGGTGCTGGTCGATGAGAATCCGCGCCGGCGCCTGGCGCTGCTCGCAGCCCAGTTCCACAGCCCGCAGCCCGACACCGTGGCCGCCGTCACCGGCACCAACGGCAAAACCTCGACCGCCAGCTTCACTCGCCAAATCTGGGCCGATACCGGCTTGATGGCCGCCTCGGTCGGCACGCTCGGCATCGAAGGCCCGGACGGTTTGCGCCCCGGCGCCATGACCACGCCCGACCCGGTGACCCTGCATCGGGCGCTGGCCGAGCTCGCGGCCGAAGGCATCGATCACGCGGTGCTCGAAGCCTCATCCCACGGGCTCGACCAATATCGGCTGGACGGGGTGCGGATATCCGCCGGCGCCTTCACCAACCTGACCCAGGACCACCTGGACTACCACAAGACCATGGCGGCCTATCTGGCGGCCAAGCTGCGGCTGTTCGAGCATGTGCTGGCGCCGGGCGGCACTGCGGTCTTGAACGCCGACATTCCGGAATTCGCCGAAGCGGATGCCGTCGCCCGCGCGGCCGGCCATCCGGTGCTGGATTTCGGCAGCCAGGCCAAGGCGCTGCGCCTGGTCGCGCGCAGCGGCACGCCGACCGGGCAGCGCCTGGATCTCGACATCCTCGGCCGCCAGCACACGATCGATCTGCCGCTGGTCGGCACGTTCCAGGCGATGAATGCCCTGGCCGCCCTCGGCCTCGCCATCGGCACCGGCGTCGATCCGGACCGCGCGGTCGAGGCGCTGACGCGGCTCCAGGGCGTGCGTGGCCGGGTCGAGCTGGTGGCGACGCTCGCCAACGGCGCCGCCGTGTTCGTCGACTATGCCCATACGCCCGATGGGCTCGAAAAGATCCTGACCGCGCTCAGGCCGCATGCGACCGGCAAGCTGGTCGTGGCCTTCGGCGCCGGCGGCGACCGCGATCCCATCAAGCGGCCGCTGATGGGCGCCATGTGCCGGCAATTGGCCGACGTCCAGATCGTGACCGACGACAATCCGCGCAGCGAGGAGCCGGCCGCGATCCGCCGCGCCATCCTCGCCGCCTGCCCGAATGCCATCGAGATCGGCGACCGCGCCCGGGCCATCGCCCATGGCATTGGGCTGCTCGAGGCCGGCGACGTATTCGTCATCGCCGGCAAGGGCCATGAGCAGGGCCAGACCGTGGCCGGCGTGGTCCATCCGTTCGATGATGCCGAGGTCGCCCGCAGCGTCGTAGCCTCAGGCCGACGTCGATGAACGCCCGGCGCCATCCGCTCTGGACCGCCGCGGAACTCGCGGATGCGGTCCAGGGCACCGCCTCCGGCCATTTGGCCCCCGACATCACCGGCGTGTCGATCGACAGCCGCACCGTCGCACCCGGCGAGGCGTTCGTGGCGCTGGTCGGCCCGAATTTCGATGGCCATGACTATGTCGGCAAGGCTTTGGCGGCCGGCGCCGGCCTCGCCATCGTCGCCCGTCGTCCGGCCGGCCTCGATGCCGATGCCGCCCTGGTGTTGGTCGATGATACCCAGGCGGCGCTCGAGCACCTGGGCGCCCGCGCTCGTGCGCGCGCGAAGGCCCATGTCGTCGCGGTCACCGGCAGCGTCGGCAAGACCTCGACCAAGGAAGCGCTCGCCCATTGCCTGACCGACCAGGGCCGGACCCATTGGGCGACCGGCAGTTTCAACAACCAATGGGGCGTGCCGCTGTCGCTCGCCCGCATGCCGCGCCAGACCGAGTTCGGCGTGTTCGAGCTGGGCATGAACCACGAGGGCGAGATCCGCGCGCTGACGGCGCAGGTCCGGCCCGACGTCGCGATCATCACCACGATCGAGCCGGCGCATCTGGAATATTTCAGCGGCATCGAGGCGATCGCCGATGCCAAAGCCGAGATCTTCGAGGGCATGGCGCCGGGGGCCACCGCGATCCTGAACCGCGACAATCCGATGTTCGGCCGGCTGGCTGCGGCCGCCAGGGCACGGGATCTGAAGATCGTTTCGTTCGGCGAACATGAGAGCGCCGAGGCGCGGCTGCTCTCGGTCGTGCTGGATGCCGAGGCGAGCGAGGTCAAGGCGAGCTTCGGCGACCGCACCCTGCACTATCGCCTGGGCGTGCCGGGCAAGCATCTGGTGATGAATTCGCTGGCCGTGCTGGCCGCGGTCCAGGCGCTGGGCGCCGATCTGCGCCAGGCGGCCGACGCGTTGGGCACGCTCGCGGGCCTGGCCGGTCGCGGCAAGCGGGTGGCCATCGCGGTCGGCGGCGGCAAGGCGACGCTGATCGACGAAAGCTACAACGCCAGCCCCGCCGCCATGCGCGCCGCCTTCGCCGTGCTGGCGGCCCAGCACCCGACCGGCACCGGCCGCCGCATCGCCGTCCTGGGCGACATGCGCGAATTGGGCCCGCAAGATGCCGCCCTGCATCGCGATCTCGCAGCGCCGCTCGCGGTCAGCGGCGTCGATCTGGTCTTCACCTGCGGCCCGCTGATGCGCAACCTGTTCGACGCCCTGCCGCCTTCCCTGCGCGGCAGCCATTGCGAGACCGCGGCGGAACTCGCACCCCTGGTCGCGGACGCGCTCCGCGCCGGCGACATCGTCACGATCAAGGGCTCTCTCGGCACCCGAATGGCCGACATCGTCAAACCGCTGTTGAGCGGCATCTCAAAGAGCCAGCCCGTATCATGTTGAATCTCCTGGCTCCCTACGCCGACCAGTTCGTGCTGTTCAATCTGTTCCGCTACATCACCGTGCGGTCGGGCGGCGCGTTCCTGACCGCGCTCCTGATCAGCTTCGTCATGGGGCCGCGCGTCATCGCCTGGCTCAAGTCCAAGCAGGGCGAAGGCCAGCCGATCCGCACCGACGGCCCCGAGAGCCACCTGAAGAAGAAGGGCACGCCCACCATGGGCGGGTTCCTGATCCTGATGGCGCTGTCGATCTCGACCCTGGTCTGGATGGATCTGTCGAACGGCTTCGTCTGGGTGACGCTATTCGTCACCATGGGCTTCGGTGCCGTGGGCTTCGCCGACGATTACCGCAAGCTGACCCGCCGCTCGCATAATGGCGTTTCCGGCCGCAAGCGGCTGCTGATCGAATGCGTCATCGCCGGATTGGGCGCGGTCGCGATCGTGCAGCTGACCGGCGACGGACTCGGCACCAAGTTCGCTCTGCCGTTCCTGAAGAATGCCTTGTTCGAATTCGGCATCTTCTTCGTGCCGGTCGCGATGTTCGTCATCGTCGGCGCGTCGAACTCGGTCAACCTGACCGACGGGCTCGACGGGCTCGCCATCGTGCCGGCGATGATCGCCGCCGCCTCGTTCGGCCTGATCGCCTATCTGGCCGGCAACGTCGTCTATGCCAATTACCTGCAGATCCATCACGTGCCGGGTACCGGCGAGCTCTTGGTGTTCTGCTCGGCCCTGATCGGCGCCGGCCTCGGTTTCCTGTGGTTCAATGCGCCGCCGGCCATGGTGTTCATGGGCGACACCGGCTCGCTCGCCATCGGCGCCGCGCTCGGTGCCATCAGCGTCATCACCAAGAACGAGGTCGTGCTCGCCATCATCGGCGGCGTGTTCGTGCTGGAGACCGTGTCGGTCATCGTCCAGGTCACCAGCTTCAAGCTGACCGGCAAGCGCGTGTTCCGCATGGCGCCGATCCATCATCATTTCGAGAAGAAGGGCTGGCACGAGCCGACCATCGTCATCCGGTTCTGGATCATCGCCGTCATCCTCGCGATCGTCGGCCTATCGACGTTGAAGCTCAGATGATCGCCACCCTGCCGTTCCAGGATCGCACCGTGGCCGTGCTGGGTCTTGCCCGCTCGGGTCTGGTCGCCGCCCGCGCGTTGGCGGCGTCGGGCGCCCGCGTGCTCGCCTGGGACGATGCCGAGAAGGGCCGGGCCGCCGCCGCCGATCTGACCCTGACCGATCTCGCGACCTCGGAGCCGCTCGACTGGGCGGCGCTGGTCATGAGCCCGGGCATTCCGCTGACCCATCCAGCCCCGCATCCGGTCGCCGCCCGCGCCGCCGGTGCCGGTATCGAAGTGATCGGCGACATCGAGCTCTTGGGCCGCGCCGGCACCGGTGCCAAGTTCCTGGGCATCACCGGCACCAACGGCAAATCGACCACCACGGCGCTGATCGGCCATGTCATGGCGGCGCTCGGCCTGCCCTCTGCCGTCGGCGGCAACCTGGGCATTCCGGCCTTGAGCCTGCCCGAACTGGGACCGGACGGTCATTACGTGATCGAAATGTCGAGCTTCCAGCTTGACCTGATCAACCGCCTGCGCTTCGGCACGGCGATCCTGCTGAATGTGACGCCCGACCATCTCGACCGCCATGGCGACATGGCGGGCTATGTCGCGGCCAAGCGGCGGATCTTCAGAAACCAACAGGCTGGCGATACCGCCATCCTGGGCGTCGACGACAGTTACGTCCGCGATCTGGCCGCCGATCTGTCCCATGGGCCGGCCCGGCTGATCCGGATGTCGGCCGAGGGCCCGGTCGCGGGCGGCATCTATGTCGCGGACGGCCAGCTGATCGACGATCTGGATGGCGCCGCCGTCGCCATCATGGATCTAGGCCCGGTTCCGACCCTGCCCGGCCGGCACAATTGGCAGAATGCAGCCGCCGCCTATGCCGCCTGCCGCGTCGCCGGGGCGGCACCGGCGGATATTGCCAAGGCGATCGCGACATATCCGGGCCTGCCCCATCGCCAGGAACTGGTCGCGACACTCGACGGCATCCGCTTTATCAATGATTCGAAGGCGACCAATGCCGATGCCGCCGCCAAGGCGCTCGGCTGCTACGACCGGATCTATTGGATCGCCGGCGGGTTGCCCAAGGCCGGTGGCATCGCGTCGCTCGCCCCGTTCTTCCCGCGCATCGCCGAGGCCTTCCTGATCGGCCAGGCCGGCGATGAGTTCGCACGCACGCTCGACGGCCACGCGCCGGTCACCCGTTCGGGCGACCTCGCGACCGCCATTGCCCAAGCGACCGCCGCGGCCCGCCGCGACGGTGCGGCCGACGCCGTCGTGCTGCTGTCGCCGGCCTGCGCGTCCTACGACCAGTTCACCAGTTACGAGGCGCGCGGCGATGCGTTCCGCCAACTCGCGCGCCGGATCGTCGACGAGGCTACCCGATGAATATCGCCCGCACCGACCAAAGCATGATCGGCCGCTGGTGGTGGACGGTCGACCGCTGGACCGTGCTCGCCATCGGCGTGCTGTGCGGCTTCGGCGGGTTGCTGATCCTGGCGGCGAGCCCGGCCGTGGCGGAGCGCATCGGCGCCGACAGTTTCTATTTCGTGCGCCATCAGATGCTGATCATGCCGGTGGCATTGGGGCTGATGTTCTTCATCTCGCTGCAATCGCCGCGCACGATCCGGCGCGTCGCCATGGTCGGGCTGGCGGTCACGATCGTGCTCTTGTGCATGACCTTCGTGCTGGGCACCGAGATCAAGGGCGCCCGGCGCTGGGTCAGCCTGGCCGGCATCACCATCCAGCCGTCGGAATTCGTCAAACCCTTCTTCGCCATCGTCTGCGCCTGGTTGTTCGCCCAGCAGAAGAACCCGCATGTGCGCATTCCCGGCAACGCCATCGCCATCGGCTTGTATTTCCTGACCGTCGGCCTGTTGCTGAAGCAGCCGGACCTGGGCCAGGCCGTCGTGGTCAGCACGATCTGGTTCACCCAGTTCTATCTGGCGGGCCTGCCGATCATCCTGGTGTTCGGCCTGGCCGGGCTGGGAGCCGCCGGCCTGGTCGGCGCGTATTTCCTGCTGCCGCATGTCACCAGCCGCATCGACCGGTTCCTGGATCCGCAGGCGGGCGACACCTATCAGGTCACCCGCTCGATGGAAGCCTTCGCCAACGGCGGCCTGTGGGGTCGCGGTCCGGGCGAAGGCACGGTCAAGGAATACCTGCCCGACGCCCATGCCGATTTCGTCTTCGCCGTCGCCGGCGAGGAGCTGGGCTTGATCATCTGCCTGGTCATCGTCGCGGTCTTCGCCTTCATCGTGCTGCGCGGCTTCGCCCGTCTGTTCCACGAGAACAATCTCTATGTCGTGCTCGGCGGCACCGGCCTGCTGGTGCAGTTCGGCCTGCAGGCGGTCATCAACATGTCCTCGACCCTGCGCATGATCCCGACCAAGGGCATGACGCTGCCGTTCCTCTCCTACGGCGGCTCGTCGCTGATCGCGCTCGGCCTGGGCATGGGCATGCTGCTGGCCTTCACCCGTCGGCGCTATGGCACGGGAGAGCTGGTGTGACTGCCGCCCGCTCCCTCGTCGTGCTTGCCGCCGGCGGCACCGGCGGCCATCTGTTCCCGGCTGAAGCCTTGGCGCGGGCGCTGATCGGCCGCGGCCGGCCGGTCGCCCTTGTCACCGACAAGCGCGGCAAGGAATTTCCGGTCGAGGGCGTCGATACCTATCGCGTCCGCGCCGGACGCCTGGGCGGCGGCTTGCTCGGCAAAGTCAAATTCGCGCTCGACCTGGGTCGCGGCATTCTGGAGGCGCGCGCGCTGTTGGGCCGCTTGCGCCCGGCCGCCGTCGTGGGCTTCGGCGGCTATCCGTCGATGCCGACCATGGTGGCCGCGACCAGCCTGAAGCTGCCGACGCTGATCCACGACCAGAATGCCGTGCTGGGCCGGGCCAACAGGATGCTGGCGACCCGGGTGCGCGCCATCGCGACCTCGTTCGGCGTGGTGTCGGGCGTGCCCGCCGCGGATGCACCCAAGATCGAGCGCACCGGCAACCCGGTCCGTCCGGCCGTGGTCGCCGTGCGCGACCTGCCCTACGAAGCGCCGACGGTCGATGGTCCGATCCGCCTGCTGATCATCGGCGGCAGCCAGGGCGCGCGCATCCTGTCCCGGGTCGTGCCGGAAGCGCTGAAGGCGCTGCCCCCGGCCTTGAAGGCCCGCCTGAAGGTCAGCCAGCAGGTTCGGCCGGAAGATCTGGAGGCGGTCGAGGCCGCCTATCAGGGCAGCGGCTTGCAGGTCGAGACCAAGCGCTTCTTCGACGACATCCCGGCGCGCTTGGCCGCTGCCCATCTGGTGCTGGCCCGCGCCGGCGGCTCGACCACGGCGGAACTGACCGTCGCCGGCCGCCCGGCCCTGCTGGTGCCGTTCGCGGGCGCCATCGCCGACGAGCAGACGGCCAACGCCCGCGTGCTGGTCGAGGGCGGTGCCGCCTGGATGCTGAGCGAAGCGGAATTCACAGTCGAGCGCGCATCCCAGCGCCTGGCCGAACTGTTGAGCGACGGGGCCGCCTTGGCGCGCGCCGCCGTCGCGGCCCGCGCTTTGGGCGAACCCGCGGCCGCCGAGCGGCTGGCCGACCTGGTGGAACGATTGACCAAGACTGGAGAGCGGGCATGAGAGCGCTGCCGCTCAGCATCGGTACGGTGCATTTCGTCGGTATCGGCGGCATCGGCATGAGCGGGATCGCGGAGATCCTGCATAATCTGGGATATTCCGTGCAGGGCAGCGACGTCGCCGACGGCGCCAATGCCCAACGGCTGGCCAAGCTCGGCATCACGATCAAGATCGGCCATGTCGCCGAGAATATCGAGAACGCCCAGGTCGTCGTCGTGTCCTCGGCGATCAAGGCCGACAATCCGGAACTGATCGCCGCCCGCGCCCGCATGCTGCCGGTCGTGCGCCGGGCCGAGATGCTGGGCGAGCTGATGCGGCTGAAATGGTCGATCGCCATCGCCGGGACCCACGGCAAGACCACGACGACCTCGATGGTCGCGGCCGTGTTGGATGCCGCCAACCTGGACCCGACCGTGGTCAACGGCGGCATCATCAACGCCTATGGCACCAACGCGCGCCTCGGCGCCGGGGAATGGATGGTGGCCGAGGCCGACGAGAGCGACGGCACCTTCGTCCGCCTGCCGGCCACCATCGGCATCGTCACCAACATCGACCCGGAACATCTGGATTTCTACGGCAATTTCGAAGCGGTCCAGGCCGCGTTCGAAAGTTTCGTCACCAACATCCCGTTCTATGGTTTCGCGGCGCTGTGCATCGACCATCCGGTGGTCCAGAGCATGATCCCGCGGGTCTCGGACCGGCGCATCGTCACCTACGGCCTGTCGCCCCAGGCCGACGTGCGCGGCCTGAACGTCGAGATCGACCCGTCGGGCGCCGTCTATGACGTGGTGCTGACCGACCGCATCTCCGGCGCCCAGCGCACGCTGGAGCGGGTCAAGCTGCCGATGTACGGCCAGCACAATGTGCTGAATTCATTGGCCGCCATCGCGGTCGGCAGCGAGATGGGCATCGACGACGAGGTGCTGAAGACGGCACTCGCCAACTTCGGCGGCGTGAAGCGGCGCTTCACCAAGACCGGCGTGTCGAACGGCGTCACGGTGATCGACGATTACGGCCATCACCCGGTCGAGATCTCGGCGGTGCTGAAGGCCGCGCGCCAGGCGACCCATGGCCGGGTCGTGGCCGTGGTGCAGCCGCATCGCTACAGCCGCGTCGCCGACCTGTTCGACGATTTCTGCCGCTGCTTCAACGATGCCGATCTGGTGCTGGTCGCCGATATCTATGCCGCCGGCGAGAGCCCGCGTCCGGGCATCGACCGCGACCATCTGGTCGAAGGCCTGATCGCCCGCGGCCATCGCCATGTGCTGGCACTGCCCGGCCCCGCCGAGCTGCCGGCGATGATCAAGGATCTGACCCAGCCCGGCGACATGGTCGTGTGCCTGGGGGCCGGCTCGATCACCAACTGGGCGAACGCGCTGCCGGCCGCCCTCGACGAATTGAGCGCGAAATGATGTCCGCCCGCCAGCCCCTGAGCCTGATCGATCGGTTGCCGAAGGTGCGCGGCCGCCTCGTCGCCGATGCCCCCTTGGCCGCCAACACCTGGTTCCGCGTCGGCGGCCCGGCCGAGGTGCTGTTCCGCCCGCTCGACATGGCCGACCTGACCGACTTCCTGGCGGCGAAGCCGGCCGACGTGCCGGTGACCGTGATCGGTGTCGCCTCCAATCTGCTGGTGCGCGACGGCGGCGTGCCAGGCGTGGTCATCCGCCTGGGCCGCCCCTTCGCCGATGTCGCGGTCAAGGACGACCAGGTCTATGCCGGCGCCGGCGCGCTCGACGCCAATGTCGCCGAAAGCTGCGCCCAGGCCGGATTGGGCGGGCTCGAATTCCTGTCGGGCGTGCCGGGCACCATCGGCGGCGCGCTCCGCATGAACGCCGGGGCCTATGGTGCGGAGATCAAGGACGTGCTGTCCGGTGCGGCCGTCATCGACGGCTCCGGCCATCATCTGGTCGTGACGCCGGACGAGCTGGACCTCAGCTATCGCCATTGCGGCGCGCCCGAGGATTGGGTGTTCCTGCACGCGACGCTGAAAGGCATTCCGGAAGATCCGGCCGTGGTCGCGGCCCGCATCGCCGATATCCAGGCCCAGCGCCAGGCAACCCAGCCGATCCGCAACCGCACCGGCGGTTCGACCTTCGCCAATCCGCCCGGCCACAAGGCTTGGGCCCTGATCGACCAGGCCGGCTGCCGTGGCCTCGTGCGTGGCGACGCCCAGGTGTCGGAGCTGCACACGAATTTCCTGATCAACCGCGGCAACGCCACCGCCGCCGACATCGAAGGCCTGGGCGAGGAAGTCCGCCGCCGGGTGTTCGAGACCGCCGGCGTGACGCTCGACTGGGAGATCAAGCGCATCGGCCGCCCGCTCGCGAACATCGAAGGGGTGGCCCCATGACCGCCAAACGCGTTGCCGTGCTGCGCGGCGGCTGGTCGGCCGAGCGCGAGGTGTCGCTGTGGAGCGGGCGCGACTGCGCCGCGGCGTTGCGCCAGAAAGGCTACGACGTCGTCGAGATCGACCCGCCGCGCGACCCGGCCGCCTTTGCGGCCCTGCTGACGCCGAAGCCCGACGTGGTGTTCAACGCGCTGCACGGCCGCGGCGGCGAGGATGGCCATATCCAGGCGATGCTCAACCTGATGGGCATTCCCTATACCCATTCGGGCCTGCTGGCCTCCGCCGTCGCCATGGACAAGCCGATGGCGAAGGCAGTGTTCGCCGCCGCCGGCCTCCCGGTGGTCGAGGGCCGCGTCGCCACGCGAGACGAGATCCTGGCCCGCACCGTGATGGCCGCCCCCTATGTGGTGAAGCCGTCCAACGAGGGCTCGTCGGTCGGCGTGATCATCGTGCGCGAGGGCGAAAACCGCTCGATCGCCGCTGAGGAACTCAAGGACACCATGCTGGTCGAGCGCTTCATCCCCGGCCGCGAGCTGACCGTCGCGGTGATGGGCGAGCGGGCGCTGGGCGTGATCGAGATCGTCGCGCGCGGCACCTGGTACGATTACGACGCCAAATATTCGGCCGGCGGCTCGGCCCATATCTGCCCGGCCGACCTGCCGCCCGCGGTCTATGCCGAAGCCGAGCGTATCGCCGTCGCCGCGCACAAGGCGCTCGGTTGCCGCGGCGTCAGCCGGGCCGACTTCCGCTACGACGACAGCCAGGCGGCGCCGGGCGGGCTCTATTTGTTGGAAGTGAACACCCAACCCGGCATGGCCCCCACGTCCCTGGTGCCGGATGCGGCCAAGGCGGCGGGCATTTCCTATGCCGAGCTGTGTGCCTGGATGGTGGAGGGCGCCGCATGCGACGCGTAAGACCGGCCGCGAAGAACCTGGAGGGCGCCAAGCGCCTGCTGCTGAAGCGCCGCATCGTGCGCTGGCTGCCGCGGCGGCCGACCCGCGTGGTCGCCGCCGTGCTGGGCGTCGGTGCCGTCGTATTCCTGGGGATCGCCGCCGCCGACCAGCTCGACCATGGCAGCCGCCTGTCCGGGGCCTTGCTCGCCTCGACCGCCGCCGCCGGCCTGACCGTGCAGGTGCTGGACGTCGAAGGCCGGCAGATGACCACGACCGACGAGATTCTGGCGGCGGTCGGGACCCAGCGCGGCGCGCCGATCTTCGGCGTCAATCCGGCCATGGCCAAGCAGCAGCTGGAGGCCCTGCCCTGGGTCCGCACCGCCGCGGTCGAGCGCCAATTGCCCGGCCGCGTCTTCATCAAGCTGACCGAGCGCAAACCGCTGGCGCTGTGGCAGCGCCACGGCAAGATGGTGCTGATCGACCAGGACGGCGTCGTGGTCGCGACCGAGCATCTGGAGCGCTACGCCAACTTGCTGTTGGTGGTCGGCGACGACGCGCCGAAGCATGCCGAAAGCCTGATCGAGATCCTGGGCACCCAGCCCGACCTGATGAAGAAGATCGAGGCCGCGGTCTGGGTCAACGACCGCCGCTGGAACCTGAAGCTCGACAGCGGCATCGACATCGAACTGCCGGAAGAGGGCGTCGCCGACGCCTGGACCCACCTGGCCGCGATCGACCGCGACCATGGGTTGCTCGCCCGCGATATCCAGCGTGTCGACCTCCGGCTGGCCGACCGCGTCGTCGTCAAGGTGACGCCGGAACCGGCCAAGGCCACGCCGCCCAAACCCTCCAAGCCAGCGGCAAAAAAGACATGAGCAAAGCCGCATCCCGTCCCCGCGGCGCGTTGATCGCCGCCGTCGATATCGGCACCACGAAAGTGTGCAGCTTCATCGCGCGCCGCGAGACCGGCGGTCCGCGCGTGCTGGGCATCGGCCATCAGGTCTCGCGCGGCGTGCGTGCCGGCCAGATCGTCGACCTGGATGCCGCCGCGACCTCGATGCTGAACGCGGTCCATGCCGCCGAGCAGATGGCCGGTGAGACCATCACCCAGGTCGTGGTCAACCTGTCGGGCGGTTTCCCGGCCTCGCGCATCGTGCCGGTCGAAATTCCGATCGGCGGGCGCGAGATCGTCGATGCCGACATGAAGCGCGTCTTGAACCAGGGCCACGCCTATCGCGAGCCGACCGACCGCCAGATCATCCATTCGATCCCGGTCGGTTTCTCGATCGACGGCAGCCGCGGCATCCGCGACCCGCGCGGCATGATGGGCGAGCGCCTGGGCGTCAACATGCATGTGGTCTCGGCCGGATCCGCTGCCGTGCGCAACATGATGGCCGCGGTCGGCCGCTGCCATCTGGAAGTGTCCGGCATGGTCGTCTCGCCCTATGCGGCGGGACTGGCCGCCCTGGTCGACGACGAGATGGAACTGGGCGTCACCGTCATCGACATGGGCGGCGGCACGACCTCGATCGCGGTGTTCTACGACGGCGCCATCGTCTATGCCGATACGGTGCCGGTCGGCGGCGTGCATGTGACCAACGACATCGCGCGCGGCCTGTCGACGCCGATCACCCATGCCGAGCGCATGAAGACGCTCTATGGCAGCGCCATCCCGTCGCCGGCCGACGAGCGCGAGACGATCAGCGTGCCGGTCGTGGGCGAGGAAGAGGACGGCCACACCAACCATGTACCGAAATCCCACCTGATCGCGATCATCACGCCGCGCCTGGAAGAGACGTTCGAGCTGGTGCGCAACCGGCTCGAGACCTCGGGCTTCGACAAGCTGGCCGGCCGCCAGGTCGTGCTGACCGGCGGGGCCGCCCAATTGCCCGGCACGCGCGAGCTGGCCGGCATGATCCTCGACAAGCAGGTGCGCATCGGCAAGCCGACCCGGATTTCGGGACTGGCCGAGGCGACCGGCGGCCCGGCCTTCGCCACCACGGCCGGTCTCCTGCATTTCGCGGCCTCCGAACGCGCCGAAACGCGCGGTCGGGACCAGAACGCCTCCGACGCGCCCAAAGGCATGTTCGGACGCATCGGCGGCTGGCTGCGGGAGAATTTGTAGTGGTTCGAGTCGCTGTTAACTACCGCCTATTGATCTGGCAGCCCGATTCGCGCAGAATCGCAGCACCTGGCGAGGGGCCAGTCAGATGAGAGCTCTTTTCGACACGCCTTTATTGCTCATCCCCGCAACCGACTTGCCCGACGGCTGTGCCCTGACCCGGAGGATTCCATGACCATCAACCTCAGCATTCCCAAGGAATTCAGCGACTTGACACCCCGCATCACGGTGGTCGGCGTCGGTGGCGCCGGCGGCAATGCCGTCAACAACATGGTCCGGGCCAATCTGGTCGGCTGTGAGTTCATCGCCTGCAACACCGACGCGCAGGCACTGCAGCATTCGCTGGCCGATCGCAAGATCCAGCTGGGTCAGTCGGTGACGCGGGGCCTGGGCGCCGGCGCCCGGCCCGACGTCGGCCGCCAGGCCGCCGAGGAAGCCGCCGAAGAGATCCTGACGCACCTCGCCGGCTCGAACATGGTGTTCATCACCGCGGGCATGGGCGGCGGCACCGGCACCGGTGCGGCACCGGTCATCGCCAAGATGGCGCGCGAGAACGGCATCCTGACCGTCGGCGTCGTCACCAAGCCGTTCCAGTTCGAAGGCACCAACCGCATGCGGCTGGCCGAGGCCGGCATCGAGGAACTGACCAAGTTCGTCGACACGCTGCTGATCATCCCGAACCAGAACCTGTTCCGGGTCGCGAACGAGCGCACGACCTTCGCCGAGGCCTTCAAGATGGCCGACGACGTGCTCTATGCGGGCGTGCGCGGGGTCACCGACCTGATGGTGATGCCCGGCCTGATCAACCTCGACTTCGCCGATATCCGCGCGGTCATGAGCGAGATGGGCAAGGCGATGATGGGTACGGGCGAGGCGTCCGGCGAGAAGCGCGCGATCGACGCCGCCGAGGCCGCGATCTCGAACCCGCTCTTGGACGACGTCTCGATGCGCGGCGCGCGCGGCGTGCTGATCAACATCACCGGCGGCTCGGACATGACGCTGTTCGAGGTCGACGAGGCCGCCAACCGCATCCGCGAAGAAGTCGATCCGGAAGCGAACATCATCTTCGGCTCGACCTTCGACGAGAAGCTGGAAGGCAAGATGCGCATTTCGGTCGTGGCGACCGGCATCGATGCCGAAGTGTCGAACGCGGCCCGCGCCGTCGCTGCCGCCCAGGCGCTCGCGGCCCAGCAGCAGGCCGAACGGCTGAAGACCATCGCGGCGACGCCGGTCGCAGCCGAGGTGCCGGAAGCGGCCGCCGCCCGCGCCGACGAGCCGGCTTCGATCGCCAGCCTGACCCGCAAGGCGGCAACCGCCGTCCATACCACGGGCGAACTGCCGATCCAGGCACCGCAGCAGCGCATGGCGGCCGCCCCGATCGACCCGCGTGCCGAGGTGGCCGGCGACTCGTTCCTGCCGCCGCGTCCGATGCAGCCGCAGGTCGGCCGCAGCGACGCCGATCAGCCGCTGGGCGCGCTGCGTGCCACCCAGCCGCAGATGGGTGCCCGTCCGCGCCAAGGCGGGCCGAGCCTGTTCCAGCGCATCATCGGCCGTGGTGGCCAAGCGGAACCCGCGCGCGCCGCCCAGCCGGCACCGCGCCCCGCGGCCGCCCCGGCCCAGCCGCGCCTGAGCGGTGTCGATCCGGCCGAACGCGCACCGCAGAGCAGCGAGGAAGACTATCTCGACATCCCCGCCTTCCTGCGTCGCCAGGCCAACTGAGCGCTAAATCCTATCGGACGAAACGAGGGCGTCGCCGGTATCCGGCGACGCCCTTAACTTTTGGGCTCAGCGGGCTTATGTTACGGAGCCTCGCGCGACTCCGCAGTATCGACTTACAAGTCTTTGTTCTAACGAGATATTTTTCTCGCCCGCATTGCAACATTCGTTCATTAAGAGTGATTTGTTGCAGACGGCCAACCCCGCTATTCATTAAGCACTGGTGAAGGCTAGATCGCCTTCCCGACACAGAATTCGGGTCTAGAACATGTTCCACAAGGGTGCCGTCCTGCAGAAGACGCTGAAGGCCCCGATCCATTGTACCGGGGTCGGGCTCCACAGCGGCATCAAGGCAGCGATGACTCTGCGTCCGGCACCGGCCAACACGGGCGTCGTGTTCCGCCGGCTGGACGTCGAGGCCGGGCCGGTGGAAATCCAGGCCGATTGGCAGAATTCGATCGAGTCGGCGCTGTGCACCGTGCTGACCGACGGCAACGGCACGACCATCATGACCATCGAGCATCTGATGTCGGCCCTGGCCGGCTGCTCGGTCGATAACGTCATCGTCGACATCATCGGGCCGGAAGTGCCGATCATGGACGGCTCGGCCGCCCCGTTCGTGTTCCTGATCGAATGCGCCGGCACGATCGAACAGCTGGCCCCGCGCCGCTTCGTCAAGGTGCTGAAGTCGATCCATGTCGAGCAGGGCCAGGCCTCGGCCGACCTGGAGCCGGGCGACGGCTTCTCGGTCGATTTCACCATCGATTTCGCCAGCAAGGCGATCGCCCGCCAGACCACGACCGTCGCGGTCGAACCCGGCAGCTTCAAGACCGAGATCAGCCGCGCCCGCACCTTCGGCTTCCTGGCCGAGGTCGACCAGCTGCGCGCGGCCGGCCGTGCGCTCGGCGGCTCGCTTGAGAACGTCATCGTCATCGACGGCGACAAGGTCATGAACGAAGGCGGCCTGCGCTATCCGGACGAGTTCGTGCGCCACAAGGCGCTGGATGCGATCGGCGATCTGTACCTGGCCGGCAGCCCGATCCTGGGCCGCTTCGCCGGCGTCCGCTCCAGTCACGCGCTCAACCGCCGTGCGCTCGAAGCCCTGTTCCGCGACAGCAGCGCCTGGTGCTACGTGACGCTGGCCGAGGCCGAGGCGCTCGACGCCTGGCGCGAGCCCGCGCGCGCATCGGCGTGAGCTTGAGCACAAGCCCTCTCCGCCCCCTCGCCGAAGCCGTATGACTGTGCTAAGAGACCCGCTCTGCCGGCGTGCGTGAGCCGGCTCTGCCGGCGGATTCTCTGCCGCCGGCATCAAGAAGGACCAAGTAGCGGGATGCTGAGACTTCGGACCGGCCGTGTTATGGCCGCCCTTGTTCTGATGTGTGGTCTGGCGCTTGCCGGATGCTCCGATACGGACAAGGACACCTATAAGGACCAGCCGGTCGAGGTTCTCTATAACGCCGCCGTCGATCAGATGGCCGACGAGCATTGGGCCGCCGCCGGCAAGCTGTTCGACGAGGTCGAGCGCCAGCATCCCTATTCGGTCTGGGCGACCAAGGCCCAGCTGATGCAGGCGTATGTCCAGTATCAGGGTGACAAGTACGACGACGCCATCACGGCTGCGGATCGCTTCATCCAGCTGCATCCGGGCCATCGCGACGTCTCCTACGCCTATTACATCAAGGCGATTTCCTACTACGAGCAGATCGTCGACGTGCAGCGCGACCAGCATGATACCGAGCTGGCGCTGAAGGCGCTCGACGACGTCATCACCCGCTTCCCCGACTCGCGCTACGCCCGCGATGCGCGGTTGAAGATGGATCTGACGCGCGACCATCTGGCCGGCAAGGAAATGGAAATCGGCCGCTATTACGAGCGGCAGGGCCAATATGTCGCGGCCATCAACCGTTTCCGCAAGGTCATCGGCGATTTCCAGACGACCAGCCACGTGCCCGAGGCGCTGGCCCGCCTGGCCGAATGCTACACCGCCGTCGGCCTGAACGAGGAAGCGCGCCAGACCGCCGCCGTGCTGGGTTACAATTACCCCGACAATCAATGGTACCAGGACACTTATGAGCTGGTCGGCGGCCGGCGCATCGTCGCCGAAGACAGCAAGCCCGGCTGGTTCAGCCGGACCTTCAGCTCGATCTTCTGATCAGGGTGGCGCGCTCCTCCGGGCGCGCCGCCGCCCTTCCGCGCGGCAAGATCCCGCCATGCTGCTGAGCCTGACGATCCGCGACGTCGTACTGATCGACCGGCTGGATCTGGCCTTCCCCTCCCATCTTTCGGTGCTGACCGGCGAAACCGGTGCCGGCAAGTCTATTCTGCTCGACGCGCTGGGCCTGGCACTGGGCGCCCGCGCCGAAAGCGGCCTGGTCCGGCGCGGCGCCGCCCAGGCGATCGTCGCCGCCGAATTCGACATCGGCCCCGGCCATGCCGCCCGCGCCATCCTGGCCGACCAGGGTATCGAGGCCGAGGATACGCTGGTGCTGCGCCGGGTGCTGGGCACCGACGGCCGCTCGCGCGGCTTCGTCAACGACCAGCCGGTCGGCGTCGGCCTGCTGAAGCAGCTGGGCGACACGCTGGTCGAGATCCAGGGCCAGTTCGAGCAACGCGGGCTGATGGACCCGTCCAATCACCGCGCCTTGCTGGATGCCTTCGCTGCTTCCCCCGACGGCATCGAGGCCGTGCGCACCAGCTGGACCGCCTGGCGCGACGCCCGCACCGCCCGCGAAGCTGCCGAGGCCGCCCGCGCCAAAGCCGCGGCCGACGAGGAATTCCTGCGCCATACCTTGGGCGAACTCGATGCGCTGAAGCCCAAGCCCGGCGAGGAAAGCCAGCTGGCCGAACAGCGCGCCCGCATGATGCATGGCGCCCAGGTCGCCGAAGCCATGGCGGCGGCGGCCCAGGAACTGGGCAGCGACCGCGGCGCCGAACATGCGCTGAACATGGCCGCGCGCGCCTTGGAGAAGGTGCGCGACAAGGCCGGCGGCCTGCTGGATCCGGCGATCGCGGCGCTGGAGCGCGCGCTGGTCGAGACCGAGGAGGCCCGCGCCGCCCTCGACCAGGCGATCGGCGACCATGAGCGCGAGGGCGATCTGGAAAGCGTCGAGGAGCGGCTGTTCAATCTGCGCGCGCTCGCCCGCAAGCACAGCGTCACGGTCGACGAGCTTTCGGCGCTGCGCGACGAGGTCGCCTCCCGCCTCGGCACACTGGAGGACGGCGAGGCCGGCTTGAAGCAATTGGCCAAGGCCGAGGCCGAGGCCCGCACGCGCTATGCCGCGGCGGCCGAACGCCTGACCCGCCTGCGCCGGGCGGCAGCCGACAAGCTCGACAAGGCCGTGCAGGCCGAGCTGGCGCCGCTAAAGCTGGAGCGCGCCCGCTTCTCCACCACCTTGCTGCCGCTCGATGCGGCGGATTGGGGCCCGGACGGGGCCGAGCGCGTGACGTTCGAGGTCGCGACCAATCCGGGTGCCGCCCCTGGGCCGATGAGCAAGATCGCGTCGGGCGGCGAGCTGTCGCGCTTTCTGCTGGCGCTCAAGGTCGTGCTGGCGCGTGTGTCCAGCGTGCCGACCATCGTGTTCGACGAGGTCGACAGCGGCATCGGCGGCGCGGTCGCGGCTGCGGTCGGCGAACGGCTGGCGCTGCTGGGCCAGGAACTGCAGGTGCTGGTCGTGACCCACAGCCCGCAGGTGGCGGCGCGCGGCCGCCACCATTGGCGCGTGGCCAAGACCCAGGCCAAGGATACGACCGTGACCCGGGTCGAGGCCCTGGACGCGGACGAGCGCCGCGAGGAGATCGCCCGCATGCTGTCCGGCGCCAGCGTGACCGCGGAGGCGCGGGCCGCCGCGACCAGCCTGCTGGCGGCCGGCGCCGCTTGAGCTAAATCTCGCCGCCGGGATCGGCGACCAGGCCGACCGCCGCGATGCCGGCCAAGGCGCAGGCCTCGTCCTGCAAAGACTGATCGCCGGTGATGCCGACAGCGCCCAGCACCGCACCGCCCGCGTCGCGGATAATGACGCCACCCTGGACCGGCGCCATTTTGCCCTCGGACAGTTCGATCAACATGTTGAAGAAGGTCGGGTTCGCGGTCGCGCGGCGCGCCAGCTCACGCCCGCCGAAGCCGAAGCCCAGCGTGCCCCAGGCCTTGGCGGTGGCGATCTGCGGCCGCATCAGGCTGGAGCCATCCTCGCGCTGCAGCGCGATCAGGTGACCGCCGGCATCGAGCACGGCCACGGTCAGCGGCTGCAGATTGCGCTTGCGGCCCTCGGCCAGCGCGGCCTCGATCAGGCGGTTGGAAACGGCGAGTGTCAGCATGAAGGCACCGGAGTGATGGAGGAACGAAAAGGAACGAGCCGGCCCTGCCGACGCGCCCGGGTGAGCAGGAAGATGCCGAGCAGGACCCAGACCGCGAGACCGGGCAGCGAGGCCTCCGGTCCGAAGGCGCCACCGGTCAGCCAATAGGGCCCGGAGATCGACGCATCGATCACGCTCGGAAAGCTGGTGCCGGAATCGAGCAGGCCGAACAAGCCGCTCTGGCCGAAATTCCAGCCGAAATGCAGGCCGATCGGCAGCCACAGCCGTCCGGTCGCGAGATAGGCCGCGCCCAGCGCGAACCCCGGCCCGAGCATCAGCGCCACCACCGGCCAGAGCCCGGCGCCGGAATTCTCGAAATGCGCGCCGCCGAACAGCAGCGCGGTCAGGACCAGCGCCACCAGACTTCCGCCCCAGCGTTCGATCAGACCCAGGACGAAACCGCGCAGCAGCAGCTCCTCCATCAGGGCGGCCCCGATCGCCATCAGGGTCGGCGCCGGCAGATCGCTTGGGCCCCGCCAGGTGCCGTGATAGGCGCCACCGATCCACAGGATCGCGACGACCAGCAGCGTCAGGCCGATGCCACCGGCAGCCCCCACCAAAAGCTCCCCCATTCGTGCCGTCGCCAGCTCCGGCCGCGACCGGCGCTCGACGAAGCGGGCCTGCAGCCGATAGGCGACCAGGATCGAGACGGCGACGGCGACATAGGCGAACCAGACCTCGATCGGCAGCGGCTGCCCATCGACCGGTCGTGGTCTCGCCCCCAGCAGCGCGTTGTTGGCCAGCAGCACGGCACCGACGCACAGCGTCACCAGGACGGCCGCCGCCAGCAGATACAGCAGCAATCGGGGCAGAGAGATCCGGGTCGGAAATTCTTGGGTCATCAAAGGCCTGGCACAGTCTGGTCGGCGCGCCACCCCACCATAGGCAGGCGGCGCGGGATAGCGAAATCACGGAACGGAGAAGGGGCTTCTCGTCTCTCCAGCTTCGCGCTAGAGGATTGGGGGACACTCTGTCCCTCGTCCGGAGAAGCAATGCCCGCGCCCAGCCTTCGTCATGCCTCGATCGACAGCGCGGCGCTCAGTCCGGAAGACGCCATCGAGGCGGTGGCCGATCTGATCGCGGCGCTCGACTATCACGGCCAGCGCTATCATGCCGAAGACGCGCCGGAGATCTCGGATGCCGACTACGACGCGCTCTATCGCCACCTGCAGGCGATCGAGGCACGTTTTCCCGAACTGATCCGCGCGGACAGCCCGACCGCCCGGGTCGGCGCCGCCCCAGCCGCGGGCTTCGGCAAGGTTCGCCACGCCATTCCGATGCTGTCGCTCGGCAACGCCTTTGCCCGCGAGGATGTCGAGGGCTTCATGGACAGCGCCCGCAATTTCCTGCGCGCCGGCGCCGACCAGGAGATCGAGGTCGTGGCCGAGCTGAAGATCGACGGGCTCAGCTGCTCGCTGCGCTACGAGAACGGTGTGCTGGTCCAGGCGGCGACCCGCGGCGACGGGCAGGAGGGCGAGGATGTCACCGCCAATGTCCGCACCATCGAGAATGTGCCGCACAAGCTGAAGGGCGAGGCGCCGGATGTGCTGGAGGTGCGCGGCGAGGTCTATATGACCGACGCGGATTTCCTCGCACTCAATACCCGCCAGCAGGAAGCGGGCGGCAAACTGTTCGCCAACCCGCGCAATGCCGCCGCCGGCAGCCTGCGCCAGATGGATCCGTCCATCACCAAGGCCCGGCCGCTGCGGTTCTTCGGCTATGCCTGGGGCGAGGTCAGCCGGCCGCTGGGCACGACCCAGGAGGAGGCGCGCCAGTCGCTGCACGGTTTCGGCTTCACGCTCAACGAACCAAGCCGGCTCTGCCGCTCGGTCGATGAGATGGTTCAGTTTTACGACGAGATCGGCAATGGCCGGGCCACGCTCGGGTTTTCGATCGACGGCATCGTCTACAAGATCAACCGGCTGGACCTGCAGCAGCGCCTGGGCTTCGTCAGCCGCGCGCCGCGCTGGGCCATCGCCCATAAATTCCCGCCGCAGCAGGCGCGCACCAAGCTGGAAGGCATCCTGCTGCAGGTCGGCCGTACCGGCGCGCTGACCCCCGTCGCAGCGCTGACCCCGATCAATGTCGGCGGCGTCATGGTCGCGCGCGCCACGCTGCATAACGAGGATTACATCGCCGAGAAGGACATAAGGATCGGCGACACGGTGATCGTACAGCGCGCCGGTGACGTCATTCCCCAGATCGTGGCGATCGTGCCGGAGCTGCGGCCCGAGGGGACGGCTGCCTGGGAACCGCCGACCGAATGCCCGATCTGCCACAGTGCCGCCGTGCGCGAACCGGGCGAGGCCAAGCGCTTCTGCACCGGCGGCCTGATCTGCGAGGCCCAGGCGGTCGAGCGGCTCCGGCATTTCGTAGCGCGCGACGCCTTCGACATCGAGGGGCTGGGGTCGAAGACCGTCACCGAATTTCATGAGGCCGGCCTGATCAAGACGCCCGCCGACATCTTCCGCCTGAGTGCCAAAGACATCGAGGGGCGCGAAGGCTGGAAGGAACTGTCGATCTCGAAGCTGCTGAAATCGATCGAGGACCGCCGCACCATCCCGCTCGACCGCTTCATCCTCGCGCTCGGCATCCGCCAGACCGGCCAGACCACGGCGCGGCTGATGGCGAAGCATTACCGGACGCTCGATCATTGGCAGGACGCCATGAAGGCCGCCGGCGATGTCGAGAGCGAGGCCTATCAGGAACTGCTCAACATCGACGGCATCGGCGCCGACACGGCCAAGGACATGACCGATTTCTTCGCCGAGCAGAATAATCTGGATGCGCTGGCCGATCTGGAGAGCCTGCTGACGGTCGAGCCCTTCGTCCCGCCCGCCAAAAACGAGGGCGGCGCGCTCGACGGCAAGGTCGTGGTCTTCACCGGCACATTGCTCCAGCTGAGCCGCGGCGAGGCCAAGGCCCGGGCCGAGGGCGCCGGCGCCAAGGTCACCGGCTCGGTCTCGGCCAAGACCGACTATCTGGTGGTCGGTGCCGACGCCGGCTCCAAGGCCGCCAAGGCCGAGGCACTGGGCGTCAAGACCTTGACCGAAGACGAATTCATCGCGCTCGTCGCGGGGTAAGAATAGACCCTCTCCCATTCATGGGAGAGGGTGCCGAGCGAGAGCGAGGCGGGTGAGGGTCGTGCCGATACCCTGGCGTCAGGGTCTGGCCGGACCACCCTCACCCTCCCGCTTCGCGGGGCCCTCCCTCTCCCGCAAACGGCGGTAGAGGGCAAGAAGGAAGGGTACGTATGACGAAGACATCGGGCCTGGACCCCAACCGCCTGAAGCGCATCACCGCCGCGTTCGAGGCGGGCATCGCCGCCGGACGGATCGGCGGGGCCGTGCTGGCGATCACGCGGCGCGGCGCGCCCGCCTATTTCGAGGCGGTGGGCTATCGCGACAAAGCCGCGGGCGATGCCATGGCCAAGGATGCGATCTTCCGCCTCTATTCGATGACCAAGCCGTTGACCAGCGTCGCCGCCATGATTCTGGTCGAGCGCGGACAGATGCTGCTGATGGACCCGGTCGCGAAATATCTGCCGAGCTTCGCCGGGCAGCAGGTCGCCGTCCAGGAGCCCGGCGGTGAGTTGAAGCTCGAGCGCGTGCGTCGGCCGGCGACGATCCAGGATCTGCTGCGTCATACCGCGGGCCTGGTCTACGACCAGCTGTTCGAGACCACGCCGGTGAAGCGGCTCTATCGCGAGGCCGAGATCTCGACCACGCGGGAGAACCTCGCCGACAAGATCGACCGGCTGGGCCGGCTGCCGCTGGCCCACCAGCCCGGCGAGGTGTTCGAATACGGCTATGCGACCGACGTGCTGGGCCGGGTGATCGAAGTCGTCGCAGGCCAGTCGCTCGACGAATTCATCGCAGCCGAGATCACCGAACCGCTGCAGATGGTCGACACATCCTTCTTCGTGCCGCCGGCCAAGATCCATCGGTTGGCCGAGCCGGTGCCGGATCCCGGCGGCAAGATCCCGCCGCTGCGCAAGGTGGCGGAGCGGCCGCTGATGCTGTCGGGCGGCGGCGGCATGGTCGGCACCGCGTCCGATTACCTGCGCTTCTGCACCATGCTGCTGAACGGCGGCGTGCTGGAGGATGTGCGGATCCTGGGTGCCAAGACCGTCGCCTATATGACCGCCGACCACCTGGGCGACCGGCGGCGCGACAACAGCAGCGGGCGCTGGCTGCTGGGGGCCGGCCACGGCTTCGGCCTGGGCTTCTCGGTGCGGCTCGTCGCCGGCGAGAGCGACATGCCGGGCAGTATCGGCGATTATTCCTGGGGCGGCTTGGCCGGCACCCAATTCTGGATCGATCCGCAGGAGCAGATGATCGCCATCATGATGATCCAGCAGCCGAACGAGTTCACCGACTATTGGCGGCTCTACCGCAACCTGGTCTACCAGGCGATCGTCGCGTGACGCGGCTGACCCTGCGCATCGATTTCGGGCCGGAAAACGCCATCGGTCCGGGCAAGATCCGCCTGCTGGAACTCTTGGCCGAAACCGGCTCGATCGCAGCCGCCGGCCGGGCCATGGACATGTCCTATCGGCGCGCCTGGCTGCTGGTCGCCGCCCTCAACACCATGTTTCGCGAGCCGGTCGTGGCGACCAAGCTGGGCGGCAAGGCCGGCGGCGGCGCGGAGCTCACCCCGTTCGGCAGCGAAATCATCTCGCGCTATCGTGACATGGAGCGGCTGGCGCAGACCGCGATCGCTCCCCATTTAACCGAGCTGGAAGCGGCACTGAAGAAGGAATGACCGATGGTCGACAAGATCCGCAAGAGCGACGCCGAATGGCGCGAGCTGTTGAGCCCCGAGCAGTTTCGCGTGCTGCGCCATAAGGGCACCGAGCGGCCGTTCACCGGCGAATATACCGACACCAAGGTGGATGGCACCTATCGCTGCGCCGGCTGCGGCCAGGAACTGTTCACCGCCGACGCCAAGTTCGATTCCCATTGCGGCTGGCCCAGCTTTACGGCACCCAAGGAAGATCCCGCGATCGAGATCGAGGTCGACCATAGCCACGGCATGGTCCGACACGAGGTGCTGTGCAGCCGTTGCGAGGGCCATCTGGGCCATGTCTTCCCGGACGGTCCGGGACCGACGGGCCTGCGCTATTGCATCAATTCGGCGTCGCTGACGCTCGAGCCGAAGAAGTAGCCACCGCGCGACCCAACTCCTCGATGAACAGGCGCAGGCCGCGGTCCAGCACCTGGGTCCGGCGCAGGACATAGCCGAGGTCGCGCCAGAGCGGGGGCGCCAGCGCGCGCATGACGGTGCCCGCAACCGGGTCGGCCAAGGCCAGTTGCGGCATCACCGAAGCGCCGAGGCCGCTGCCGACCAGCATCTTGATCGCCTCGATGCTGCCCAGCTCCATGATCGGCTGCGGCCGGATGCCGGCCAGGCGGAACCAGCCGTCGATGACGCCGCGCGTCTTGCCGCCAGGTTCGTAGAGGATCAGCGGCAGGCCCGCGAGCTGGACCGGGGTCAACATTGCATCGGCCGGCGCCAAAGCCTCGGGCAGCAGCGCTACCAGCGGGTCCTGCAGCACCGGGGTGGCGCTCAACGACCGCGACAGCGCACCGGGCAATGTCGCGAGCGTAATATCCAGATCGCCGGCTTCGAGCCGACCCAGCATGTCCTCGCTGTTGCCGGTCGCGATGATGACGTCGAGGCCCGGCATGCGCCGCTTCATCGCCGCCAGCACCGGCGGCAGCAGATAGATGCAGGCGGTGGCGCCGGTGCCGAGCCGGATGCGGCCGGTATCGCCGGCGCGGTGGGCCGCCACGGCCGCGACCGCCTCCGCGACCGCCGCCTGGGCGCGGCCGGCCGGGGCGATCAGCGCTTCGCCGGCGGAGGTCGGCACGACCCGGCCACCGGCCCGGTCCAGCAACCGCGCGCCCAGAATCCGTTCGAGTTCGCGCAATTGCTGGCTGGCCGCCGGCTGGGTGACGTTGAGCGAGCGCGCCGCAGCGGTGACGCTGCCGGTCTCGACCGCGGCGAGGAAGATGCGAAATTGGCGTAAGCTCGGCAGGGCCATAAGCAAAAATAATTCTGATGCGCGGTATTGGAAAGTTTTTCTTCTCACGAACTTGTGATCGGCGCAGGTTTGGCGACGGGAAACACTGTTCCAAGGCCGCCGATGACCGACGCCACGATCCGTCCCAGCCGCGACAGCGACATGGACGTCCTTACCGAAATCTATCGCCACCATGTGCTCAACGGCACCGCCTCGTTCGAGACCGAGGCGCCGGATCGGACTGAGATGGCGCGGCGCCGGGGCGATATCGTCGGCCGGGGCATGCCGCATCTGGTGCTGGAGCAGGCGGGCGTCGTCCGGGGCTATGCCTATGCCGGCCCCTATCGGCCGCGCGCCGCCTATCGCGACACGGTCGAAAATTCGGTCTATCTGGCGCCGGACGCGATCGGCCTCGGCTTCGGCCGGCGGCTGCTGGCGGCGCTGATCGTCGAGTGTACGGCGCTGGGCCTACGCCAGATGGTGGCCGTGGTCGGCGACAGCGGCAACCTGCCCTCGATCGGCCTGCACGAACGCCTGGGCTTTCGTCGTGTCGGCACGCTGCAGTCGGTCGGGTTCAAACACGGCCGCTGGCTGGACACGGTGCTGCTGCAGCTGATGCTCGGCGCCGGCGATACGACCCTGCCCGACGCCCGCGCCGAATGAAGCCCGGCCGGCGCCTGACCATCGCGCTGGGCACGACCCAGCTGGTGTCCTGGGCCGTCAGCTTCTACATGCCAGCCGTGATCGCCGATCCGGCGGCGGCCGAACTGGGCATGAGCCGGTTGGAAATTCTGGCCGGATTTTCCTGGGCCCTGCTGGTCGCAGGCTTTTGCGCGCCGCGGGTCGGACGCTGGATCGGTCAGCATGGCGGCCGCGGACCCTTGACCGCCGGCGCACTCGCCATGGCGGCGGGCCTGTGCCTGCTGGCCGCGGCGCATGGACTGGCGCTGTGGTATGGCGGCTGGAGTGTGATGGGCGCCGGCATGGCCCTCGGACTCTATGACGCCGTGTTCGCGACGCTGGGCGGCATTCTGGGGGCGGCGGCAGGGCCGGCGATCACCGGCGTCACGCTGATGGGCGGGTTCGCCAGCAGCGTCGGCTGGCCGGCCGGGGCGGCGCTGGTCGGACTGGTCGGTTGGCGCGGCACGCTCCTGGCCTATGCCGCGGCCGAGATCGCGATCAATCTGCCGATTTTGCTGCTGATGGTGCCGGCGCGGGCGCCGGTCAGCACCGCGAAGCCGGTTCAGGCCTTGGGTCCAGTCGGGCGCAGCCGGCGCCGAGCGCTCGCCTGCCTCGGCGGTTTCTTCACCATCCGCTGGTTCGTGACCTCGGCGCTGGCAGTGGCGATCCTGCCGCTGCTGGGCGGCATGGGCCTGAGCGCCGGCGAAGCGGTCGCAGCCTCGGCCTTGATCGGCCCAGGCCAGGTGGCGGGACGGCTGATCGAATTTTCAGCGGGAGAGCGGTTCGGCCCGATCGGCCGCGCGGCCTTGGGGGCGAGCCTGGCGCCGGTCGGGATTCTGGTGCTGATCTGGGGCGGTCCGCTGCTCGGGCCGGCGGTGGCGGCCTGCCTGTTCGCGGTGCTCTACGGTATGAGCAACGGCATCATGACCATCAACCGCGGCACGCTGCCGCTCGCGATCTTCGGACCGGACGGCTATGCCGCACTGTTGGGCTGGCTGGCGGTCCCGGTCCTGTTGGCCCAGGCGGCGGCGCCGACGATGACGGCCCCGCTGGTCACCCACATGCCGTCGGCCGAGATTTTCGGCGCGGCGGGCATCTTGGCGACGGTCGCCCTAGTCCTGCTGCTGCCGCTGAAAGCGAGGCCAGCGGCGGCAGCGGAATAGAGGAATTATTCGCGCCAGAACGGCTTGCGGATCTCGGACAGCGCGGTGGCGCGGGAAACGCCCATGTCCTGCAGGTCGCGGTCGTCGCACTGGGCCAGTTCGGCGCGCTCGCGGGCGCGCTGGACCCAGAGGCCGAAGACTTCACGAAACTGCGCGAGGCGCGACGCTTCGATCGAGGGAACGAGGGAAACGGCCGGTGCGGATTTGAAGGAAAGGCTCATGTCATACTCCTGACGACACGGCGTTCCACCCTGGTAGGCTTATCAAGATGCCCGATATGTTGCGATGCAACATGGCTATAAGTAGCAGTTCGGCTGATGCTTTCAATAGCAATTTTTGCAATGCACAAATATCTGGCATGCGTTCATGCGATAGCGAACCGGTCACGATAGCGCTGGGGGCTGATGTGCAGCCGGCTGCGAAAATGATGGCGCAGCGTGTCGGCCGTCCCGAAGCCGCTGTCGGTCGCGACCCGCTCGATCGCCAGATCCGTGCCCTCCAGCAGCTCGCGCGCGCGGGCCAGCCGGGCGCCGGTGACCCAGTCGTTCGGCGTGGTGCCGGTCGCGGCATCGAACCGGCGCAGGAAAGTCCGCTCACTCAGCCCCGCGCGCCGCGCCAGCCGCCCGATCGATAGATCGTCGGCGAGGTTGGCGCGGATCCAATCGAACAGGCCCGCCAGCGCGGCACCCTCGGCCTGGACCGGCCGATCGATGAATTGCGCTTGGCCGCCGTCGCGATGCGGCGGGATGACCAGGCGGCGCGCCACCTGGTTGGCGATTGCCGGCCCATAGTCGCGCCGGATCAGATGCAGGCCCAGGTCGAGTCCTGCCGCACTGCCGGCCGAGGTCAGGAGCTGGCCCTCGTCGATATAAAGCACGTCGGGTTCGACCCTGATATCCGGATAGGCCGCCGCCAGCCGCTCGACATAACGCCAATGGGTCGTGGCGCGTTTGCCCGCCAGCAGCCCGGTCGCCGCCAGCACGAACACGCCGGAGCAGATCGAGACCAGCCGGGCGCCCCGGCTGTGAGCCCGGCGCAGGCTGTCGAGCAGATCGGCCGGCGGCGGTTCGGCAATGTCGCGCCAGCCCGGCACCAGGATGGTCCCCGCCGTCTCCAATTCCGCCAGTCCGCCCTCGGCCGTGACGGTGAAGCCGCCGATGGCGCGGAGCGGTCCGGGCTCGGCCGCACAGATCCGGAAGCGATACCAGTCCGCCAGCTCCGGCCGCGGCAGGCCGAACAGCTCGACCGCGATGCCGAATTCGAAAGTGCATAGGCCATCATAGGCCAGCACGGCGACGTCGCGATTGGGCAAGGATGCGGGCTTTGGCATGATCTTCACGATAATTGTCATTTCCGCCAGTTTTCAAGCCCGATATTTCCGGCGATGCTCACCCTCGATCGCCATTCGAGGAGGCACCCGATGCCCACCGCCGTATCCCGCCCGCCCGTCGCCAGTGCCGACGACGCGCTCGCCCATTTCGGCCGGCGCCTGTCGTTCGAGACGGATTGTTCCGACGTGAATTACGCCCTGACCCAGGAGACGGCCGATTTCGTGCTGCTCGACGTGCGCACGCCGGCGCTCTATGCCGCCGGCCATGTGCCGGGGGCGATCAATATCCCGACCCGCATGATCGGCGCCCCGCGGCTGGCCGAATATCCGGCCGGCACCCTGTTCGTGGTCTATTGCGCCGGCCCGCACTGCAACGGCGCCAACAAGGCCGCGATCAAGCTCGCCGAGCTGGGCCGGCCGGTGAAGGAAATGATCGGCGGCCTGACCGGTTGGATCGACGAGGGGTTGGGTCTGGCGCGGTCGTAAATCGGCGCAGCTCTAGTTCGATGTGCGGACCGCGACGCTGGTCACGCCGTGCGGGACTCCGCTCGAGTCGTTGAAGCGCACGAAGAGTCTGGCGGTGGCGGGCGCGAATGGGACATCGCCCGAAGCCTTGACGAAGATCGAGAAGGTCGGCGTCGAACTGGCCGGAAAACCGACGGAGATCGAGGACGCGGCCGGCGCAAGGCATTGTGCCGTGACCGGGTCGCTCTGGCAGATCGTTGCCGTCACCGGCAGCGTGGCATTGCCCGTATCGACCGACGCGATGATCAATCCGGCAGTACCATTGTTGAAGCTCGCGACGGCGAAGGCGCTCTCAGCATCGCCCGACAGCGGCACCGTGACGATACCGTCGCCCGATGTCGTCGCGGCCAGGGCAATGACGTCCGTCACCGGGCTTGCCGAAAACAGCAGATCCACCGTGTTCACGCCGGCAACGATCGGCGCCGGCGTTACGCCGTCGCAGCCGAAGGCGAGCGACTGGGTAAATCCGGCGACCGCAGACCCGGCTTCGAGCGATACGACGAAGGTCTGCGCCCCGTTCGCCGGGATCGTCACCGGCGTATCCGGCTGTCCGGTGAGCGCGTTTGTCGAGGGATCGGTCGTCTGATAGTGGAACGAGAGTCCGAAGACCCCGCCCAGCGGCAAGGCGACCGAACAGTTCGACTGCGCGGTCGAGGCGGTATTCAACGCCGTCGCAAAAATCGTGGCCGTGGTGCCCGCCATAACGGACCGGCCGCCCGGCAGAACCGCGGCCGCCAAGGGCGAGGCCGCGCCGGGACCGACGAACTGACCCAACACGACCGCGCCGCCGGCAACGCGAATCGACGCTTCAAGCAGGCCAGACTTGGCGTCCATCTCGCCGACGAACCCGTTCTGGTAGCTAGTAAAATAGATCTTCGTCCCATCCGGGCTGAGCGCGGTCGAAGCGATGGTGAACCCGCCCGCATTGTTGGGGAGCGTCGGCACGAGGACGTTCTGAAAGCTCGCGTTCGCCACGCTGTAGATTGCAACGGCATTGATGTTCAGATAGGCGAGCGTGCCATCGGGCGAGAAGCTGATGCTGTTGGGCGAACCCTGGCGAACGTTGGTCGTGACGGTGTTGGTCGCCGTGGAAATCACGCTAAAGCCGAGCCCGTTGGCGGCGAAAACCTTTTTGCCATCCGGTGTGACGGCGAGGCCCGCCTGGGGAAGGCCGAATTCGCCCGAAAGCTGCAGATCGATCGCCGTGACGAAGGTCAAGGTCGTCGTATCGATGACCGAAACCGACTCGTCGGCAATATTCATGACATAGACCCGGGAACCGTCCGGGCTGATGGCCGCATTGGCCCCGCCGGCAGCCGGCACATTACCGACGCGCGAGATGAGCGCCACGCTCCCCGTCACCACGTCTCTTGTCAGATCGATCGCGGAAACCGTGCTGTCGCCACTGTTCACGACATAGGCGCGCGAACCGTCCGACATGACCACGATCGCGTTCGGCTGATGGCCGACGGGGATGGTCGCCGCCACCGTATCGGTCGATCCGTTGATGACCGACACGGTGCCATCGGTCTGGTTCGTGATCAGAACCTTGGTCCCGTCCGGCGTGATAGCGACGCCGATCGGCCCCTGTCCCACCGGAATGGTCGTCGTCACTTGATGGCTGATCGTGTCGACGACCGAAACCGACGCAGATGTCGCGCTGGGGAGATAAGCCTTTTGGGCGTGCGCGGCATTGGCAGAAAGGAACAGCCCGGCACCGAAAATGGCGGCCAGGGCAAAAGTAAACCTACGAACCATCGGGGGTGACCTGGACTGGAACAGCGGCGTCGGGCGGCGTGCCCCTCGACGAGGCGCAAATGCCAACTTGTGTAGGCGATCGCAGGCCAGTGTTAAAGTTGTATTTTTCTATGTGCGCAGAAATTCGCGCGCGCGTCGCCCGCCGACGCGGAGACGGGCCGCTGGATAAGCGCCGATTTGATGCGAACGCCAACCAGGACCTATCGAAATTATATGCCGCTTCGGCGTCCTATGCCCCCGCTCGGACGCGGTCCCGCTGTGATTGACGCGGACGCGCCCGAGCATGTGGAAACGTCGGGGAAAGAGGAGGTCCAGATGGCCGATCTCGTCGACATTGCCATTCCGGCCGGGGCTCAGGCGACCGCCGAAGCCCTCGGGCTCAAGGTTCAGCGCAGCGTGCTCAGTGGCGCACGCGTTCGCCAGATTCCGCGCGACGAGGCCGAACTCGCCGTCGCCTATCTGCGCGAGTGGGGCTTTGCCGCACGCATTCTGGAGCACACGCCCGAACAGGGGCCCGACACGGCACGGGCGGCATAGCAACGAAGGAGGCGCATGAGCGCCATGAGCAAGAAGAAGGATAGGGCCTGGTTCGTCTGCCCCGAGTGGGCCACCATGGCTTCCGAGCACTACGAAAGCGACGCCCATGCGGGGCGGGCGCTGAAGACGGATCCGAAGATCCTGGCCAGGCTCCGAGCGCGCACGCCCGTCGCGAAATCGACCCTGCTGCGGATCCTGCAGGCCTTCGCCGGTCAGCACCCCGTCGGCGTGCCGGTCATCGACCTCGTCGTCGATACCAGAGCACACTGACGGCGGATCGAGCATGACGCGGGACGGCCGCCGGGTGATACCCCGGCGGCGGTTTTCGTTTCAGCCCCTGAGCGGCGCCGTATTTGCCTCCAGCCACGCCCGTGCCGCCGGATCCTCGATCGAGGGCAGGACCAGCTCACGCGTCTTGGCGTGATAGGCGTCGAGCCAGGCGATTTCCTCGTGGGTCAGGAGCGACAGGTCGATCGGGCGGCGGTCGATCGGGCAGAAGGTGATGGTCTCGAACCCGCTCATCTCGCGTTCCGCACCTGGGATATCGAGCTTGGTCACCACGATCAGGTTCTCGATCCGGATGCCGTAATGGCCTTCCTTATAATAGCCGGGCTCGTTCGACAGGATCATGCCGGGGATCAGCGGCTGGGTATCGGCGAAGGCGGCGATACGCTGCGGGCCCTCGTGGACGCTCAAGTAGCTGCCGACGCCATGGCCGGTGCCATGGTCGAAATTGACGCCGGCCATCCAGAGCGGCAGGCGGGCCAGTACGTCGAGCGAGCCGCCGGTGGTGCCCTTGGGGAATCGCGCCATCGACAGCGCGATATGACCCTTCAGCACGCGGGTGTAGCGGTCCTTCATCTCGGCCGTGACTTCGCCGACTGCGACGGTGCGGGTGATGTCGGTCGTGCCGTCCAGATATTGCGCGCCGGAATCGATCAGATAGAGCGTGCCCGGCTCCAGCACCCGCTCGGTCTCGGGCCCCGAGCGGTAATGCGGCAGGGCGGCGTTCGGCCCGGCGGCGGAGATCGACGGGAAAGACAGATCGCGAAACCGGTCGCCCTCGGCCCTGAAGGCTTCGAGCTGATCCGACACGGTCATTTCCTTCAAGCCGCCCTTCGGCGCCTCGGCGTCGAGCCAGGCCAGGAACTTGACCATGGCGGCGGCGTCGCGGCGATGGGCCCGGCGGGTGCCGTCGAGCTCGACACTGTTCTTGACCGCCTTCGGCAGCTTGCACGGGTCGACGGCGCGCACCAGCTTGGCGCCGGCCTTGTCCAACCGGTCGAACACCCAGGAGGCGGCACTCGCCGGATCGACCTGGACGGTCTTGCCCCCGAGCGCGTCCAAGGCCGGACCGAACTCGGCCATGTCGCGCACGGCGACGCTGTTGCCCAGATGGGATTCCAGGCCCGGCGCCAACTTGCGCCGGTCGATGAACAGGTCGAGCTGGCCGTCCTTGTCGAGAATGGCCAGGCCCAGCGCCAGCGGCGTGTGCGGCACGTCGGAGCCGCGGATGTTCAGCAGCCAGGCGAGGCTGTCGGCCATGGTCAGCACGGTCGCGTCGCGCTTGTCGGCGCCAAGCGCCTCGCCGATTTCGCGGCGCTTGTCGGTCGAGGACTTGCCGGAGAATTCGAGCTCATGGGCCCGCACCGGGCCGAGCGGCGCGGACGGACGCCGCTCCCAGGCGGCGTCGAGCGGATTGAACGCGACCGGCACCAGTTCGGCCCCGGCCTTGGCGACGCCAATGCGCAGCTTGTCGACCTGCGCCGGCGTCAGCAGCCAGGGATCATAGCCGAAGCGCTGGCCTGCCTTGAGCGTGGTCGCAACCCAGTCCTCCGGCGGCTCGGTGATCAGATGGCGATAGTCGAACAGGCTGTTGTCGACCTCAGCCCGGACCTGCACCGTGTAGCGGCCATCGACGAAGACCGCGGCGCGGTCGGCCAGCACGACGGCGGCGCCGGCCGAACCCTTGAAGCCGGTCAGCCATTGCAGGCGCTCGTTGCCGGCCGGAACATATTCATTCTGGTATTCGTCGGCGCGCGGCACCAGGAACCCGTCGATGCCGAGCTTCTTCAGCCCCGCGCGCACGGCGGCCAGACGCGCCTTGTACGTGCCACCATCGATCGGCGTCGGCGCCTCGTCGTGGGCGATCTGGTCTTTGAGTGCCTGCAGCTGGGCCACAAGCGCCGGCGACGGATCATTCGCGACCAGCACACACCAGGCTTCCGGATCGCGCGCTTCGGCCGATCCCAAGACGCCCGAAACCAGCGAGCGGACTTCCCCGACCGAGTAAAGCGAGCCGGATTTGGAGAGCAGACCTGCCAAAACCGCATCACCCTGATAGGTCAGGCGACAATCCATCTTCTGCATCATAGCACCGTAGACTTTGGGACATGCCGGACGATTACCGGCCGCTGGAGGCTAGAGCCCGCAGGATTGCAGCACAAGGGGCGTGATTCTTACGGTTTTTCGCGCCGCGTCATGCGCAGACCCGACAGCTGGCGTGCAGTAGCACCCCTGCCGTTTCAAAGGAACGCTCCTATTTTGTGCGTTGCGACACAAATGAGTTCGCAAATATCCGCTTGGAGAACTTCAATGCTCACGATCCTTTCTTCGGCCGTCCGCGGCTTCCGTGCTTGGCAGGAACGCCAGCGCGTTCTGAACGAACTCTATTCGATGGACGACCGCTCGCTCGCCGACATCGGCCTGCGCCGCGCCGACATCCCGTTCGCGATCAGCGCCCAGACCGACCTCGCCATCGAAGCCCGTCCGGTCTTCAACACCACCGGCCATGTCGCCGCCAACAACAGCGTCGAACAGCGCGCCGCGTAATCCGCAGCGCCCTGTCCGGCCTTTGCGGCCTAGACAGGTTCGACACTCATCCCAAGGGGGGATGATCCGATGAGTACCGCATCTGCTTTGACCGCTACGCTGCCCGCCCAGTCCGGCGGCCCGATCCACCTGCTGCACACGGCTTATGTTGCCGTCAAGGCGCACATCCAGCGTGCGCGCATGACCGAGCATCTGGCCGGCCTCGACGACCGCCTGCTCGCCGACATGGGCCTCGCCCGTCGCGACATCGCGAAGCTGTTCCGCTAAGGAATAGTCCGGGAACGGTTCAGCCGTTTCCTGTTTGCCAAGCCACCCGCCGGCGCCCTGGCGATCTTCCGAGATCGCCCCTGCGTCGGCCCGGGTGGTAGGCGCGCTTCCTATCTCGCTTTTTCAAAAACCAGCGTGTGCCAGCCGGCACGCGGCACGCGGCCTTTGAACGTCAGTCCGGCGTTGCGATGGGCAGCGGCCACGTAGGTTTCCTGGGATGCCAGCAGGCCCGACAGGATGGCGATGCCGCCCGGCGCCAGGTTGCGCGCCAGGTCCGGGGCCATCTTGGCCAGCGGCCGCGCCAGGATATTGGCGAAAATCAGATCATAGGGTCCGTGCTTGCGGACGATTTCGGCCTGGTAGCCGTCGCTCTCGCGGCTGGTCACCAGATGCTGCACGCCGTTCGCCACCATGTTCTC
>Ga0302317_10000459_pt1 | contig 35449 bp, 29 predicted proteins | sample III_Palsa_N3_3_FD_200450 | JGI IMG/M metagenome (GOLD analysis project Ga0302317, IMG submission 200450) | Peat permafrost microbial communities from Stordalen Mire near Abisko, Sweden - III_Palsa_N3_3 | ecosystem: Environmental > Terrestrial > Soil > Palsa > Peat permafrost | place: Sweden...
GGTGCTCAACGCCTGGCGGGCACGGTTTGCGAGAATGGGCGGACTGAAATCCGTTCTCGGCAAGGACTTTCCTGACTTCACTGACAGCTTCGTCCGCGCACTGGAATCTCCCCAGCATCGGGCGCTGTGTAGGGTGGTCTGTTGCGTGGGAAGGCGGGGTTAAAGGCGGCGCAGTCTATTTATCCACACCGAAGCAAAAACAGGGGGTTGCAACACCCCGCCCATGTACGTGTCGTCAGATCGACAATGTCGGGGCAATCAGACGGCCTGCACGCCCATGTCCCCGCGAGGCCGGCGACGGACTGCAAAGATCAACAACGGCACGGCACTCAGGAGCAACACAACGCTCGGGGGCAATGGCACCGCCGGGATGGGGTCCGGCGCCAAGCCGTACGCGCCGTCTCCCGAAGTGTTGGTAATCGACTGTCCCGCGGTTTCCGTATGAGTCCCGAGGTTATAAGTGTTGATGTTTTGCGAAACGGCATAGAACGTTCCGCCTGTGGTCAGCAGCGATGTGTATTGTTGGTTCGTCAGGGTGCCGATTGTCGTCAATGCGGCAGTGGTCAGGTTGACGCTGTAAAGGGTACTTACGTTCGTTGAGCCATTTTGATTGACCAAATAGAGCGTCGACGAATTAACGGAGAGATTGTTGTAATCGCTTCCGAAGCCGCTCAACCCCACATTACCGATGGCTTTGACTGTGTCGTTTTGCGGGTTGACGGAGTACAACTCGCCGCTTCCATTGATTGCGTAGAGCGAGCTGAGCGTCGACCCGAAATCGTAGAAGTCTATTCCGGCAATGGCGGTGGTCGTATACGTTTTAGTGGTCGGGTTGATTGCATAAAGCGAGTCGCCATTGAGCAAGGCGCCGTACAGCTGGCCGTTCTCGACGCCGAGCCCTGCGAGCGTGTTGGGAAGTGAAAACGAGTTGGTGTACGCCCCGGAGGAGAGATCCAGCGTACCGAATTCACCGTAGTCTATCGTCGCGTAGGCAAAGGTATCGGCGTGGGCGGCCAGAGCCGCGGTCAACAACCCAAGCATCACGAGCCCAGTGCTGATCTTCTTCATTCGGTCGCCCCTTCACTTTCTGGATCTAACGGATCCTTATGTCTTGGCAGCATACTCGCCATATTCCGGCGCGCCAACGTGGGATTTTTCAGCATTAAAACGTCGCCGCTTGACTTTCGAAACATAATGCAACGAATTGCGTTGGCCGCGATCTTATGTCTTATCCGACCTTTCAAAAGAACGCGGCGTTGACGATCGCGTTGCCGATCCCGATCAGCGCTGAACCGGAAATGAGGCCGGCGCAGATCGATTCGCTGCCCTCCTTCCAGTAGGCATGACCGCGGGTGCCGGGGCTCGAATAGCGCCGACCTCCCCACCAGAACACCATGGCGCCAACCCACATCGGCAGCGTGTATTCGGGCGGCAGTATCACTCCTAAGCCGATTGAGACCGCTGATAGCGGGAGGCGTCCCTTGGACACGATATTGGTGATCTCGATCGCTGCGGCGCAGACCGCGGCGATGATCATCGAAATCACAGCGGATATCGGCAGGTGGCTGATGCCCCGGGCGATGAGCTCCGCGACTCCCTGCCACTGTAGTCCCGCGGGCATCGCAAATTTGTCGGAGACGATGGTGGCGGTCGAGCGCACGCCGTCGTGTCCGGGCGGCAGGAACAGCAGGAAGTACAGCGGAATGCACACCAGCGATCCGGAAATGATCCCAATCACGTGACCGATCGCCTGCTGGCGCGGCTTCGCTCCCAGCATATAGCCAGGCTTGATGTCCGACAGCAGGTTGGCGGCGTTGGCGGAGATCTCTCCGGTCATCCCGGCCGGGATCAGGTTGCTGGCCGGATTGGTGTGGTCGATGGCGCCCATCGTGAACTGCGTAATCTTCGCCAGCGCACCGGTCGGCGTCCAGGACGTCAGTGCCATGGAGTTGGCACAGATCACCGTCAGCACCAGGATCAGCGGCAGGGAGATAAATGAGAGCAACCATGGCACGCCGAAAAACGAGTGCGTAATGCTCGCGCCGAGCACACAAAGGAGTGGCACACCGGTAAACGAGACCCACAAGGGCAGCTCGATGTAGCGCAGTGGATCCGCGGCCGCATCGGGCGCTGCATCATCGGTCGGGCCGCTGCCGCGCAACGACTTGAACACCGACGTGAAGATCTCGGGCCGTCCCAGCAAACTCACCAGCGAGCCGACCACCATCATGGTCACGGCCCACCACAGTGACCACTGGTTGACGATCTCGGTGCGGGAGATCGCGATCACGGTGCCGCCGGCCGCAGTGCGCTGCACGATATCTCCGTGCTGGATCATGATCGGGGCGAGAATTACGTAGTTGACCACTGCCCCGATCAGGCAGCTCGTCGCGACACGGATGCCCATCAATCCGCCCACGCCGAGCATCGCGGCGTCGAGCGTCAAGCGCAGGCCGAGTTGACGCACGTCGGTACCCATGATCCGCGGTATCCATGAATGCAGCCGCGCGGCCGCGGTGTAGTAGTAGGTATCGAGGCGGTCATGGAACGTCCAGGGTTCCTTGAGCCCGGCCCAGCGGTCCATCCGCAGCAGCCTGAACTGGAGTAACTGCATCCAGCCATCGCTGGTCAGCATCTGGTAAAGACCGGCACCGAGTGCCGACAGACCCAGCAACCGCGCTCTGAAGAGACCGACGGCGGCGGCGCCTGTATAGAGCGCGTCGAGCACCACACCGCAGGCGCGACCTTCCGGAAACGGCAGCTGATCCTGATTGATGAAGCGGCGTTTCAGCGGAAACGCGACGAGCACGCCGGTTGTCGCGACCGTCACCATCCAGATCAGCATCTGCCACCACGGAATGATGCGTCCCGTCACCAACATGTAGGCCGTCAGGCTCGCCACCAGCGGGGTGGTCATGTAGCCCGCTGCCGCTGCAATCGACTGCGTGCAGTTGTTCTCCAGGATCGTCAGGTCCTTGCCCAGGCCCGCGGCGTGCAGAATGCGAAACAGCGCAAACGAGAGGATGACCGAGGTCAGCCCCACGCCGATGGCCAGGCCCGTCTTCGCAGCAATATAGAGCCCCGTGGCGGCCAGCACGCCGCCGAGCAGAAATCCCGTGAGCCCGGACCTGAGTGTCAGCTGCGGGACATCGCCGCGGTAGACATTCCTGAACCACCATTCATCTTTCCGGGCCCGTGTCCAAGTACGGATCTGTTGATCGGTCAGGTGTTGCAGCGCCATGCGTTGTACCCGGGCGGGTGTTCAGCCTATGGCGATGATCTGATTCAGCGTCTCGCACGCCAGAGCGAATACATTCTCCGACACCTGCTTCCAGGGATGTGGCTTGGCTGCACCAGCCCGCCAGTCAAATGACCTTGGACTGCAATCGATCCAAATCATATCTCGGCGACTGGGTGCCCACGCCCGCCGCCCGGCCATCAGAGCACTTCCTTCCCGACCGGACGCACTGCCAGTGACTCCCCGCTGTGACGGGCGGGGTCGAACGCGGCGAGCTTCTGAGCCAGCGTCAATTTCGGAGTCCCCGCGGGTTTGACCAATACGCCATCCGCGCCAACGGACAGTTCCACCGGTTGACCGACGACAAATCGTGCAGACCGCGCAACTGCGGCAGGAATGCGCACCGCCAGACTATTCCCCCACTGCTGCACTGTCAGAGTCGCTGTCTTTGGCATCTGCTCCCCCTCCATGTGTATACGAGTTTCTACATCGCCTGAGCAGTGTCAACTCCCGCGAACCGTCTTGCTACCTCGGCTGATAGAGCATCGCCACGTTGCAACGTGCATAGCGTGCGCCGAACTCGCGCATGATGGAATCGTCATGCGCGAAGCCGAGCTTCTCGTAGAGGTGCACGGCGGCCGCTGATTTGCGGTTGGACAGCAGGTAGAGGCGCTTCGCGCCCAGCCGCTCGGCCCGGGCGATCATGGCCCGCAGCAGAAACTCTCCGGCCTTGCGGCCGCGGGCGGATTCGAGTACGCCCATCTTGGTCAGCTCGTACTGGTCCTCCCCCGTTTTGAGCAGTGCGCAGGTGCCGACCACTCCCAGCCCTGCGGCGGCAACGAACAGGATCTCCCCGCCCCGATCGATGATTCGCCCGCGTGGATTCTCCAGCAGCTCGATGTCGGCCCGCTCCATCTGGTACATGGCGCTGATCCACTGGGCGTTGATGTCGCGGAACGCCGGCGCCAGGGTGTCGGCATACTCGAGGATCGTCAGACTCGCCTCGCCCCGGGCCGCCGCGAGCGCGCGCTGGTCGAGGGGCTTCTCCGCCAGCATCCGCTCGATGGCAGCGACCTGCTCCAGCAGCGGTCCGCTCAACCCGCGCAGCATCTCGGTGACCGCCGACTCGACCTGCGGCCATACATGGCGTTTCGAATGCTCGAGATCGACCTTGCCGCGCTCGGTTAAGGACACAGTCTTATGGCGCTGATCCTTGTGCCGTCGGTCAATGCTGACCAGACCCATCGCGGCCAGCTTGGCGGCCATGCGGGTAATGGCCGGCTGACTCAGTTCCATGGCCACCGTCAGCTCGCCGATGGTCTGGGGTCCAAAGCGATCGAGCGTCGCGAGCAGTGAGTACTGGCTCGGTTGGATCGCGAGGCCCGCCTGCTCCGCAACCTGACTGACTTCCGCCTGCATCCGCTCCGCGAGCCGCTTCAGGCGGCTACCCAGGAACAGCGGACCCCGCTCTGCGATGATATCGGCGGCATTCATAACCTGATATATAGCAGCACATATATATCAATGCAACACCCCGGTGGGTTGGTCTGCCGGCCGACCTATGCGCCCCGCGTGAGCCACGCCGCCAGATCGCCCTTGAGCTTCTTCAAGTCCGGCTCGCGCGTATACATCATGTGGCCGGCATCGTAGTAGCGGTGCTCCACACGGGTGCGCACATCAGGCGGAATATCCAGATGGGCCAGTGACCAGTCCGAGGCGCTGTACGGCGTACCCAGATCGTAGTAGCCGCTGGCCACCAGGACCCGCAGGTGGGGATTGCGTCGCAGCGCACGCGCCAGATCGGGACTGGTGCAGGCGAAGCTGTTGCCCTTCTGCTCGCCGCGATTCCAGTCCCAGTGCTTGTGTGCCTCCATCGACAACACCTCGTACCGGTCCTGGGTCTCGATCCCGAGGTTCTCACTCATGTAGGCATGGGCCGCCATGGTGTAGGGCGGCACCAGGGCTTCGAGCCCGGGATCAAACTCCCATGCCGTGGAACGACTGGCGCCCATGGGGCCGATGACGCGCGCCTCGAGCCGGCCCACGATCTGGCCACGATCCCGCAGCAGCTCGACGAAAAAGGTCTGCTCGCTGATCCGCAGGTTGCGCTGGTCAATCAGCGAGGCGGGTAAGCCGGACAGTTCGGCGACCCGCTGCACCACGCGGCGGCGCGCGCTCGCTGACAGCGCCGCTCCCTCGTGCAGCGCGCCTAGGTACTCCTCCCTGACGTACTCCTCCGCTGCCGTGCGTGCGGCTGCGGGGGATTCGGCAAAGCGCCCCTTGAGCTTCCCGTGATACTGCGCGACACACGCAAAGGCGGGCAGGAACAGCGCGTAGGGCAGCTCATTGCCGGCAGTGAACACCAGCGTCTGCAGGTCCATGGCGCAGGACACCAGCACCAGCCCTGACAGGGCGACGCCCCAGTCCTGGAGCTTCTCGGCCAGGACCGCGGCGCGCGTGGTCCCATAACTTTCACCGGCGACGTAAAGGGGCGAGCTCCAGCGCCGGTGGCGGGTGAGCCAGGTCCGAATGACCTCGGCGAGCGCATTCGCATCACCGTCCACCGACAGCAGTTTCTTGCGTGCCTCTTCGGTCGCGCTGATGGAGTAACCGGTGTGCGGTGGATCGACGAACACCAGATCGAAGTGCTCGAACCACGACTCGGGGTTGTCCGTCACCCGGTACGGTGGTGGGGGCATGGTGCCATCTTCGTTGATCGCCACCCGCTTGGGTCCCAATGCCCCCAGGTGCAGCCAGATCGAGGCCGATCCTGGGCCGCCATTGAATGCAATACAGACGGGTCGCTCCGCCGCTGCCGCGTCGTCCAGAAAGTAGGAGGTGGTGAACACCGCCGCCTCGATGTCGCCGCGCTTCTCGTCGACGCCGCCGGCAACGACCGGAATGAACTCCGCGATCGCGCCGTAGCGGAACGGGCGCCCGTTGAGGACGGTGCTTCCGGTACTGCGGCACGGTGCCTGCGCCAGCAGTTTGTCGACCCGCTCGCGCAGGCGCTTCTTGGGATCATCACCCGCGGGCGGCGGCGGTGTCGGTTCGCTCATGGAGCACCTGCGCAGGGTAAAACGGCCGCCATCATACCGCGCTGCGTAGCCCGCGCAGATTCTCCACCGAAGGCACGAAGTAGTAGGAACCGGTCAACGGCACCGTAAAGCGTGTAAGCGCATCGCGCTGGCCGGTGACCAGGCCCGCCATGCTGTCGAGCATGCCGGAGAGCCGCCGCTGATCGGCGCTGAAGCCGACGAAAACAGTGCCATGGTTGTCGACGCTGCCGTAGGGCATGTTGCGACGAAAGATGTTCCCGAAGGTGTCCTGATCCGTGCGCGCGACATGCGAGTCTGATGGCTTGTTCTCAAGTTCGACGCTGTCGACCTTGGTGCGCCCCATGACGCGCTCCTGCTGCTCGACCGGCAGCGCCTCCCACTCGGTGACCAGATGCGTCCACTTCTGCAGCAGCAGCACGGAGCCGGCCGCACCGGGACCGCCTTCGGGCAGCAGTGCATCCGCCGGAGCATCGAGCAGCGTCGGATTCTCGGAGCCATCAACGAAGCCGGTCAGATCGCGATCGTGCTGATACGACCAGCTCGAGGTTTCCTCCTTGAGTGACGCCTGTCCGGCGAGGGACCGGATCACCGAGCGGGCCATGTCGAAGACGATGTCGTACGCACTGCCGGAGAGCCACACCAGCGCATCATGTTGGGTGGCCGGCATGACGAAGCCTTCGGTGCCCCGAATCTCCTTGTTGAAACCCTTCAGCCCCGCCGGCGCGTCGTCAGGGGCAATATCCCTCCACAGCTCCGGCCTGAAGCCGATGACGAAGTTGACGCCGCCGGTGGTGGTCCGCGGCTCACGGATGGAGGCGAGTGCCGCGGCGAACTCCCTGCATTTCTTCGCCTCCAGGAGGTCGAACTCCAGGTAGGCGTGCGAGGAGGTACCGAGGGCGAAGATTCCGGCCTGAGGGGTGTACATCCTGAACTTCCAATGCGCCGTCAGGCGCGCAAATTCGTGAGAAGGGCCGTGAGCGCCTCCGGATCGACCGGCTTGGTCAGATGCTGATCGAAGCCGGCGGAGTGCGAACGCTGGCGATCTTCCTGTTGGCCCCACCCCGTGACCGCCACCAGATAAATCGTTGCACCCCCCGCAGTCTGCCGCAATGCTCGCGCCAGCGCGTGGCCATCCATGTCAGGCATGCCGATATCAAGCAGCGCGACCTGCGGCTGAAACGTCGCCGCCAGCTGCAATGCGCTGCGGCCATCGAAGGCCACCTGGACCTCGTGACCATCGATGCCCAACAGCATCGCCAGCGAGTTGGCGGCGTCCTGGTTGTCATCCACGATGAGGATGCGGCGCTGTTTCGGCCCGGTCGCGACCGGACCGATCTGCGGGTGCTCGGCAACCGGTGCCTGGCGGATTGCATCCGGCAGCCGCACGATGAACTCGCTGCCGCGTCCGCGGCCCTCGCTTTCCACGACGATGGCACCGCCATGCAGTACGGCAAGCCCCTGGACGAAAGCGAGCCCTATGCCAAGCCCGCCTTCCGCACGGTCGGCCGCCCCATCGACCTGCGTAAACATCTCAAAAATGGAGGGCAGGGCCTCGCGCGGGATGCCGATGCCGTTGTCCTTGACCGAGACCCGCAGCGAGCGTCCTTCCGCCGTCGCGGACAGGACAATGCGACCGCCACGATCCGTGTACTTTGCCGCATTGGTCAGCAGGTTGGAGATGATCTGGGCAAGCCGCAGCGGATCGGCTTCCACCCACAGTGCCGCATCCGGCAGCGCCACCGTGAGAGTGTGACCTTTGGCCGCGATCAGCGGCTGCGCCGTCTCGATCGCGGACTCGACGACGGTCTGGAGCGCGACCTGCTGCTTCTTCAGCTGCAGCTTGCCGCGAGTGACCCGCTGCACGTCCAGCAGGTCATCGAGCAGTTTTGCCATATGCGTGGTCTGGCGCTCAATGACGGCCTGCGCCGTCTGCAGTTGCGACGGAGTCAGGCCAGGGGCCATCAGGATCCGCGCGGCGGCGCGCATTGGCGCCAGCGGATTACGCAGTTCATGGGCGAGGGTCGCCAGGTACTCATCCTTGCGCCGATCGAGTTCCTGCAGCCGGGCATTGAGCGTGGCGAGTTCCCCCGTCCGCGTTTCAACCTCGCGCTGCAGCTGACCGGGGGATCGCAGCTGCATCGCGACCGGCAGGATCCAGAAGAGGGCAACGGCCGTCACCACGGAGACGACAGCCGTCAGCAGCTTCAAGGCACCGGCGAGGCGGTAGTCCGGGTGCCAGACCGTCCAGATCTCCATCACGTGCGTGGACCCGCACAGGAATATGAAGGCCGCAAACATCAGGATGATCGACGGGAACGGAATCTCGGCGCGGCGGCGGTCGACGAAGTAGTTCAACGTCACCGGGATCGAGAAATAGGCCCCCGCGATGAGGCCATCCGAGGCGACATTGAGCCACAGCGTACCGGGCTGCCACAGGTAGCAATGCCCATGGGGCATGAAGCCCTCGGAGGAGAACAACCAGCCCAGGAATGCGGTCATCGAAAGCCCTCACCATTTCAAGGTGAGTAGCTTACTTCGGTACGCGCCCCGTCACCGCATTCGCCTGGGCACTGCAGGTAATACGGCCGGAGGCGTCCGGGGACAGGCGCTTGCCCAGCCTGGCTTTGAGGCGCGCGAGGGTCTCAGCGGGCATTGCTGAGAGCTTGCCGGCAACGCTCGGGCCGCCCAGAACCGTTTGCCAGTAGTCCTCGACATCGGTGAACACACGCTCGGCGGTAATCGCCCGCGTTTGGATTGCCGTGAGCCCCGCGCCCGCCCACAAGTCCGCCAGCACCTCCCGTCGCGACGCGTCGGTGCTCGGCGGTGTCGGAAGCTCGAGGCCCATGGCGCGCATTTCGGCGCGCAGCAGTTCGTAGGGAAAGCCGCCGTTGTCCATGTCCCACGCGTAGGCGCAGACCGTGCCGCCGGGACTCACGACCCGCGCCATTTCGGCGACCCCCTTTGCCGGATCGAGCACGAAGAAGATCACCAGCGGCATGACCGCGACGTCGAAGCTGTCGTCGGCAAAGGGCAGCGCCATCGCATCGGCTTTAAGGAACTGCGCGTGTGCCAACGAAGCTCTCGTCCGTGCGAAGGCGAGCTGCTGTTCGGAAGGGTCTATCCCGCGCACCAGGCCCGGCGCGCACCGTTCGACGAATCTTTCGGTGAAGGCACCGTTGCCACAGCCGACATCCAGCCACCGCAAGCCGGGTTGTGGCGCAAGCCAGTCGAGGAACGTGTCGCCCACGCGCTGGCTCCAGATCCCCATGTAGCGCTCATACGCACCCCCATCCTCGAAGCGGATGGGTGGGTTTACGGCACTCACCGGTAGCTGTCCGGGAGCGGAAACAGACCATCGTAGGGCGGCCAGTTCGGCACCGGGCGATCCTCCGGTGCGTAGTAGAAGCAGGCGTGAATGTCACGGATCCTGCCGTGATCCAGGTGGAACACTTCCGTGAAGTGATTGCGCCGCTTGGCGTTCTTCTGGTCGCGGCGGAACATGGCCTCGACCATCACGGTCTGGGATTCCTCGTCGATCACATAGAAGTTGCGGATGGCGACGATCGCCACACCGAAATCACCCTGGGTGCGGCAGTCCGTCTTGCCATCGTTGCCGATGTCGTTCATGCCGGGCTTCATGGGCGTATTGAAGGTCGGGAAGCCGTTCTCGTAGCGCGAACATCCCGGGTGCCCCTTGACGATGAAGCCGTTGTGGCTCGTGATGCCGTCGAAGTAGGTGTTCACGACCGCCTGCAGCGCTTCGCGCTGCATCCGCTCATCCTTCGGCACGACGCGCTGGGCCGGGAGGGTCGCGCGCAGCGTGTCGACGTTGAAAGGCGTCTTGCCCGGCTCGCCGGTCACGCCCGGATCGCCCTTCCTGGCCATCCACCACTGGGCTTCGGTGACCTGGTTCCATTGCACCCTGATGCGGATGGCGACCACCGCCTCCTCGTCGCCGAGCATGACCGTGCCGAAATACCCCGCCTGGTTCTGCACGGGATCCAGGTACCGGCGCTGCACCGACCCCAGAGCGGTGACATTTTTCCAGGCGCCCTGGCCTTCGGGAATGACGATCGAGTTTTCGGTCTGGCGGAAACCGACCCACAGATTGCCGGCTTCCGGCTTGTGACTGGTGACGGCGGCCAGATACGCGTCCAGATGCTGTTTGAGGCAATCACGGTTGCAGTTCTGGGCGCTCGCCGTCGCGCCCCCCAATAGCAAGGCCAGCGCGCCCAGTGTCGCCAAGGCGATTTTCATCCTCATTCCCCCCTGTTTGCCGATGTTTGAGCAAGCCTACGCGCTACGCCTTCGGGAATGAAGGGGGAATCACCGCGTAGTCGATACGGGTCAATGCATCGACGCTCCCCAGGGCCAGCAGCACCAGCAGCCAAAACAGTGCGGCGATCGCGAACGCACGCACGATGGCAGGCCCCTTCGTCACGTTCATGAAGCCTGCCGCCACCACCCCGATCATCGCCATGGCGGGTAGCATCACGATGGGTCGCGCCAGCCGGCTCAGCGGCAGAAAGGACAGGCCGAGCTCGATGCCACCCAGCAGCAACAGCACCAGCCATAGCAGCGCCAGGCGAGCGGTCTCGGGCGGGAAGCGCCGCTGCTGTGGCTGCGGCGCCATTCAGCTTCGCCCCACCAGGTAGATGAGGGGGAAGAGGGTCAACCACACGACGTCGACGAAACTCCAGTAGAGGCCGACGACCTCCACCGGCGTGTTGTAGTCAGGCGAGAAGTGGCCACGGCGGGCGCGGCGGATGATCCAGAGCACCAGGCCCATGCCCACCAGCATGTGGACACCATGCAGTCCCGTGGCAATGAAGTAGAAAATGAAGAAGAGGCGCGCGCCGCGGCCCGGATCGCCCGTGACGCCGAAGGGGGCGGCGGTCGGAAACAGGTGCTTCGCGAAATCTTCGCGATATTCGAGCCCGAATTTCAGGACCAGAAAGGCACCAGCCAGCACCAGCGCGAGCGCCAGGCACCCAATGAGTCCGCGGACGTTGGCCATTCGGATGAACGCCGCCCCCAGTGCATAGGCGAAACTGCTGCTGATCAGCAGCACCGTATTCACGGTCCCGATCCACAGCGCCGTTTCGCGCCCGCCTGCATCGAAGCCCACCGGATTGAAATGCCGCGCGTAGATCCAGCTGAGGATCAGGCCGCCGAACAGCAGCACCTCGCTCGCCAGGAACAGCCACATACCGGCGATCGCAGTCTGCGCCTGGTGCGGCGCACTGGCATATTGGAACCCGTGGGTGAGGCTGGGGCTCGCCATTACGCGCGCTCCCGGGCCGGCGCTGGATACTCATAGGGACCCTCGCTGACGACGGGTGTTCGCAGGAAGTTCACAGTGGGCGGCGGGGACGGGATCTGCCATTCAAGACCCCGCGCCCGCCACGGATTGGCGGGCGCCTTCTCGCCGTAGAGCAAGGACCACACGAGGTACCCCAGGGGCAGCAGATACGCGGCCGCCAGGATGGTCGCGCCCGCCGAAGAGAGCACGTTCAGGACCTGGAACTCCGGCGCATAGGAGAAGTAGCGCCGCGGCATCCCCAGATATCCCAGGATGAACTGCGGGAAGAAGGTCAGATTGAAGCCGATGAACATGATCAGGGCGGCGATCCGGGCCCACATTTCCGGGTACATGCGTCCGGTGATCTTCGGCCACCAGTAGTGCAGGCCGCCGAAGAACGCCGAGACCATGCCGCCCACCATGATGTAGTGGAAATGGGCCACCACGAAGTAGGTCTGGGTCAGATGCACGTCCGCTGCCAGCGCGGCCACCCACAACCCCGTCAAGCCACCGATCGTGAAGAGGCCGATGAAGCCGAGCGCATACAGCATGGGGGCATCGAATGAAATGTGGCCCTTGTGCAAGGTGCCCAGCCAGTTGAATACCTTGATGGCCGAGGGCACGGCCACCAGATAGCTCAGGATGGAGAACAGAATCGCCGAGTACAGCGAGGTGCCGGCCACGAACATGTGGTGGCCCCAGACGAAAAAGCTGATGACCGCGATCGACACACTCGCCCAGACAACGAACTTGTAGCCGAAGAGCTTCTTGCGCGAGAACACCGGAATGATCTCGCTCACCACCCCGAACCCCGGCAGGATCATCATGTAGACCGCCGGGTGCGAGTAGAACCAGAACAGGTGCTGGAACAGCAGCGGATCCCCACCGATCGCGGGATCGAATATACCGATGTGAAACACCCGCTCGAAGGCCAGCAGCACCAGCGTGATGGCGAGCACCGGCGTGGCGAGCACCAGCAGCACGCTCAAGGAGTACATCGACCAGATGAACACCGGCAGCCGATACCACGTCAGGCCCGGCGCCCGCAGCTGGTGGATGGTCAGAATGAAATTGAGGCCGGTGGCGATCGAGGAAAACCCCGAAATGAAAATGCCCACCACGGCCATGACCACGTGGCCCTTGGCATAACTGGTGGAGAGGGGCGTGTAGAAGGTCCAGCCGGTGTCCAGGCCGCCCACGAACAGTGCCCACAGCGTCACCGCGCCACCGATCATGAACAAATACCAGCTGAGCAGGTTCAGCCGCGGGAACGCCAAGTCGCGCGCGCCCAACATCAGCGGAATGATGAAATTGCCGAGCGTCACCGGCACCGCGGGAACGAGGAAAAACCACACCATCACGACGCCATGCATGGTGAACAGCCGATTATAGGCTTCAGCGGACCCCAGCAGACCCTGCGGCACTATCAGGTTCAGACGCACCAGTGCCGCCGCGGCGCCGCCAATGAAGAAGAACAGCGTGATGCTGGCGAGATACAGCAGCGCGATGCGCTTGTGATCGGTGCTCAGCAGCCAGCTGCGCACGGTCCAGCCGTCCGTCAGATATGACTCGGAATTCATGGAGCGGCCTGCGGTGCCAGCGATTGGATGTAGCTGACGAGCTTCAGGATGTCCTCCTCATTGATCTGCCCGGCATAGGAGGGCATGAGCGGCGCGTAGCCGGCCGCCACCTCTTTTTGCGGCAGCACGATGGAATCATGCAGGTAGCGCTCATCGGCGGTGACGACCGTGCCGTCGGCGAGCGGCACGGGCGAGCCGTAAAGACCGGCGAGGGCCGGGGCGCGCACGGTGCCACCGGATTGCGCGCTGCCGGCGCCGTTGCCCCCATGACAGCCACTGCAACCGTAGCGCTCGTACAGTGCCTGCCCTTGCGCGACCAGGCTCGATTCACCGCCATTGGCCGCCAGCCAGTTCGCAAACTGGGGTGCCGGCAGCACGCTGACCGCACCCGTCATCTTGGCGTGGTCGAGACCACAGAACTGAGTGCAGTACAGCGCGTAGCGCCCGGGCTTGGTGGCCGTGAAGGACAGGGTCTCGTAGCGCCCGGGCAGCACATCGTGCTTCAACCGGAACGCGGGTACGGAGAAGTCATGAATGACGTCCTCGGAGGTCAGCAGCAGTTCCACGGGTCGCCCCACCGGAACATGCAGGGCATCGATCTCGCGTTGCCCACCGGCGTGCTCCACCTTCCACATCCACTGCTTGCCGACGACATAGATCTTCAGCGCCTTAGCGGGGGGCTGGAACAGGCTCATATACAGGTTCGCGCCCCACACGAACAGGCCGAGGAACACGAGCAGCGTGGCCGCGGTCCACCCGACCTCGAACCGCCAGCTCTTCTCGCCCGCCGCGCCGCGATCGAGCGGATTGCCGGCGCGATACTTGATGATGTAGCGCAGCAGCAGCGTGAAGACGAGGGCCAGGACCGCGCAGGACATCAGCAGCAGGGCCCACAGCAGCCGATCGGTCTCGGCCGCATTGGCCGACGCTGCAGGCAGCCACAGGTTCATGATCGCTCGCGGCGGAACATCAGGACCATCACACACAGCAGCGTGAGCACGGTGAGGTACCCCGCCAGCCGCAGAACCTTCATGACCTCCAGCGAATAGCGGCCAGTCGTCGCATCGAAATGGAAACACAACAGCAGCAACGGCGCCCCCACCTGCGCCAGAAACCCGGCCTGCGCACGTTGCAGCGCCGAGCGCACCTGCGCCGGCGTATAGCCCACGCCGAGCAGGTAGTTCGAAACGGTGCCGCGTGAGGTGAGAAAGACGACGCCGGCCGGATGCAGGAATTGCCCGCTCGCCGGATCACGCCGGTCGCGAAATCCCACCGCGTCCACGACCGCCTGGATGTCGGGCGCCGCTCCGGTCAGATAATGCGGCTGCAGACCGTGAAGTGTGTCGATGGCGTGCTGATCGTGCGCTTGCGCCATGCGCGCACTGGCGGGGGTCTCCCGCGGATCAATCGAGAGGATGGCCAGTGCGAAAGTGCCGCTCTCCGGCAGTTGCGCCAGAGCGCCGTACAGGCTGCTGCGCACCAGGCTGCACAGACTCGTGCAGTCGTAGTAGGCCGGCACGAGAATCAACGGCCGACCCTGCGCGATGTCGGCCAGGCTCCTGACCCGATCATCGGCGTCCCGGAACGCCAGCCGCATGGGCACCGGATTCCCCGGCCGTTCGTGGTAGGCCAATTGCGTCGCATCGATCGTCTGAATGGCGAATGCGGGGGCAGCGCTCAGCATCACTACTGCACTGAGGGACGCCCAAAGACGTGACAGTCGGCGCGTCATGGTGGCGGCCAATCCACGATGCCCTCGGCCGCAACCTGCTGCATGGCGGTACCGATTGGAATATGGGCGACACTGTGAGCGCGGTCGATCCAGCCGCTGCCATTGAGCTCTTCGAGCTCCCCCGCGTGGAAGCGACGCCTGTCGGTGACGGGATCCGTCTGCAACTGCGGTTTTGGAAAATCCGGCGGCGCCTGAACCAGGGTCCGGTCCGAGGCGGCGTGAGGATAGAGCCACACCACGAGCAGCGCGCATCCCAGCAGCACCGCCGCAGACGTGGCGACGACACCCCAAATGAAGCCTTCACCCAGATCCCTGGACTCGAACGCGGCTACCTCGAGGGGCTTTTCCGGCTCAGCCATGGGTGCGAGCCTCCCGCGGTGCGCACCGCACTGCACGCAGCGCCAGTCCCGCCGCGAGTCCCAGCAGCGCGAGCATCGTGGTCGCATCAGCCCAGCCGATGCCGCGGCCCGAAGCGGGGATCACGATCCACCAGGCGCGGGGAATCTCGATTACGACCAGCAGCGCTGCGATCGCGCCGATGGCTGTGCGCGAGCGCTGCACGGGGGGCCACAGCAGCGCCAACAGCGGCAGCCCGAAATGCAGCACGGCAATGCCGATGGCAAGCGGCGCCCAGCCACCCTCGAGCCGGTGCACGTACCACCCGGCCTCATCAGGCAGATTCGAGTTCCAGATGATCAGGAACTGCATGAAATCCAGGTAGGCCCACAGCACGACCAATGCCAGCAGCACCCGGCCGAGTACGCGCGTGACGGCGGCATCAGCAGTGGTGGCCTGCGGCAGGCCTGACGTACAGGTGACGCCCAGCACGGCGATCGAGAGGGCGAACAGTACCGCCTCGACGCACACCAGCAGGCCGTAGATGCTGGACTTGAACTGCGGGTCGAGCGAGAGCGTCGAATCAATGGCCGCGAAGGTGACGGTCAGGCACAGCAGGATCAGGGCTGCGGGTGCCAGCTTCTCCAGCGCCGGCTGCGGGTCCGCCCGGCGCACGGCGCGGGTCGCCAGCAATCCCAGTACCAGCCACACGGCCAGATAGAACACTGCGCGACCATAGAAGAAGGGCGGATTGAGATAAAAGCGGTTGTCCAGATGCGCGGCGATCTGCGGTTGCATCCAGGGATACAGGCGCTGGGCCACGAAAGGCAACGGCAGTAGTGCCGGGATGAGCAGCGGCAGCGTCGCGATCCCCGCGGCCAGCTGCGGTCGGATTGCGTAACCCCAGCGCCCCCCGGTCAGGGCATGGATGAACAGCAGCGCCAGGCTGCCCAGCGGCCAGGCGAGAAAACACGTGACCGCGGCCAGCCACGCAAACGGCAACTGCAGTGGTGTGAGGCCCCACGCGACTGCGCAGCCGATGAGCCCCGCAAGCCCCACAATCCAGGCACTGCGCTCAGCTGCTGAGCCCCTCACGGCGAAGCCTCGCGCGTGCCCGCCGGCAGGGCCGCGGCGCTGGCGTTCCGGCTGCGCTGCAGCGCCCGCACATAGGCCACGATGGCCCACCGGTCCGGCACCGCCACCCGATCGGCGAAGGAATACATCACCCCGCGCCCATTGGTGATCACATCGTAGAGGTACTGGGGGGGCGCGGAGCGCAGGCGCTCGCTGTGCAACGACGGTGGTGCCGGGAAGCCCCGCTGCACGACCATGCCCTGACCGTCGCCGAGTTCCGAGTGGCAGGGCGTGCAGTAGATGCGATAGCGCTCCTGGCCGCGCTCGAGCAGCGCCATCGTCACAGGTGGCGCGCGCCGCTCTGCCGCCACGGTGCCGCGGTCGAATTCCACCATGTCGGCCGGTATCGACGCCGGCCCGACCTGCGCAGAATAATCCAGCTGCTTGGGTTGAACGGTCATCTCATCGCAGCCGCTCAAGACCCCCAGCACCATCAGCAGCACGAGTCTCATGCCGCGTACTCCTCGACACTGAGGGGCGCGAGCGATGCCAGCAGGTCCCGGGCGGCACTCAGCGCCTGCGCATCCTCGATCGGGATGCTGAGGAACCAGCCGTCCCGTGAGGCGCGCCCGAAGGCACGGCATACATCGACCGGCTCGTACAGCTGCGGCATGCGGCAGGCGACGAAGTAGCCGATGAACCCGGTCAGCATGGCGCACAGCACGCCCAGCTCGAATGCGATCGGCACGAACGTGGGCCATGCAAAATCCGGTTGACCGCCGATATTGAGCGGGTAGGCATGCACATCGGCGAAGGCCATCAACGCGAACACGCCTGAGAACCCGGTGACTCCCGCCACGAACATGCACAGCGGCACGGGCGAGCGGGTCACCTGGGCATCCGGCGGCATCGGGGTGTAGGTCTCAATTGCGCCGATCCCGGCGGCCTCGAGGCGCGCGAGCGCCGCGCTGAAGGCGGCCTGGTCGTCAAACTCCAGCAGCATCATTTTCATGACTGGCCTGCCCTGCTCCGATCCGCGTTTTCGCGCTCGATCAGGGCCCGCATTTCGTGCAGCGAGACGACGGGCACGAAACGCACCGAGAGCAGAATGCCGCTCAGGAACAGGCCGACGGTCCCGAGGAGGGTGGCCCAGTCCCAGAAGGTACCGTGATAATTGCCCCACGACGTGGGCAACGGGGGGCGATGCAGGCTGGTCACGACGATCTCGTAACGTTCGAGCCACATCCCGACGACGACCCCGAGACACAGCAGTACGATGACCGGCACGCAGCGGCGCAGCCTCCTGACCCACAGCAACTGCGGCAGCACGCAGTTGAACACGATCGCGCCCCAGTAAACGGGCATGTAGGCACCCGACACCCGGACCATGAACATCACCCGTTCGGCCCGATCCCCGCCATAGAAGGTGGTGAACGCGTCCATGAGGTAGGCGTAGGCGAGCAGCAGGCTGCTCATCAGCAGCAGCTTGCACAGCACGTCCAGGTGCCGCCCGGTCATGATGTCCCCCAGTGCCAGCAGACGCCGCAGCGGAATGACCAGCAGCAGCACAATGGCGAAACCCGACAACAGGGCGCCGAATACGAAGAACGGCGGAAATTCGGTGGAGTGCCAGCCCGTCGTCGCGGCGCCCGCAAAATCAAGACCGACGATGCTGTGGATCGAGACCACCACCGGCGCCATGACCGCGGCCATCACCCCGTAGATGGCGCGGTGGTGCCGCCACTGGCGGCTCGAGCCGCGAAAGCCGCAGGCGAAAATGCCGTACAGGCGTTGCCGGGTGCGCGTGGTGGCGCGGTCGCGGACGCTGGCCAGATCCGGGATCAGTCCCATGTACCAGAAGAGTACCGAGGAGAACACATAGGTGAGCAGCGCCCAGAAGTCCCACAGCAGGGGGCTGCGGAACTGCGGCCACAGCGTCATGGTGTTGGGATAGAAGAACAGCCAGTACGCCAGCCACGGGCGCCCCAGGTGCAGGATCGGGTAGATGCCGGCCGCGGCGGCGCCGAACAGCATCATCGATTCGGCAATCCGGTTGATTGAGGTGCGCCAGTCCACGTCCATCAGGAAAAACAACGCCGAGATGATCGTGCCGCCGGAGGCGATCGCGATCCACCACACGTAGCTCAAGATGGCAAATCCCCACATCACCGGCCAGTCGATGCCCCAGATACCCAAACCCGCATAAAACAGATACCCCGAGGCGACGATGAGGAGCACCAGCAGTGCCACGGAGGGGACGAATGCGATCCACCACCACAGATACGCCCGTTCGCGCAGCGCGATCGCGCACACCCGGTCCGTCAGGCTCGCCATCGAGACCTGCGGATAGATCACCGGCTCATCGCTGCGAGGTTCGGCAGGCGCGCTCATGGGGACTCATCCACGAGGGTGGCCTGGATTCCCGGATGCGGATTGCGCACCACGGCCTCGTACGTCGTCCGCGGTCGCGTCCCCTGGCTTTCCAGCATTGCGAAATTCAGCGGGCTTTGCTTGCGCTGTGCCACCGGACTTGCCGGGTCATTGAGATTGCCGAAGGTGATGGCCTGGGTGGGACAGGCGCTTTGGCAGGCGGTCTTCACCTCCCCCAGCGGCCGGTTGTCGCGGTCCGCCTCGATGCGCGCCTCCGCAATCCGCTGCAGGCAGTAGCTGCATTTTTCCATCACGCCGCGCGCCCGTACCGTCACGTCCGGATTCCACGACTGCGGCGGCCGCAGCTGCTCGCGCGCGTAGCCCTTGAAGTTGAACCGCCGCACCTTGTACGGGCAGTTGTTGGAACAGAACCGCGTGCCGACGCAGCGGTTGTACACCATGACATTCAGCCCTTCGGCATCATGCACCGTCGCGCCCACCGGACACACCAGCTCGCACGGCGCCTCCTCGCAGTGCATGCACATCACCGGCTGGAAGAAGCTTTCGGGCGCATCGGCCTCGCCCGCGTAGTAGCGGTCGACCCGCAGCCAGTGCATTTCACGCTGCGCGATGACCTGCTCCTTGCCGACCACCGCAATATTGTTCTCGGCCTGGCAGGCGATGGTGCAGGCGTTGCAGCCGATGCAGGCGTTGAGGTCGATGCTCATGCCCCACGCCGCAGGACCGGACGGCTCCCGATGGTATAGACGCGGCGCCGGCGCTGCGTTTGCCGCAAAGTGAGGATCTGCGCTGAACTGCGCAAGCGTTCCGTGGCGCAGGATCTCAGCCGGCGTCTCGAGCAGCAGATTGTGATGCTCGGTGCTCGCAAGCGCGGCGCTGCCTGCAAATTTGCGCAGGCTCACGGTAGCGGAGGAACTGCCGCCGGCTCCTGTAAGGGGCCCCGTGAGTGGATAAAAGTCGCTGCCGTGGCCGTTGCCGATGCTGCCGGCGGCGCGCCGGCCCGAGCCTAGGAAGGCGGTGACGCAGTCGGGGGCTTGTCCCGGCATGAGCCATACGGGGGCCACGGCCAACCGGTCACCCACGGTCAGCTGCGCGAGATCGCCGTTGGCAAGCTGCAGTGCTCGCGCCAGCTTGGGTGCGATGAGCAGCGGATTGTCCCAGACAATCTTCGTCAGCGGCCGCGGCAACTCCTGCAGCCACGGATTGTTGGCATACCGACCGTCCCATAGTGACGGGTCCGCCCGGAACAGCACGGTCAACTGCTGCGTCGTCGGCGGCAGGGGCTCGATGCCCGAGGCCGGGAGCAGCGGGACATCGATGCTCGGGCTCGCCGTGCCGGGTACGACACCGCTCGCCACTGCGTCGCGCCAAGCTCCCGCGAAATCGCCCGCGAAATGCTTGCGCCAGGTGGCCTGCACCGCCTCCTCGGCGCTCACAGCTTCCTGCGTCAGATAAAGCCCAAGCAGGTCATGAGCGCTCATTCCGCCGTAAAGCGGCAAGGCCTGCGGCTGCAGGATCGTCGCCGTGCCGTCATAGGCGCGCGCATCGCTCCAGGTCTCCCACTCGTGAACCTGCGGCACATACCAGGTCGTGCCGCTCGCGGTTTCGTCGGGGCTACGGGCCAGGGCGATACTGAACGGCACGCGCTTCAGCGCAGCGGCGAACTCCCACGCGGCGGGTGCCGTAAACAGCGGGTTGCTCTCCAGAATGAGCAGATGCGCGACCTTCCCGTCCTGCATATCCGAACTCAAGTCCTCCAGCGTCTGCGCCTGCTCACCCGCGGCCGGCGGCGCGACTTCGTCGATGAGATCGAAGGTCCTGCCTCGACCTCCCAAGGCTTCATTGAGTCGATGCGCCAACGCGTGCAGTTCAGCAGGCTGATCGGCCCCGACATGAATGAGGGCACGGCCGCGGGCATTCCTGAGATCCTCGAGCATCGCGGGCAGCCAGGGCGCCCGCTCGGGGTGCGGGTCGCTCACGGGTGCCGGATCGTTCAGCAGGCCTTGCGCCAAGGCGGCCATGATCTGCCGTAGGCGGGCGGGTCCTGCGACGATGCGGTGATCGGCCACCGCGCCGAGCAAGGTCGGCGTCGACTCCACGGCGTACACCCGACTCATCGAGCCCCCGCGCGCCGGATTGCGCCGGCCCGCGAAGTCGCGTGCGTAATGAAGCCGACCCGGATTCGTGCTCAACAGATCTCCATCAATCGACACGAGTACATCCACGGCATCCAGGTGCGCGATGACCTCGACGGGGCGCCCGTACGCGAGCACCGCGCCCCGTCGCGAGCCCGTACGGGACAGGGGCTCCCACTGGGTCCAGCGGGCATTTGGATACTGAGTGAGCAGTGCTTCGATACGGGCCCGCAGCGTGTGCGACGTGACGGTGCCCGTCAGGACCCGCAGGCCTGCCCCGTGCCTCGTCAGCAGCTGCGCACGCTGATCGCGCAGACTCGCCTCCAGGGCCTGCCGGTCGGTCGGCTCGCCGCCGACACTCACCCCGGATGCCCGATCCGGGTCATAGAAGTCCAGCAGCTGCGCCTGGGCGAAGACATCCAGCGCGCCCAGGCTCGCGGGGTGATGCGGATTGCCCTGAACCTGCACCGGCCGTCCCATGAGGTGCTTCACGACGACGCCGAACGCATAGCCGCCGACCACGTGCGCCGTAGCGTAGAAGTTGGGCAGCGCCGGAATGATGTTGGGGGGAGTGCGCACCGCAGGAACGAGGTCAGCACCGAAACGGGAGTCGCAGCCCGCCACCGCCGCCATCATGAGCGCGGCGCCCATGAGTCGGATGACCTGCCGCCGGTCCACGCCGCTGTCGAGGGAGGCGGTCAGTCCCGGAAACTCCTGCGCTGCGCGTGACAGGAAAGCGGGGTCCCGCGCGGCCTCCTCGAGGCTGCGCCACAGGCTGTCTGCCGCGGGGTTCAGCGGTGGCACAACGAGCAGTCCGTGAGGTTCCGGTCCGGAACGTGGTAGGCCGCCAGCAGGGCTGCGGGACTGGGTGTGGCGGGCGTGCGTTGCCAGTGCGTGTCGTAAAGCGCGGACTTCGGCCGCAGCTGCGGACCCGGATTACGATGGCAGTCGAGGCAGAACTCCATCGTCAGTGGCTTGACCTTGTAGGTCATCGGCATCGACGCGACGTCGCCATGGCAGCTCTCGCACCCCACGCCTTTGGCGATGTGAATGCTGTGATTGAAATAGACGTAATCCGGCAGGTCCGTCACCTGATGCCACACGAGCGGGATATTGGCGGCAAGACTGTGGCGCACCGGTGCCAGCAGTGACGCATTGGTCCAGACCTGTGAATGACAGGTCATGCAGGTATATGTGGGCGGCAGGCCTGCGTCGGCGGACACCTCGACGGCCGCATGGCAGAAGCGGCAGTCCAGTCCCAGGCCCGCGACGTGATGCTGATGGCTGAACGGCACGGGCTGCGAAACGGCCGTTTGCAGGTTCCGGGCGTAATCGGTACGCGGCCACAGAACCCACAGCGTCAATGCGCCGAGAGTGGTCGCGAGGAGTGTGATCATCGCGAGCTTGACGGCAAGGTTAGCGGCCGGGCCGAAGATCGCCGCCATTCATGTGCCCCACGATTGACCCTGCCACTCGCGATGGGTCACCGTAGCACAGTGCTGACGCAGACCGAAAGGGCAGGGCCCGCTGCGCTATTACCCTTACCGTGGCGCGCTGGATGAACTCGTCGTGGCGCCCGGACTGGCGTGATTTACGGGCCTTTTCGATTTATGCGCAGGTGCGGCGTGAGTTTTCGGGCCAGGTGCCGAGGCCTCGGGCGCCGAAAGCGAGGGCGGGTGTACTGCATCCCTCACGCCTGAGTTAGGACCGCCTCCAGGCGTCGTCGCCTGGCCCCAAGCAGCAAAGGGCGCCAAACTGCCTAGCGCGAGCGCGGTCAGCGCAGTGAACTTGGAAGTCATGAGGGAAAGCCTGAACTCAAACTCGAATCGACGCAACGAATAGAAAGGAGCGCAAGGGAGTTCTCTGACGCGCGGATGTGAGGTTTCCCAATGGCGATAGGTTTGACGGGCCGCCATAGTTTGTCGCCTACCGGGCTTATCCGGAAAAGGAGATTTGCATGAGCATGACGAGTTCAGGAAACACGTTCGGTACGGTGATCTCATCAGATAAGGTGGAAGGAGCGTCCGTATACAACAACGCGGGCGAGAAGCTGGGATCCATCGATGACCTGATGATTGACAAAATATCGGGGCAGGTGCGTTACGCAGTCCTCGAATTCGGCGGGTTTCTCGGCGTGGGCGCCGATCGGTTTCCCGTGCCATGGGCGATGCTGAAGTACGATACGGAAAAGAGCGGTTATCGCGTTCCGCTCGACAAGGAACGGATCAAAATCGCACCGAAATACGACGCTGACCGAGTGCCGACCTTCGACGACACTTATGCTGCGGGCGTCAATAAATACTACGGAATGTGAGATTCCGTGCGGTAACCCTGAGCCTGTCAGGGCTCTGCCGTAATCGTAATGGTCACCGGCGAAACAGATAGCGCAGCATCCGAAATGGTCAATTGGATGGTTTGTGCCGAGGTCACCGAGCCGGCCGGCACCGAGATGACCCAACTACCGCCCAAGGCACTGTCGCTGTACTGGCTGCTGGACAGGGATGTCGACATTGAAAAGCGCGCAACCCCGCTCGGTACCAGGGCATCGATGGCCAGGGAGCCACCGTTATGCACAACATAGGGGGATGCGGTCAGGACGGTGATGGTGCCGAGCGTGGTGAAGGACCATGTCCTGCTGAGGGCCGTTGCGCCGTCCGAACCGCTGAAAGTGGCGGTATAGGTTTGCCCGGGACTCAGAGGGGCTTCCGGGATGATGAAGGCGAAGTTGCCGGGTAAGAACCCACTGGTATCGCTCTGGCCGTCGCTGAGATAGACGGTGACCGCGCTGCCATCGGCGGCTGCCAGCGTGAACGAATTGACCGACAAGGTATGGCCGGCGGCGATCTGCACGCTGATGGGTCCGCCCAAAGCCTGGTTCGCCGGGAGACTTGGAACGGGGCTGGGATCCTCGCAGCTATTGCAGAAGTAGGGAAAGGCGTCTGTTGTACTGTCGGCGGGATAGGTGACGACCGTTCCGATCGATAACGTTTGCGCGTTGCTGACGGTGCCCATATCCGAGACGTACCAGCCGTAGTTCTCGTAACTATTGGACGCCGTATCGACACCGATTCCAATGTAGTGGTACGTCTCCAAAAGAAGGTTGCCTCGGTGGTATACCGTGTCCAGGAGCAGGTCGGCAGCCAGGAGTCCACTGTTGGCATCGTTAACCAGCGTACTGCCTGCCACCTCCCCGACGCCTCCCAAGGAGTACCCGGCCAACGTCGCACGAGCCTGCGGGGTGGCGGCATAAAAATCGGGCATCCCTGAATCCTCGGAGTGGGCGTACAGATCGCCCGTCGAGGGGTCGACGCCAGCCATTGTCGACGGGTCGAAGTTGACCGCATTGTAGAGGGCCTGTGCCTGGGAAGAGGTATCCAAAGCGCTCGACTGAGCCAGCACCCCCACTCCCAGGATTTGCCGGACGGCGTTGATTCGTGCGAAGTACCCCGACTGGAAGGACGTGGCGGAATAGGTGTTCGGCGGGACGGAAGTACCGGAGGGCACAGCGCAGGTGATCGTGACGTTCGTGACATTGGCGGAGCTGATCGTGCCGGAGCCGTTAGTGACCGAGCAGGTTTCCCCGCTCGGAGCTGTGGCCACCGTCACGGCGTAAGCGGCTCCGCTCGCCAGGCTGGAGGCGAACACGAAGCTGCCATCGCTGTTCACCGACAGTGCCGTACCGCCATTGAGAGACAAGGATGCGGTGCCGTTAAGCCCGCTGACGCTTCCGCCTACGGTGTAAGGGGTCGAGCCGCCGCTGCCGGAGCCGCCGCTGCTGCCGGCGCTGGAAGCAGAACTACCGGATCCTCCTCCACCACAAGCCGTCAGCAGTGCACTGAGAAGAGTTGACAGGACTGCAGCCTTAACACCGCACCTGTTCATAACAGTTGCGGCTGATTCATTCGGGGTCGCTTTCCGACATCTCCTCGCCAGCGTGTGATTTTCCGTCCTGTCGATCATCTCCGGGCCCTAAAATGGAGCACCTTAATCATGGCCGTAGTCGCGGGAATAATGACCACCGAAGGCCGCCTTTGTGCGTAAGAGTCGGCTGTCAGTCCAGGAGCTGGGCGTGCGACTTGCCTGCGCGCGGCAGTGCCGTAGCCTTAAAATCATGCACCCCAAAAGCATTAGGATTTAATTATGAGTATTGTCAGCTTCATCGAGGATGCGGGCGAGAGACTTTTTGCCGGCGCGAAGGCCGCTACGAAAGCGCCGTCCAATGAGGCGGCGGCGACAGACGTGCCGCAATTGAACGCAGCGGCAGGGGAGGGCATCGTAAAATATATCGCCGCCCAGAATTTGAGTGCACAGAATCTAAGCGTGACTTATGACGGAGCGGCAAAAACGGTTACGGTCAAGGGAGTGGCCCCGGATCAGCCCACCAAAGAGAAAATCGTCCTTTGCTGCGGGAACGTCCACTCGGTAGCGAAGGTCGACGATCAACTGACAGTGGCGCAAGCGCCCACCGCGGCTTTTCCGCCCTCCACCACTTACGATGTAAAAGCCGGCGACACGCTGAGCAAAATAGCAAAAGCGGTATATGGGGACGCCAACGACTACGAGCGGCTATTCGAGGCGAATAAGCCGATGTTGCGCGATCCGAACAAGATCTATCCCGGACAGCAATTGCGTATTCCGCCCAAGGGATGACAGAGAATATACCGCGTCCGGGGGTGATTCGGCCCGATGGCTACGTGGCGTGGGTGGGCGAGGGGACTCAGCTGGGACTTGCTGAGGCTTGCTGCCTGGTTCGGAAGCACCCACTCCTGACGTCGCGTGACGCCAGGGGTGGGCCTCCTGCGCAGCAGGACCTTACGGCTGTTTGGTCAGGTCGTAGTGCTGAGCACTCTTGTTGTACAGCGTCGTATCCACGACGTGAATGGTCTTGCCGTCGGCTGAAACAGTCATATCCTCGGTTTCGACGGGCTTGCCGCCCTGGCTGTCCGTTTCGATCACCTCGGTGTCGCTGACCTTCTTCAGATTCACCATGGTTTTGGCCGGATCACCCTTGGTGAGATACTGCTTGTCATCGAACTTGGCGCTGTAGCTTTGGCCGTTCGAGCTCATCGTGAAGCCATCGGCGGTCATGCCGTAGGTGACGAGGTTACTGGGGCCGCTGGAGGAGAGCAGTTTCGCTTCGTGCCAGGAACCGGATATCGCATGGGAGCCCTCGGGTCCCGCTGAGATTCGCGTCATTTTCTCCTTGTACGTCTGCGGCGCCGCTCCGTACAGGGAGGTGGTTTCATCGACCAGGGACTTGCCATCGGCCGCGAGGACCGTTTTTCGGGTCATGATCGTCTTGCCACCGAGCTTGAAGACCGATGTGACGGTATTGGCGTCGACAACCGTGATTGCCACGGTATCGATGGTGGCATCGCCCATCATCTTCTGATCCGTGCCATCGGCCTTGAACGTCTGCGTCGAGCGGCAGCTCTTGCAGGTGAACTGCCCGTCCTGCAGGAGAAACACAACGGGCTTCTTCGGCAGCTGGATATGATTCGCGCTGAACTTCCAGGTGCCATCGAAGGCGGAGTCTGCAAATGCCGCGGCAGGCACCAGCAGCAGTGCCGTCGCGCAGACCTTCAACATCATGTTCATGATTTCGCTCCCTTCACTTGATGAGTGCTTATTGAGTTGCGGTTGCATCGCGCTTTTTGAAAAAAGCGGCGGGTAAGCGCTGGCGCGAGTGTAGTCCCGGGAGTCCCGCGCCAGCACTCTGCAACGCATCACAAACCGTCATACAAGAGATCTAGAAGCAGACAGGGCCAGGCTTCAGCTTGCCGACTGCTGCATTGCGGTAGTTTGCGGCTCTGCAGGATAGAATCCGGGATGGGGCGCGCAGTAAGGGCCAGCAGGTTGGTTGACAATAACCCCTGACCAAAGGCGCTTGAGCATGATTGTCGGGCATTATAATTTCGCGCTGGTTGCGCTTTCCGTCGCGATCGCCATCGTTGCCTCCTACACCGCACTCGATCTCGCAAATCGGGTCAGGGAGAACTTTGGCAATCCCCGCAAGGCGTGGCTCTGGCTGACCACCGGGGCGCTCGCCATGGGCGCCGGCATCTGGTCGATGCACTTCATCGGCATGCTGGCCTTCAGCCTGCCCATTCCGATGGCCTATAACTGGCCGCTCACGATCCTGTCGCTGATCATCGCCGTGGTGGTCTCGGCCCTGGCGCTGTTCATTCTGCGCACGCCCAAAGTGCCGCTCGTGATGCTCGCCGCGGGCGCGACGCTCATGGGCCTCGGCATTTCTGCCATGCACTACACCGGCATGCTGGCGATGCAGATGTTCCCGCCGATCCACTACGACGCCACGCTCTTCATCGCCTCGGTCCTGATCGCGATTCTCGCCTCGGTCGCCGCGTTGTGGATCGTGATCGCCCTGCGCCGTAACCGCTCCCACCTGGCCGTCCTGGCCAAACTCGGCAGCGCCACTGTCATGGGCTTCGCGATCGCCGGCATGCACTACACCGGCATGGCGGCCGCGCAGTTCGCGCCCGGCAGCGTCTGTCTCGCAGCACGCGCGGCGGGCCTGGGCGGCTCGACGCTGGCGCTGATCGTCGGCTGCCTCGCGACGGCGATCCTGGGCGTGACGCTCATTCTCTCGACCCTCGACGGGCACTTCGCCAAGCGCAACGCGCTGCTCGCCCAGTCGCTGCAGATTGCGAAGGATGCAGCTGACGCCGCCTTACAGAAAAACCGCGCGATCACCCTGGAACTGCAGACCGCGCAGAGCCAGCTGCTGAGCGCGGCCCGCAAGGCCGGCATGGCCGAGATCGCCAGCAACGTGCTGCACAACGTCGGCAATGTACTCAACAGCGTCAGTGTTTCGGCCGGACTCATCGGCTCGCGGATCCGCGAATCGAAAGTCAGCGGCGTGCTGCAGTCGATCGAACTGATGAACACCCATGCGGCGGATATCGGCCCGTTCATGATGAACGATCCGAAGGGGTCACGGCTGCTGCCTTACCTGACCACCCTCGCACCGATCCTGATCGCCGAACGCGCCGAACTCATCGATGAGTCCGCCGCTTTGCTGCGCAGCGTCGAGCACATCAAGGAAATCGTGGCCCTCCAGCAGTCCTATGCGGGCGGCGGCGCCACCGTCGTCGCCGAGGAGGTCGATGTCAATGCACTGCTCGAGGACGCCCTGCGGATCAACGCCGAATCCATGACCCGGCATCAGATTGCGGTCACCCGGCTGTTCCCCGTCATTCCGCATCTGCTGCTCGACAAACACCTCGTGCTGCAGATCCTCGTGAACCTGATCGCGAACGCCGATCAGGCACTGCAGCCCGTGACCGAGCGGCCACGCCGGCTCACGGTGCGCGTGACGCTGGAGGCGGGCACCGAGCGCTCGCGGCTGCGGATCTGCATCGAGGACAACGGCGAAGGCATCGCGCCAGAGAACCTCGCGCACCTCTTCGAGCATGGTTTCACGACCCGCGCGAGCGGACACGGGTTCGGGCTGCACAGCGGTGCGCTGGCGGCACGCGCCCTGAGCGGCACGCTCCAGGGCCAGAACAACACCGCAGGTCCGGGCGCGCTCTTCACGCTCGAACTGCCGGCGCGCCTGGTGGTGGCGGCTGCAGCATGAGTACCAACCGGCGCATCCTGCTGGTGGATGATCTGCCGTCGATCCACGAGGACTTCCGCAAGGTGCTGGTGTCCACCGCGCCGGTCTCCAGTCTCGTGGAGCTGGAGGCGGCGCTCTTTGGCACGCCCGCCCTCGCGCCCGCGCAGTCCATCGTGTTCGAGATGGACTCGGCCTTCCAGGGCCGCGAGGCACTCGAAAAACTCAAAGCGGCGCGTGCCGAGGGGCGGCCGTATGCCATGGCGTTCATCGATGTGCGCATGCCTCCCGGGTGGGACGGCATCGAGACCATCGAACAGCTCTGGAAGGAGGATCCGAGCCTGCAGGTCGTGCTGTGCACCGCCTTTTCGGACTACGCCTGGCCCGCAGTGCTGGCGCGCCTGGACGCCCGCGATCGGCTGCTGATCCTGAAGAAGCCCTTCGATCCCATCGAGGTCTACCAGTTCGCGAGCGCGCTGACGACCAAGTGGAACCAGGCGCTCCAGGCCAGCTTCAAGATGAATCTCCTGGAACAGGCCGTCGAGGATCGCACCCGCGAGCTGTCCAACGCCAACATCATCGTGCGCAACAGCCCGGTGATCCTCTACCGACTGCGCGCCGAACCCTCGTTGCCCATCATCTATGTCTCGAACAACATCACCAAGTACGGTCATGATCCCGAAGTTCTGCTCCGCACGGCCGATTGGGGCCATGTGCTGATTCATCCTGATGACCTGGGCAAGGCCCTCAAGGCCATGGCGCGCGTGTTCGAGAAGGATGCGCAGCCCTCCTCGCTCGAATTCCGGATGCTCGGCGCGCACGGCAGCGTACGCTGGGTCGAGAACCGCTATATCCCGATCCGGGATCGCGACGGTGCGCTGATCGAGATCGAGGGTATCGTGATCGACATCACCGAGCGCAAGGCGGCCGATGAACAGATTGCGCGGCTGGCGCGCACGGATGGCCTGACGGGCCTCGCCAATCGCGCGACGTTCATGGAGCGGCTGCGGCAGATGTTCGCCAGCGCCCAGCGCGGCGCCGCGCCATTCGCCGTTCTGTACCTCGACCTGGACAAATTCAAGCCGGTCAACGACACGCTGGGACACCCGATCGGCGACCGGCTGCTGGAGGAGGTATCGCTGCGCCTGCGGCACTGCACCCGCGAGACCGATCTCGTCGCCCGGCTCGGCGGCGATGAATTCGGCATCCTGCAGGGCGAACTGGGGGAGGCCGCCAATGCCGGTGAGCTGGCCACCAAGCTCCTGGAAACCCTCGCCGCACCCTTCGTGATCGACGGCCATGAGGTCCGCATCGGCGCCAGCATCGGCATCTGCCCGTTTGCGGCCGACATCGAGTCCTCCGATGTGATGCTGGCCCAGTCGGATGTCGCCCTGTATCGCGCGAAGGAGGAGGGCCGCGGCCAGTACCGCTTTCATTCCGTGGAGCTGGACCAACAGGTATCGGACCGTGCCAGCCTTGCCACCGAGCTGCGCGAGGCCATGAGGCAGAACCAGCTCGAACTGCAGTACCAGCCACAGGTGGAGCTCGCCTCAGGCGCCATCCTCGGAATGGAAGCACTGGTGCGCTGGAACCATCCCACCCGGGGCCTGCTGACCGCCGAGACCTTCATTTCAATGGCCGAGCGCATCGGGGCGATCGTGCCGCTGGAACGGTGGGTGCTCGACCAGGCCTGCAGGCAGATGCGGCAATGGCGCGATGCGGGCCTGAAGCTACCGCTGATGGCCGTCAACCTGTCGCTCTCGCAGCTGAACCGCGGCCGGGAGCTGCTCGAGGAAGTCGAGCAATGCCTCGCAAAATGGGGCCTCGCGCCGGTGGACCTGGAGTTCGATGTCACCGAGGGCACTCTCGCGCACCTGAAGTGGAGCCAGAACGACATCCTGCCGAAACTGCATGAGCTGGGCGTGCAGCTGGCCATCGACAACTTCGGCAGCGAGTACTCCTCGTTCGACTATGTGCGCGCCTACGGCATCAACCATCTGAAGATCTCGCGCGCCCACATCGCCCGCGCGGTCACCGATCCGCAAAGTGCTGCCACGGTCAGCGCCATCATCAACTTCGCCCGCGACGTGGGCATCAAGGTGATAGCGCAGGGCGTGGAGACCGAACAGCAGCGCGCGCTGCTGGATGCGGTGCGAGGCACCACCCAGGCGCAGGGATTCCACTTCAGTGCCCCGGTAGGGGCGGGTGAGGCGGGCGAACTGCTGCGCGTGGGAACAATCGGCCGCGGCCAGACCTTAAGCTAAAGCGCTGGCGGGTCCTGATTCGCTCGCATTGGCGAGGAACAGCCTGACGAACGCATCCGGATCGCACGGCTTGCTGTAGAGGAAGCCCTGGATCTCGTTGCAGCCGCGGCTGCGCAGGAAGGCCTCCTGTTCGTGGGTCTCGACCCCTTCGGCAATGACGTTCACCCCGAGCGCCTTGCCCAGGCTGATGATGGCCTCGGTGATGGCCATGTCCTCGGTGTTGTCCGGCAGTTCCCGGATGAACGAGCGGTCAATCTTGAGGGTATCGATCGGAAAGCGCTTCAGCTGCGACAGCGAGGAATACCCGGTACCGAAATCGTCAATGGCGAGCCGCACGCCCAGCGCCTTGATGACGGCGGCCGTCTGCGCCGCCTGGTCGATGCGGTTCATGATCATGCCTTCCGTGATCTCAAGCTCGAGGAGCCGTGCCTCCATGCCGCTCTCACGCAGCGCCTCCGTCACGTCCTGGGCGAGGCCCGGGTCCTTGAACTGACGGGGCGACAGGTTGACGGCCATGCCCAGCGGGGGAAGCCCCAGCCGCTGCCACGCGGCGCCCTGGGCGCAGGCGGCTTTCAGTACCCACCGGCCGATCGGCACGATGAGCCCGTTGTCCTCGGCGATCGAGATGAAGGCATTGGGCGGGACATTGCCGAGCTGCGGATTGCGCCAGCGCAGCAGCGCTTCGACGCCACAGATCCTTCCTGAGGCGATGTCGATTTTCGCCTGGTACTGGAGCGAAAACTCGCCGCGATCCAGGGCATTGGTGAGATGGGTCTCGAGCACGATGCGCTCCACCGACATCGGCGCAATGATGGATGAGTAGAACTGAAAGTTGTTCTTGCCCTCGTCCTTGGCCAGGTACATGGCCATGTCGGCATGCTTCATGAGCGTGGATAACTCGGGTCCATCCTGCGGGAACAAGGCGATGCCAATGCTCGCCGTGACCCGACAGTCGTAGTTCATGACGCGGACCGGTTCCAGCATCGCCGACAGGATGCTGCCGGCAGCCGCGGCGGCCGCAGGCCGACCTGCTACGTTGTCCAGCAGGACGACGAACTCATCGCCACCGAAGCGCGCCGTCACGGCGGCAGCGCCGACGGAGCGGACGATGCGCCGTGCGACTTCCTTGAGCAGCTCATCGCCGGCATTGTGACCCAAGGAGTCGTTGACGATCTTGAACCGATCCAGGTCGATGAAGATCAGCGCGCATTGACCGTCGTTGAGCTGCGCGGCGTCGATGGCGCGCGACAGCAGCTCCGTGAACAGTGCCCGATTGGGCAGCCCCGTCAGTTCGTCATGCGTCGCCAGGTACTGGATGCGCGCCTCGGCGACCTTGCGAGGCGTGATGTCCTCGACGACGGAGATGTCATAGAGCAGCGTGCCATTCGCGTCACGGCGTGGTGCGCTTGCGATCTTGACCCAGATGGTCTCGCCATTCTTGCAGATGTAGCGCTTTTCCGTGCGCAGGAAATCCTTCGCGCCCGAATGCATCAAGGCTCGTTCCTCATCCGTGTTATGGACGTCATCCGGATGCGAGATGTCCCAAATCGTGAGGCGCTCGAGTTCCTCCTTGGCGTAACCGAGCATGGCGTGCATCCAGCTGTTGCTCCAGATGAAGCGTCCACTGGGGTCGACGTGTGCAATGCCGACGGCCGCCAGCTCCACCGTGCCCGCGTAGCGGGCCTCGCTGTCGCGCAGCAACTCCTCGAGCATGCGGCGTTCGGTGACATCGTGGATGGTGCCGACGATGGCCGTCGCTTGACCTGCATCGTTGACGCGCACTTCGAACGAGAGCTGCGCGATCTTTTCGCGGCCGCCGCGCAGCACCAGGCGCGCTTCGGCGGGTTTGAAGCCGTCTGTGCCGACGGTGACCCGCGCTCTGCGGCGCTCCAGGTCGATCCGGTCGGCGGGATCGACGCGGTCCAGAAAACTCTCGAAGCTTGCCGGGTACTGGTCCGGATCCTCCTCGAGAATGCGGTACAGCTCGTCCGACCACCAGCTCTTGCCGCTGGTGAGGTCAAACTCCCAGTTACCGATCTTCGCCAGCCGCTGCGTCTCCCGATACCGCAGCTCCGTGAGCTTCAAGGCCGTCTGCGTGACGCGCGCCTCCGTGATGTCCTGAAGTGTGCCATGCATGAGCACGGCACGTCCGGCGGCGTCGAAGACCGCATGGCCACGCGTCTGAATGACTCTTTCCTCACCGTTCGCCAGCTTGATGCGCACGTCGGCCGGGCCGGTCGGTTCACCGGCGAAGATGCACTTGCGGATGTGGTCCAGGCGGCCCCGATCCTGCGGGTGCACCATCGCCAAAAATCGCTCGTAGGGCCGCTCCTCGGTGTCCGGTTCCACTTCGAGCATGTGATACAGCCCATCGGACCACCAGTGTGTATTGCTGGAAAGGTCCCAGCTCCAGCTGCCAAGCTTGACGATCCGCTGCGCCTCATTCAGCCGCGTCTGGGTCAGCGCGAGGTACGCATTGGCCGTGGCGCCGGTATCCTCCTGAATCGCCCAGACCGCCAGAGGGTCAGCGCCGGTCTGAAGGCTGCTGCAGGTCAGAAGGAAGCCGGCGCGGGTACCGTCCTTGCGGATCCCTGCGACACGGCGGGCAGCTGAATGCTCCGCTGCCGCTTGCGGTAGGACCGGAAACAGCCGGGAGGCGGGACTTCCAATCAGCTCGGCCCGTGCGTAACCAAACAAATGGACTACGGGAGCATTGGCGAACCGAATGCGTTGCTGCCGATCCAGCACCAAAACCGCCAGCGGCAGGCCTTCGAGCGCGGCGGTCGCTGCTGTAAGCCCTGCGTCAGAGCGTGGGATCAGGTCGAACGGAGCAAGTTGCATCAGGGTAGTGCTTCGCACAGTAAGAAGGCGCTGCTCCTTTATCGGTCATCGGCTGCCCCGACAACAGTACGGCTGTTGAGACTGTGACGGGGCGAACACATGCAGATCGGCCTGGCGCCGGCGCCCGTTTCTGCATTTAAGAATTCGCACCGACTGCCGATAACAGGACAGGCTCCATGCCCTATTGCTTGTCCAACGTGAAGGGACTGGTACGGCCCAGTCCCACGGCGGTGTCGGTACCGTGAATGGTTTTGCCATCCGCCGATACGGTCAGACGGAGGATGTCGAAGAGCTTGCTGTCGCGGTAGTCCCGCTCCTCGACCTGCGTCGGACTGAAAAACGCCCGCCCGAGACTGCGTGCAAACCACCGTCCACATCGGCCACGAGTTCACGGATGACCTGTTCTGCCGGAACACCGTCGCCGGAAAGCGGCTTGGCAAGCCGTTTGCGCAGCGTCGCGGCGTTTCCCACGGCCCCGACCGGACCTGCATCCAACTTAGACAGGTAGGCCATGGCGCAGGCCGCCGCTGTTTCCAGTGGTTCCATGAAGCTCGATGTCTCTTGAGTGAGTGTGGCCATCGTTCGCACCTTAGATCTGGGCCAGAATCCGCGCCTTGAGTTCCCTGATTCGGTCCTCGTCGCGGCGGTAAAGCGTCCATTGCTTGATCCGCTTGCCCCGGATCAGACCCGCCTGCGACAGGATCTTCAGATGCTCGCTGACGGTGGGATGACTAACCTTAAGCTTTTGAGCGATCAGGATGCCGCACACGCCATCCTCCACCAGGTCCCCGTCAACCTGGGGAGGAAAGTGTTCTGTCGGTGAGCGCAGCCAATGCAGTACCGCCGGCGGGCGTAGTCGCGGCGTCCGGCGGCAATCATGGCGTCGCTGTTGCCTACGCTGCCATGCGATTGGGTAAGCCCGCCAGAGTCTTTGTGCCACGTGTGGCATCGCCGTCCAAGATCGCGCGGATTCGGGAGTGCGGTGCGGAACTGGTGGTCACGGGCGAGCGGTACGCGGACGCACTTTCCGTGAGCCAGGCGTGGGCCACGAGTTCCCGGGCAATGCAGATTCACGCCTTCGATCAACTCGAAACCTTACTGGGGCAGGGTTCCGTCGGTCTTGAATTCGAGCAGCAGGTGCCAGACCTGGACACGCTTGTGGTCGCAGTGGGTGGCGGCGGCCTCCTGGGTGGAATCGCGTCCTGGTATGCCGGCAGCGTTCGTCTCATCGGTGTAGAACCGGCATCCGCGCCAACGCTCACTCGTGCGCTGCAAATGGGACGGCCGGTTGAAGCCGAGGCCGGCGGCATTGCCGCCGATTCACTGGGCGCCGAAGCAGGTCGGTGCCTTGATGTTTCCGATCGCCCAGAAACACGTCGCACGGGTGGTCCTGGTCGCGGATGACTCGATTCGAGCTGCGCAGCACATGCTCTGGGATACCGCCAGGATTGTGACTGAACCAGGCGGTGCTGCGGCCTTCGCCGCGCTCCTCTCAGCTCAATATAAGCCCGCTGCAGGCGAACGCGTTGGGGTGGTGCTGTGCGGAAGCAACACGACGGCCGTCGATTTCGTAAGGGAGGGAAGATAGACCTCGAGTGCTATGCTGAGCGTGTATGACTGAACGGAAGACGCGGCCCTCGGGGCGTTCATCACGTGCCAAGGCGCTGCGCGCGGCGTATCGCCGGGCCCCGCTTGCGAGTCTGCGGGTTTTCGTGGCCGTTGCCGATCACCAGAGCTTCACGCGCGGCGCGGACGCGCTGGCCTCACCACGAGTGCGGTGAGCATTCAGGTGCAGGGACCGGCGCTCGCGCGCTGGTCGGTGGTCGGTGACGAGGTCGCAAGCGGTCGACTCGCGGTGGCCGGTCGGGCCGTCAAGTCGGAGCGCGCGTACTACTTCGTATGCCGCCGACGCATCTGGAGC
>Ga0302317_10000488_pt1 | contig 33979 bp, 44 predicted proteins | sample III_Palsa_N3_3_FD_200450 | JGI IMG/M metagenome (GOLD analysis project Ga0302317, IMG submission 200450) | Peat permafrost microbial communities from Stordalen Mire near Abisko, Sweden - III_Palsa_N3_3 | ecosystem: Environmental > Terrestrial > Soil > Palsa > Peat permafrost | place: Sweden...
CGGACGGCCCGATGCCGCAGACGCGCGAGCACATTTTGCTGGCGCGCCAGGTGGGCGTGCCCTACATCGTCGTGTTCATGAACAAGGCGGACATGGTTGATGACAAGGAGCTCCTGGAGCTGGTGGAGATGGAGGTTCGCGAACTGCTGACGCTCTACAAGTTCCCCGGGGATGACACCCCGATCATCATCGGTTCGGCGCTCAAGGCGCTGGAGGGTGATAAGTCGGAGATCGGCGTGAGCGCGGTGGTGAAGCTGGTGGCGGAGATGGACCGGTACATTCCGGTGCCGGAGCGGCAGATCGACAAGCCGTTCCTGATGCCGGTGGAGGATGTGTTCTCGATCTCAGGGCGCGGCACGGTGGTGACGGGTCGTATCGAGCGCGGCATCGTCAAGGTGAACGATGAAGTGGAGATCGTGGGTCTTAAGGACACGGTGAAGACGATCTGCACGGGCGTTGAGATGTTCAGGAAGCTCTTGGACGAGGGTCGCGCCGGGGACAACGTCGGGGTGCTGCTGCGCGGCACGAAGCGCGAGGATGTGGAGCGTGGGCAGGTGTTGGCCAAGCCCGGCAGCATCACGCCGCACACGCAGTTTGAGTCCGAGGTGTACGTACTGACCAAGGAGGAGGGCGGTCGTCACACGCCGTTCTTCAAGGGGTATCGTCCGCAGTTTTATTTTCGCACGACGGATGTGACCGGCAACGTGCAGCTGCCCGAGGGCGTTGAGATGGTCATGCCGGGGGACAACATCAAGATGGTGGTGGAGCTGATCAGCCCGATCGCCATGGACGAGGGGCTGCGCTTTGCCATCCGTGAGGGTGGCAAGACCGTCGGCGCCGGCGTCGTCGCCAAGGTCATCAAGTAAGTTTGCGTCTAAACCCAGCGCCGGCATTAGCCCGGGCTAGCTCTTTGCAAGGATCATCGACATGGCAAATCAGAACATCCGCATCCGCCTGAAGGCGTTTGACCACCGGCTCATCGACAACTCGGCCCGCGAGATCGTCGAGACGGCCAAGCGCACCGGCGCGACCGTGAAGGGCCCGGTGCCGCTGCCGACCAAGATGGAGCGCTTCACGCTGCTGGTCTCCCCGCACTCCGACAAGGACGCGCGCGACCAGTTCGAGCTGCGCACCCACAAGCGCATCATGGACATCCTCAATCCCACGGATAAGACCGTGGACGCCCTGATGAAGCTGGAACTGCCGGCCGGCGTGGACGTTCAGATCAAGCTGAACTGATCCCATGGCAGAAAGTGGCCTGCGGCCCTTTCTGCCCGCCCAGCACGGGCGCGGCCGCCACAAGCGTGGTTTTGCCTGGGCTAGGGCGTTTAAACGAAAAAAGTCCGAAACGACAGCGTTTCGGGCTTGTGGACAGCGGGGTCGCTTCGTATACTGCGCGACCTTTTCCGCCGGGGGTAGTCCTCCTGGCGGTTAATGCTGCGAAAGCAGTGTCGGGCGAGGTTGGCGGCAGAAAAGACGCCAAGACCACTCGAAAATCATGCGGCCGGTCGGCTCGCATGCCTATCGGCGTGGCCTTTCCTCAACCGAATGAATACTACGGATGTGACCGCAGGCACTCGTGTCTGCGGCACCAGTTTGTGAATTTCAGCCCATGAAAAACTCTATTGGTCTGGTCGGTCGCAAGGCGGGAATGACGCGGGTGTTTACGGACGCCGGCGAAACCGTGCCTGTCACCGTCATCGAAGTGCTCCCCAACCGGGTTACTCAGCTTAAGTCCAAGGAGGTCGACGGCTACCGTGCCGTGCAGGTCGCCTTCGGCACCAAGCGCCCCCAGCTGCTCTCCAAGGCGGCCACCGGCCACCTGGCCAAGGCGGCGGTGAGCCCGGGCCGGGGACTTATGGAATTCCGCCTCACCGAGGGTGAGGGTGCGGATCTGAAGGCAGGACTCGAGCTCAAGGTCGACCGTTTCAAGGCCGGCGAAATCGTCGACGTGACCGGTACGACCATCGGCAAGGGCTTCGCCGGCACCATGAAGCGGCACAACTTCGCCGGTCACCATGCGACCCACGGTGTGTCCCTGGCGCATCGCACCCCGGGCTCCATCGGCCAGCGCCAGACGCCGGGCCGTGTGTTCCAGGGCAAGCGCATGTCCGGCCACATGGGCGTGATGCGTCGCACAACGGAAAACCTGAGAGTCGTCGAGGTGGACGTGGAGCGCAACCTGCTCCTGATCCGCGGCGCCGTGCCGGGGGCCGAGGGCGGCCAGGTGATCGTGCGCCTCTCCGTGAAGACCCAGCGCCAGGCCGGCCGCAAGACCATTGCGCCGACCAAGCAGGCTCCCGCGGGCAAGGCGCCCAATCCTGCCAAGGCCGGGAAGAAGTAGGACCCATCATGAACTTGAAACTGATCAGTGGTGGTGCCGAGCTGACTGTGTCCGATGCCACCTTCGGCCAGGACTACAACGAGACGCTGGTGCACCAGGTCGTCGTCGCCTATCGCAATGCCGGCCGCGCCGGCACCAAGCGCCAGAAGTCCCGCGCGGAAGTGCGCGGCGGCGGCAAGAAGCCCTGGGCCCAGAAGGGCACGGGCCAGGCCCGCGCCGGCTCCAGCCGTTCGCCCATCTGGCGCGGCGGCGGTGTGACGTTTGCCGCCCGGCCCCGCGATTTTTCGCAGAAGGTCAACCGCAAGATGTACCGCGGCGCGATCGTCTCCATGCTCTCCGAGCTGGTGCGTCAGAACCGCCTGGTCGTCACGGATGAGATCGCGCTCGAGGCGCCGAAGACCAGGCTGCTCGCGAACAAGCTTGCCGGCTGGTCGCTGAGCAAGGTGCTCATCGTCGTGGAGGCGCTGGATGAGAAGCTGTTCCTCGCCGCCCGCAACCTGCCGCACGTGGATCTGCTGGAAGTCTCGCAGATCAATCCGCTGTCGCTGGTCGAGCACGAGCGTGTGCTGATGACCGTCGGTGCGGTCAAGCTGCTCGAGGAGAGGTTCCAGTGAACCGCGAACAACTCATGAACGTCCTGCTGGCCCCGCACGTCACCGAGAAGACCTCGACCGCCATGCAGAACCACAACCAGTACTGCTTCCGCGTGCAGCGTCGCGCCACCAAGCCGGACATCAAGGCCGCCGTCGAGCTGATGTTCGAAGTGAAGGTGCGTGCCGTGCAGGTGGTGAACGAGCCCGGCAAGGCGCGCAAGTTCGGCAAGCTCGAGGGCCGCACCCAGGACTGGAAGAAAGCGTACGTCAGCCTGGCCCAGGGCCAGACGATCGACTACGAAGCCAAGGCAAAGGCCTAAGAAGTCATGGCACTCATCAAGTTCAAGCCCACGTCCCCCGGTACCCGCACCGTCGTGCGCGTCGACCGCTCGCACCTGCACAAGGGCGATCCGTACGCACCGCTGACCGTTGCGCAGAACAAGACCGGGGCGCGCAATCATTTCGGCCGCATCACCACCCGCCACGTCGGCGGTGGTTCACGGCAGAAGTACCGCATCATCGACTTCAAGCGCGACAAGGACGGCATCACCGGCGTCGTCGAGCGCGTGGAGTACGATCCGAACCGCACCGCCCACATTGCGCTGGTGCTGTACACCGACGGTGAGCGTCGCTACATCATCGCCCCCAAGGGCATGGCCACCGGTGACGAGGTGCGCAGCGGCTCGGATTCGCCGATCAAGCCCGGCAATGCGATGACCCTGCGGCACATCCCGGTCGGCTCCACGGTCCACAACGTGGAACTGAAGCCCGGCAAGGGTGGGCAGCTCGCCCGCAGCGCCGGCTCCTCGGTGCAGTACACCGCCCGCGAAGGCCTGTATGCGTACCTGCGGTTGAAGTCCGGTGAGACCCGCAAGGTGCACATCGACTGCCGCGCGACGCTGGGCGAAGTGAGCAATGACGAGCACAACCTGCGCAGCTACGGCAAAGCCGGTGCGATGCGCTGGCGCGGTGTGCGTCCGACGGTGCGTGGTCTGGCCATGAACCCGGTCGATCACCCGCACGGTGGTGGCGAGGGCAAGTCCGGCCAGGGTAACCCGCACCCGGTTTCGCCCTGGGGCTGGAACACCAAGGGCAAGAAGACCCGCAACAACAAGCGCACGGACAACATGATCGTGCAGCGCCGCAAGAACAAGGTGCGTTGAGGAACTTATGCCGCGTTCAACGAAAAAGGGCCCGTTCGTCGATCTGCACCTCGCCAAGAAGGTTCAGGTTGCCGCTGCCCGCAATGACCGCAAGCCGATCAAGACCTGGTCGCGCCGTTCGATGATCGTGCCCGACATGGTCGGACTGACCATTGCCGTGCACAACGGCCGGCAGCACATCCCGGTGCTGGTGTCCGAGAACATGGTCGGTCACAAGCTTGGCGAATTCGCTCCCACCCGCACCTTCAAGTCCCACTCGGGCGACAAGAAGGTCGAGGCGGCGGGTTAGGAGGCGTCATGGAAGTATCAGCAACATTGCGCCACGCGCGCATTTCCCCGCAGAAGTGTCGGCTGGTGGCGGATACCGTCCGCGGTCAGCCGGTGAACACTGCGCTCAACGTCCTGAAGTTCATGCCCAAGAAGGGCGCCGAACTGGTCTACAAGGTCCTGTGGTCGGCGATCGCGAACGCCCAGGAGAACAAGGGACTGGACGTGGATGATCTTACGGTGGCGCGCATCCTCATCGATGAGGCGCCGACATTGAAGCGTTTTGCCGCCCGCGCCAAGGGCCGCGGCACCCGCATCGTCAAGCGCAACAGCCACATCACCGTGGCTGTGAGCGACGGCAGGAAGGACTAAGGCATGGGTCAGAAGGTCAATCCGCTTGGCATTCGCCTCGGCATCACGCGCGACTGGACGTCGAAGTGGTATGCCGACAAGAAGCAGTTCCCGCAGTACCTCTACACGGATTACCGTGTCCGCCAGTTCCTGCACAAGAGACTGGCCGAGGCCTCGGTGAGCCGCATCCTGATCGAGCGGGCCGCGAAGAGGGTGAACATCACCATCCAGACCGCGCGTCCGGGCATCGTGATCGGCAAGAAGGGCGAGGACATCGAGAAGCTGCGGCTGGCGACGGCGAAGCTGCTGGCCATGAACATCAACGATGTGCGCCTGAACATCGCCGAGATCAGAAAGCCGGAGCTCGACTCGCAGCTGGTGGCCGATAGCATCGCGCAGCAGATTGAGAAGCGCGTGATGTTCCGCCGCGCCATGAAGCGCGCGGTGATGAGCACCATGCGCAGTGGCGCCCTGGGCGTGAAGGTCCGTGTCTCCGGTCGCCTGAACGGCGCCGAGATCGCCCGCACGGAGTGGTCGCGCGAAGGCCGCGTGCCGCTGCACACCTTCCGCGCCGATATTGATTACGGTCTGGCCGAGGCCCACACCACCTATGGCGTCATCGGCGTCAAGGTGTGGATCTTCAAGGGTGAGGTGTTCGAGGCCGCGCGTCCGGAAGTCGCTCCCGAAGTGACGCCGGAAACCGGCGCTACGCCTCCGGTGCCCGCTGGCGGCACCGACCAGCCGACGGCCGCTTAAGAGACGACGATAGAGCACGATCATGCTGCAGCCCAAGCGCACCAAGTACCGTAAACAGTTCAAAGGCCGCAATACCGGTCTGGCCCAGCGTGGCAGCTCGGTTGCCTTCGGCGAGTTCGGCCTGAAGTCGACCAGCCGCGCGCGCATGACCGCCCGCGAGATCGAGGCCGCCCGACGCGCAATGGCGCGCTACGTGAAGCGCGGCGGGCAGATCTGGATCCGCGTGTTTCCGGACGTGCCGATTTCCAAGAAGCCGCTGGAAGTGCGTATGGGCAGCGGCAAGGGCAACGTCGAGTATTGGATTGCCAAGGTGTTGCCCGGCAAGGTGCTCTTCGAGATGGAAGGTGTGGATGAGGTGACGGCCCGCGAGGCGTTCCGCCTGGCAGGCTCGAAGCTCTCCGTGTCGACGACATTCGTGAAACGGCAGGTTCGATAAATGGACGCCAAAGAATTGCGGTCGAAGTCCGCCGCCGAGCTCAACGATGAGCTCATCAAGCTGCGCAAGGAACAGTTCGCCCTGCGCATGCAGCGTGCGACCGGCCAGACCATCAAGCCCGACCAGTTCGGCAAGGTTCGCAGGAACGTCGCCCGGCTGAAGACCGTGCAGCGCCAAAGCGCTAAAGACAGCGCTGGAGAGAAGAAGTGACGGTAGAAGCAAAGGGCCAACGCACCCTCACGGGTAAAGTGGTCAGCACCAAGATGCAAAAGACCATCGCCGTCGAGATCGAACGGCTGGTGCGCCATGGCATGTACGGCAAGTTCATCCGCCGCACGACCAAGCTTCTGGCGCATGACGAGGAAGGCAAGTCAAAAGAGGGCGACACCGTCGTCATCGTGCCGTGCCGTCCGATGTCGCGTCACAAGTCCTGGAAGGTCATCTCGGTGACCAACCCGTCGCAGGGTGGCTGAGGAGCGATCGTATGATTCAGATGCGTACCCTGCTCCATGCCGCCGACAACAGCGGCGCCAAGACCCTGATGTGCATCAAGGTGCTCGGCGGCTCGCGCCGGCGCTACGCCTCGGTGGGCGATGTCATCAAGGTCAGCGTCAAGGATGCGATCCCGCGCGGCAAGGTCAAGAAGGGTGAGGTGTACGACGCCGTCGTGGTGCGCACCGCCCACGGTGTGCGCCGGCCGGACGGCTCGCTGATCCGCTTCGATGGCAACGCGGCCGTGCTGCTGACCCAGAAGCTGGAGCCGATCGGCACCCGCATCTTCGGACCCGTGACGCGCGAACTGCGCAACACGCAGTTCATGAAGATCATCTCGCTGGCGCCGGAAGTTCTTTGAGGCAGTCATGAGAAAGTTTCGTAAAGGCGATCAGGTCGTCGTCATCACCGGCAAGGACAAGGGCCGTCAGGGCACCCTTCTTAAGGTGATCGACGATGAGTATGTCCTCGTTGAGGGCGTCAACCAGGTCAAGAAGCACAGCAAACCCAATCCGCAGGCCGGCAAGCAGGGCGGCATCCTTTCCAAGGAAATGCCGATGCACGTGGCCAAGATTGCAATTTGGAATCCGACCACCAAGAAGGCCGACCGCGTCGGGTTCAAGACCCTCGCGGATGGCAAGAAGGTGCGGCGTTTCAGCTCCAACGGAGAGATGCTCGACGCGTGATGCGTCGACCATCGTCAGGATCCTATGGCTAGATTAGAAGATTTTTACCGCGAGACGGTTGTCCCGAAGCTCAAGGCCGACCTGCAGCTGGCCAATCCCATGGAGGTACCGAAGATCACCAAGATCACGGTCAACATGGGTGTCGGTGAGGCTGTGGCGGACCGCAAGGTGATGGACGCCGCCGTCGGCGACATGACCAAGATTACCGGTCAGAAGCCGCTGATCTGCAAGTCGCGCAAGTCGATCGCGTCCTTCAAGCTGCGCGAGGGCCTGGCGATCGGCTGCAAGGTCACGCTGCGCGGCGACCGCATGTACGAGTTCCTGGACCGCCTGATCAGCATCGCGATACCGCGTATCCGCGACTTCCGTGGTGTGTCACCGCGCGCCTTCGACGGCCGTGGCAACTACACCCTGGGCGTCAAGGAACAGATCATTTTCCCCGAAATCCAGTACGACCAGGTCGACCAGATCCGGGGCATGGACATCACAATCACGACGACAGCGACCGACAACAAACAGGGTCGGGCGCTGCTCGAAGCTTTCAACTTCCCGTTCCGGAAGTAAGAGGTTTTAGAAGGCTATGGCGAAGACGAACATGGTCGAGCGCGATAAGCGTCGCGCCAGAATCGTGAAGAAGTACGCGACCCGGCGTGCGACGTTGAAGGAGCTGATCCGCAGCCCCAAGACCTCGCCGGAGGAGCGTGTCGCTGCGCAGGCGCAGCTGCAGGCGCTGCCGCGGGACGCAAGTCCGTCGCGCCAGCGCAATCGTTGTGCGATCACCGGCCGCTCGCGCGGTGTGTATCGCAAGTTTGGTCTGGCCCGCGTGAAGATCCGTGAAGTCGCCAATCGCGGCGAGATCCCCGGCCTGACCAAGGCGAGCTGGTAAGGAATAGCCGCATGAGCATGACCGATCCCATCTCCGATCTGCTGACTCGTATCCGAAACGGGCAGACCGCGCGCAAACCCGAAGTGAGCATGGCCTCCTCCAAGCTCAAGACCGCGATCGCGCGCGTCCTGAAAGAGGAAGGGTATGTGGCTGACTTCCGCCTCGACTCCGAGGGGCAGAAGACCACCCTGACTATCGGCCTCAAGTATTACGACGGCCGCCCCGTCATTGACCGCATCGAGCGCGTCAGCCGTCCCGGCCTGCGCATCTACCGCGGCAAGGACGAGCTGCCCAAGGTGCTCGGCGGCATGGGCACCGTGATCGTTTCCACGCCGCAGGGCGTGATGACGGACAAGCAGGCCCGGTCGATCGGACAGGGCGGCGAAGTCCTGTGCATCGTGGCCTAACGGACGCAAAGTTTATGAGCAGAGTAGCAAAAGCTCCCGTTCCCCTGCCCCAGGGCGTGACGGCGACGATTACCGCCGGCCAGGTCACCATCAAGGGTGCCAAGGGCTCCTTGAGCTTAGGCCTCAAGGGCGGCGTGACCGTGGAACAGGTCGACAAGGTGCTGAACATCAAGTACAGCAGCGACGACGCGGTGCGCATGCAGGCCGGGTCGGCCCGCGCGCACCTGGCCAACATGGTCGAGGGCGTGTCCAAGGGCTTTGAGCGCAAGCTCGAGCTGCAGGGCGTCGGCTATCGTGCGCAGGCGCAGGGCAAGGTCCTGAACCTGACCCTGGGCTACTCGCACCCGGTGAATTTCGCGGTGCCCGAAGGCATCACCATCGACACTCCGACCCAGACCGAAATCGTGGTCAAGGGCATCGACCGCCAGGTCGTGGGCGAGACGGCAGCAAAGATCCGCGCCTATCGGCCGCCGGAGCCCTACAAGGGCAAGGGCGTGCGCTATGCGGGCGAGAAGATCGAGCTGAAGGAAGGCAAGAAGAAATGAGCGCGATCAGCAAGAAGGACCGGCGGCTGCGCCGTGCCGTCAAGACCCGTCAGCACATCCGCGTGCTGGGCGCCGTGCGCCTGTCCGTGCATCGCACGCCGCAGCATATCTATGCGCAGCTGACCGATGCCTCGGGCGCAAAGGTGATCGCCGCGGCCTCGACGCTGCAGGATGCGGTCAGCAACGGCTTGAAGAGCGGTGGCAACGTGGAGGCGGCCAAGGCCGTCGGCCGCGCCATCGCCGAGCGCGCCAAGGCGGCGGGTGTCACGAAGGTGGCGTTCGACCGTGCTGGCTTCCAATATCACGGTCGTGTCAAAGCATTGGCCGACGCCGCTCGCGAAGCGGGCCTTGAGTTCTAAGCAGGTATCCCAATCATGGCAAGACCGGAAAGAGGAAGAGAATCGGCTGACGAGTTCGTCGAGAAGCTCGTTGCCGTCAATCGCACCGCCAAGGTCGTCAAGGGTGGCCGCCAGTTCGGCTTCACCGCACTGACGGTCGTCGGCGATGGGTCGGGCCGGGTGGGCTACGGCTTTGGCAAGGCGCGCGAGGTGCCGGTGGCCATCTCCAAGGCCATGGCCCAGGCGCGCAAGAACATGATCAACGTGGCGTTGCGTAACGACACGCTGTACTACGCGGTGCGCGGCACCCACGGGGCGACCCGCGTGCTGATGCAGCCGGCCTCGGATGGTACGGGCGTCATCGCCGGCGGCGGCATGCGCGCGGTGCTCGAGTGCGTGGGCGTGCGCAACGTTCTGGCGAAGAGCTACGGCTCGCGCAACCCGATCAACGTGGTGCGCGCGACCATCGCGGCGCTCGGCCGCGTGCGCTCCCCCGAGGAGATTGCGGCCAAGCGTGGCAAGACCCTCGAGGAGCTCACGGCATGACGATCGCAGGTCCGGGTTCCGTGAAAGTAACGCTCGTCAAGAGCCTGAACGGGCAACTGGCGAGCATCGCGGCGTCGGTGCGCGGGCTGGGGCTGCGCAAGCCGCACCAGAGCGTGATCGTCGTCGGTACACCGCAGAACCGCGGCATGATCAACAAGGCCGTGCACCTGCTGAAAGTGGAAGAGGCTTAGATCGTGGCTCTACGAATGAATGAATTAGCGCCCGCCACAGGCTCCAGGAAGAACCGCCTGCGCGTCGGTCGTGGCGCCTCCGCCGGCCAGGGCAAGACCGCGGGCCGCGGCGTCAAGGGTCAGCGCGCCCGCAAGGGCGGCTACCACAAGGTCGGCTTCGAGGGCGGCCAGATGCCGCTGCAGCGCCGCTTGCCCAAGGTCGGGTTCCGCTCGGCCATGAAGGCGACGCGCGCCGAAGTGCGCCTGTCGGAGCTGGCCAAGGTCGAAGGCACCGTCATTGACCTTGCGGCCCTGAAGGCGGCCGGGGTCGTGTCGGTCCATGCGCAGGTGGCGAAGGTGGTGCTCTCGGGCGCCATCACCCGCGCCGTGACCCTGAAGGGCGTCGCTGCGACCAAGGGTGCCCTGGCGGCGATCGAAGCCGCGGGTGGCAAGGTCGAAGCTGCGGCGGCCAAGGTCGAGGCTGCGGCGGACAAGGCTCCGGCCGGCAAGAAGGCCAAGTAAGGAACCAACGCAACGTGGCCAACAGCTCGCTCACCAGTCCGGCTAACGCGCTCGGGGAAGGCTCACGCTTCTCTGAGATCCGCGGCCGTCTGGCGTTCCTGATTGGCGGCATGGTGGTGTATCGCATCGGGACGTTCATCCCGGTCCCGGGCATCAACCCGGATGCGGTGGCGCGGTTCTTCAACGACCAGTCCGGGACCATCCTCGGGATCGCGAACATGTTCTCCGGCGGCGCGCTGCGGCGGCTGTCGATCTTCGCGATGGGCGTGATGCCCTACATCTCCGCCTCCATCATCATCCAGATGATGTCGATGGTGGTGCCGACGCTGATGGAGCTGCGCAAGGAAGGCGAGTCCGGGCGGCGCAAGCTGACCGAGTACACCCGCTACGGCACGGTGGTCCTGGCGGCGTTCCAGTCGTTCGCGGCGGCCATCGCCCTGCAGAACAACCACATGGTGCTCCAGGGCGGTCCGGGATGGCTGGTGACGGCGACCCTGACCATGTGTACCGGGACACTGTTCCTGATGTGGCTGGGTGAGCAGATCACCGAGCGCGGCATCGGCAACGGCATCTCGATGCTGATCCTCTCCGGCATCGTCGCGGGCCTGCCATCCGCCGTGGGCAACACCGCCGAGCAGGTGAGCACCGGGGAAATGTCGGGTCCCTTCGCCCTGATGCTGATCATGGTGGTGCTGGGCGTGACGACCTTCGTGGTGTTCGTCGAGCGCGCGCAGCGGCGCATTCCCGTCAACTACGCCAAGCGCCAGGTGGGGCGGCGCATGTTCGCCGGCCAGAGCAGCCACCTGCCGTTCAAACTCAACATGTCGGGCGTGATCCCGCCGATCTTCGCCTCGAGCATCCTGCTGTTCCCGGCGACCATCGCGAACTTCTTCGGCAACAGCTCCACCGGCAAGACCAGCGAGATCCTGCAAAAGGTGGCCGCCTCGCTCGGCTACGGCCAGCCGGCGCACCTGGTGGTGTATGCCGTCCTGATCCTGTTCTTCTGCTTCTTCTATACGGCGCTGGTGTTCAACTCACGCGATACCGCGCAGAACCTGCAGAAGTCCGGAGCGTTCATCCCCGGCATCCGCCCGGGCCAGCAGACCGGCGACTACATCGACAAGGTGCTCTCGCGCCTGACGCTGTGGGGCGCCCTGTATGTGGCGGGAGTGTGCCTGCTGCCGGAATTCCTGGTGTCCTCCCAGGGCGTTCCGTTCCAGTTCGGTGGCACCTCGCTGATGATTGTGGTGGTGGTAGTGATGGACTTCATGTCGCAGCTGCAGGCTCACATGATGTCGCATCAGTATCCGGGTCTGCTCAAGAAGGCGAACCTGCTCGGCTATGGCCGTTCAGGGGCGGGCGGCTGAGCCCACGCGCGCCGATATTTACGGAACATCCTCATGAAAGTACGTCCATCCGTCAAAAAGATCTGCAAGAACTGCAAGATCGTGCGCCGTCGGCGCGTGGTCTACGTGATTTGCAGCGACCAGCGCCACAAGCAGAGACAGGGTTGAAACTATGGCTCGCATAGCCGGCATCAATATTCCGATGAACAAGCACGTTTGGGTGGGCTTACAGCACATCTATGGCGTGGGCCGCACCCGTGCGGTTGAAACCTGCGTGGCTGCCGGGGTCGACCCGCACACCCGCGTCAAGGATCTGACCGAGCCGGAGGTGAATGCCCTGCGCTCGCAGATCGCGAAGTTCGCGGTCGAGGGCGACCTGCGCCGCGAAGTGTCGATGAACATCAAGCGCCTGATGGACCTCGGTTCGTACCGGGGCATCCGTCACCGTCGCGGACTTCCGGTCCGTGGCCAGCGCACCAAGACCAACGCGCGTACACGCAAGGGGCCGCGCAAGCAGGCCGTCAAGCTGAACGCCCCGCCGGGCAAGGCGTAACGAGGCAATAAGATAATGGCTGATCAGAAACAAGCATCGGGCGGCGCGAACAGCGCGCAGACCGGCGGCCCGAAGAAGGGGCCGAAGAAGGCACGTAAGAACGTGCTGGACGGCATCGCCCACGTGCACGCCAGCTTCAACAACACGATCATCACGATCACCGACCGCCAGGGCAACACCCTGTCCTGGGCGACCTCGGGTGGTTGCGGATTCCGCGGCTCGCGCAAGAGCACGCCATTCGCCGCGCAGGTCGCCGCCGAGAAGGCGAGCGTTGCCGCGCAGGAACATGGCCTGAAGAACGTGGAAGTGCGCGTCGGTGGACCGGGACCGGGTCGTGAGTCGGCCGTGCGGGCGCTCAACACCTCGGGATTGAAGATCACCAGTATTTCGGACGTGACGCCCATTCCGCACAATGGCTGCCGTCCCCCCAAGAAGCGCCGGGTCTAAGGCGAGGAACGAAAGAATATGGCGCGTTATACCGGTCCCACGTGCAAGCTCGCTCGTCGCGAAGGCACGGATCTATTCCTCAAGAGTGGCGCGAAGCCGCTGGAGAGCAAGTGCAAGTTCCAGGTGCCGCCGGGCGGCATCAAGGGCGAGCGCCGCCAGCGTCTGTCGGACTACGGCACGCAGCTGCGCGAAAAGCAGAAGCTGCGCCGCATGTACGGTGTGCTGGAACGCCAGTTCAGCAACTATTACGAAGAGGCTGCGCGCCGCAGCGGCGCCACGGGTGAGAACCTGCTGAAGCTGCTGGAGTGCCGCCTGGACAACGTCGTCTACCGCATGGGATTCGCCGTGACCCGCGCCGAAGCGCGCCAGCTGGTCAGCCACAAGGGCATCCTGGTAAATGAGCAGGTCGTCACCATTGCGTCCTATCAGGTCCGCGCCGGCGATGTGATCACGGTGCGCGAGAAAGCGCGCAAGCAGCTGCGTATCGCGAACGCACTGACCATGGCCCAGCAGGTCGGATTGCCGGACTGGGTCGAAGTGGACGACAAGGCATTCAAGGGTGTGTTCCGCACCGTGCCGGCGCGGGACGAGATCCTGCCCGATATCAACGAGAACCTCGTCGTCGAGTTGTATTCGAAGTAATTCAAGCAGCCCACGGACTTAAAACTTCCGCGGGGGCCGGACGGTAGTGATTATTGACCGTCCGGTTTCGTTTTATCTGCGGCCGGTCAACCCGGCAAGGTGAGAAGCTATGCAGGGATCAGTCGGAGAATTTTTGAAGCCGCGTGTGGTGAAGGTGCAGCCGGTTGCGCCGCGCCAGGCCCGTGTCGTAATTGAACCGTTCGAGCGCGGCTTTGGCCATACGCTCGGCAATGCGCTGCGCCGTGTGTTGCTGTCCTCCATGCCCGGCAGTGCCATCACTGAAGTCGAAATCGACGGCGTGCTGCACGAGTACACCAGCATCGAGGGTGTGCAGGAAGACGTGGTCGATATCCTGTTGAACCTGAAGCTGGTCGCGCTGCGCATGCATACGCGCGACAGCGCCGAGCTGCGCCTGCACAAGAAGGGCCCGGGCCCGGTGACGGCCGGCGACATCCAGCTGGACCATGACATTGAAGTCGTGAACCCGGATCTGGTGATCGCGAACCTGACCAAGGCCGGCGAACTGTCGATGACCCTGCGCGTCGAGCGTGGTCGTGGCTACCGCCCGGCTGCGCAGCGTGCGGCCTTCGAGGAGCAGACCCGCCCGATCGGCCGCCTGCAGCTGGATGCGTCGTTCTCGCCCATCCGTCGCGTCACCTACTCGGTGGATGCGGCGCGCGTCGAGCAGCGCACCGATCTGGACAAGCTGGTCATCGACATCGAGACCAACGGTACGATTGATGCCGAGGAAGCCATCCGCCGCGCCGGCGGGATCCTGAAGGATCAGCTGTCGGTGTTCGTGGATCTGCAGGGTGAAGAGGAAGCCGCCACCAAGGTTTCCGAGATGCAGTTCGATCCGATCCTGCTGCGTCCCGTCGATGAGCTGGAGCTCACCGTCCGCAGTGCGAATTGCCTGAAGGCGGAGAACATCCACTACATCGGCGATCTGGTGCAGCGCACGGAGGTGGAGCTGCTGCGCACCCCGAACCTGGGCAAGAAGTCGCTGACTGAAATCAAGGAAGTCCTGCAGAGCCATGGCCTGATGCTGGGCATGCGCCTGGATGGCTGGCCGCCGGCGGGGCTCAAGCACGACGAGGAGCGGGACAGCATCTGACTGATGCGCCCGATTGAGGAAGAGATATGCGTCACCAACTGAGCGGCCGTCAGCTCTCACGTAATGCCCCGCATCGTCACGCGATGCTGCGGAACATGAGCGTGTCGCTGCTGCGTCACGAGACCATCCGTACCACCCTGCCGAAGGCCAAGGAACTGCGGCGCGTCGTCGAGCCGCTGATCACCCTGGCCAAGACGGACAGCGAGGCGCATCGGCGCCTGGCGTTCTCGCGTCTGCGCGATACGGCCATCGTCGCGAAGCTGTTCGATGACCTGGGACCGCGGTTCAAGGCCCGTGCCGGCGGCTATACCCGCATCCTGCGGATGATGCCCCGCGCCGGCGACAATGCTCCCATGGCGCTGATGCAGCTGGTCGACAAGGCTGCTGAGGCAGTAGCGGAGAAGCCCACCAGCAAGGCTGCCAAAAAGAAGAAGGTCGCGACCCCGGCTGCGGCTGACGCTGCCCCCGCCAGTGAGGCGAAGCCGCGGCGCCGCAAAAAGGCCGCCACCGCCTGAAAGGCGCGTTACGCAAACTTAATTGTTTGAGTGAAGACCCCGCCCTCCGGCGGGGTTTTTGCTTTGCGGCAGAGGTGTTTCATTCCTCTCCCGCGACGCCGTACTTCGCTTCATAATCCACCCAAGCCGATCTGCAAAACGGCATCAAGGAGTTCCTAATGAGCTTGGGGTCAGAATTCAAAGAGTTCGCGATGAAGGGTAACGTCATCGATCTCGCGGTCGGTGTCGTGATCGGTGCCGCGTTCGGCAAGATCGTCGCCGCACTGGTCGCCGACGTCTTCATGCCGCCCATCGGGCTGCTCATCGGGGGCATCAATTTCAGCGATCTTGCGGTGAAGCTTGGAATCGATCCCACCGGCAAACCCGTGCTGCTCAAGTACGGTGATTTCGGCCAGACCATCCTCGAGTTCCTGATCATCGCCTTCGTGATTTTCCTGCTGGTCAAAGGCATCAATTCACTCAAGCGCCCGCCGCCGGCGGCCCCCGCCGCTGCGCCCGCGCCCACCCGGGAAGAACTGCTGCTGACCGAGATTCGCGACCTGCTCGCGAAGCGCTAGGCGGCCGGCTGTGCAGGCGCGCCGGATGCATCCTCGATGCACTCCGGCGCGTCAGTCTCGGGTAAGGCGACCGGCATCGATGCACACCGAGTGGTGCGCTGCGGCAGCGCGGCGCATGCTTCGACGCGGCCGGAAACGAGCGGTATATCAAAATACGCAGGTTCTGTAGGAATAGTCGCCTGCACGGACGGGACATCCGGAGGCGAGCGGATCAGAGGTCCGGCCCTTGACGGACTGCACCCAGGCGCAACAGTCCTGTGCCTTATGGCCGCAGCGGATAGTGCCGATCATCATGAAATGCCGGCAAAAGCAGGCCCGAACACAGCTTCGGCCGCATCGTGTCGGCAGGCCAAAGGCGGTGCGACGCGGGTCTGCAGGCTTTCCAGGCACTGCGCACAGTCGCTTGCGCCCCAGGCCATGGGATCAGCGCGTAGGGTTGTCACGGCCACTCATTGCGATATGCTCCGTCTAGTCGCAGCATCGCCGCAGGTCGTGGTGGTGGCTACGACGGTGCGCGCAGGCCGGTTCGAGCGCTGTTTTGGCGCGGGACCGGCGGGGCATTCATGACGGGGCGTTCACGAATGTTTAAAAACGGGCGGTAACTCTATAGAATTCTGCGCCGCGATCTGAAATCGCCAGACTAACTAGTTAGTTTTAAATTTGGTCTCTCACCGTTTGCCTTTTTCTATTTCGGGGTACAGCTCAATGAAGACAAAACTCGCTCTCAGCGCTCTCCTGGCCGCGCTCGCGCTGGCTGGCTGCGCCAAGACAGACACGACGGCTCCGGCCGCCGCTGACTCTGCCGCGGCCGCCGCCTCATCGGCAGCAGATTCCGCTTCGGCCGCTTCCTCTGCCGCCTCGGATGCCGCTGCCACTGCATCTGCCGCGTCTTCGGCGCCGGCTTCCAGCTCGCCGTAATAGTAACTTCGAGTTACTGATTCGAGCCCGACCGCGGGCTCGCAAATGGCCCGGACCGGCGCGTGAGCACGGCTCCGGGCTTTTTGTTTGTTGAAGGATCGGCCTGTGCCCATCAGTCTGCGAGACGCCCGCAATTCGCGGGATGACCGCACCTGGATCGGATCGGTGTTCCGGGACTATATCGATGACCTGGATCCCCTGAGCACGGGCATATTCCCGGTCCTGGGTGAGGTGGGACATCGCGAGCCGGATCAGGTGGCGCGCTGGTTCGGCGATCCGAACGCCTTGCCGCTGCTCATCGCGCAATCCCAGGTGCCGGTAGGCTTTGCGATGGTGTCGCGCCTCTCGGCCAGCGCCAGCGCGGACTATCGCATGGGCGAGTTCTTCATCGATCGCGACCATCGCGGCCTGGGATTGGGCCGGGCCGCGGTGCAGCTGATCCTGGATCGTTTCGCGGGGCGCTGGGAAATCACCGAATACCAGCGCAATCACATTGCCGTGAAGTTCTGGCGCCGGGTCGTGACCGCCTACACCGGCGGGCAGTACCAGGAGCGCATCATCAACGGTGAGGTGCGCCAGACCTTCGAGTCGGGACCGCGTCGGCGTTAGAGCCGCAGCTGCCGCAGCCCTTCAGGGCCTGCATCTGCAGCGATGCCTTCAACCGTCCCGGCCAGCCCACGTGCGCGAGGGTTGCGACCGGCATGAGCCGATCGAGCAGCCACAGCCGCTGGCGTACGCCCAGCAGCCGCCACAGGCTGTACACGGCGCTCACCGCGACCACCAGCGCCACCACCGTCCACTGCACAGCCAGCATGACTTCAGCCCAGCCCCGCGGCCAGCGCCGCGCGATAGGTGATGAAAGAGGTCAGGTACGAGAGCACGAACAGGTACCCGGCCATGATCACAGGATACCGCCAGCTGTTGGTCTCGCGGCGCACGACCGCCAGCGTCGAGAGGCACTGGGGGGCGAATATGTACCAGGCCAGCAGCGACAGGCCCGTCGCCACCGACCAGCCGCGGACCAGGATGGGCTGCAGGGCACCGGCGACATCCTGGCTGGCGGCGGACATGGCATAGACGGTCCCCAGCGCGCCCACCGCCACTTCGCGAGCGGCGAGACCCGGCACCAGCGCCACGCAGATCTGCCAGTTGAAGCCGATGGGCGCAAACACCAGCTGCAGGCCATGCCCGAGGCGCCCCGCGAAGCTATAGCTGATCGCAGGGTCCGTGGCACCCGGCGGGGGCGCCGGAAAACTCGCCAGGAACCACAGCACCACCATCAGCGTCAGCAGCACGGTGCCGACGCGCATCAGGAAAATGCGCGTGCGCTCCCACAGTCCCAGCACCAGGTTGCGCAGGTTCGGCCATTTGTACTCGGGCAGTTCCAGCAGCAGCGGGTGATAGTCGCTGCGCATGAAGGTGCGCTTGATGGCGAAGGCCACCGCCATCGCGCCCGCGACCCCGATGAGGTAGAGCGCGAAGAGCGTGAGCCCCTGCAGATTGAACGGCCCGATCATCCGCTGCGGAATGAAGGCGCCGATGAGCAGCGTGTACACCGGCAGCCGCGCCGAGCAGGTCATCAGGGGCGCAATCATGATGGTGGTGAGGCGGTCGCGCGCCGAGGGTATGGTGCGCGTGGCCATGATGCCGGGGATCGCGCAGGCGAAGCTCGACAGCAGTGGAATGAAGGCGCGACCCGAGAGCCCCACCTTGCCCATCAGCCGGTCGAGCAGGAACGCGGCACGCGGCAGGTAGCCGGAGTCCTCCAGGGCGAGAATGAACGCAAACAGGATGATGATCTGCGGCAGGAACACCAGCACGCTGCCGGCGCCGGCGATCACCCCGTCCACCAGCAGATGCCGCAGCGGGCCATCGCTCATGTGCGCGCCCAGCCAGCCGCCCAGGGCGGCGACGCCACTCTGGACGGCATTCATGGGCCACTTCGCCCAGCTGAACACCGCCTGGAACATCAAAAACAGCACCACCGCCAGCAGCAGCGGGCCGCTGACCGGATGCAGCACCAGCGCATCCAGCCGCTGCAGGAAGCGCAGCCGGGCCGGCACGCGATAGCCGATGGCGTCCAGGATCCGCCGCACCTCGGCCTGCGTCGCCTGGATATCTGCGGCGCTGCCGCCTGCGAACTCCACCCGGCCGATGCCCTGTCCGGGCGGCGGCGTGCGATCCAGCAGCGCCACCAGCTCCTTCTCGCCCCCGGGACGGATGGCCACGGTTTCCACGACCGGCAGGCCGATGGCGCGGGCGAGCGCTGTGCTGTCGAGGCTGAAACCGCGGGCCCGCGCCAGGTCCGACATGTTCAGGGCCACCACCATCGGGCGCCCCAGGCGCTTGAGCTCCAGTACCAGCCGCAGGTTCAGGCGCAGGTTGGTGGCATCCACCACGCACACGATCAGGTCGGGGGGCTGCTCGGAGGCATGGCGTCCCAGGACGATGTCGCGGGTAATGGCCTCATCGAGCGTGGTCGGCTGCAGGCTGTAGGCACCGGGCAGGTCCAGCAGCCGGTAGGCGCGCCCGGTGGTGGGCCCGACGAAGCGGCCTTCCTTGCGCTCCACCGTGACACCGGGGTAGTTGGCCACCTTCTGGCGGCTGCCGGTGAGGCGGTTGAACAAGGCGGTCTTGCCGCAGTTGGGAACCCCGACGAGCGACAGCGAAAAGCCGGCCGTGGCGGCGTTGCTGCTCAAGCGGGCAGGGCGTCCTCGACCCAGATGTTCTGCGCCTCACAGCGCCGCAGGGCGAACTGGGTGCTGCCGACCCTGACCACGAAGGGATCGCGCCCCGGGCGGGCCTCGGCGACGACCTCGACGCGTTCGCCGGCGATGAACCCCAGCTCCAGCAGCCGCAGTTCCAGCTGATTGACGCCGTCGGTGGCCGAGCCCACGGCCACGATGGTCGCGGCCATGCCCGGTCGCAGGTGACTCAGGGCGGTCGGTACCGAGGTGTCGACGGACTGGCTTCGGACGGCGGTATCCATGCCTCAAGTATCATGAGAACCGTTCGCATTTGCAATGTCACCAGATCGCAATTTGGCGAAAAACCGCCGTGCCGCCACGGCGTGGGTCAGGCCTGTGACAGCAGCGGTTTAAGGTAACTCCCGGTGTACGAGGCGGGATTGCGCGCCACCGCCTCGGGCGTGCCCGTGGCAATGATCTGGCCCCCCCCGGCACCGCCCTCCGGACCCAGATCGATGAGGTAATCGGCGGTCTTGATGACATCGAGATTGTGCTCGATCACGACGACCGTATTGCCGTCATCGCGCAGGCGGTGCAGGACCCGCAGCAGCTGCTCGATGTCGGCGTAGTGCAGCCCGGTGGTCGGCTCATCGAGGATGTAGAGCGTGCGCCCCGTGGCGCGCTTGGCGAGTTCGCGTGCGAGCTTCACCCGCTGCGCCTCACCGCCCGAGAGCGTGGTGGCGTTTTGACCGAGGTGCACATACGAGAGCCCCACGTCATTGAGCGTGGCGAGCTTGCCGGCAATGGTCGGTACGTTGGCAAAGAAGCGCAGCGCATCCTCGACGGTCATCTCCAGCACTTCGTGGATGTTCTTACCGCGATAGCGGATCTCGAGGGTCTCGCGGTTGTAGCGCTGGCCCTTGCAGACATCGCAGGGCACATACACATCCGGCAGGAAATGCATCTCGACCTTCAAGACCCCGTCCCCCTCGCAGGCCTCGCAGCGGCCGCCCTTGACGTTGAAGCTGAAACGGCCGGCGTCGTAGCCGCGCGCGCGGCTCTCGGGCACCTGGGCATACAGCTCGCGCAGCGGTGTGAAGAGCCCGGTGTAGGTGGCGGGATTCGAGCGCGGCGTGCGGCCGATCGGGCTTTGATCGATGTCGATGACCCGGTCGATGTGTTCCAGGCCCGCGATCCTCGTGCACGGCGCCGACTCGAGCGGAGTGTTGTTCAGGTGCGAGGCGGCACGACTGTAGAGCGTGTCGTTGATCAGCGTGGATTTGCCCGAGCCTGAGACCCCGGTGACGCAGGTGAAAAGGCCGATCGGGATCTCCACGTCCAGATTGCGCAGATTGTTGCCGGTGGCGCCGATGATCGTCAGGTTGCGTTCCGGGTCGCGCGGCGTGCGCGGCTTGGGTATGCGGATCGAGCGCGCGCCGCTCAAGTACTGGCCGGTGAGGGAGGCCGGGTTGTTCCTGATCTCCTCCGGGGTGCCGCTGGCGACGATGCTGCCGCCATGCACGCCGGCGCCGGGTCCCAAGTCAACGACATGGTCGGCCGCGAGGATGGCATCGGTGTCGTGTTCCACCACGATGACCGTGTTGCCGGTATCACGCAGCTTGGCGAGAGTCCGAAGCAGGCGCGCGTTGTCGCGCTGGTGCAGGCCGATGGAGGGCTCATCCAGGATGTACATGACGCCGGTGAGCCCTGAGCCCACCTGGCTTGCCAGGCGGATGCGCTGCGCCTCCCCGCCCGACAAGGTCTCCGCGCTGCGATCCAGCGTGAGGTAGTCCAGGCCCACATCCTTCAGGAACCGCAGCCGGTCGCGGACATCCTTGAGGATGCGCGCGGCCACTTCGGCGCGCCAGCCGGACAGATCCAGGCTGTGCAGCCGCGCGAGTGCCTCGCCCACCGACAGGTGCGCGATCTGCGGCAGGCTGTATTCCCCGACGAACACGAAGCGCGCCGTGCGGTTCAGCCGCGTGCCCGCGCAGTCCGGACAGGCCTGGTTGCCCAGGTACTTCGCGAGCTCCTCGCGCACGCGTGGGGACTGGGTCTCGCGGTAGCGCCGTTCCATGTACGGCATGAAGCCTTCCCAGGGCTGACGCTTCTTTGAGAGGCGGCCATTGGCCTGCATCTGCCGGAACTCGACCGGCGCGCCATTGCTGCCTTCGAGCAGCACCTTGCGGATTTTCTGCGGCAGGTCCTCCCACGGGGTCTCCACATCGAACTCATAGTGGCGGGCGAGGGAGTTCACGATCTCCATGTAGTGGGCGTTGTTGCGATCGCGTCCGCGCACCGCGCCGGTGGCCAGCGACAGTGAGCCATTGGTGATGATGAGCCGCGGGTCGAAGAACTGCTTCACGCCGAGGCCATCGCAGCTGCTGCAGGCACCGGCCGGGTTGTTGAACGAAAACAGCTTCGGTTCCAGCGGCGGCACGCTGTAGCCGCACACCGGGCAGGCATGGCGGCTGGAGAACACCACCGGTGCCGTGCCGGCCTGGCTGCTGCCGGGCAGGTGGATCAGGTGCGCGAGGCCGCCGGACAGGCGCAGTGCCGTCTCGAACGACTCGGCCAGCCGCGCGCTGATATCCGGCTGCACCTTGAGCCGATCGACGACCGCCTCGATGCTGTGCTTGCGCTTCGGATCCAGATCCGGCCGCGCGTCCAGTTCGTGGATCCGGCCGTCGATCCGCACCCGCACGAAGCCGCCGCGCGTGAGGTCCTCGAACACCTGGGTATGTTCACCCTTGCGATCGCTGATCAGCGGCGCCAGCAGCGCGACCGGGGTGTCCGCGGGGAGCTTGAGCACCTGGTCGACCATCTGGCTGACGGTCTGGGCGGTGAGGTCGATGCCGTGGTCCGGACAGCGCGGGGTACCGGCGCGCGCAAACAGCAGGCGCAGGTAGTCGTAGACCTCGGTGACCGTGCCCACCGTGGAGCGCGGATTGTGCGAGGTCGCCTTCTGCTCGATGGCGATGGCCGGCGAGAGGCCCTCGATGGTGTCGACGTCCGGCTTGTCCATCATCGACAGGAACTGGCGCGCGTAGGCCGACAGGGACTCCACGTAGCGGCGCTGGCCTTCCGCGTACAGCGTGTCGAAGGCCAGCGAGGACTTGCCCGATCCGGACAGGCCGGTGAAGACGATCAGCCGCTCGCGCGGCAGGTCCAGGTCCAGGTTGCGAAGATTGTGCGTGCGGGCGCCGCGGATGCGGATGTACTGCATGAGTCTTCCGAGTCAAAAGTGGGCAAACCGGTAAGGATACGCCGTCGCGCCGGGCGCGCCGTCCGTCTACACTATGTATGGACGAAATTGCGCTGAAGGAAGGTCCGTCATGGCACGAGGCATCAACAAGGTCATTCTCATCGGTCATCTGGGTCAGGACCCCGAGGTGCGCGCCCTGCCTTCCGGTTCCAGCATCGCCAACCTGCGCATTGCGACCACCGAGAGCTGGAAGGACAAGCAGTCCGGTGAGTTCAAGGAACAGACCGAGTGGCACACGGTGGTGCTGTTCGGCCGCACGGCCGAGGTCGCCGCGGAGTACCTGAAGAAGGGCTCGCAGGTGTTCATCGAGGGCCGTCTGCGCACGCGCAAATGGCAGGACAAGACCGGCAATGACCGCTACTCCACGGAAATCGTGGGCAACGACATGCAGATGCTCGGCGGCCGTGGCCAGGGCGGCGGCGGCCAGGGCGCAGGGACGGGCGAGGGCGGCCGCAAGGGTTCCGCCGGGGGGGCGCGGGATGCGGCCCGTGGCACCGCGGCACCGGGCGGCGAGCACACCGGCACCGAGTTCAGCGATGCCCCGGCCACCAGCACCGAACACGACTTCGACGACGATATTCCGTTTTAGGGGTCGTTCCGGCCCCTTTCGGACGTATAATCACCTGAATTCCCATCAGCAGGTAATGATAGGGAATTTTAAGGAATAATTGCCCGCGCAGCAGTTTCACCACGCCAGGTGCCCGCGGCCGGTTAAAATCGCGACTGTCTCAACGGTTTCCCCAGGTATGTCCGGCCGCTATTTCATCAAGACGTTCGGTTGCCAGATGAACGAGTACGACTCCGCGCGCATGGCGGATGTCCTGCATAGCAGCGCTGGAATGACTCCCACCGACACTGCGGCCGAGGCCGACGTCCTCATCATGAATACCTGCTCGGTGCGCGAGAAGGCCGAGGACAAGGTGTATTCACTGTTGGGCGAATGGCGCGCCCTCAAGGCTGCGCGGCCGCAGGTCGTCATCGGCGTGGGCGGCTGCGTCGCCAGCCAGGAGGCCGGCACGATCGTGAAGCGGGCGCCGTGCGTGGACCTGGTGTTCGGACCGCAGACGCTGCATCGCCTGCCGGAGATGCTCGCCGAACTGCGCCGCACCGGGCGCAGCGTGGTGGATGTGAGCTTCCCGGCCATCGAGAAATTCGACGAGTTGCCACCGCCGCGTGCCGACGGCGCCGCCGCGTTCGTCTCGATCATGGAAGGCTGCAGCCGCTACTGCAGCTTCTGCATCGTCCCGTATACCCGCGGTGAGGAGATCAGCCGGCCGCTGGCCGCGGTGCTCACCGAAGTGCGCACCCTTGCAGACCAGGGCGTGAGCGAGGTGACGCTCCTGGGCCAGAACGTCAACGCCTACGCGGGCCCCATGGCCGATGGCGCGCTGGTGGACCTGGCGACGCTGATCCACCATGTGGCCGGCGTGCGGGGCATCGAGCGCATCCGCTTCACGACCTCCCATCCGGTGGAGTTCACCGACAGCCTCATCGAGGCCTACGCGAACGTACCGCAGCTGGCCAACCATCTGCACCTGCCCGTGCAGAGCGGCTCGGATCGGGTGTTGACGCTGATGAAGCGCGGCTACACGGCGCTCGAGTTCAAGGACCGCATCCGCAGGCTGCGCGCGGTGCGCCCGGATATCAGCATTTCCTCGGACTTCATCATCGGCTTCCCCGGGGAGACCGAGCGTGATTTTGCCGCCACTCTGCAGCTGATCCGCGACGTGGGCTTCGACTCCTCCTACAGCTTCCTCTATAGCCGCCGCCCGGGTACGCCCGCCGCATCCCTCCCGGATGATGTGCCGCAGGCCATCAAGCAGCAGCGCCTGGAGGCGCTGCAGGCCTTGATCGATACCCAGGCGCGGGTGATCAGCGAGCAGATGGTCGGCGGTGTGCAGCGCGTGCTGGTGGTGAGACCCTCGCGGCGTGATGCGCGCGAACTGGCCGGCCGCACCGAGAACAACCGCTGGGTCAATTTCGCAGGTCCCGAATCACTCATGAACCGGTTTGTCGATGTGACCATCACCGAAGCCCGCGCGCACACACTGCGTGGCCGGCTCAAGGTACGCGATGCAGCGTGAGTTTGCGTTCGAGCCCGCCGACAACGTGCGGCTGGCCAATCTGTGTGGCCCACTGGATGAAAACCTGCGGATGGTCGAGAACCGGCTGAACGTCGAGGTGCATCGGCGCGGCGAGAGCTTCCGCGTGATCGGCGAGCGTGCCCCCGAGGCCGAAGCCACGCTGCGCGAACTGTTCCGCCTGTCAAAGGACGAGGACGTGACGCCGCATCGCGTGCATCTGACGCTGCATGAGCGCACCAGCGACGGCGATCATCCGGCCGGGCGCGACGATGCGGATGATCCGTCGATCCGCGTGCAGCGCGGCGCCATCCGCGCCCGCGGTGGCAACCAGCGCGAGTACCTGAAGCAGATCAAGGCCAGTGACCTCACCTTCGGGGTCGGACCCGCCGGCACCGGCAAGACCTATCTGGCGGTGGCCTCGGCGGTCGAGGCGCTGCAGTCCGAGCTCGTGCGGCGCATCGTGCTGGTGCGACCCGCGGTGGAGGCCGGCGAACGACTGGGGTTTCTGCCCGGGGACCTGTCACAGAAGGTCGATCCGTACCTGCGCCCGATGTACGACGCTCTCTACGAAATGCTCGGCTTCGATCGCGTGGCCCGGTTCATCGAGCGCAACGTGATCGAAGTGGCGCCGCTCGCCTTCATGCGCGGCCGCTCGCTCAATGACTCCTTCATCATCCTCGATGAGGCGCAGAACACGACTCCCGAACAGATGAAGATGTTCCTGACCCGCATCGGTTTCGGTTCACGCGCGGTGGTGACCGGGGATGTCACGCAGACCGACCTGCCACAGGGCAAGCTGTCCGGCCTGCGGCATTCGCTGGGCGTGCTCAAGGGGGTGTCGGGCGTGTCGTTCACGTTCTTCGACGCCCGCGACGTGGTGCGGCACCCGCTGGTGCAGCGCATCGTGCAGGCCTATGAAGCGCGCGGTGACGCGCCGTGAAGCCACCCGACCCCGCCCGCGCGCTGCTGGTCGATGTCGTGCGCGAAGGCCGCGACTGGGCCCCGGGCGCTGCCGACATCCGCGCCTGGGCGAGTGCTGCGCTGGGGCGCCGCGCGGTGGGCTCCGAACTTTCAGTGCGGGTCGTGAAGCCCGCCGAAAGCAAACGCCTCAACGCCCGCTATCGTGGCCGTGACCAGCCCACCAACGTGCTCTCGTTCCCGGTGCCGGCGCTGCCCGCCGCAAGCGCCCACCGCCCTGCGCCGCAACCGCTGGGGGACCTGGTGATCTGCGCCCGAGTCGTGCACGAGGAGGCGCGGCAGCAGCGCAAGGGCATCAAGGCTCACTGGGCGCATCTGGTGATCCACGGCGCGCTGCACCTGCTGGGCTACGACCACGAACACTACGCTGAGGCGCGCCGCATGGAACGCCGCGAAGTGGCGGTGCTGAAGCGCTTCGGCATCGCCAATCCCTATCGGAGTATGTGAGGTGGCCAAGGACACAGGTACCACGGGTCGCTGGTTACGCCGGATCACCCAGTCACTGGCGGGCGAGGCACATGACCGCGAGGCGCTGGTGGCGCACATGCAGGACGCGCGCGAACACGGCCTCATCGACAACGACGCGATGGCCATGCTCGAGGGCGTGCTGGACGTGGCGGACCTGCAGGTGCGCGACATCATGGTGCCGCGAACGCAGATGGCCGTCGTGCGGCGCGAGGAGCCGGCCAACGATATCCTGGCGCGGGTGATCGAGAGCGGTCACTCCCGCTTCCCGGTGATGGATGACGACCGTGACGACATCGTCGGCATCCTCCTGGCCAAGGACCTGCTGCGCCTGTGCGTGGCGGGGGAACGGGAGCGCTTCGACATCCGCGAGTTCATGCGCCCGGCGGTGTTCGTGCCGGAGTCCAAGCGGCTGAACATGCTGCTGAAGGAGTTCCGCGGCAACCGCAATCACATGGCGATCGTCGTCGATGAATACGGCGGAGTCTCGGGCCTCGTCACCATCGAGGATGTCATCGAACAGATCGTCGGCGACATCGACGATGAGTTCGACATCGAGGAGGACGAACAGAACATCCGCAAGGAGACCGAGCACCAGTACGCCGTGCGCGGTGTCACGCGCCTTGCGGAGTTCAACGAATACTTCGGCACCGACCTCGCCGATGCGGACTTCGACACGGTCGCAGGCCTTACGATGAAGGCGCTGGGCCGCCTGCCCCGGCGCGGTGAGGCCGTGACGCTGGCCGGCCTGGAACTGCGGGTGGTGCGGGTCGACCGCCGCCGCATCGACATGCTGCGGGTGACCTGCCCGCGGGATCTGCCGCCACTCCCAGCGCCCGCCGCCGACTGAGCCACGTGCTGCCGACTCTGCTCAGCGACCGGCGTGTCCGGTTGGCCCTCGCGGCCGCCGCGGGCGCGGCATTGACCGCAGCCTTCGCACCGCTGAACCTGTGGCTGCTGGCGCTGCTGTCACCGGCCCTGCTGATCGCGCTGTGGCAGGACGTCCCCCCGCGCCATGCCGCCGCGCTCGGGTTCTGGTTCAATTTCGGCACCTTCGCCGCCGGCACGTACTGGCTCTACATCAGCATTCATCAAATCGGCCGTGCGCCACTGTGGGTGGCGTTCATCGCCATGGGTGGGGTGGTCTGCATCCTCTCGCTCTACGGGGCCTTCCTGGGCTGGGTCGCGGCGCGCTGGCTGCCCGCCGCTGGCGGCGTGCGCTGGATGTTGGGGCTGCCGGCGGCCTGGCTGCTGGTGGAGTGGTTCCGCGGCTGGTTCCTCACCGGCTTTCCGTGGCTGTCACTGGGTTATTCGCAAACGGGCACCTGGATGGCAGGAGTCGCACCGGTGCTCGGGGTCTATGGCATCTCGGGGCTGCTGCTGCTGGGCGCCGGTGCGCTGGTCACGGTCTGTGCCGGAACCCGGCGCGAGCGGCTGGCGGCGGTCGTGGTGCTGGTCGTGATCTGGGGGGTGCCCGCGGCGCTGCAGCGCATTGCCTGGACCCGGCCTCAAGGCCCGGCGGTCAGCGTCGCCATCGTCCAGGGGGCCATTCCGCAGGACGAGAAGTGGCAGGACGCGCATCGCGATGCGCAGCTGGATACCTATCGGGATCTGACGCGCCAGGCCCTGGGCGCGCGGGTGATCTTCTGGCCCGAGGCGGCACTGCCTGATGTCGCGCAGAACCTGGGTGATTACCTGCTCGATCGTTACCACGAAGCGCATGCGCAGCATTCGGCCCTGGTGGTGGGCATGCTGCGCCAGGCCCACAACGGGGACTTCTACAACTCCATCCTGACGATGGGCGAGAGCGTCGACTGGTACGACAAGATGCACCTCGTCCCTTTCACCGAGGTGATCCCGGTGCCGGGCTTCGCCCGCAAGTGGCTGGAGTTCATGAACCTGCCTTACGAGGATTTCCAGTACGGCGCGGCACACCAGCCACCGCTGGCGGCAGGCGGCCTTACGCTGTTGCCGGCCATCTGTTACGACGACGCCTATGGCGCTTCCAACCTGGACATGCTGCGCACGGCCAATGCACTTGTGACCGTGACGAATGACGCCTGGTTCGGCCATTCCACCGCCCGCTACCAGCATCTGCAGATCGCCCAGATGCGCTCGATCGAGACCGGCCGGTTCCTGATCCGGGCGGCCAATGACGGCATTTCCGCCATCATCGGCCCGGACGGGCGGGTGCTGGCGGCGGCACCGGGTTATGTCCCGGTGGTACTGCGCGGCACGGTGGTCCCGCGGGTAGGTCTGCCACCATATGCCCGGTTTGGAAACTGGTTGATAATTTCCCTTGCTGCCACCACGCTGGCGGCGGTGCTTTTCTTTCGTCGGAGTCGTACATGACCTTTTCACGGTCGGCCCGCGGGGCTGTTTTCGCAGTAATCGCAACGGTAACCGCCGGTCTGATTCCGGCCGTGGCGCTGGCCCAAGCTGCGGCTGTGCGGCCCGCCGAGCCGCTGCCCGCAGTGACCATGCCGGATTTCTCAGCCCTCGTGGAACGCTACGGTCCGGCGGTGGTGAACGTGGAAGTCGTGGAGCGTCCCCAGGCCAATGGGGGTCGTGGCGGCCCCGACGCGGATGACCCGCTCAATGATTTCTTCCGGCGCTTCGGCATTCCCAACCAGGGCGGTGGCGGCCAGCCGCGCAACTCCCCGCCCGCGCACGGCACGGGCTCGGGGTTCATCGTCAGCCCCGATGGCTACATCCTGACCAACGCGCACGTGGTCTCCTCAGCCGAGACCGTGACCGTCAAGCTGACGGATCGGCGCGAGTTCCAGGCCAAGGTCGTCGGCCAGGATGAGCGCACCGACGTGGCGGTCATCAAGATCGATGCCCAGAACCTGCCCGTGGTGAAGATCGGGGATCCGCGGCAGCTGCGGCCCGGTCAGTGGGTGGTGGCCATCGGTTCGCCGTTCAACTTCGACAACACCGCGACCGCGGGTATCGTCAGCGCCACGGCGCGCTCGCTCCCCCAGGACAACTATGTGCCCTTCATCCAGACCGATGTCGCGGTGAACCCCGGTAATTCCGGCGGCCCGCTGTTCAACACGCGCGGCGAAGTGGTCGGCATCAACTCGCAGATCTTCAGCCAGACCGGCAGCTACATGGGCCTGTCGTTTGCCATTCCGATCGACATCGCCGTGAATGTCGAAAACCAGATCATCAAGACCGGCCACGTCGTGCGGGGCCGCATCGGCGTCACCATTCAGGACGTGAACGCGGCGTTCGCCGAGTCCTTCGGACTCGGCCGCCCGCGCGGCGCGCTGGTGAGCACGGTGGAGCCGGGCGGTCCGGCGGAGAAAGCCGGCATCAAACCCGGCGATGTCATCCTGGCCGTCAACGGCCAGAGCATCGATCACTACGGTGAGCTGTCGCTGACGGTGTCCAACCTGCATCCGGGCGCCGATGCGCGCCTCTCGGTGTGGCGCGGCGGCAAGGCCCAGGACATGAGCGTGAAGATCGCCTTGGTCAATGAGGATCAGGACAAGGTGGCCGCCAACAAGTCATCCAAGGGCGGACCGGCCAGTGGCCAGGCCGAGCGGCTGGGACTGACGGTGCGGTCGCTGACGGCCGATGAGAAGAGCCAGGCGCAGACCGATGGTTCGCTGGTGGTCGAGAACGTGGCAGGCCCCGCGGCCCAAGCCGGCGTGCAGCCGGGCGACATCATCCTCGGCATCAATGGCAAGCCCATTCACAGCACCACCGAACTCGTGGCGTCGGCAAAGATCGCGGGCAAGACCATTGCGCTGCTGATTCAACGCCAGGACCAGCAGATCTTCGTGCCATTGCGCCTGAACTGACCCGTCATGCAGGAACTCTACGATCCGGCGGCCATTGAACGGGCCGCCCAGAACTATTGGGACAGCACCGGGGCCTTCGCTGCGACGGAGACTGCGGGCAAACCCAAGTACTACTGCCTGTTCATGTTCCCGTATCCGTCGGGACGGCTGCACATGGGCCATGTGCGCAACTACACCATCGGTGATGTGCTCGCGCGGTTCATGCGCATGCAGGGCCGCAATGTCATGCAGCCGATGGGCTGGGATGCCTTCGGCCTGCCGGCCGAAAACGCGGCCATGCAGAACAACGTGCCGCCGGCCAAGTGGACCCGCGACAACATCGCCTACATGAAGCGCCAGCTGCAGTCCCTCGGGCTCGCGCTCGACTGGCCGCGTGAGCTCGCCACCTGCGATCCGCAGTACTACCGCTGGAACCAGTGGCTGTTCCTGCGGATGCTCGAGACCGGCATCGCCTATCGGCGCACCGGGGTCGTGAACTGGGATCCGGTGGACCAGACGGTGCTCGCCAACGAGCAGGTCATCGACGGGCGCGGCTGGCGCACGGGCGCGCTGATCGAGAAGCGCGAGATCCCGATGTACTACCTCAATATCACGCGCTATGCCCAGGAGCTGCTCGATTCACTCGGGGAGCTGGGCGGCTGGCCGGAGCGCGTGCGCCTGATGCAGGCCAACTGGATCGGGCGCAGTGAGGGTACCGAGATCTCCTTCGCGTACGCGCCGGATCTGCAGCGGCTGATGGGCGCGGCCGGGGGCCTGAAGGTTTTCACCACCCGCGCGGATACCCTGTTCGGCGTAACCTTCATGGCCATCGCGGCCGAGCATCCGATCGCCACGGCGGTTGCGGCCCAGGATGCGGCCCTCGGCGAGTTCGTCGCCGAGTGCAGGCGCGGCAGTGTCATGGAAGCCGACATCGCGGTGCAGGAGAAGACGGGACGGCGCACCGGCTTGCACGTGCTGCATCCGTTCACCGGCAAACCCATCGAAGTGTGGATCGCCAATTACGTGCTCATGGGTTACGGCGAGGGCGCCGTCATGGGCGTGCCGGCACACGATGAGCGCGATTTTGAATTTGCCACTCGCGTCGGCATTCCCATTGAGACGGTGGTGAAGTCGGCGACGGGCGCCTACGACACGGTGGTCGCGCCCTGGCAGGACGCCTACGGCGAACAGGGCATCACCGTGAATTCAGGGGAGTTCTCGGGCTTGAGGTTTCAGGCCGCGGTGGCTGCCATCGCTGCAGCGCTCGAGGCGCGCGGCATCGGTCGCCGGCGCGTCCAGTTCCGGCTGCGCGACTGGGGCATTTCGCGCCAGCGCTACTGGGGATGCCCGATCCCACTGATCCACTGCGCGACCTGCGGGGTGGTGCCGGTGCCGGATGAGCAGCTGCCGGTGGTCCTGCCGGAGAACCTGGTGCCGGACGGTAGCGGCAATCCGCTGGCCAAGACGCCGTCGTTCTTCGAATGCACCTGTCCTAAGTGCGGGCGCGCGGCACGGCGCGAAACCGACACCATGGATACCTTCGTGGATTCCTCGTGGTACTTCCTGCGCTTCGCCAGCTTCGACAATGCGCAGGCCATGGTGGATGAGCGGGTGCGCTACTGGCTGCCCGTGGACCAGTACATCGGCGGCATCGAGCACGCCATCCTGCACCTGCTGTACTCGCGCTTCTGGAGCAAGGTCATGCGCGACCTTACGCTGCCGAGTGTCAGCGAGCCCTTCAGCAACCTGCTCACCCAGGGCATGCTGCTGAACCACATCTATTCGCGCCACCCGGCCGAAGGCCGGCGCCAGTTCTTCAATCCGGCGCAGGTCACGGTGAGCGAGGCCGGCGATGGCACCAAGCGCTACACGGCGCACCTCGACGGCGGCGAAACCGTCGAGGTGCAGTACGACGGCCTCGGCACCATGTCCAAGTCGCGCAACAACGGCGTTGATCCGCAGACCCTGGTGGAGCGCTTCGGCGCCGACACGGTGCGGCTGTTCGCGATGTTCACGGCACCGCCCGAACAGACCATGCTGTGGTCGGACGAGGGTGTCGAGGGCTCGTTTCGCTTCATCCGGCGGCTGTGGACCGCCGTGCACGAGCATGTCAAAACCGGTCCGTCGCCGGCGCTCGACGTCCCGGCACTCGACGCCCGCCAGCAGGCGCTGCGCCGGGCCACACACCAGACCCTGGCCAAAGTGACCGATGACATCGGTCGTCGCCATACCTTCAACACCGCCGTTGCCGCGGTGATGGAACTGCTGAATACCCTCGGGCGCTTCGATGCTGCCTCGCCGCAGGGCAGGGCCGTGCGCCAGGAGGCCTTCAGCATCATCACCGTGGCCCTCTCGCCCATCGTGCCGCACGTGTGTCACACCCTGTGGCAGGCGCTCGGTCACAGCGGTGCGCTGATCGATCAGGCGTGGCCCGCAGTGGATGCCGCGGCGCTGGTGCAGGATGAGATCGAGATCAGCGTGCAGGTGAACGGCAAGATGCGCGCGCGCGTCGGCATTGCCGCAGGCGCCGACGAAGCGACGGTGCGGGGGATCGCGCTGGCCGATGCGCGCGTGCAGAAGTTCCTGGGTGCTGGGCCGGTACGCAAGGTGATCTACGTGCCCGGCAAACTGGTGAACATCGTTGTCTGAACGCCGCCCAGTGCTGGCGTTGACCCTGGCGCTCGGCGCCGCGCTGGGGCTGACGGGCTGCGGCTTCCACCTGCAGGGGCACACGCCGTTGCCGTCGCAGTTCAAGGTCTCCTACGTCGATGCGCACGATCGACAGAGTGATTTCGTGCAGGGCCTGCGCAGCGCGCTGCTCGTGAACGGCGTGATCCTGACGGAAGACACTACGGCCGCCACGGCGACGGTGCACGTGCTGGATGACAAGCATGTCCAGCGCGTCCTGTCGGTGTCGCCGGACAATCTGCCGCGCGAGTATGAGCTGACGTATACCGTACGGTTCTCGGTCACCGCCGGCGACAAGGAACTGCTGGCGCCGCAGGAGGTGGCCTCGACGCGCGAGTACAGCTTCACGGTGACCGAGCTCCTGGCCAAGGAAAACGAAGAAGCGATCCTGCAGGCGGCGCTGGCGCACGACCTGGTCGATGTGGTCATGCGACGCTTGTCCAGTCTCTAAGACATCCACCCCCACATGCTGCGTCTGCTCACTCTGGATCGTGTCGAGCTGGCGCTGGTGCTGCATCACTACGGCCTGGAGCTCACGCTGGTGGCTCCCCACGAGGAGATCCCGGGCTCCTACTGGGGCGAAAGTGAAGCCGGCCTCAAGGGTGATGCGTTGTACGCAAGGCTCGACACCCCCGTGCACTCCGTCCTGCACGAAGCCAGCCACTATGTGTGCATGACCCCGGAGCGGCGCGCCGGCCTGGACCGCAATGCCGGCGGTGATGATCCTGAGGAATCCGCCGTGTGCTACCTGCAGATCCTGCTGGCTGACACGCTGCCGGGCGTCGGACGCGACCGGCTGATGCAGGACATGGATGAGTGGGGCTACAGCTTCCGGCTCGGGAACACCCGCGCCTGGTTCGAGGGCGATGCGCAGGACGCACGCGAGTGGCTGCATCGCCATGGCGTCACGCGGGCGGATGGGACGCTCACGGGGGAGCTGCGGTTCTAAGTCGCTCCCCAGGGACCGCGCGCCCCACGCGCAAGCGGCCGGACGGTCAGTCAGCGGGCCGCTGGCTCCTAGCGCCGCGCGAAGCGATCGGTGGCTGCAACCAGTTCACTGGCAGTGCTGACTTCGAAGGCCGAATGTCCGGCGTTGCCGACGATGTACAGCTGCGCCTCGGGCCACACACGGTGCAGGTCCCAGGCACTGCGCATCGGACATACGACATCATACCGGCCCTGCACGATCACACCCGGTATGTGGCGGATGCGGTTGATGTCGGCCAGCAGCTGATCATCCTGGCGCAGGAACCCGTTGTTGATGAAGTAGTGACACTCGATGCGCGCGAAGGCCGCGGAATATTGCGCATCGGCCGCGAACCTGGCGACGTACTCCGGGTTTTGCGCAAGATAGCTGGTGGCGCCTTCCCACACTGACCAGGCCGTCGCAGCTTCGCTCAAGACCTTGCGGTCGGTGCTGGTGAGACGCC
>Ga0302317_10000493_pt1 | contig 33686 bp, 25 predicted proteins | sample III_Palsa_N3_3_FD_200450 | JGI IMG/M metagenome (GOLD analysis project Ga0302317, IMG submission 200450) | Peat permafrost microbial communities from Stordalen Mire near Abisko, Sweden - III_Palsa_N3_3 | ecosystem: Environmental > Terrestrial > Soil > Palsa > Peat permafrost | place: Sweden...
TCAGGCGCGGCAGACGCACAGAATCAGGGCAGGACGCTGGGTGCAGTCGGCGGACTCAATAGCCTGATGGCCGTGATCGCTCCGGCCATCGGCGCGCCGCTGCTGACGATGGTCTCGCACCTTCCCAGGGGCGATTGGCGCATCGGCGCGCCTTTCTACTTCTGCGCGTTGCTGCAGGGGATCGCATTGTTTTTGACGGTCACGCATTTTCGCAGTGAGCGACGTCAGCGCCTCGCCCTGAAAGCGGGCGCCTGACTATCAACATTCCAATAATCACAGATCGACAGGAGACATCATGGTCATGGGGAAACTCGCCGTCGCCACCTCATTCGCGCTCGCAGCCACTGCATCCGTGCAGGCGCTGGCGGCGGACACTTCGTGCAAAGCAGTGTTCGACGCCATTGCCAGGCAGGTGATGACGCCGAATCACGAGTATATGATCCAGACCGAGGGAGCCGACAAGGCAAAAAGGGAGCAGAGGGAAGTCATCAATACCGGCACGGCGCAGTACTTTCTAGTGGGCGGTGAATGGCACACCATGAAAGAGACACCCAAAGAGACGCTGCAGCGGGAGCGGGATAACGAGGCCAGTTCCAATGTGACCTGCCGCTACCTCCGCGATGAGAGCGTCGAAGGGGTCAGTGCGGCGGTGTTCAGCGAACACAGCAAGACCGATACGGGCGAAAGCAACGCCCTGGTCTGGATCGCCAAGGGCAACTCCATGCCGGTGCGCGAAGAGGTGGATATGGATCCGGGAAATCCGGGCGCGCGGCACCTGGAAGTTCGTATTGTGTATTCCAATGTACAGGCGCCCAGCGGCGTAAAGCCCTAAGAGGTCCCTGACGATGGTCACCCTTACCGTCAACGGCGTCACTCAGAGCATCGATGCCGATGGCGATACGCCACTGCTGTGGGTGTTGCGCGACCACTTGAAACTGACGGGGACCAAGTACGGGTGCGGCATGGCGCTCTGCGGCGCCTGCACGGTTCACCTCGATGGTGTCGCGGTTCGCTCTTGCATCCTGCCTTTGAGGTCGCTGCAGGGCAAAGCCGTAACGACCATCGAGGGCCTGTCGAGGGACAGGAGTCACGCTGCACAGCGGGCCTGGATCGAACTCGATGTACCGCAGTGCGGGTATTGCCAGTCCGGGCAGATCATGGCGGCAGCGTCGCTGCTGCAATCCAATCCTTCGCCCAGCGATGCCGACATCGATGCGGCCCTGGCCGGGAACATCTGTCGTTGCGGTACCTATTCACGTATCCGCAAGGCCATTCATCGCGCGGCCGAGCTTTTGCGCGGGAACACATCGCCGTGAGCACTCTTGATCCGGGACGTCGCGTTTTCCTGCAGCGTGCGGCTTATTTCGGCGGGGGTCTCGTGCTCGCCACGGCGCTACCGGCTTTCCGCGGCGGCCCGCGTGCGGCGCAGGTCGGAAGCAGCCAGCTCAACGCGTGGCTTCTGATTGGAACGGACGATTCCATCAGCATCCTGGTCGATCGTTCGGAGATGGGTCAGGGCGTGTACACGGCATTGCCGGCGCTGATCGCCGAGGAACTCGAAGTCGATCTGTCACGCATCAGGATTGCCGCGGCGCCCGTCGGCGACGCCTACGTCAACGCGCTCAATGGCGGCCAGGTGACCGGCACCAGCAATAGCGTGACGGAGGCGTGGGACAAGTTGCGCAAGGCAGGGGCACAGGCGCGGATGATGCTGATTGCGGCGGCAGCGCAACGCTGGCGCATCGATGCTTCCGCGTGTGGTGCGGAAAACGGCAGGGTGACCGGCACCCAGGGCAGGAGCGCGAGCTACGGTCAACTCGCGGACGCGGCCGCCAAGCTGGCGGTTCCCAAGGATGTGACTCTCAAAGATGCGAAGGATTTTCGCCTCATCGGCAAGCCGCTGCCGCGCCTGGATACCCCGGGCAAAGTGGACGGCAGCGCCGAATTTGGTTTGGACGTGCAGTTGCCCGGGATGCTCTACGCCGCCATCGCCATGTCCCCCGCGTTGGGGGGCAGCGCCAGGTCGGTCGACTCGACCGCAGCGTTGGCTCTCCCGGGCGTGCGGCGGGTGTTGGCCACGGCCAGCGGAGTGGTGGTGGTGGCCGAACACTTCTGGCAGGCCAAGAAGGCTCGCGATGCGTTGCGAATCGAGTGGGAGCCGGGCCCCAATTCAGGCCTCGACAACGCGGCCATCTGGTCGCAGCTCAACCAAGCCGCCGCGGCCAACCCCGGCGTTTCTGCGCTGGGCAGTGACGATGTCGCTGCCGCGCTCAAAGGCGGCAATGCGCTCGAAGCGATGAAGACGGCGACCAAGACCTTATCCGCCGTCTACGAGCTGCCCCTGGTGGCGCATGCCACCATGGAACCGATGAATTGCACCGCCGATGTGAAGGCGGACCGTTGCGATGTGTACCTCGGCACCCAGGTGCAGCAGCTGACGCAGGCGGCCGCAGCCGGCGCGGCCGGGTTGCCGCCCGAGCGGGTCAACGTTCATACCACCTTGCTGGGCGGCGGCTTCGGCCGGCGCCTCGAGGTGGACTTTGTGCCCGCCGCCGTCGAAGCGTCCAAGGCAGTAGGCGCGCCCGTGAAACTGATCTGGACCCGCGAAGATGACATGACGCACGACCTGTACAAGCCGCCCGCACGCGAGCAAGTCACGGCCGGTCTGGATGAGAAGGGCAAACTCGTCGCCTGGGCATTGCACATCACCGGCCCCTCGATCACTGCGCGCTTTGATCCGAGCAACAAGGATCCCTTCGATTCAGTGATCGAATATGTGCAGAACTTTCCTTACGCGGTGCCGAATTTCGATTTGAGATATGTCCGACACGAGATCGGTATCGATGTGGGCTATCTGCGCTCGGTGAGCCATGCGCCCAATTGCTTTGCAGTCGAAAGCTCCATCGACGAGCTGGCTGCTGCGGCATCGAAGGATCCGCTCCAGTTCCGGTTGGAACTGCTGGCTGGCAAACTGCGTCACACCAAGGTGCTGCAAGTGGTCGCCGAGCGCTCAAACTGGGGACATCCCGCGGCGGGACGCCACCAGGGGCTCGCCTTCATGGAGGGTTACACCGCGTGCATCGCGCAGGTGGCAGAGATTTCCGTGCAGGACGGCCGCCTGAAGATTCACCGGATCACCTGCGTCATCGATTGTGGACAGACCGTCAATCCGCGTATCGTCGAATCGCAGCTCGAGAGCGGCATCGTCTATGGACTGTCCGCGGCCCTGTGGGGCGATGTCACGCTCCAGGGCGGCCGCGTCCGGCAGACCAACTTCAACGACTACCGTGTACTGCGCCTGAACGAGCTGCCCGAGCTTGATATCCACATCATTCCCAGCAGCGGCATGCCGGCGGGCATTGGTGAGACCGGCGTGCCGCCGGTGGCCCCGGCGGTTTGCAACGCGATCTTCGCAGCAACGGGCCGGCGCCTGCGATCGCTGCCGATCAACGCGCATAAGCTCGCTTAAGTCCGCGCGCCGGGTGCATTCGCGCCGGCCGTGCTGCCCGTGCTGCCCGTCGTGCTCAGCCGCCCGGGATGGGCAGCACCGGCATGATCTCGACCGCCTCGCCCGGGAAGATCGCAAAATGCGGATGGTTTTCGAACATTTCGGCGGCGGCCTGGTGCGAATCCGCTCGTACGACAGTGAAGGCACCCATGTGATTGCTGACATCGGAGATACCGCCCTGCGAGACTTTCTTGGTCTTGCCCAGGGGGCCACCCAGGGTCACGATCGCGGCCTGGTACTTCGCCACCCATCCTTTCCAGGAAGCGATGCCTTCCTGTTCCTTCGCGCGGCGCTCGGCTTCGCTTAGGGCATTCCACGCGGTCCAGCGGGCGCTATTTTTGCTCCCGAGGAAAACCGCAAGATATATATTGCTCGTGCTCATGAAATCTCCTTATTGATTCCGTGCCTCTTGCAGGTACGACGATCCACCATCGCGGAAATCGACATCCAGAACCACACTAAATGACACACCAAACGACTCTTTCGCTGCGAACGCTCATCCTGTCCGCCGCTGTGCTGCTGTTCGGATCCGCCGTGGCCAACGCCCGGGAGCGGACGGACCAACCGCTCGCCTTCACCCATGTGACAGTGATCGATGTCACCGGGGGGCCGGCTCTGCCGGATATGACCGTGGTGGTCAGGAATCAGCATATCGTCGCGCTCGGCAACAGCCGCCAGGTTCGGCCGCCGCGCGGCGCGCGTGCCATCGAAGCTCGAGGCAAATATCTCATCCCCGGTCTGTGGGATATGCACGTGCACACGGTGTTCGGCGACTGGCTGCCGGCCAACGAGCAGGTAACGCTGCCGCTGTTCGTGGCCAACGGCATCACGGGCGTGCGCGACATGGGGGGCGACCTCGAAGTATTGAAATGGTGGCGGGCGCGGATCGCGGCGGGTCACCTGCTGGGGCCGCGCATGATTATTGCCGGCCCCATGCTCGATGGACCGATTCCGCGCTTTCCGAGTTCCGCGCCCATCGCCGACGCAGCGGACGGCCGGCGCACCGTGGATGAATTGCAGGCGCAGGGTGTCGATTTCATCAAAATCCAGTCGCTGATCCCGCGGGACGGCTATTTTGCAGCCGCCGACGAGGCGAAGCAGCTCGGGATCACTTTCGTTGGACACGTTCCGGACGCCGTGCGCGCCTCGGAGGCCTCCAATGCGGGGCAGAAGAGCATCGAGCATTTCACCGGAATCTTCGAAGGCTGCTCACCCCTCGAGGACCAGCTGATCCTGGGCCCCAAGACGCTGGGCCGTTACGCGACCACGTACGATCCCGAGCGGGCGCAGCATCTCATCGAGCTCATGGCCCGCAACCAGACCTGGCAGGTGCCGACACTGGTGTGGGAGCGCGGCCAGTGGCTCGTCGACGATATCGATCTCAGCCACGACCCGCTGATCAAGTACGCCCCGGCGGCATGGAAGGATCGAACCTGGCCCATGTTCGTGAAAGCCATCCTGTCCGACATGGACACGGATCCATTGCCGGTTCGGCAGCACTTTGTGCAGATGGAACTCGACATGACCCTGGCGATGTTCCGGGCGGGCGTGCCATTCCTGGCAGGCACCGACACGGCCGCCGGTGTGCATGTGTTTCCAGGTTTCAGCCTGCACCAGGAGCTGGCGCTATTCGTCCGCGCGGGACTGACACCCCTGCAGGCCTTGCAAACGGCGACCCTCAATCCGGCCCGGTTCATGGGACGCTTCGCGGACCTCGGCACCGTGGAGAAAGGCAAACTGGCCGACCTGGTGCTGCTGGATGCGAATCCGCTGGATGACATCGGCAACACGCGACGGATTCGTGCCGTGGTGCTGGCGGGGCGGTACTTCGGTCGAGCGGACCTGGACCGCATGCTCGAGGGCGTGGCCAAGGCCGCGGCGAAGTCGCCATGAAGCGGCTGCTGTTAGCGCTGGCCCTGGGAGCTGCCGCCACCGCCGTGGCTAAGCCGGTGACTGTGGCGGACCTGCTGGCGAATTCACCCGCACAGGACTGGCGGTCCCCCGATCCCGCCAACACGCTGTACCTCGACCTTTCGGGCGGGCGTGTCATCATCGAACTGGCGCCGCGCGTCGCACCGCTGCATGTGGCGAATATCACCCTGCTGGCGCGGGCACATTATTTCGACGGCCTGGCGGTGCTGCGTGTACAGGACAACTACGTGGTGCAGTGGGCCGATCCTGCGCATCAGCGGCCCGTTCCCGACGGCGTCCACATGGTGGCGCCGGAGTTCACCGCTGACCGCAGCGCCGGCAAACATTTCGAGCCGCTGGCGGAACGCGATGTCTACGCGGCACAGGTCGGATTCCTCGATGGCTTTCCGGCCGGACGCGACCCGCGTTCTGGCCTGGTCTGGCTTGCCCATTGCTATGGCATGGTCGGCGTCGGCCGTGACGATCCGCCGGAGAGCGACGGCACGGAAATGTATGCCGTGATCGGTCACTCCCCGCGGCAGCTCGATCGCAACGTCACGCTGGTCGGCCGTGTGCTCAAAGGCATCGAACTGTTATCGAGCCTGCCGCGCGGCAGCGGCGAGATGGGCTTCTACCTGCCCTCCGAGCCGCTGGCGCCCATCGTCTCGATGCGTATCGCCGCGGACTTGCCGGCAGCCGAACGCACACCCATCGAGGTGCTGCGCACCGACAGCGCCACCTTCCGCACCGTGCTCGAGCAGCGCCGCAACCGGCGCGAGGCCTGGTTCAAATACAACCCGGGCCACATAGAACTGTGCAACGTGCCGCTGCCGGCACGCACTCCGATCAATCACGAGTGACCATGGTAAGCGCCGTGATCAGTGCCCGAAGTGATAGTTCAGATCGATGCCCACCGTACGCGGCTGGCTGACCGCGATGCGATTGTAGGTCGGCAGATTCACGGCGTCCTGCGTGACGTTATTCAGTAGCGCCCGCTTGTCGGTCAGATTGTTGACGAAGAGAACCGCCGTCCAGCGATCCCCCTCCAGCCCGGTGCGGAAATTCGTCAGGTCATAAGAGGGCAGCGTGTTGATCGAGTAGGTCTCATCGGTGCGGCTGCCCGTAAAAGTGTTGTCGGCACGCGCTGTGATCGCGACCCGATCCGTCAGGCTGTGGCGGTAGGCGATCGAGGCGGATGAAGTCCAGGTCGGCACCTGTTGAATCGGGGTGCCGGGATTGAAGCCCGCATCGATCAGCTCCGAGCTCACCAGCGCGGCGTGAGAATACGAGGCGTTGGCCGAGACGATCAGATCGCGGATGACCACCGCCTTTATCTCGACTTCGCCGCCGTACACGTGTGCATCGCCCGCATTCGCCGTGTAGACGTAGCCGCAAGGGGACAGAGCATTGGTCTGCTGCACGCCGTTCCAGCGCTCGTAATAGGCAGCGCTGTTGATGGTCACGCGATTATCGAGGGCGCGGAGCTTCTCGCCCAGTTCGTAACTCCAGACGTTGTCCGATTTGAAAGAGATCGGCCCGGCCACGAATCCCGTGCTGCCATACTCGGTTTGCAGTTCGCTCTCGCACGACAGCGGCCCCGAGGTCGGCACCGGTCCGGTGCCGCCGCCTGGGCGGAAGCCCTGTGCCAGCGTGCCGTAGAGCAGCAACTCCTTGTTGATGTCGTAGGAGAGCGATAGCTTCGGGGTGACGCCCTGATCCGTTTCCGTGGTCGAGTTCACCACCGGAGACGCCAGCGCACCGTTCTGCACGACGTGGACCGGCGCGTCATAGTGATAGCGCCGCAGCCCCGCAGTCACCGCGAATGAGTCGGTGATGTTGAACGTCGCTTCACCGAAAACCGATTGCTGCAGGATCTTGTTCGGGCTGTAGTAGTTGAACAAGGCGTTCGAGCCGAAATCTGCCGCGCCGTTGGCCGACGGGAAGGTGATGTTCCAGTCCGACTCGAAGTCCTGGTAGAAATATCCGACCAGCCATTTCAGGCGCGGATTGCCCGCCGAGCCGATGCGAACCTCTTCGGTGGTCTGATGGGAAATATTGTCTTCGAACGCATACGAGGCGCCGATACCGCCGTCCGCCGGTATGTAACTGGGTACATAGCTGGGTCCCAACCCGGTAGTCCAGGATTCCGTGGTGTCCTGCGTCAGTGGTTCGTGCCGGGTCCAGAACGAGGTGGTCGAGGAAGCCTCGATCGCATCGGTCTGGTATTTGATGTTAAGGCTGCCGAGCAGGAATTTGTCGAACGAACGTTCGGCAATATCAAATGGCTGGTAATGGGCATCGGTGCCCGGGTCACTGTCGATATAGGGCAAGCCGCCCGAACCCAGTCTCTGATAAAGGAACGATGGCGTGATGCTCAAGCCCTCCAGAGGCTTGACCAGCAAGCTGGCGCGCATCGTGGTGGTATCGGTGTAGTTGACATCGTGATAGTCGATGGCCACGGGCGCGGCAAGCACATTGCCGCGCGTCGAGCCGTTCGAAAGCGGAAAATCGCCGGGCGCAATGACGATGCGATCGATCCAGCCAGCGTCGCTCGAGTACGAGCCGACGAGGCGAAGCGCCGCGATGTCCGGAATCAACGGCAGATTCACCATGCCGTTCTCGGCATGATTGAAGCCGCCATGATCGGTCTGACTGAGGGTTGCTTCCGCCGAGGCGTCAAATGCCGCGGGATTGGGCGCATTCGGCACGATCTTGATCGTGCCGCCCATGGAACCCGACCCGTATAGCGTGCCCTGCGGTCCGCGCAGCACCTCGACACGATTGAGGTCGTATAGAGAAGGGGAGATGACGATCTTGCCTTCGTTGGTGGCGGCGGAGGCCGTCAGCGGCGTGTCATCGAAGTAGAAGCCGACCGTGGGCGAGTTGCCGCCCGTGGAGGCGACACCGCGCATCTCGAACTCCGTCATGCCCGGCCCGCTGGTGCGGACCGATACGCCCGGGACCGACTCCATCAGCGTGGCGAGATCCGTCGCGCCGCGATCCTGGATGTCTGTTCCCGACACGGCGGTCAGGCTGATGGGCGTATCTTCCGCGGTGGTTTCGCGCTTCTCGGCCGTGACCACGATCTCTTCGAGTTGTGTTGAGTCGGAACGGCTTTGCTGTGCCAGAGCGGACTGCGTCCACCCTAAAAGACCTGACACCGAACAGCAGACCGCGATAAAACGAACCTTCGTCTGAAACATGACGCTCCTGTTATCTCTCCCTGCGCGAGCATCAGTATAGCCTGCGGCTGAGCCGACGGGGCCCCTCGCGCTGCGCGCGCAAATCCGCATGGCGCTGCGTTCGAGTGCATGGGCGTCGGAGCCGGCACGGTTTCGGTGCGCGATTTCGGCGTCAATACAGCTCGAACTGCCGCGCGTCGCCGATGACGCGCTCGAATTCCAGGCCGAGCGTCTCCAGCACGGGTTCGGCCACCGGCTTCACCTGCTTCAGGATGTAGTGCTCGCGATCCAGCGGGTGCTTCAGATTGTCGAGCGGCTCGGCGCCGGCCGTGGTGACGACGTAGCGGATCGAGCGCCCGGGCGGCTGGCTGGATTTTCGGGCGGCCGCAACGTGCGGCGGCGTGGTGGCGGTGTATTCCCGGGTCTGCTTGCGCAGGTTCTTGAAATAGACCAGTTCCTCATCCAGTTCGCCGCGGCGTACACGGCCGACGACCTCCGCCAGATACGCATCGACGGGCTGATCCGTGAACAGGCGCTGATAGAGCTCACGCTGCACGCGCTTGGCAAGCGCGGTCCAGTCCCGGCGCACGACTTCCATGCCCACGAACTCGACAGTCCCGGTGCTGCCGTCGTGGATCAGCCCCGCGTAGCGTTTGCTGGCACCGCGCGTGCTATTGCGGGCGTGCGCCAGAAACAGTCGTAGATAGAGCTTTTCGAATTCGAGCTCGAGCCGGCTGCGCACGCGCCAGCGAGCATCGATATGGCGTGCGAGCGCGTCGTTGAGGGCGGCGGCAAGCCGATGGGCTTCTTCGGTGGCGCGTTCGGGGTCCTGGTGGCGCGCGCGGACGAACAGGCTGTCGGTATCGCCATAGAGCACCTGGAAACCTCCAGCCTCGAACCAGCGCTTGGTCCAGAGCAGGATTTCCTTGCCCATGCCGGTAATGGCGTTGGCCAGCGCCGGGTTGAAGAAGCGGCACGCCGATGTCCCCAGCACGCCATAGAAGGAGTTCATCAGTATCTTGATGGCGTGCGATGCCACCTCGTCGTGCGCCTTCTTGGCCGACTCGCGCCGGGGAAACAGCTCATCGAGCAGGCGCGGGAGAATCGCCGGGGCGCGGCTGAAGGCCGCACTGGGCGTGACGATCAGGTCGGCGTCCGGCGCCGGGTTCGGCACAAAACTCAGCGGATCGATGTTGAAGGTGCGGATCAGGCTGGGATATAGGCTCTTGAAATCGAACACCCAGACATTGCGATGCACGCCGATGATCGGCTCGAGCACGTGGCCACCCTGCTGCGCCACATGCACGCGCGAGTCGTTGCCGCGCACGCTCGGCGCGACGACACGCACCCGCTGGAGTTCCTCCAGATACAGAAAATCGAAGGACGCGATGCTGGCGGCCACCCGGTCCGGTGACATGCCCGTCAGCTGGCTGCGTGCAAACGACAGCCGTACCAGATTCAGCTTCTCGACAATCTGGTAAGCAAGGCGCGCATCCGTGCGCGCGTAGAGTGCAAAGGCCGGCAGATCGTGCCGGTAATTGTGAGTGATCTCCGCAATGCGATCGCGCACATCGCCCGCAACCGCCTTGCCTTCGCCGAGCACCTCGCGCGCTACTGCATCGAGCGAGTAGTCATCCATGCGCACGAAGGCTCCTCGCAGCAGATCAATGCCATCGAGTACCAGGCGCCCGGGAATGGTGGCCTGGCCGCTGCCGAAGTAGCCCTCGGCCTTGCGGATGCGCAGCTCCCCCGATCCACGCCCGAGGTTGAAAGGGCGATGCAGTCGCGTGGCGATTTTCTGCAGCACGCTCAGATCGAAATCGATGATGTTCCAGCCCGTCAGGACGTCCGGGTCGATCGATCCGACTCGCGCGCAGAACAGCTCCAGCGCCGCAGACTCATTGACACAGCGCGTGGCGCGCTCGGGCATGGATCGCCCGCTGCCATCGACGATGAGCACTTCGTCGATGCCCGGCGCGTAGAGGGAGATCGCCAGCAACCGCTCGCCCTTGCCGTCGGTTTCAATATCAAAGGACAGAACCCGGGGTTCGACCGTCACGGTAGCGGGCCGGACCGTGGGGTTGTCGAAGATGCAGGTGATCCCGCCCGTCCCCGCGGCGCCATTACCTTCTATCTCGCAGCCTCCCTTGATGCCGCGTTCGATCAGGTAGTGCGCGGCAAAGCGCACATCGGCCTCAAAGGTGTCGATGCCGGCCGCATGCAGGCGATCGCGCAGCGGCGGCACATCGGCGGGGACTTCGACCTCGATTCGGCACACCGCCGCGCCGTCAAAGGTTCGCTGGTCCACCGGTCGTGGCTGCGGTGCGCCCAATGCCCGGCTGCGCTCGGCATCGACAGCACGGACATAAAAATCCGGGCGTTGACGATCATCGCGAACCAGGAAATTCCCTCCTTGCTCCAACTGACCGTACAGGTACACGACAGCGACCCGCCTGCCGTTGCCGGCGGCAACGACGCGGTAGCTGGACTGGAGAATAAATCCGCGGACGGCGGCCACGTGGGTATTCTGCAGCAACTGCCGGCAACTCGCGCCGCTAAATCCCCTCAGTTAACATGGACTCAAGGAACAGGGATCGGCTTGCGCGTAAACCGCAGATCAAAACAATAGGAAGAGTGCCGTGAAAAATATTGACAGCCTCTATGTGGTGATCGGGGCCCTTTATCTGGTCATCGGCATGTTGCTGGGCATCGTCATGGGAATGCACCAGGATTTCACGCTGGCGCCAGTGCACGCTCACATCGATCTCGTTGGCTTCAGCGCACACTGCGTGCTGGGTCTTGTTTACCGTGCCTGGCCAACCCTGAAGGAGGGTGCGCTCGCAGTGGTTCAATTTCTACTGTTCGTCATCGGAACGCCGATTCTGCTGGTCGGCATTGCCGTGGCGATCAAATCGACCAGTGCCACGCTGGCCATCATTGGTTCGCTGCTGGTGATCCTGGGTGCGGTAGTGTTTCTGGTGGTGGTCGCTCGGGGATTGTTGCGATCCGGGCGCGCCTGAGGTCAGAGCTCTATTTCCACAGCAGCAGACCGGTCACGCCCAGAACAAGATTCAGCGTCGCCGCCAGAGCGAGGAAGGCGCGATTGGAGCGCAGCCAGGACCCGCTGCGCACCGGCTGCTCCACTGCGCGCCAGCTGATCACCGCGAGCACCCATATGGCGCCGATCAACGCGACCGTTTGAGAGGCACTCGGCGCGCCGCCGTTCCAGGAACGGAACAGGGACAGGACGGCCGCATGCCAGAGATACAGCGAATACGAGATCAGGCCCGTAAACACCAGCGGACGCATCGATAGCAATCGCACCGTCCAGGTCACATGGTCGCGTCCCGTCGCCAGCAGCGCCGCGGCGGCCAGGCAAACGGGCAGCGCGTATACCCCGGGATACCGCATGGTGGGCCAATAAAGGCAGACCGCCGCCGCGATGACCAGCAGGCTCAGCAGCGTCAGCAGCTCGGCCGCAATCCGGCCGCCGATTTTCCAGGCGTTCAGCGCCAGCAGCGCGCCCAGCAATAGCTCCCAGATGCGGGTCGACGTCGAATAAAAATCGGCGCGCGGTGCGGTGTAGGAGAGCCAGACGCTGAGCACCAGGGATGCCGCGGCGAGTATGCCAAGCAGCAGCACCGGTGGCGCGGAGCGAACCCGAAAGGCAAGCAGCAACAACACCGGATAGGCGAGGTAGAACTGCTCTTCGACAGCAATCGTCCACAGATGTATCAATGCCGGCCATCCGCTGCCGGGGTCGGACCACGCCGCGACGTTGGTGAGCAGCAGTGAAGTGAAGGCCAGGTATCTGCCATAAACCCGGAGCTCCGCACCCTGGAGCGCCAGCGTCGCCAGCAGCGTGATCGCCACCAGACACACCAGCAGAGCGGGCAGAACGCGGCGGCACCGGCGCAGGTAGAACGTGGTCAGTCGTTGTCGCAGCGGCTGCCCGGCAGAGGCCACCAGCACCTGGGTGATCAGGTAACCGGAAATCACGAAGAACACATCCACGCCCACGAACCCGCCCCCGAAGCCGGGAACGTGAGCGTGGAACAGCACGACGGCTACCGCGCTGATTGCGCGCAGGCCGTCGATGTCGGGACGGTAGGAAGAGTGCATAACCCCGTGAATGCGATCCAGCCGCCGATCAGGCGGGGATAGTTGTGTAGAAGATCCCACCAGGGGTAGACCGATTTGTAGCCGAGCGGCCAGCCGATCAGGATCGTGGCCGTGAGCGCGCAGAGCCCGATCCATCGATTGCGGCACAGCCACGCCTGCTGCCACAGCACGGCGAGCGGCAGCAGCAGCACGATGTAGTGATACTGCTCGGCCGCCGGACTGAGCAATTCCGTGAGCGTCACCGCGGCAGCGAAGCTGGCCGAAGCCGATCGCCGCCGCGCGATCAGCGCCAGCAGCGCGGCCACTGCGGTCGCCAATGTCAGGCAAGTCGCCAGCAGCGGCGCATCCAGCAGCGGCTTCGGATTAAACGACGCATCGTAACGGAACAGGTGCTGCCACAAGCCGGTAGTGTCCTGATACGCGGGTAAGGTTGCAGCGCCCCAGCGCAGTACGCGTGGAATCTCCTCGAAGAACACAACGTGCCACGCCGCCAGCCCGACCCAGGGAAGGCTCAATGCGGCGATGAGGGCGCCGCTCAACAACACCCAGCACAGGGCGGTCCAGCGGCGCCTCGCCAACATCAACACCGCGATCGGCCATCCGGAAAACTTCAGCGCCAGCGCCAGTCCCGTAGCAGCGCCGGCAAGGAGGTCGCGGTGCCGCAAGTAGGCGCGCCAGGCCGCGACATTCAGCAGCAGCAGGCAGGCATACATCTGCCCAAACGCGAACTGCTCGCGGACCGGTGAGGGCAGAGTGAACAATGCGCTCAAGCCCACCAGCGCCCAGGGCTGCCGCGACCATCCGAGTTCCTCGGCGACCAACCACAGCGCCAGTGCCAGGCACAACGTACTCAGCGCGATCCAGACACGTCGGGCCGCATCCACCGTCAGATACGCCAGCGGCAGCCATGCCACCGCCAACGATGGCGGATTGGCAAGATAGACATCGGAAACGCTGCCCCCACTCTCCTGCCTGACCCGCGCGGAGAACCATGGGTCATCGTACAGGCGGGTACCGGGCTCACCGTCGCGAACGACTTGTGCGCCGACGTAGTAGGCCATGAAGCCATGCGACAGTCGTCCCGCCGCAGGCAATACGGTATGCACCAGGAACACGGCGAGGATACCGAGGCCCAGCAGCGCGGCGGCAGTCATCGACCATCGCTGGGTTCGCGCCGGGTGCATGCCATGCTGCATGCCTTGCATTGTAGGCGCCCGCGGCGCGCGAGCCTCAGATGCCGAGATTGGCCTGCAGGGCGTCGATCGCGGAGCCGGACAGCGGGGCGCCGCTGTGTTGGGCAGCGTAGAGCGCTGCGCCCGCCGCCGGTGTCAGACGCGGCGCGACGAGCTGGTAGCGCCGGTTCCCGGTTGCAAGCTTCGCCTGCAGGTGCGGCAACAACAGATCGCGCTGCTGGAACAGGCCGCCCGAATACGAGACGGCCAACGTCGCCTGCGGGGGAACCTTCAGCTGCCAACGCACCGCATCGACCATCCGCGCCAATTCCTCAGCCGCGTCGACAAACAGTGCCGATGCCTCGCCATCGCCGGCGCGCGCCGCCTGCGCCATCAGCGGCGCGAGCGCGGCCAGATTGCTGCGTTGGACCTGCGCCTGGTCATAAATCGCCGCGCACAGGTCCAGGTCGGATTGCAGTTTGAAATGCCGTCGCAGAATTTCGTACAGAGGGCCGCGTTCGATGCGTCCGTCACTCATGCGCGAGAACAGGGTCAGCCCCTGGCGTGCGATCCAGTAGGCCGAGCCCTCATCACTGAAGAGTTCACCCCAGCCGCCCGCGCGCGCCGCGCGGCCCTGGTATTGACCGTAGGCCATCGATCCGGTGCCCGCGATGACATTGATGCCGTCCGCACCGGCGAGCGCGCCGGCCCAACCGCACACGGCGTCACAGTCACATCGGTAGCGTGCCGGTGTCAGCGGCGGTGATGCGACCGCATCGAGCGCGGCGAGCAAGCGGCTATCCTCGCCGTAGGCCGGCAGGCCCAGAAAGGCGAAGGTCAGGGCTTCCGGTACCAGCGCGGCCTGCGCCAGCGTGGCTTGTATGCCCCGCGCCAGCATCGCCCGCATGGCATCCCAGCCGATCTCCAGGTAGTAGGCCGGTCCTTCTGTGTGTGACCCGAGCACCCGTCCGCTGTCATCGATCAGCAGAAACGCCGTCTTGCTGCCGCCGCCATCGATGCCGAGATAGGTACTCACGCACCGCTGCGCCAGGGATGGATGGAGACCCCTTTGACGACGCGACTGACGGTGCCGGCCGCGTTCGGGCTGTCGGGCCGCACGCCCAGGGACAGCGATCGCAGCAGTGCCAGAGACTGCGCAAACAGGGCGTAGGGGAGGCACAGTTCGAGGTCCGAGACATCGCCCGAGACCCCGGCGCCCAGCAACACCAGATCATCTGGCTGCGGTGGCGCATCGGACTGCAGCGAGAGCGTGATCACGCGTCCGGCGACCCCATCGCGCCGTAATTCTTCGATCAGATCCACATCGTAACTGCGCGTGTACGGATCGCTGCTCACGAAAATCACCACCAGCGTGGCGCTGTTGAGGATGGTCTTGGGTCCATGGCGGAAGCCCAGCGGCGAGTCTGCAACAGATACCACCTGCCCATCGGTGAGTTCCAGCATCTTCAATGATGCCTCGCGGGCCAGGCCGTGGAATTCCTTGGCACCCAGGTACACCACGCGCTCGAAGTTCCCGCTCACGAGACTGTGCAGCAGCGATTCGCCGCCCGGGAGAATACGCTGGCACAGCTGCGCGAGCGAGGCGATGCGGCCGGCGCCTGCGGCAGTGCCGTGCAGGGCCAGGGCCGCTGCCAGCAGCATGCCCGTGAAGCTCGAGGTCATGGCAAAGCTGCGATCGTTGCTCGCCTCGGGCAGGCACACGACATGGCTGCGGGGCGCGCGCGTGGCATGCTGGTACAGCGCGCCCGCGGGATCGCAGGTGAAAATAAGGTGGTGGCAGCGCTTGAGCTGCCGATCTGCAATTTCGATGGCGGCCATGCTCTCAGGACTGTTACCCGAGCGTCCGAATGACACCATCAGCGTAGGCGTGTCGGCGGTCAGATAGCTGGCGGGGCTGGCCACCAGATCCGTCGTCGAGATGGCATCGATGCGCCGCGCCAGCAGCCGGGTCAGTGCCGGTGCCAGGCATTCGCCGATATGGGCCGAGGTGCCCGCGCCCGTCAGCACCAGGCGAAGTTCAGGTGTCTGCAGCAGCGGTTCCAGGAACGCGTCAAGGCTGGCGGCTTGCGCCGCCATCTGCTGCTCGATCTCGGCCCAGATCTGCGGCTGCTGCAGAATCTCGCGGGCGGTCCAGTGTGCTCCGGCGCTGTCGAGCTGCGCCGCGCTCAAGCCGAAAGCGTTCATACCGAAGCCTTGGGGTGACAGGCGGCGGCGTAGTCCTGCAGGATCTGCGCGACCCCGGCGAGCAGCAGTTCTCGCGGTTCGTTGACGAGCTGCCCCTGCCGGACCGCCGCGTATTGCAAGGGCAGGTATTGGCTCAACAGCGTCAGCGGCACGCCGCGGCGGCGCAGGTTCTCAAGCAATGCCTCCAGCGCTGAGCGAACTTCAGGCACATTCCAGTAGTAACGGATGCGGTCGCTCAGACTGTACTGCAGGTCGAATAGCTGCGCGGCGGGGTCGGTGTAGTAGGACTTCCAGTAGCGCGGGTCGCGTTTCATGGCGCCCAGCACCGCGTCCCGCAGCGATTCGGCTGGCGCGATTCCAAGTTCACGTTCGATATCGACCAGCGCCCAGAGCGTCTCGCGCAGCGCAAAGGTAACGCCGGGCCCCACCTTGAGAATGGCAAAGTGATCGCGCACCAACGCGGCCAGCGCACCGGGCGTTTGATAGTCCGTGGAATGCGCTTCGTACACCAGCCCCGGCTCGCGCTCGATTCGCGCCGACAACTCTCCTGCCTTGGACGGATCGTAGTCGATGACCTTGTGGTGATCGAACTCGACGCCGGGCTGCACCACGAGGGCCACGACGCGCGGCCAGACCTCGATCAGGCCGGCCTCCAGCAGAGCGCTTCGATGCGCCGCCAGCGTGGCGTCGACGGCCGCGGGGGTGGTGACGGCAAGCGTTTCCAGATCCTCCGCCGCGCCGCCGGGCGTCGGCACTTCCGTGCCGATCACATACACCGGCGCCTCGCCGCCGCTGGCGCGCCAGGCGCTTTCGCTGGCCTGGCAGAGCCGGGCGGCGCGGGCGGCGATGATGCCATCGCTCAGCACGCCGGGGTCATCGGCGCAGCTCATCGAGCAGTCCAGGTGAATCTTGCGAAACCCGGCCGCCACGTAGTCGGACACCATGCGCTCGGAGCGCTCCAGTGCGACCTCGGCGGATTCGGTGCGCCAGCAGTTCGGGCCCAGATGATCGCCCCCGAGCAGCAGGCGATCGATGGGCAGCGAGGCGCGCGCGGCAATCTCGGTGACGTAGGCCCGGAAATCCACCGGCGTCATGCCCGTGTAGCCGCCAAATTGATTGACTTGGTTGGAGGTCGCCTCGATGAGCGCGTACTCGCCGCGGCGGGCGGCGGCACGCAGGGCAGCTTCCACGACCAGCGGGTGCGAGCTGCACACCGAACAGATCCCCGATCCGCTGCCGGCCTTATGCGACCGGACCAATTCGAGCAGTGCTTTCATGGGATATCAGCGGCCTTGAGCGCTCACTCGGGCTGCAGCGACAGCAGCAGCGAACCCGCCAGCGCGAGGATGGCGCCCGCGAGCTTGTAGGGGCCCGGCAACGTGCCCGCAATCGCCAGTGAGATGACGACTGTCATCAGCGGCGCGCCGGCGTTGACTAACGGGGAGACCACGATGGCCTTGCCGTAGCGGAACGCGTAAACGAGCAGCAGGGCGCCGACGGCATTGAGGATCTGCACCGCGGCCGCCAGCCACGGACCGTACAGCCCCAGGTTCACGGGCCTGGAGAAATCGGTGAACCAGATGGCCACGGGAATGAACAGCAGCCCCGACAGCATCATGTAGACGAAGATGCTCTCGGCGCTCATGGTCGCATTGGCCAGCTTGATCAGGTAGGCCTGCAGTCCCCAGGCTGCCATGCAGATCATCGCCAGCAGGAACCAACCGCCGTAGTCATGCGCGACGGCGCCTGGCTGGTAGTCGAACAGCGGCAGCGATATGACGGCGAGCCCGATGCCTACCATGCCGAGCCTGCCGGTGCGTTCGCGCAGCAGCAGCATCGACAGCAGGATCGTGATCACGGGCGACAGCGACACGATGGGAAAGATCAGGTAGGTCGGTCCGATCGTGACCGCGCGAAACAGCACCATCTGTCCCCCGGCGCCGGTGATGCCGATGGCAAGGCCCAGCAGGATTGAGCGGGCATCGCGATGGAAGCCGGTGTCGGTGTGTCGGATCGCCCACAGAGCCGGCGCGATCATGGTGAGCGCCCACACGACATAGGTCAGCGTGTCCGGGAACCCATGCTCGCTGGGGAGGGATGTGAAGGCGCCCCAGACACCCCACATGACTGTCGTCAGCAGGGTGTAGCGCAGCCAGCTTGCTGCTTTCATTTTCAGAAACGATAGCTGATGCCGAGCGTGAAGGTGCGCCCGTATGCCGTATAGCCCTGGCCGACGGCGCTGCTGGTGCCGGAGCTGCTCGAGCTTGTGTTGGTGGTCGTCGCGCCTGAGGCCCAGACTTCATCCTTGCGATTGGCCAGATAGGTGCGCGCGATGGCATTGGCGAGGTTCCCACCCTCGACATAGAGCTTCAGTCCCTTGAAGAACTCGTACGACGCCTGAGCCGTCACCCAGGAGAAGCTCGCCTGATACGCCGACAGACCATTGATTTCGGTGAAAGTTTGCTCCAACGCGGAGCCGTCGTAATCCCAGGTGACATTCGCACTGATGGGGCCCGCCTCGTAGAGCACGCCAAGAGAGGCTGCGTTTGGTGAGACACCTTCGAGCTGGCCAACGAATTGGCCCTCGACGTACGACTTGCTCCAGGTATGGGTGTACTCACCATGCACACCGAAGCCATTTTCGAGCATGTGCTGAAAGCCGAATTCGATACCCTCGACGTAGGCTTTGTCGCCGTTGATCGGTTGCTGTACCTCGTAAAGCACCGGCACCGGCGCTGTCGCGCCGTTGAAAAAACCCTGAACGCCAAGATTGACGTTGTTGGTCGTGCCCGTAGTGATGGTGTCCTTCAGGTCCTTGCCGAAGACGGCCAGTGTCAGCGCCGACTTCGGCTGGTAGTACCACTCGGCCGAGAAGTCGGCTGACCAGGCCTTGATGGGCTTCAGTGTGGAATTGCCCGCATACATGATCGTATAAACGCGATTGAGTGAATTATCGGTGCGTGTTGGCGCCAGCTGGTCGAGTTCGGGACGCGTGAGTGTCTCCGACGCGCCGAAGCGCAACTGCAGGTCGGGCCGCACGTGATAGAGGAAGTTGAGCGAGGGCAGCGGAATGGTGTAGGAGCCCGTCGAGGTGGTCGGCGTCGGATTGCTGTAATCGACGAAGGCCGGATCGGTGGGATTGGCGGTATTCGCCACGGTCACCGATTCGATTTCATTGACCGCGGTGCTCGCGGTGGTCTTGGTATGCACCAGGCGCAAGCCTAAGTTGCCGGCCCAGCTGTAGCCGGAGAAGGCCGCCTCGAAATAGCCAGCCATTGTGTTCTCGAGCACATCGTAGGAATTCACGGCATTGAACTGCGGCAGCGTGGCGGCGAAATTATAGTTTGGAGCGCCGGCCACGTAGGTGTTCGGCTGGCCGTTGAGCTTCTTGAGAGCATTCAGCAGCGCCGGAATGTTGAACACTGCCACCGTATTCGGAAAGCTGCCGCCCGCCCCCTGCATGTAGTTCGGGAATGTCATGGTCGAAATGACGTTGGCGCCGAGGATGCCGTAGGTGATCGGGGTAGCCCCCGCAGGGGTGGTGTAGAAATCGTACTGGCTGGAGCCGCCGGTCCAATCGTTGTCGAAATCATCGCGCGTCTTGTGGCGCGAAGTGTCCGCGACGCCGAAGCGGAACTGGCTCAACGGTCCCAGGTCATCGAACTTGAGCGTGCCGTCGAGCGTGCCGCCCGTCACCTTGTCGTGCACGCTGTTGCCGTTGAGTCCGGTGTAATGGGCGGTCCAGAAATTGTTATTGAGCGCGCCCGAAGCCAATGCCGAGGCGTAGTTCACACCGCCCGGCAGTGTGACGGAGATATAGGGCAGTCCGCCGCTCGGATTGTTGCGCCAGTTGATGACGTCCTGGTTGTAGGGCGTGGTCGACTCGAGGCCCGAGGTCACGAACGCATCGTTGCCGCCCTCGGGACGATTGGACTTGCTCTGGTAGACGTCGCCATCGAGCGTGAAATTCGACAGCGGCGTCCAGGAAGCATTCGCCCCGATCAGCGAGGTGGTGACGCGACGGTCGATGGTCTGGTTGACGATCTCGGGCGTGAAGGTGTTGGCGGTAAACGAGGTGATGAAGCCGTTCTTGACGACCACGTTGGACCATTCGGGATTGCCGTTGGCGTCGTAGTTGAAATCCGGGTAGTACGCCTGGTTGTAGGCCACCTGCGGATCGATCAGGCGGGAATACAGTCCATCGACAGTGACATGCAGGGTGTCGGTGGGACGCCACTCGAGCGTTCCAGAAAACGCATCGCGGCGCTTCTGATCCACCACCGAGCCGAACGAAATGCAGCACTCGGCGACCACGGGCGCGCTGGTGGGCCCGGACAGCGGCCACACACCCGGGTTGGCGCCGTCATAGGTGTTGTAGTTGAGCGAGTCGGTGCGGGTCTTCTGGCTGGAAAACACCGCGCCGAGCAGCAGGCCCCAGCGGCCATCAGAGGTGGTATCGCTGATAAACGCTGAGCCCTTCTTGCCCCAGTCCTCCGACATGTCGTTGTAGTTGCCTTCGAGGCGAATCGCGGAGTGCAGTCCCGGATTGTCGAAGGGGCGCGCCGAGCGCAGGTTGACCGTGCCGCCAATGCTGCCCTCGAGTGCCGAGGCCTGCGAGGACTTGTAGACATCGGCGCCCGAAATGACATCCGAGGGCAGCACGTCGAAGGCGAGCGCGCGACCATCATCGTCGGTGGCGACGATGCGATTGTTGAGCGTCACGATGTTGTATTGGGAGCCCAGTCCGCGGATGCCGATGTACTGGCCTTCGCCACCGGTGGTGCGCGTGATATTGACGCCGGTGATGTGACGCAGGGAGTCCGCGATATCGGCGTCGGGAAAGCGGCCCAGTTCAATGGCGTCGATCGAGTCCTGGACAATCTCGGCATTGCGCTTTTCATTGAGCGCCCTGTTCAGGCTTTCGCGCAGGCCGTCGACCACGACGGTATCGAGCTGCGATTCGCTCGTTGCTGCCGGGGCTGTTGCTGCGGGAGCTGCCGCAGGAGCTGCCGCGATCGCCGGATCGGCGCTGCTGGCCGCATCGTCCGCCCTTGTCAGCAGACTGGTACCGTTCAGGCCGAGGAGCAGGAGGACGGTGGAGACGCGCCGCGGGTTCTTATACATGACCGTGTTCCCTACTTATGTTATATGAAATCAAACGAAAGCTCATGCCCCTCTAATCACTTTCGTTTTATTTCTTTTAATATTTCGGATATCTTCGTATCTGTCAAGTTGAAAACGAGTCGGGGTTGGTAGACTCGACATCAGAGGGGCAGGGCAGCGCGTGAAAAAACTCTCCACCAGCAGGCGCCGGTTCCTGCAGCTCGCCGCCGGCACGGGCCTGGTTTCGGGCAGTCTCTTTGCCCGCGCGTCCACCGGCGCATCCGCTGATCCGCGCGTTGCCGCTACGCTAAGTGACGGCCGCCTTCTGATCGAGTTCGATTCGAAGATGCATACGCGGCTCTGGCATGGGAAAACCGCGCTGACCCGTTGGGCTGCCGCAGATTACCTGCTGCTCAAAGACGGATCCCGTCTCGATGACTTTGTCGTGCAACGGCACTCGACGCAGCGGATTGATGGCCCTTTGGGGCCCGGCATCCGCCTGCAGATGATCGGCGTCGCCGGGACGCGCCTGGAAAAGAGCGCCGAAGTGGATCTCTTCGAACGCTATCCGGGCTTCGCCCTCTACCGCGTGTCCTATCGCAATCTCGAGCCGCAGGCGATCGCGGTCGCCCGATGGACCAATGCGAATCTGCGTTTGTTGCCGGAGAGCGCGAGCGCGGGGCCTGCCTTCTGGAGCTATTGCGGTAGCACGCATGAGGATCGGCGAGACTGGGTGCAACCCGTGCTGCCCGGTTTCAACCAGGACAACTTCATGGGCATGGAAGCCTCCGACTACGGCGGCGGCACACCCATCGTCGATGTATGGCGCCGCGATTGCGGACTGGCCGTGGGCCACCTGGAAATGACGCAGGAACTGGTGTCGATTCCCGTCCGCCGTGAAGGGACGAGTGTGGAAGTTGCCCTTACCAAAGAACTCGCCTCCCGCGAATTCGGCTCCGACAAGGTTAGCGCCCGCGCGCTGCAGCCGGGCGAGCAGCTCACTACCCATGAAACCTTCATCGCCACGCACACCGGCGACTACTTCGCGGTGCTCGATAGCTACCGTCGCATCATGGCGGATCGGGGCGTCGTCTCCCCGACCCCGCCGAACGCAGCCTATGAGCCCATCTGGTGCGCGTGGGGCTATGAGCGTGACTGCACCGTGCAGCTGATCGAGGACACGCTGCCCAAGGTGCGCGATCTAGGACTGCGCTGGGCGGTGATCGATGATGGCTGGCAATCCAATGTCGGCGACTGGAATCTGAATCGCGACAAGTATCCAGGTGGCGAAGCCGACATGCGGCGGCTGGTGCAACGCATCCGCGCCGAAGGTCTCAAGCCGCGGCTGTGGTGGGCGCCGCTCGCCACGGCGCCGGGCTCCGACCTGCTGCATGACCACACCGATCTGCTGCTGCTGGATAAAGATGGCGCGCCGCAAGCGGTTTCCTGGTGGAACAGTTTCTATCTTTGCCCCGCCTATCAAGGCACCATCGACTACACACTCGATCTCGTGCGCCGCTTCATGGGCCAGTGGGGTTATGCGGGACTGAAGATCGATGGGCAGCACCTCAATGGCGTGGCCCCTTGCTACAACCCGGCGCACCGCCACGCGCGCCCCGAAGAGTCGGTGGAAAAACTGCAGGACTTCTTTCAGGCGATCTATCAGACCGCCACGAAAATAGATCCTGAGGCGGTTGTCGAGCTGTGCCCCTGCGGCACCTCGCAGTCGTTTTTCAATTTCCACTCCATCAACCAGGCGCCCGCCTCGGATCCTGAATCATCCTGGCAGGTGCGGCACAAGGGTAAGACTCTCAAGGCGCTCATGGGACCCAGTGCGCCGTTCGCGGGCGATCATGTCGAACTCAGCGACGGCGGTGACGATTTCGCTTCCACTGTCGGCGTCGGCGCCATCATCTCGACCAAATTCACCTGGCCGAGCGACCCTAAACCGAAGGACTCCTTTCTTCTCACCCCGGAGCGCGAAGCGCTCTGGCGCAAGTGGATCACGCTCTTCAATGAGCGCGATCTGCCGCGCGGCACCTATCGCGGCGAGCTGTACGACATCGGTTTCGACAAACCCGAAACGCATGTGGTCGAGAAGGGCGGTCGCTTCTACTACGCCTTCTATGGCCACGGGTTTGACGGCCCGGTGTCATTGCGCGGCCTCGCATCGGCCCGCTATCGTGTGCGCGACTACTTCAACGGCCGGGAACTCGGAGAAGTCATGGGGACCCATGCCGTGCTGCCAATCGCCTTCGATGGCTCCCTGCTGCTCGAAGCGATACCGGTGTGATGTTGAACGCGGCGGAGGGCGGCCTGCTGGTCGAGGAGCGCCGAAGGCGCATCTGCGAATTTCTGCGCGATGAAGGTCGCGTCACGGTTGATGCGCTTGCCAATCATTTTGGCACCTCGCAGGTCACCATCCGCGCGGACCTCTCCGCACTCGAGACCGCCGGCGTGCTGGTGCGCACGCACGGCGGCGCCGTGCCTCGGGAGGGCGAGGACGAGCCGCTCGGCGTCAAGCAGCTGCAGCATCACGCGGAAAAAGTCCGGATCGCGCAGGCTGCGGTGGCACTGATTCGCGACGGCGAAACCATCATCCTCGATTCGGGCACCACCACCGCGGAAATCGCGCGGGCTTTGCGCAAAGCGGAGCTTAAGTCGATCAACGTCATCACCAACGCGCTGAACGTGGCGGCACTGCTCATGGATGTGCCATCGGTACGGCTGATCGTGCCGGGCGGCATCCTGCGCCGCGAATCCAATTCGCTCTCCGGACCCATGGCCGAGGCCACCCTCGACAGCCTGCAAGCGGACCGACTCTACCTCGGCGCCGATGGGCTCGATCCGGAAATCGGCGTCATGACGCCGCATCTGCAGGAGGCCGAGCTCAACGCCAAGATGATCCGCATTTCCCGGCAGGTGGTCGTGGTCGCGGATTCTTCCAAGCTTCTACGCCGCAACATTTCGCTGATCGCCAAGGTGGAACAGATTCACCTGCTGATCACCGACCGTGCGGCACCGGCGCCGGCGATCGAGGAGCTGCGGCAGCGCGGCGTCGAGGTTCAGCTGGTCTGATGCGCTGGCTGCCGCTGTTACTGCTCGTCTCCTGGGCCGCCGCGCCTGCACCTGCGCATGCGCAGACGCGGGAGCAGGCGCGTTACTACACGCTCGCCGATTTTCGCCGCGTCGAGAAAATTGATGCCCACATGCACATTCACGGCCCGGCGGATCGGTTCATGGCCCGCGCCATCCAGGACGGCTTTGGCATCCTGACCATCAATGTCGATTACCCGGATTTTCCGGCGCTGCCCGATCAGCAGCGCGACGCGGTGTCGCTGCACCAGCGCTATCCGGGCCGCGTCGCCTTTGCCGGCGCCTTCTCGGTGCAGGGCTTCGGCGGAGCGGACTGGGCCGCGTCAGCGGAGCACCAGATCGATCTGGCCGTGCAGCAGGGTGCCGTCGGCATCAAGGTCTGGAAGAACATCGGCATGAGTCTCAAGGATGCCGACGGCCACTACGTGATGCCGGATGATCCGCGGCTCGAACCGGTGTTCGCCAAGCTCGAGCGCGAGCACATCGTACTGCTGGGTCATCAGGCCGAGCCGCTCAATTGCTGGCTGCCGTTCGAGCAGATGACGGTGCGCGGCGATCGCGAGTATTTCCGTGAACATCCTCAGTACTACATGTACCAGCACCCGGAGATGCCTTCGCACGAAGAGATTCTCGCCGCGCGCGACCGCATGCTCACCGCGCATCCGGCGCTGCGCTTCGACAGCGTGCATCTGGCCTCGCTGGAATGGGATGTGGACCGGGTGGCGGCGTTCCTGGACCGGTTTCCGGGCGCAAACGTCGACATGGCCGCGCGGCTGGTGCACCTGGAGCACCAGGCCAGCAAGGATCCGCAGAAGGTGCGGCGGTTTCTGATCCGCTACCAGGACCGCGTGCTGTACGGCAGTGATGACGCGTACGGTCCCGGCGATGATAAGGTGCAGGCGGTCGCCGAGATCCATGCGGGCTGGGTCGAGGACTGGCGCTTCCTGGTCACACATAAGCGCATGCATTCACCCGACTTCCCGGCCGCCTTCAACGGGCTGCACCTGCCGCGCGAGGTGGTCGACAAGATTTACCGCGGCAACGCGCAGTCGATGTTCCCGGGCGCCTGGAAGTTCTGAGGTCGTTTCACGCACGCTGTAACCATTCTTGCACCGTCGCGAAGTAATGCTTCAGCGACTTGAAAAAAAGGCGGCTCAGCTCTCTGTTACAGGATGCACTCTCACCATCGGAGGATGCGCTCGGCCTGTTCCAGCGCTTTCTGCTGGCGTTGGCGGATCCTGACGCAGGGGTCACGCTGCATGCGCTTCATGCGGCGACGGCAGTGCTGCGCGCCAGCGATGGCCTGCGGGCCGCCGCCGAGGTCGATGCGCAGCAGTTCGCCGATACTCATCGCCAGATCGTCAGCGCCCAGGGCGAGTCACTGCCGCATTTCATCGCCGCCGCGCGGTTGAATACGGGCCCGGATCCAGCCCCGGCGCCAGGGGTCTGCTGGTTCGAATGCGTCGAAGCCCGCGAGCAGCGGCGGCTCATTGTCGCTCTCGGCGTGCAACCGGGCGATTCGGGACTGCGTGTGGGCTGGTGCATGCTGGCAGTGCGCGTCGAGCCATGGTCTTTTCAGGACGGGTTCCGCAAGTCGCTGGCCGACTACGCCTGGATGCGAAAATCCGAACCCGCGCGGCCGCGAGTGCTGCTCGACGCCGGCTATTTTCGGCGGTACCGGCCGGCGCCGGGCCAGTTCACGACATTGCCGGATGCCCGGTTCAGCTGCCAGATGAGCACGGTCTGTTGCAGGAATGATTTTGAGATCACGCTGGCGCCTGAAGCACAGCTTGTCATTGATGCCATCGCCTGGGGCGTCGCGCAGCCGCCAGCGGGCGGCACCAAACTCCCGGTCAGAGCCGATGGCAGGCTGCAGCTCAAAGAGGCCAGCGAGCCCTGCCGGTTTCTGGGAGATATCGGGCAATGCCGCATACATCAGGCGCTGGGCCGTCAGCCGTTCGAGACCTGCGCCATCTATCCCTACACCTTCGCGCAGACGCCCGATGGCTTTGCGGTTGCCATGAGCCCGGTGTGCCCGAGCGCGCGGCTGGGAATCGGAGTGCCGCCGCTCGACCATGAGGACGACCTGCGCGATCGACTTGCACAGGCTGAGCCGCGCCGGACCGACACCTACCGGCTGGCGCCCGATCGAGAGATTCCGTGGGCGGACTTTCGGGCCATCGAGCAGGGCCTGCTCTCCTGCCTGGCGGCCGAGGAATTGCCCATGCGACGTCGCCTCTATGTGGGAACCCGCATATTGGGCGCGGTGTTGCGGCATGAACCCCTCGATTCCGCTGCCTGGCTTGCCGAACCGTTGCCGCCGATTACAGCCGAGCTGCGCGCGGCCATTCACGGCATGCTCGAGAAGGTACTGCGCTGGGATCGCAAGGTGCTGCGGGCAGCGCCACTGTCTCTACCGGAGGATCTTGCAGGCCTTGAGTTGCGCGAGACGGCGGTCGTGGCGCGGATCCTGCGCAACACTCTTTTCTCCAAGAGCTATTCCTATCAGTTCGATCTCACGACCGCCTTCAACTTTGGCATCGTTCTCTATCTGTTGACGCTGGTGATGCAGGCGGCGATCCCCGGGCCGCTGCCGGAGAGCCATTGGCGCGAACTCGGAGCACTCGGTACCCACGGATTGCTGAAGAATCTGCTGCACGAGGGCGTGCCCGAGGGCTTCCGCCTGGTGTTCGCGAGCAGCGAATTCGGTCAATGGATGCTGGCGGCCTGAGGCCTTCGCTACGGCATTCGCTACGGCAGATCCTGCAGCGCTGCGAATGTCCCCGGTGCGCTGGCAACCTGCAGCAGCACGCCCGGCGTGTTGGTGTAGATGCCGTTCACGATCGGATGCGTGGCCCCGGTGGCGATCACGATGTCGATGAGGCCGTCGCCGTTGACGTCGGCAAGCGCCAATTGATTGGCATTGGAGACCGTGTAATTGGTGGCCGCCGCAAAGGTGCCCAGCGCGGCCGGGTTCTGCAGCAGCACGCTGACTGCATTGCTGCCCCCGATGACGATATCCGGCAGGGAGTCGCCATTGACGTCTGCCACGACGATGGATTGCACCAGGCTATTCGATGCAATCGCGTAACTGACCGGGGCCAGGAAGGTGCCGGGGCTGGCGGCATCCTGCAGCAGCACCGACACTGTTGGTGCTGATCCACCAGTCGGACCCGGATCCGTGATGATCAGATCATTGAAGCCATCGCCGTTGACGTCGGCAATCGCGATCACATTGGCGCCGGCAAGATTGGCATTTGCCGTCTGTGTGAACACGGTCACCGGCGCCGCATAGGTGGTCGCGGCGGCTGCACCCGTATGCATCAGAACCTTGACGCCGGTCGCATCGGTCAGCGCCACGTCGGGAAAGCCGTCGTGATTCAGATCCCCCACGGCGACCCAATTGGCGCCGCCGGTATACAGCGGGATGGGTGCCGCGAACACACCGGCAGAGGTCTGCAGGAACAGCGAGACATTGAAATCGGCCGATACGAGATCGGGTAGCCCATCGCTGTTCATGTCGCCGATAGCGACCTGGGAGGCGCCGGGCGATGACAGGATCACCGGTGCTGCAAACGTACCGGGGCTGCCAAGGCTGTTCAGGAAGACTTTGAGATCCCCATCGTCGTAGCTGGCCGAGACCACATCGGGCAGGCCGTCGCCGTTCAGGTCGGCACTGGCCAGATACAGCGGGTCATTGCCGTCGGCGGTCAGCACGGGCGCCGCAAAAGTGCCGAGGCCGGTCGACAGGTAGCTCTTCAGGTAGCCGGTGTTGCCCTGCGAGGAGTAGACAACCGTGCTGGTGCCGATGACCGAGGTGTGGCCGTTGCCGTTGAAATTTCCGGCAACCACGCCGAGGGAGACCTCGGATGGCGTAAAGACGGGCGCATAGCCGCAGTTGAAGCAATGATCGTCACCGCCGCAGCTGGAGAGAATCGGCAGCGCGGCCAAAAGTGCCCATTGCTTCAGGGAGATGCGTCGGGTGTCAGAGCCTTCGCTGGTGCGCAACATGTTATCTCCCCGGACCCGTAAGGTAACCACGCCCTAACGCCGCAACGTACCAGCGCCGCTTAGGTTGACCCGCCATCGGGCTCCAAATTCCTCGTTCAGATGTCGATTCCGGCGTCCCCGGATCGTCGTCTGGATAAGAACAGCGGATTTTGACCTCCGGCGCGGAAATATGGATCCGCCCAGTTAACACATCGAGGAGAAGATTCATGCGAGTGATGGTCATCGTCAAGGCAACCGCGGACTCCGAGGCCGGTCAACTCCCGAGCCCGGAACTGCTCTCGGAGATGGGGCAGTTCAATGAGCAACTGGTCAAGGCCGGCATCATGCTGGCCGGAGAAGGGCTGCACTCGAGCTCCCGCGGCGTTCGCGTCAAATTCGGCGCCGGCCGCAGCACCGTGATCGACGGCCCCTTCACCGAGACCAAGGAGCTGATCGCAGGCTTCTGGCTGTGGCAGGTGCGCTCGATGGAAGAAGCCGTGGAATGGATCCGCCGTTCGCCGTTCCGCAAGGGCGAGGAGACCATCGAGATCCGCCGCCTGTTCGAAGCCGAGGACTTTGGCGAGAGCCTCACTCCCGAGCTGCGTGCACAGGAGCAGCGGCTGCGCGACAGCACCGTGGCCAAGCACTGAAGCCTGAACACCGCACCGAAGCCTGAGCAATTGGGTTGCGCCGCACCTCACCCGATGTTGTCATCCGTGGCCATGGGGGCCACGGAGACACATCGAAGCATCGACGCGCTCTGGCGCATCGAATCGCCGCGCATCATCGCCGGGCTGGCCCGGCTGGTGCGCGATGTCGGCATTGCCGAGGAGCTGGCGCAGGACGCACTCGTCACGGCGCTCGAGCAGTGGCCGCGGACCGGGATCCCCGACAATCCCGGTGCCTGGCTCACCACCACGGCGAAAAATCGCGCGCTCGATTGGCTGCGGCGGCAACGCATGCTCGCGCGGCATCACGAGGCCCTCGGCCACGAGCTTGAAATGGAGGCAATCGCGGATGATGAGATCGGGGATGATCTGCTGCGACTGATATTCGTGGCCTGTCATCCGTTGCTGGCCACCGAGGCCCGAACCGCACTCACGCTGCGCCTGCTGGGCGGGCTCACGACGACCGAGATTGCACGTGCCTTCCTGGTATCCGAGCCGACCATCGCGCAGCGCATCGTGCGTGCCAAACGCGCCCTGAGTGATGCGCGCGTGCCCTTCGAAGTGCCGGTTGGCGCCGCCTTGGCCGAGCGGCTGTCCTCGGTGCTGGAGGTCATCTATCTGATCTTCAACGAAGGCTACTCGGCCACGGCCGGTGCGGACTGGATGCGCCCGGCATTATGCGAGGAGGCGCTGCGCATCGGACGCGTGCTGGCGGGACTGATGCCCGATGCCTCCGAGGTGCACGGACTGCTGGCACTCATGGAGATCCAGGCCTCGCGCGTGCGCGCACGACAGGGACCGGATGGGGAGCCGGTACTGCTCATGGAGCAGAACCGCGCGCTCTGGGACCGGCTGTCGATCAACCGCGGACTGGCCTCTCTGGCGCGGGCGGAGGCGCTGACCGGGCGATCCGGAACCTATCTGCTGCAGGCCGCCATCGCGGCCTGCCATGCGCGCGCCCTCACGCCCGCCGATACCGACTGGGCGCGCATCGTCACGCTGTACGACGATCTGATCGCACTGACGCCCTCTCCGGTCATCGAGCTCAATCGCGCCGTGGCAATCGCCATGGCGCGGGGTCCGGCGGCCGGGCTCGAACTGGTTGACCGGCTGGTGGTCGATGGCCGGCTCGCGCACTATCACCTGCTGCCGAGTGTGCGCGGCGACCTGCTCGCGCGGCTCGGACGGCGCGATGAGGCGCGGCGTGAATTCGAGCGCGCGGCATCACTGACACAAAATGAACGCGAGCGGCGGTTGCTGCTCGATCGGAGTGCGCATGTCGTACATGCTGTTGATCGTTGAACCGCAGGGCCAGCGCGCCGACCGTTCGCTCGAGGACGGGCAGGCGCTCTATCAGCGCATGGTCGACTACTCGCGCAAGCTCGACTCGCACGGCGTCCTGCAGGGCGTCAACTCGCTCAAGAGCGATGCCGTGCGGCTGAATAAACGCGCTGGCAAGGCCAGCGTCGTCGACGGCCCCTTCGCCGAGGCCAAGGAATTCGTCGGCGGCTACTTCCTGCTCGACTGCCCGACTATCGGGGAGGCCCGCGCCTGGGCTGAGCAATGCCCGGCGGCCGAATGGGCCACCATCGAAATCCGGGAAGTAGGGCCGTGCTACACCTGAAGCGCTGATTTCTCGGCGCATCCGCGAGGGCGGTCGCAGTTTTCCGGGACGATCCTGACTACGATCCCGCGGATGTCATCGGATTCGCTGATCCAGGGATTGCCCGATCTCATCGTACGATTGACGCGCGATGGCGTCGTGCTCGCGATTCAGGGCGGGCGCGCCGTCGGCACTCTGCGGCCGGCGGAGCCCTGCCTCGGCCAGAATATCGATACCATCTGGCCCAAGCACCTCGCCCTGCTCGTAAGGCAACTGGCGCGCAAGGCCATCACCGACCGCACCAGCCTCGATGCGCGTTTCCAGGATCGTGGCCGCGACTTCGAGGCGCAGGTCAGCGTGCAGGGACCGGACCGCGTGCTGTGCGTGCTGCGCGCACTCTCCGCAGCGGCGCCCTCCGATGCCGATGCCACGGTCGAGCGCTTAGGGCCCCAGATCGATCGCCGCGGTTTCATGCGCCGCTTCAAGGAATCGGTCGCCGCAGCAGCGCTGCGCGAGAAGCCGATGGCGCTGGCCGTGATTCAGGTCGACGGCATCGCCGATATCGCACAGGCGATCGCGCCCGCCGTCTCCGAGCAGGTCATGACCGCGGCCATCCTGCGGCTGCCGCATCATGCCAGCAGCGCCAGCGATGCCGATCCCCCCTGGTACCTGGGCCAGCTCAGTGACAACCTGCTGGCGCTGGTCATTGATTCGAGCAGCCGCGAGTTCATCGAGGCGCGCGTGGCCGCGCTGTGCGCCAGCCTGTGCGAGCCGGTGTCGCTGGGATCCAATGCCTTTCACTTGAGCACCTTCGCCGGCGCCGCGCTGCTGGGCCAGGATGCCAACTCAGCCCGCGCGCTGCTCGATCACGCGCGCTCGGCCGCGAACGAGGCACGCCGCGCGGGACTGGAGCGAGTGAGCTTTTTTACCGACACGCTGCGCGTGAAGTCGCTGGCGCGGCTCGACACGGTGCACGAACTGCGCGACGCCATCGACAAGCGCGAGATCGGCTTCCGCTACGCGGGACGCTACGACCTGGCCTCGGGCCAGCTGACCGCCTGCGTGGCCGAGATGGTCTGGAATCATCCGCTGCGCGGCGCGATTGCCGCCCGCGAGTTCCTGGGTATCGCCGAGTCGACCGGACTGGCGCATTCGCTGTCGCGCGCATCGTTCCAGTGGCTGCAGGAGGACTATGTGCGGCTGCGCGGCGCATGGCCCGCGAATGCGCGCCTCTCCTTCGGTGTCCTGCGCCACCACTTGGCGCACGAGGAATTCATCGCCGACTTCGAGCGCGCCCTTGGCGAAGGCCCGATTCCGCCGCAACAGCTGGAGCTGCGCATCTCGGAAAAGCACCTGGGCACACGAGCGCCCGGAGAGTTCAAGTCGCTGGCCGATCGCGGCGTCGAACTGCTGGTCGAGGATGTGGGTGGTGTCGGCGCATCGCTCGCCTGGCTGGCACACGCGCCCGTGGCCGCGCTGCAGATCGATGCTGCCTGGTCCGGCGCGATGCGCACCGATGCAAACGCACTCAAGATCTGCCGCGCCGCGGTCGGACTTGCACGCTCTTTCCGCATGCATGCCATTGCAGTCGACGTCGATGATCCGCAGCAATGCAAGGCGCTGCTCGACATCGGTTTCGAACAGGGCGTCGGGCAACTCTTCCCGGCGCTGGCGCTGTCCGCCACAGCTGCGCCGCAGGAAGGCGCGGCGCGATTTGACACCCTCGTTATTTGAACCAGCGCACGTTCCAGTCCCCGCCACCTGCGCGCTTTTGCGCCGCCAGTCTCACTCCAATGTCGTCAAATGCATCCCGCACGGGGCCGAGCGCGGCACCGGCTGACTGGAAAAGGGAACATGCGAACAAGACTTCTGGCCTCGGCGGTTTCTCTGGCGGTGCTCTCGCTCTGCGGCGTCAGCGCCACAGCGGCCACAGCGGCCACAGCGGCCGCGGCATCCGGCACCTCCGCGGCAACGGCCGATGTCACGCAGCCGCTGCTCTTCATCGTGCAGGCCGACTCGTCCGAGCGCGCGCGCGCCCGTGTGCAGGCGGTGCATGCGCAGATCGAGCAGCCGCTCGAGATCATTCATGCGGTTTCCGCCTACCTGATGCCCTGGCAGCTCGATGAGCTGCGGCACACCCGGGGAGTGCGCGTATACGAGGACCGCGCCATCGGTACGCGCGGCAGCCTGCTCGGCGGCATCACTTCCTCACTGACCTCGACCACCAATCAAGTCACGAGCGCGGCCAACAATGCGGTCGCCAGCTCTGCCGTCGGCACCGTCACCAGCCAGGTGGTCGCGCCGGTTGTCAGTACGGTGGTCTCGACTCCGGCAGTGAGCGCGATCACCTCGCCGGTGGTCGCTGCGGTCAGCCAGAACACGGCGCTCACCGATGGCACCGGGGTCGCCGCGCCCACGGCACTCTATGAAACCGATTACACCATGCTCGTCGGCGCAGACACGCTGCAGCAGTCGGGCGTGACGGGCAAGGGCGTCACCATCGCCGTGCTCGACACCGGCCTCTGGCAGGACATCAGCCAGAACTACGGCGGTCGCATCCTGGCCTCGGTCGATGTGCTCAACGGCGGCTCGGGGCCGGTGACCAGCGACCCGTATGGCCACGGCACCCACGTCACCTCGATTGCAGCCGGCGGCGCGCAGAATCTTGCCGGCGGCTATCTCGGCGTCGCGCCCAAGGCGAATCTGGTGATCGTGCGCGCGTTTGACGGCGAAGGCGCCGGCCGCTACGTCGATGTCATCTCGGGACTGAACTGGATCGTCGCGCACCAGAGCCAGTACAACATCCGCGTCGTCAATCTTTCCTTCGGCGCACCGCCCCAGTCCTACTACTGGGATGATCCGCTGGCGCAGGCGGTGATGGCCGCGTGGCAGGCCGGCATCGTCGTGGTGGCGGCGGCTGGCAATGAAGGTCCCAATCCGATGACCATCGATGTACCGGGCAATGTGCCCTACATCATCACGGTCGGTGCGCTGACCGACAACTACACTCCCTACGATCCGAGCGACGACCGCCTGGCCTCGTTCTCCTCCACGGGACCGACCTACGAAGGCTTCGTCAAACCCGAGCTGGTCTCGCCCGGCGGCCACATCGCCGCCTCGATGTCC
>Ga0302317_10000495_pt1 | contig 33574 bp, 37 predicted proteins | sample III_Palsa_N3_3_FD_200450 | JGI IMG/M metagenome (GOLD analysis project Ga0302317, IMG submission 200450) | Peat permafrost microbial communities from Stordalen Mire near Abisko, Sweden - III_Palsa_N3_3 | ecosystem: Environmental > Terrestrial > Soil > Palsa > Peat permafrost | place: Sweden...
GGCGAGCGCGGCGGCATCCTCGGGCGTGGAGAACTCCAGATGATCGCAGGACAGGGCCCGAAATCGGGCCGCAACCTGGCTGCCACCGATGTTCGAGAGCTGCTCGGCGTGCATTTTCACCCCCAGTCCGAGCCGGTTCGCCGCTTCGAACAGAATAATGGCCTGATCGGCTCTGAAACCAATATTTTCGACGAAAATGTCGACAGCATCGACCAAACCCTCGCCCTGCAGGCGCGGCAGCCATTCCCGCGCGACCGTGTCGATATAATCCTCGGCTCGACCGGTGAATTCTGGCGGCAGAGCGTGCGCCGCCAGCAAGGTGGTGCACACCCGCACGCCGAATGACTCACCCAGTTTGCGGGCCACCCGCAGCATCCGGCTTTCGTCGGTCAAGGTCAGGCCATAGCCGGACTTGATCTCCACCGTCGTCACCCCTTCGGCCACCAGGGCGGCCAGCCGCGGTGCACTTTCGTCGAACAGCTGCTCCGCGCTGGCGATACGCGTGTCCCGCACCGTGTTCAGGATGCCTCCGCCCTGGCGCGCAATTTCCTCATAGGACACCCCCCGCAGCCGCTGCGCATATTCGATCGCGCGGGTTCCCGCAAAGACCAGGTGGGTGTGGCAATCGATCAGCCCGGGTGTGACCCAGGCGCCGCCCAGGTCGTGGTGTTCGTCGCATTCGGCGCGCAGTGCCTCGGGCATGTCGCGCTCGCGTCCCACCCAGTCCAGGCGCGCGCCCCGCGTGATCATCGCCGCCGAATCCAGCCGCTGTGTCTGCCCATCACAGGGCAGCAGGCGCGCGTTGCGCCACAGGGTCGGCGTCGGGCCCGGGCCACTCATGGGCGGCTGCGGCCCGGCGGCGGGCGTCGGGCGAGCGGCCGCGGCGGCGCCGCGCGGCGCCGTTCGCGTGCCGCCTGCCACACCTCCGCTTCGGTGGCATCCGGGGGCGGGATCGGCGCGGGAACCTTGCCGGCGCCCGACATTTTCGTGGCCCCGCTGGCGGCGGCCGTGAGATCCGCATGGACCTGAGCTGACAGCAGCTGCCAGGTGCCCGCGACCATTTCGCGCGGCAACTGCACCGGGCCGTAGCGGATGCGCAGCAGGCGGCTGACTTCACTGCCGATGGCCTGCCAGAGCCGGCGCACCTCGCGATTGCGGCCCTCGCGCAGCACCACGCGATACCAGGTAAAGGTGCCTTCGGTGCGCGCCGGCGTCACGCTGTCGAACTGCCCACGACCATCCTCGAGTATCACCCCGGTGGTCAGCTGTCGCAGTTGCGCACTGGTGAGCGTCTCGCGCGAGCGCACCAGGTATTCGCGCTCGACCTGCGCCGAGGGGTGCATGAGTCGATGCGCCAGCTCGCCGTCGGTGGTGAACAGCAGCAACCCGGAGGTCATGAAATCCAGCCGTCCGACCACGATCCAGCGGCCGTGCGGAGCCGGCGGGAGGCTATCAAACACCGTCGGCCGACCCTGCGGATCGCTGCGGGTGGTCACTTCCCCGACCGGCTTGTTGTAAAGGAGGACCGCCGGGCTTTGCGTCACGGCACCCGTGTCCAGCGACTTGCCGTCCAGGCGCACATCATCGCCGGGCACCGCGCGGTCGCCCAGCTGTGCCACCTTGCCGTTGACGGTGACCCGGCCGGCGCGGATCCACTCTTCGATGGCGCGACGCGATCCATGGCCGCCGCCGGCGAGCAATTTTTGAAGTCTTAGCACAAAGAAATCGGTTCTTAGCCAGTGCGCACGAGGGCGTGGCAATATTGCGGCCCCCAAGGGCCAGGCGCTGTGGGGATACTAGCCCAACCGAGGTGTCCGATGATCTACGACAGCATTCTGGGAACCATCGGGCGCACGCCGATCGTGCGCATCCAGCGGCTCGCGCCCGCCAACGTGACCCTCTACGCCAAGTGCGAATTCTTCAATCCGCTCTCATCGGTCAAGGATCGGCTCGCGATTGCGCTCATCGAGGATGCCGAAGCGCGCGGCGTGCTGAAGCCCGGCCAGACAGTCATCGAGGCCACTTCCGGCAACACCGGCATTGCGCTCGCGATGGTATGCGCCGCGAAGGGCTATCCCTTCGTCGCCGTCATGGTCGAGTCGTTTTCGGTCGAGCGCCGCCGCATCATGCGCATGCTCGGCGCCAAGGTCATCCTGACACCGGCCGCCGGACGCGGGCAGGCCATGGTGGCGAAAGCCAAGGAACTGGCCGAAAAACATGGCTGGTACCTGGCGCGGCAGTTCGACAGCCCCGCAAACCCGGCCTATCACCGCAATACCACGGCGGCGGAAATCCTCTCGGATTTCGCCGGCAGGCGCCTGGACTACTTCGTCAGCGGCTGGGGTACCGGCGGCACGCTCACCGGGGTCGGGGAAATGCTGCGGGTGGCGCGGCCGGAGACCCAGATCATCGCCGCGGAGCCTGAGAACGCGGCGCTGCTGTCAGGCAAGCCGTTCACGCCGCACAAGATCCAGGGCTGGACGCCGGACTTCGTGCCCAGCGTGCTCAACCGCGAGGTGGCGCATCGCATCCTGACGGTCTCGGACACCGAGGCCATCACCCAGGCGCGCGCCCTCGGCAGCCGCGAAGGCATCTTCTGCGGCATCTCCTCCGGTGCCACCGTGGCCGCCGCGCTCAAGGTGGCCGCCGAGGCCCCGCAGGGCTCGGTCATCCTGGCGATGCTGCCGGACACCGGCGAGCGTTATCTGTCGACCCCTCTCTTTGAAGGAATCGGTGAAGGTGGCGACCCGGAGCCCTGAACTCTCCCGGCCCGCGGACTCCTCCGGCAGCGATACCAATATCACGGTGTTCGATGCGCGCCGGTACGCGGCGCTGCCCGATCCTTTCCCGATGCATCGGGGCGGGGTGTTGCACGGGGCACGCATTGCCTACGAGACCTGGGGAGAATTGTCTCCCCAGCGAGACAATGCTGCGCTGGTGTTCACGGGCCTGTCACCGCCCGCCCATGCCCGCTCCTCGGAAGGCAACCCGGCGCCGGGGTGGTGGGAGGGCATCATCGGACCCGGTCTCGCCATCGACACCAATGACCTGTTCGTGATCTGCGTGAACTCCCTCGGCAGCGCCTTCGGTTCCACCAGTCCCCTGTCCGTCGACCCGGCCACCGGGGCGCCCTACCGGATCACCTTTCCGGATCTGGCCGTCGAGGACATCGCCCGGGGCGGCTATGAGACGTTGAAGTCGCTGGGGATTGAACGTGCGCATACCGTGGTCGGCCCGTCCCTGGGCGGCATGGTGGTACTCGCCTTTGCCGCGATGTTTCCGGGCGCCACCCGCAATCTGATCAGCATCTCCGGCACCGCCGCCGCCACCCCGTTCGCGATCGCCCTGCGTTCCATCCAGCGCGAGGCCATCCTGCGCGATCCGGACTTCAAGGCCGGGCACTACACCACCGAGCACCCGCCTGAGACCGGCATGCGCATCGCGCGCAAGCTCGGGATGATGACCTACCGCTCGGCGGCCGAGTGGGTCGAGCGCTTCGGGCGCACCCCGGCAACGCCGGAGATGCGCGACGACAATCCGTTCGGCCCGGAATTTGCAGTGCAGAGTTACCTGGAACTGCACGCGCGCCGCTTCGTGCGCGCGTTTGATCCGAACTGCTACCTGTACCTGTCGCGCGCGATGGACCGTTTCGATCTCGCCGATCACGGCGAGAGCATTCCGCTGGTGCTCAAACACTCAGGGGTGGAGCGCGCGCTGATCATCGGCGTCGAATCCGACATGCTGTTTTCGATCGCGGAACAGGCGGCGCTGGCGCAGGCCTTCAATGCCGCCGGCACCGACACGCACTACGCGCCGCTTGATTGCATCGAAGGCCACGACTCCTTCCTGATCGACATCAAGCGCTTCGGCCGCGAGATCAGCGGCTTTCTGGCGCTCGATGTGCAGCGTTAGCGCCGCAAAACCGGCGCTAGTGCAGGATCGGCATCGGGCAATGCAGTAGCGCACAGGTCGTGCGCAGCAGCTCGGATTCCTCGACTTTGAGCACCCCGTCGTTGGCGATGGTGCGCACCAGGCCCTCGATCAGTTTCTGCTTGGCCGGCGGCTGCAGCTGATCGAGCTGACTCAACGCGACGCTGGTGCGCTGGGGCCAGTCATCGTAGGTCGAATACTGCGGATAGCTGCCGAGCACGCCGCCAATGCCGGCCACGTAGGCCGCGCGGATTTCCTGCTCATCATCACTGCCGCAGCGCGCCAGCGTCGCAAACAGGATGTGCACGGACTCCGCAGATCCCTCGAGCGTCAGCTTGCCATACGGCGCCGCGTTACCCGCGGCATCGTTGAGCATCGACTCCAGAAGTTTCGCCAGACAGAACTCAAACACATCGATGCTCGAATCGAGGTGGATGAGATCCATGACCAGTGCGTTCAACCGCTGCCGCTCCTGCAGCGGCAGGCGCCGCAGCGTCGGGAACAGCTGCAGCAGCGATGGCAGCCGCAGCATCGGCGCGATGGTGCCAGCGGCCGTAATCGCCGTGTTCACGGTCTGCAATTCCGCGCTGCCGTACTCCTGGGTGATGCGCTGCGCCTGTGCCTCGCGAATGGCCGGATCGCGGCTCAGCAGCAGCGCCAGCACCATGGAGCGCGCGTGCGCGCCGGTGTCCGAGAAATCCCGCAGTACCGCCGGAATCTGCTCGCGCAGTGACTGCGCCTGATCCACGTTGCCGGGTTGCGGGCGCCCGACCTGCGCGGCAATGGCCGCGCCCGTCAGTACCGCGGCCGTACCCACTGCGGCGCCACCTGCGCCGCCGGGCATCCCGGGCATCCCCGGTAATCCCGGTATCGGGCCGGCGTTGCCTGGCTGCGCGGCGGAACGAGCCGGTGCGGCAGGGCCGTAGCCACCGCCCTCGGGGCCCGGGACGCCGCGCTGAATCAGATCCTGCAGCTCCTGCGGATTGAACTGCGGATCCAGTTCCCGGATGCGCTCGAGCAGCGGCGGGTGGGTGGCGAAGACCCGGTCCAGTCCCGGCGCGAACAGCATGTGCGCGACTTCCTCGGCATCGGCAGCGACGAACTTCGAGCCTTCCTCGAGCGCGGCGATTTTCAGCAGCGCACCCTTGAGGCCGGTGGTATTGCGTGTGAACTGCACCGCCGAGGCATCGGCGAGCCGCTCGCGCTGGCGCGACACGGCAGCCTGCAGGATGCGGCCGGCGAGCAGCCCCAGATAGCCGAGCACCATCGCGGCAAGTCCCACGCCGACCCAGCCCAGGCCGCCACGACGATCCCGATCGTTGCCGCCGCGCGGTGCGAAATTGAACACCAGCCGGCCGATGATGGCGATCACCAGCAGCCCGAAGATGGCGCCCATGAGTTGGATGTTCAGGCGCATGTCGCCGTTGAGGACGTGCGAGAACTCATGCCCGATCACGCCCTGCAGCTCATCGCGGTTGAGGTGATCCAGCGCCCCCTGCGTCACCGTGATGCAGGCATTGGCGGGCGTGTGGCCCGCTGCAAACGCGTTGATCGCCGGCTCCTGCTCCAGCACGTAGATCTCCGGCACCGGCACACCCGAGGCGATCGCCATCTCCTCGATGATGTTGCGCAGCCGCTTGCGCGCCGGATCGGCGGTGTCACGCTCGACACGCACGCCGCCGAGTGACTGCGCCACGACCGCGCCGCCGCCGCGCAGCTGCGCGGACTTGAACAGGCTCGCCAGCGCGATGACACCGATGATGAGCAGCGACACCAGCAAGGCGATGTCGGGATTGCGCATCGCGAACTGCAGCGGATCGAGCGTGCCGCCCTCGTAGGGTGCGCCGTACTGTCCTGCGTAGGAGCTCGCCTGGCGTGCGGCCAGCACCGTGAAGATGACGGCATCGAGCGCGATGACGACGGCCGCAACCGCCACCATGAACATCCCCACGAACGCCCGCGACTGGCGGCGTGCCTGGGCCTGATAGGCGTAGAAATCCACTTGCTTCAGATCAGGTGAAGCTCACCTTGGGCGCTTCGCGCTCTTCGGGCTTGGCGATATCCAGCTGCTGCGCCGGCTGGAAATTGAACATGCCCGCGACCACGCTGGCAGGGAACACTTCGCGGTGATTGTTGTAGCTCATCACCGCATCGTTGTAGGCCTGGCGAGCGAAGGCCACCTTGTTCTCCGTGGAGGTGAGCTCCTCGGACAGCTGCATCATGTTCTGGTTGGCCTTGAGGTCCGGGTACGCCTCGGACAGGGCGAAGAGCCTCCCCAGGGCGCCACCCAGCTGTGCCTCGGCACCCGAGAGCTGTTGCACCGCGGAAGGATCCCCGGGATTCGCGGCGGCCGCCTTGAGGCCGGAGACTGCACCATTTCGGGCCGAGATGACCGCCTCGAGGGTCTCCCGCTCGTGCTTCATGTAGCCCTTGGCGATCTCGACCAGGTTCGGGATCAGGTCATAACGGCGCGTGAGCTGCACGTCGATCTGCGCAAAGGCGTTCTTGTAGGCGTTGCGGGAGGTGACCAGCCCGTTGTAGGTGGAGACCAGGAACAGCACGACCAGGACGATGACGACCAGGACGACAATCAGGCTCATAGGTACCTCGAACTGGATTGAACGTAACGCGGTGCAGACAAGGTACCCGGGACCGTCCCGTAGTCAAGGGAGATTGATATTTCCCCTATATCCCGATTAATGTTGAGTCAACCTCGAGAGCCAGGCTTCCACTGGCATACTGGTTCGGCGACGCAACACAACAGCAATAAACAGATTCGGAGTTGGATCTTGGAACGTCGACTTCATACCCGGCACCGCGCCCGCACCACCGTCTACATCACCGTTCCCGGCACCGGGCGTCGGCTGTGTCGCGCCGTCAATCTCAGCGCCACGGGTGTATTCATCCAGACCACCAATCTCGGGCTGCGCAAGGGCCAGAGCGTTGAACTGGTGTTCGCCATCAACTTAGGCGCGATCACCAAGATGCACCGGCGCATGGCCGTGGTGGCGCACGTTTCACGCGGCGGCACCGGCTTGATGATGGACTCCTACTCGGCCGCAGCCACCGCTGCCGCCCGCGCCGGCTAGCCCGGCGCACCTTCTGCAGGCGCCACCGGCGCCTCGGTTCCCCTGATCGGTGGCGGCGCCAACGGCTGGACGTTGTCCGGCGATGCCGTATCAATCGGTGGCGAGTGCAGCGCTGCGGGAACCGCGGCCGGCACCGCGAGGTGCGGCGCGATCGCGGGTGCGGGTGGGCCCGCCGCTGCGGCGACGCCCGTCGGCAGGGGCAGCGGGGCCGGCGGCGGTGCCTCCGGCCGCGTCTCGGTCTTCAGTGCCGAATCCTCCGCGGCCTTGGTCATCACGATGATGCTGATGCGGCGGTTGATCGGGTTTTGCGGATTGTCCTTGTCGAACAGCACCGATGAGGACAGTCCCACCACGCGCGCGATCTTCCCCGTAGTCAGGCCGCCCAGTTCGAGCGCGCGCCGCGCCGAATTCGCCCGATCCGCCGAGAGCTCCCAGTTGGTGTAGTTGCCACCGCCCGGATAGGGACGGATGTCGGTATGGCCGGTGAGTGAGATGCGGTTGGGCACCGTGTTCAGATAGCCCGCCAGCGTCTTCAGGATCTCCGTGGTGTAGTCCTTCAATTTCGCGGAGCCCAGATCGAACATCGGCCGGTTCTGCTGGTCCACGATCTGGATGCGCAGTCCCTCGGGGGTGATGTCGAGCAGCAGCTGATCCTTGAACGGCTTGAGCGCCTGGCTCTTGTCGATCGCCTGACGCAACTCCTCCATCAGGCTTTCGAGTTTCTTGTGGTCGGCTTCATCGGCAATCTTGCGCGCCGAATCCACGTCCGCCATGTTGAACGGCTGCGGCTTGGATTTCGAGTCGCTGGGCGGGGAATCCTTGACGATGACGCGCGGCGCATCCAGGCCACCGCCGAGGTTGATGACGCTGGTGCTGGCACCCCCGGGTCCCATCTGGCCCGGGGCCGCGCGGATGCTCTTGCCCGGCTCCATGCTGGGATTCTTGAAGTAGTCGAACATCGCCGCGCGCTGTTCCTTGGAAATCGAGCTCACCAGCCACATCACCAGGAAGAAGGCCATCATCGCCGTCACGAAGTCCGCGTAGGCCACTTTCCAGGCGCCGCCGTGGTGTCCACCGCCGCCCTTCTTCCTGCGCTTGACGATGATGATCGATGCTTTTTCTTCCTTGGCCATGGTGCGGGATTAGTCAGGCCTCAGCGGCTGCCCTTCAGATGCGCTTCGAGGTCCGCGAAGTTCGGACGCACGCCGGCGAACAGCAGCTTGCGCGCAAACTCGATGGCCACCGGTGGTGCATAGCCGCGCACGCTTGCGACGAAGGCCATTTTCACCAGCTCGAACGACTTGCCGTCCTCATCGGCGCGCGTCTCCATGGCCGCGGCGATGGGGCCTACGAAACCATAGGCGACGAGAATTCCCAAGAAGGTTCCCACGAGGGCCGCACCGACGTGTTCGCCGATGGTGGCGGTGTCCGCGCCTGCGATCGAGGCCATGGTGCTCACGATACCCAGCACCGCGGCCACGATGCCGAAACCCGGCAGACCGTCGGCAACCTTCTGCAACGCATGCGCGGGCTCCAAGGCTTCGTGGTGATGGGTCTCCAGTTCGGTCTCGAGCAGGCTCTCCAGTTCGTGCGGATCGAGGTTCCCGCCGATCATCAGGCGCAGGCAGTCCGTCATGAAGTCCGTCATGTGGTGATCGGCCAGGATCCGCGGGTACTGGGAGAAGAGGCTGCTGGCATGCGGATCATCGATGTGCGATTCGATGGCCAGCATGCCTTCCTTGCGCGCCTTCACGAGGATGTCGTAGAGGAGCTTGAAGAGATCGACGTAGTCCGCGCGCGAGTACTTGGGCGGCTTCAGCAACGCCATGATGCCGCTCACGGAGGCTTTGACCACCTTCGGGGGGTTGCTGATGAGAAATGCGCCCAGGGCGGCGCCGCAGATGATCAGCACTTCCAGGGGATGCCACAGCAGCAGCAGGCTGCCGCCACCTCCGACGAAGCCGATGCCCACGCTCAACAGAACGACGATGGAGCCGATGATCAGGAACATTATGGAAACAAGCTCCTCGTCCTAGGACAATACGGGTACACCCTCTTTATCGGCGCGAGTCTGCGTCCCTTGAGCGCAACACAAAGCGGCTAACATCGCCGCACTCACCGAATCCGCAGCGGAGCCCACATGCGTTTCAGATCGTTGATTTTCATAGCGAATATTCTCCTGGCACTGGCCGGCTGCGTCGCCGGTGCGCCAGGGCCGCAGCCCGGTGTGTCCGCGCCCCAGTCCGCCGCATCGCAGTTCGCGCCCAGTGCCAGCGGCGGCGCCTACCTGACAGCGGCCTCTCTCGATCTGTATCGGCTGCTGCCGCCGCCCCCTGAAGCCGGCTCGGCACAGGAACGGGCTGAACTGGACGAACTGCTGCGGATCCAGGCCAGCCGCACTCCCGCCCAGGCGCAGCGCGCCCACGATGATGCGACGGTGGATATCTTCCGGTTTGCCGATGCGCTGGGCAGCCCGCCACAGTTCAACCCGACCCGGCTGCCGCTGACCGCGACGCTGTTCAATCGCATCGGCAAGGACGAATCGCTCTTCCTGAACGGCGCTAAGGATGCCTTCGGACGGCCCCGTCCCTTTCTGACCGAAGCGCGCCTGCAGCCCGTGGTTGCCAAACCGCCCACGGCCTCTTATCCCAGCGGCCACTCCACCTGGGCCGTGGCCTGCGCCATCGTGCTGGCCGACATGATCCCGGAGCGGCGCGCGCAGATTTTTGCGCGGGCGGACGAGTACGCGCATAACCGCGAAGTGGGCGGCGTGCACTACCCCAGCGACGTGGCCGCGGGGCACCTGGCCGGCACGGCCCTCGCCCAACAGCTGTTCAACGCGCCGCGCTTCCGCGCCGATGAGGCCGCTGCTGCCGCGGAACTGCGCCAGGGGCTGGGCCTGCCACCGCTGCCCCAGGGGCTTTCCCGCCACTGATCCGCCGTAACTTGCATATTGATAGTTACTGCGTTATAAGGGTTGCATCTTGATAGTGACCGGATCACGCCACCATGCAACGCAAGAACATCGGTCTGATGCAGTGTCCAATCGCCCGCAGCCTCGAGCGGGTCGGGGAGTGGTGGAGCATCCTCATCCTGCGCGATGCCTTCCTCGGCCTCTCGCGCTTCGATGAATTCGCAGAGAGCCTCGGCATCGCCCCGAACATGCTCACCCGACGCCTCAAGGGTCTGGTGGCATCGGGCCTGCTGGAGAAACGTCGCTACCAGGAGCGGCCGCCGCGCTTCGAATACGTGCTGACCGAACGCGGCCGGGATTTCCGGCCGGTGCTGTGGACGCTGCTGTCCTTCGGCAATCGGCACTTCGCGCCCGAAGGCGCCAGCGTGCAGATCATCGACGCCGGCAGCGGTGAGGTTGCCGATCCGGTGCTGATTGACCGCAGGAGCGGCAAGCTGCTGACGCCGCCGCAGTTCCGGGCGGCGCCGGGACCGGCCGCGACGGCGCGCACCCGTGCCCGCTATCAGACGCGGATCGTGTCTTGAACGCGGTGGCAGACGTTGCGCTCGACGACAGTATCCGCACCGGCGCAGCACTCAAGCGGCCCCTGCCCTGGCGCACGCTGCTGGTGAGTGCCGCGGGCGCGCTCGCGCTCCTGGCCGTGGTCGCGCTGGGCATCCGCTGGTACACGGTGGGCCGCTTCATCGAAAGCACCGATGACGCCTTTGTCGGCGGCGACATCACGGTGCTCGCGCCCAAGGTCGCAGGCTTCATCGCGACGGTTGCCGTGACCGACAATCAGAACGTGCGCGCCGGCGAACTCCTCGTGCGGCTGGATGATCGCGACTTCAAGGCCGCGCTGGATCGCGCCGAGGCTGCCGTGGCGGCACAGCGTGCGCAGCTGGCGAACCTCGCCGCCACCTTGCACCTGCAGCTGGCCGTGATTGCCGAGGCACGCGCCTCGATCAGCGCCGCCGACGCCGAAGTGGTGCGCACGCGGGACGACCAGTCGCGCTTTGCGCGACTGGCGCAGCGCGGCGCAGCCTCGGTGCAGAGTTCGCAAAAGGCGGATTCCGACTTCGCCCAGGCCCAGGCGCTCGGCTTGAAAGCCCGCGCCAGCCTCGAGGCCGCGCAGCGCCAATCCGACGTCATCGGCACGCAGCGACAGCAGACCGAGGCGCAGCTCGCACAGGCCATCGCGGAGCGCGATCTTGCGCAGCTGAATCTGCGCTACACGGAACTGCGCGCACCGGTGGATGGTGTCGTCGCCAATCGCAGCGCGCGCGTGGGCGCCTATGCCGCGGTGGGCACGCAGCTGCTGTCGGTGGTGCCTGCGCAGGGTCTGTGGGTCGACGCCAACTTCAAGGAAAGCCAGCTGGCCCACATGCGCCCCGGTCAGCGCGTGCGCATCCGGGCCGACGTGCTGCCGGATATCACCTTCGAGGGCCGGCTGGTGAGCCTCAGCCCCGCAACCGGCGCACAGTTCAGCGTGCTGCCCGCGGAGAACGCCACCGGCAACTTCACCCGTATCGTGCAGCGCGTCCCGGTGCGCATCGCGCTGCTGGGTGATGCCTCGCACTTAGGACAGCTGCGGCCGGGCCTGTCGGTGCGGGCGGACGTGGACCAGCGGCCGTGAACGCGGCGGCCGCGCTCACCCCGCCGGACCAGTTGCCGCTGGGCGTGCGGGTCCTCGCGTTTGCCATGATGGGCGTGGGCTTCTTCATCGCGACACTGGATATCCAGATCGTCTCCGCCTCGCTGCGGGACATCGGCGGCGGCCTCTCGGCCGGCACCGATGAGACGGCATGGGTACAGACCAGCTACCTGATCGCGGAAATCATCGTCATTCCGTTGTCCGGATGGCTCTCGAGGGTGATGTCCACGCGCTGGCTGTTCAGCATCTCCGCGGCTGGATTCACCATTACGAGCCTGCTGTGCGGCTGGGCGTGGGACATCCACAGCATGATCGTGTTCCGCGCGCTCCAGGGGTTCCTCGGCGGCTCGATGGTGCCCACCGTGTTCACGACGGCCTTCATGTATTTCAAGGGCCACCAGCGCGTGATCGCGGCGGCGACCGTCGGTGCACTCTCCTCGCTGGCGCCGACTCTGGGACCTACGGTCGGCGGCTGGATCACGGATCACTACTCCTGGCACTGGTTGTTCTTCGTGAACCTCGTGCCGGGGACGATTGTCGCCGTGGTGGTCCCAATGCTGGTCAGGATCGACACCGCGGACCTGAAGGTGCTGCGAGGCGCGGACTATCTGGGGATGCTGCTGATGGCTGTGTCGCTCGGCTGCCTCGAATACACCCTCGAGGAGGGGCCGCGCTGGGGCTGGCTGGATGATCCGACCATCAGCCTGACCGCCTGGATCGCGGTGATTGCCGGAATCGGTTTTATCGTGCGCAGCCTCCTGCATCCACGTCCGGTCGTGGATCTGCGGGCCTTGAGGAGCCTGAACTACTCCCTGGGCTGCTTCTTCTCCTTCGTCTGCGGCATCGGGATTTTCTCCACGGTGTATCTGACGCCACTGTTCCTGGCCCGGGTGCGCGGCTTCAGTGCGCTGCAGATCGGCTATGCGGTTTTCACCACGGGACTCTTCCAGGTGCTGTCGATCCCGATCTACACGGCGCTGGCGCGGCGTATCGACCTGCGCTGGCTGATGATGTTCGGACTGGCGTGCTTCGGGGTGAGCATGTGGAACTTCGCGCCCATCACCCATGACTGGGGCTGGCGTGAACTGCTGCTGCCGCAGGGACTGCGCGGTTTTGCGCAGCAATTCGCCGTGGCGCCCGCCGTCACCCTGACGCTTGGCGCGTTGCTTCCGGAGCGCCTGAAATTCGCCTCGGGTCTGTACAATCTCATGCGCAATCTCGGTGGTGCCATCGGCATCGCCGTGTGCGGCACGCTTCTCAACGGACGCACCAACCTGCACTTCGAACGCCTCGCGAGCCACCTGACCGCAGCCAACCCGGCGCTGGCTTCGGTCCTGCATGAAGGGGCGTCCGCAGCGGCTCATACCATGGCGCTGGCGCAGCTGTGGCAACTGACGCTGCGCGAGGCGCAGACCCAGGCCTACGCGGACTCCTTCCTCGCCATCGCCGTCGCATTCGTGATCGCGACGGCGATGGTTCCCCTGATGCGCAAGGTCGCGGCGCCGGCCGCGCCCCGCGTCGACGCGCATTAGGCCGGCAGATCGAACACCAGCACCTCGGCATCCTCGCCGTTGGCCAGTACCAGCGTGTCGGCCTGCGTGAGCTGCAAGGCATCCCCGGTGGCGAGCCGCTCGCCGTTGGCGGTGATGCTGCCGCGGACGACCTGCACGTAGGCCTGCCGCTGCGCTGACAGCTGCAGCTGCGCGGACTCGCTGCCCGTGAACAATCCGGCGTACACGCGCGCATCCTGGTGGATGAGCACCGAACCTTCGGCCCGGTCCGGGGAGGCAATCAGCCGCAGCTGGCCGCGCTTGTCCTCGTTCGTGAAACGCTTCTCCTCATAACCCGGCTCGATACCCCGGTACTGCGGCTCGATCCAGATCTGCAGGAAGTGCACCGGGCGCTCCTTTGAGCCGTTGAACTCGCTGTGGCGCACGCCACTGCCGGCACTCATGCGCTGCACATCACCCGGACGGATCACCGAGCCGTTGCCCATCGAGTCCTTGTGCGCAAGTTCCCCATCGAGGACGTAGCTGATGATTTCCATGTCGCGGTGGCCATGGGTGCCGAAACCGGCGCCGGGCTGCACGCGATCCTCGTTGATGACCCGCAGCGGACCGAACCCCATGTGCTTCGGGTCGTAGTAATCCGCGAACGAGAACGTGTGAAAGCTCTTGAGCCAGCCGTGGTCCGCCAGGCCCCGCTCATTGCTGCGACGAATCTGATTCATGTGACCTCCAAGTCGATGGCGCTACGATAGGCTCGATTTTTTAAAACTAAAAGCGCAAAATTCGGTCACTATCTATCGAATTATTCGATTAATTAATGCCTGCAACCCTTCCTAGAACCGCGATCGAACAGTGGGCGGTGCTGGCCGCGGTCATCGACCGCGGCGGCTTCGCGCAGGCTGCGCGGGCCCTGCACCGCAGCCAGTCGGCCATCAGTTACACCGTGGCGCGGCTGCAGGAATCACTGGGGGTCCCCCTCCTCAGCATCCAGGGACGCAAGGCGGTTCTGACGCCCCACGGGGAGACCCTGCTGCGCCAGGCCCGCCCGCTGCTGCAGGAGCTCACGACGCTGGAGGACCTCGCGCACAGCCTGCAGCGGGGGTGGGAATCGCAGCTGAAGCTGGTGGTGGATGTCTCGTTCCCGCGCGAGCGGCTGTTGCGGATCGTTGCGGAACTGGGCGCGGCCTGCCCGCATACCCAGCTGCAGCTCGCCGATGCGGTGCTGTCGGGGGCCGAGGAAGCCATCAGCGCTCAGAGCGCGGACCTCGTGGTCACCAGCCGCGTGCCCCCCGGGTACCTCGGGGACTTTCTGCTCGATGTGCCGTTCGTCGCGGTCGCTCATCCGCACCACGCCCTCTTCCAGTTGCCACATCCACTGTCGGCGGCCGACCTGGCGCACCACACGCAGGTGGTGGTCCAGGACTCCGGGGTGGTGAGGCCCCGCGATGAGGGCTGGCTGGGTGCGGAGCGACGCTTCACGGTGAGCAGCATGGAGGCCTCGCTCGCCATCGTCACCGCGGGCCTCGCCTTCGCCTGGCTGCCGGACCATCTGGTCGCACCGGCGATTGCCTCCGGCACCGCGCGCGCCCTGCCGCTGGCAAGCGGCGCGAGCCGCAGGGTCGCGCTGTCCGTGGTGCTGGTGCACGCCGCGGTGGCGGGCCCCGCTGCGCGTGAAGCGGCGCAGAGTTTTTTCCGCCACCGCCCGCTCACGGGCGGGCCACCCGCGTGACTACTGCGCGGGGGGAGTCGTCATGAGGTGGCGCAGCAGTTCGGCTTCTTCGCCCGGGTCAGCTGTCGTCGCGTTGCTCTTGGGCGTCTTGAAGCGCAGCTTCTGCGGGTACTCCTCGGGCTCATGAATCCGCAGGCCCTCCACCACCTGCGCGTGATAGGCCATCGCCTGCTCCACGGTGTTTTCGCCGGTGACGATGGTGTTCGCGATATTGAACGTGAGGATGTTGGCGGCCTCGCTGTCACAGTGGACCGTGAGCTCGCCGCGGGTGCGATCGATGAGGATGCTGCCGTCATAGGTCATCAACGCGGGCACCTTGGACAGCGGCACCTTGTAGTTGATGGTCTGCCACAGCACATCCTCGTGGGGCAGCGGGAAGCGGTGGGTATCCCCGTCCTTGTACAACACCGTGCGCTTCCACGGCCCGTTGTCATACCAGGTGAGGGTCGTGGGGGTCATCTCCTGGGGATTGCCATACAACGTTACCAGGTGCGCGGCGAGGACCTGTCGTTCCACCGGCCAGCCGGACAAGTTGTGCGCCGCCCACTCATGGGATGCGGGAGTCGAGGCCGTCTGCGCGACCATCTCGGTGGGCGTCGGCAGCGGCGTCGGCTTAACGACCTTTTGCGCCAGCGCCACATTGGCGGCAAGCATGCACAGGACAGCGAGGGGGACCGGCAATTTCACGCGACTCTCCTTATATGACCCACTGCGAGTCTGTACGATAGCCATATTCCCTGCCGGAGCTTTGATTTTGCCAGTGCCGAGCGACTCCACTGCCTATAAGACAGCGCGCTACGTGCTGATCGGCGCGCTGCTGCTGCTGGGCGGGTGGATGCTGCAGCGGTTCCTGCCGGCATTGAGCTGGGCAGTAGTGCTCGCGGTAGCCACATCCGGCCTGTATGGCCGCTGGCTGAAGCACTTCAAGGGCACCCATCGTGAGCTGTGGGCCGCACTGACCTTCACCGCGATCGTGGGCGCGATCGTGGTGCTGCCGCTCATCTATTTCGGCTTCGTCGCTGTGCGCGAGACCGCCTCGCTGGTGCGCGCCTTCGCCGAGGCCGCGCACGATGGGCCACCGCCGCTGCCCACGTGGATCCGCCAGCTGCCGACCGTGGGCGACTGGATCCAGGGCCAGTGGGTGCAGCTGATCGGTGAGGCCGGTCATCGCGTCGGAGACGATGTGCGCGCCCATCCCTCGGTGCTGCAATGGACACGCACGCTGGGCCTGCAGATCATGCACCGGGTCGTGACACTGGGCTTCACGCTGCTGACGTTCTTCTTCATCTGCCTGAACCGCGAACGCCTGCGCCGCGATGTGCCGTATGCGGCGCAGCGGCTGTTCGGTCCGACGGTGCTGCCGATCCTGGACGGCGTCGTCCATGCCATCGGGGCCACCGTGGACGGCATCGTGCTGGTGGCCATCGCTGAAGGGGCGATCATGGCCGGCGTCTATGCCGTCGCATCGGCCCCGCACCCGATCCTGCTGGGCGCCGTCACCGGCATCTTCGCGATGATTCCGTTTGCCGCACCGATCATTTTTGGTGCGGTGGCTCTGGTCCTGGGCCTCACCGGCGCCATCGGTGCCGCGATCGTCGTGCTGGTGGCTGGCTTCATCGTGCTATTTGCAGCCGATCACTTCGTGCGACCGGTTATTATCGGCGAGGGCGCCAAACTTCCGTTCCTGTGGGTACTTCTCGGTATCCTCGGTGGCGTGGAGCAATTCGGACTGGTGGGACTCTTCATCGGTCCGGCACTGATGGCTGCTCTTGTTTCCGTCTGGCGAAGCTGGGTCAACGCACCTGCGGAAGACCGGCTGTGACTGTACACTGCACGGCTTTCGTCAGCCCGTTCCCCGTTATGCGGTTTCGCTGAAGGTGCGAAGTTTGACGCGATGAACAGACCTGCTGAAGTCACCAAGGAACCCGCCCTCGAGATTCGCTTCGGACCCGTGGACATTGCCCAGGTGCGCATCCGCAGCACCGATCCGGGAATCATTGTCGATGAGTTGACCGGACGGGTCGCGACGGCGCCCAAGTTTTTCGAGCGCACCGCGGTGTGCCTGGATTTGAGCGAGCTGGGTCGCGAGCCGGATGCCGCCGAATTGCGCGGCGTCATCGAGGCCGTGCGTCGCGCCGGCATGCTGCCGGTGGGACTTGTCAACGGTACCGGGGCGACCGACGCGCTGGCGCGCGCGGTGGACATGCCACTGCTGGCGCAGTTTCGCGCGACCGCCAAAATCCCGCCGGTGGTGCACGCCGCGCCAGCCGAGCCGGAACCGGACCTAGGTCCGCTCATCCATACCCAAGCCGTGCGCTCGGGCCAGCGCCTGTACGCCCGGCGCCGCGACCTGATCGTCATGGCGCCCGTCGGGGCGGGTGCGGAACTGATGGCCGACGGCTGCGCACATGTGTACAACACGCTGCGCGGCCGGGTCATGGCCGGAGCGCGCGGCGATACCAACGCCCGGGTGTTCTGCCAGGAGTTTTACGCGGAGCTGGTCTCCATCGCCGGGGTGTTCCGCGTGTTCGAGACCATTCCGCCTGAGCTCGCCGGCAAGCCGGTACAGGCGTGGCTGGACGGGGACGCCCTGCGCTTCGCGCGGCTGGGCGAATAATCGAAAATCAAGACGGAGATCCTGTATTGACTGAAATCATCGTTGTGACGTCCGGTAAGGGGGGCGTCGGGAAGACAACGACGTCCGCGAGCATTGCGTGTGGACTGGCAAGCCGCGGCAAAAAGGTCGCTGTCATCGATTTCGACATCGGCCTGCGCAACCTCGACCTCATCATGGGCTGCGAACGACGGGTCGTTTACGACTTCGTCAACGTCATCAACGGCGAGTGCACACTCAAGCAGGCGCTGATCAAGGACAAGCGGCTGGAGACGCTGTTCGTGCTGGCCGCTTCCCAGACGCGCGACAAGGACGCGCTCACCGCCGACGGCGTGGAGCGGGTACTCGACGAACTGCGCGCCGAAAACTTCGACTACGTGCTGTGCGACTCGCCGGCCGGCATCGAGAAGGGCGCGCACCTGGCCATGTACTTCGCCGACCGCGCGATCGTGGTGGTGAATCCCGAAGTCTCCTCGGTGCGCGACTCGGATCGCATCCTCGGTCTCCTGGCCAGTAAGACTAAGCTTGCCGAGGGCGGTAACGGCCGCGTGCAGGAACACCTGCTGCTCACCCGCTACAGCCCCAAACGGGTGGCGAGCGGTGAGATGATGGGTGTCGAGGACGTGAAGGAGATCCTGGGACTGGACGTCGTGGGCGTGGTGCCTGAGTCCACCGATGTCCTGTCGGCCTCGAACGCGGGTACGCCGGTGATTCTCAATGAGAATTCGGATGTCTCGCGCGCCTATCAGGACGCCGTGTCACGCTTGTTGGGGGAGACGGTGCCGCTGCGGTTCGTCGATGAACCCAAGCGAGGTTTCTTCGCTCGCCTGTTTGGAGGTTGAGCATGGGGCTATTGGATTTTTTCCGCCGCCAGCCGCCATCGGCCCAGGTCGCAAAAGAGCGCCTGCGCATCATCGTCGCCCAGGAGCGCGGCGCACGCGGCGGCCCGGACTACCTGCCGCTGCTGCGCCGGGAACTGCTCGAAGTCATCCGCAAGTATGTGAACGTCGACCCGGAAGCCGTCGTCATCAACCTGGAACGCGACCAGGGTCACGAAGTGCTGGAACTGTCGGTCGCCCTGCCCGAGAAGATTCAGGCCGCGAAGGCGGCCGCGGCGGCCGCCAAGTCCTGATGGCACTGGCGCGGGGCTTGCCTCGCGCCGGTGATCCTTCAGTCCTCCTTGCCTTCACCCATCTGCGACTGCGCGTAGTTCTGCGCGCCGACGCGCTTGAGCAGGTCGAGCTGGGTCTCCAGGAAATCGATGTGCTCCTCCTCGGACTCGAGGATGGACTCGAACAGTTCGCGTGACACGTAGTCCTGCACGCTTTCGCAGTCGGCGATGGCGACCTTCAGGTCCTTGTGCGCCAGCTGCTCGAGCTTCAGATCGCACTCCAGGCACTCCTGGATATCCTCCCCGATCAGCAGCTTGCCCAGGTCCTGCAGGTTGGGCAGTCCGTCGAGGAAGAGCACCCGCTTGATGAGCCGGTCCGCGTGCTTCATCTCATCGATGGATTCGTCCTTCTCGTACTCCTCCAGACGCGACAGGCCCCAGTTGCCGAACATCCGCGAGTGCAGGAAGTACTGGTTGATGGCCGTGAGTTCATTCTTCAACACCAGGTTCAGGTGCTGAATGATCTTGGGATCGCCCTTCATGAACCGCACTCCGGCATCTATGGTCAATGCTCAATGATGGGCCAGCGCAGATGCCGGCGCAATAAGACCTGCTAACATCCCCTGCCGCCTCGACGAGTGGCTCAAGGTAAGGGGGAACGGGATGGCATTCCTCACGACATCGCGCCACTGCGCCGCGCTTGCGCTGATTGCGGCCCTGGCTGCGGCGCCCGCCGGTGCAGCGGCTCCGCAAAGGTGCATCGATTATTCCAACGATCCGGCCGGCTGCCAGCCCTCAACCTTTGAAACGCCCACCGGGCAGATGCCTTCGCGCAGGGTCGGGCGCGACGGCACGATCAATGCAAAATCCTCCGAAGCGGATGCCCGGGCGGGCGCCGCGCGCGATGCAGTGCAACTGCATCTGTTTCGCAATATCACTCCGCTGCACTGGGTCACGACCGTGCCGTCGGTCAAGGATCCGGCAACGGGGGGCTGGACGGGCGGAGACCTGGATGCCATGGGCGATGCCCGGGGGCTCGGGATCGCCGGAGACTGCCTCTTCGTCGGTCACGAAAACGGCCTGGGCCAGAGGCACGGCATCAACATCTTCCACATTGCACCGGATCCGGTGAAGGATTCCCCGGTGCAGGTCGGGGAGATCCCGGCCCTGGCGCAGGGTGATCAGGGATTTGATGACCGGGAGCTGCGCTCGATCGTCTTTACGGGATCGGACGGCAAGGACCGGCAGATCCTGGTCCGCAATGGCGGCACGCAGTCCATCGGCCGGCAGATCGTCTACGACATCGACATGCAGAGCTGCCAGGTGAGATCCACAAGCAGCGTTTACGACTTTGGCGGTCAGTCGCATGAGTTCTATCTGTGGCACGACCCCGCCAATCCCAATCGAATGCTGGTGTTCATGACGATCTGGACACCCGCGGTGCCGGATCCGAACAACCCCGGCCTGCTGGTCGCGGACCTCTACGCCATCGCCATCACCGATGAAAAGACCGGTGAGGTCCTGAAGGACCCACGGGTGCTTGCGACATTCACGCTACAGGATGCCGGCGGACCGCGGCTCAACGAGAAGCCCGATGCCACGGGTCTTTACTCCGATGGCCGCTTCATAGATTACTCGGTCAATAAGAACCTGCTGGGGCAGCTTGGCGCCTTCAATAGTGCCGAACAGAACAAGCTGCACTCGATCACGATTTCCGGCGACGGCGAGCGCGGCTACGTGGCCGGTACCACCGCGGGCTTCTATGTGCTCAACACCGAGGCGGTCGCGCATCACACCGACGCCGAGCTCGCCGCCGGCAAGGCCGGATGCAACCTGCACACGACGCTGGTGGCAACCGCCGCCGGCATCGATGCGGCGCAGCTGCCCGCGCTGGCGAGCGACTGCATGCACATGATCATCAACGATGATGCGGGTCTGAAGGCGTACCTCGATTCGAGTGCGGCGCCGCAGGCAAAGCTCGAGCGCTATCTGGGACTGGAGACGCGCTCGCGCTTTGATCCCTACCCGCCCTTCAATGCCCTGCCCACCGGCACCCACAGCGCCATTCCGGTTCCCGGGCGGCCGGCCGAGGTGCGGGGCAACGCCAAGGGCCGTCCGGCGTACGTGTGGCTCAGCGATGAAAACTTCGGCGGCTGTCCCTTGAACTATGCCCGCATGGTCTCCGTCGAGCAGGAGGCCTTCCCGGCGATGATCGGCGCCTTCGCGCTGCCCGACAATGTGCTCGACAACTGCCTCAAACAGCCGATCACCGAGCCGGATGGGGTCACCCGGCGCCGGCCCATCGCCCAGCAGAATCACAATCCCACGGTGTTCAAGGACCTGGTGTTCACCACCTGGTACGGTCAGGGCCTGCGCGTCATCGACATCTCAAATCCGATGACACCGCGCGAGGTCGGCTATGCGCTGCCCGTCCCCCAGGGCATCGCCCGGACGTACCCGATCTTCAAGGACGGGCTGATGTACTGGGCCGACAACCGCACCGGACTGCATATCGCCCGCTACACAGGGCCCTATGCCGAAGAAATCCCGGCCCATGGCGTCTATGAAGGCAACGCCACGAGTCCTCACCGGTGAGCGATCGGGCGCACACGCTGCGTCGTCGCCGGCTGCTGTGCGCACTGGCAGCCGGTGCGTGGGCAGTCACAGCGCTGGGGGATCCTCCGGATGAGACGCTCGCATGGGTGTGCCCCATGCACCCCGCCTACACCGCGTTGAGCGCTGGGGCGTGCCCGATCTGCGGCATGACCCTGATCCAGACCCGCCCTTACGACACGCGCGATTACCGGCTTCAGTTCCGTACCGAACCTGCGGCCGTTCAACCGGGCGAACGGGTAAAGCTGTACTTCACGTTCCTGCATCCGGGCACGGGGGCGGTCGTCAAGGAGTTCGAAGAAGTACACACCAAGCTGTTCCACCTGTTCGTGATCAGCCAGGACCTGGAGCACTTCGAGCATATCCATCCGCGCATGGACGATGCGGGCACGTGGACCATCGAGACCAGCGTGCCCAAGGCGGGTTACTACCAGGTGCTGTGCGACTTCATGCCCAGGGGTGGTTCAGGACAGCTTCTGGCCGCGCCCCTGATCACCGCGAACTATGCGGGAGATCTCGCGACGGACAGCGCACATCTGGTTCCCGACACTGTTCTTAGGAAGAGTGCCGAGGGCCTCACCGCCTCGCTGGTCTTCTATCCCGCAGCGCCGCTCTCGGGCCAATACGTTCACCTCACTTTCGATCTGACCGATGGCGCCACGGGCAAGCCGGTGACCGATCTGCAGACTTATCTTGGCCAGTTCAGCCACATGCTGCTGATGAGCGAGGACATGGCAGCCTATGTCCACTCCCATCCGATCAACCTCATCGTCGAGCAGGATGAGGCGGCCGCACCGGAGTACATCATTGCGCCGGATGCCGATCTTGCGGCCATACGCGGCGGGCCGCGTGTCACGTTTGATGCACTGCTGCCCAAGGCGGGACGCTTCCGGGCCTGGGTACAGTTCCAGCGCGACAACCGGGTCATCACCCTCCCCTTTACGTTCGCAGTGGCGCAGGGGATGGCAGCACCGGTGCTGGCGTGAACCGGGCGCGCCCATCGCTGCTGGCGGCCGCGGTGCTGCAAGGCGCACTGTCGCCGCACGCCGCATCGGCTCACGCGCAGGTCACCACGACCGTGGAATTCGATCGACAGATCGTGCGGGTGCTCGACAATCACTGCGTCGCCTGCCACATCGACAATGGACCGGCCTTTCCGCTCATCACCTACGAGCAGACCTATCGCGCCCGCTGGCAGATTCGGCAGGACACCCTCGCCCGGCATATGGCGCCGTGGGCCGCGGTGCCCGGCTACGGCGACTTCGTGAACGACAACAGCCTCACGCAGCGCGAAATCGATTTCGTGACGACCTGGGCCGAAAGCTTCGGGCCGCGCAACAACGGCAGCGTGGATCCCGGCCTGGTCAGCGGCGCGGTGGCGCTGAATCCGGTGCGAGCGCACGCTGATTTCACCACTTGGGTGCACGGCACCCCCGACCTGCTGCTGTCCTTGCCGGTCGCTGCCGTGGCAGCGCAGCCGGTCGAGACCGTCTACCGCACTGTCATCGATCCCAAATTCAAGTCCGAGCGCTGGCTGTCCGGACTTGAGTACCACCCCTTCGACCGCCGCTTCGTGCACTTCGCCGTGTTCACCGTGCAGGAAACCGGACAGTGGCTGGCAAGCTGGACCCCATGGCGCGGATTCGTGGAGCTGCCGGCGGGGCTCGCCTACCGATTGCCGGCCGGAGCGCACCTCGCGGCGGAGATCCACTACTTCGGGGCGACCCGCACCCTGAGCGCACACGGTTCACTGGGGCTCTACTTCATGCAACAGCCCTCGTCACGAGTCCTCGCGGATCAGGTCCTGAATGCCCGGCCTGCGCCCGCTACCCGGGATGCGCACGTCCTCGCGGCGACGCTGGAGCTCAAAGAGGCCACAAACATCCTCGCCCTTGAACCGCAGTTGCGGGCCGGCCTCCAGTCCATTGAGATCGGCGCCCGCAAACCCGATGGCACGACGCAAGTCCTGCTGTTCGCGCGCGACATTCCCCTCCAGTGGCCCACCCCGTATGTCTTCCGCAAGCCCGTTGCCTTGAGTGAAGGGACACGGCTGTCCGTGATCGAGCACTATGCGGCGAACGTGGCGCTGCCGGATACCGGGGTGGCGGTGACGCTCAGCACCTATCAGGGCGAGCCCTTGCTCGTGGTGGCCCAGCGTTTCAGCCTCAGCGGCACGGTGAAGTCAGTTGACGCCGCCCATCATCGCGCGGTCATCGCCCACGGCGACATTCCGGGCTACATGAGCGCCATGACCATGGCTTACGCCATCGGCAGGCAGGAAGATCTACACAAGATTGCGGCGGGAGACCGGATCACAGCGGACGTCGTGGTGAACGACTCCGAACCCCACCTTGAGAATATCGAAGTGACCGGCCGCTAGGCGGCGTTCAGGCGCCGGCGGGAGAGGACGTATTCATCGACCACGGCCCTCGCGGTCTCCTGGCAACGCCCGCAGCACATGCCCACAGGCAGGCGGGATTGCACGTCGCAAAGCGACGAGGCGCCATGATCAACCGCTTCATGAATCTGACGGTCGGTAACCGCACTGCAGACGCATACGTACATGATCGCTCCGCTCAAGCTGGTGCCAGATCCAGCGATCGAAGTATAAATGAGAATGATTCCGGATTGCAACTGGAGAGCCGGAAACCCCGTAATTGGCCCCGGAAGCCGCCGTGCAGGCTCTCAGCGGCTGGTTTTGGGCTGGTAGGTACCCACGGTCCACAGATTGCCTTCCGGATCCCGCAGGTCGAACTGCGCACTGCCCTGCGGAAAGGCGGGGGTACGCGCAACATGCAGTTCGCGCACCACATCGGCCCCGGCGGCCACGGCCTTGAGATAGTGGTGCCTGACCGACTCCGCGTCGGCCGCTACCAGCGCAATCGATGCCAGCCCGACCCGCGACCAGGGGTTGTCCGCAGGCGGACGGCTGGACACGAACACCACGCCCGTGCGCCAGCCCACCTCCGCGAAGGCCACCGTGCCATCCGCCGCGGGGTAGCGCGACAGCAGCGTCATTCCCAGGACGCGGGTCAGCCAGTCGATGCCGGCGAACGCATCGTTGTAGATGACCGAGGCGGTGACGGTGGGTGAACTCATGACGGGCAGGACTCGATCGTGAGGCGCGAGAGCTCCAGGTCCTCCAGGCAGCGCAGGTTGACCGCCCAGCGGCTCGGGTCCGTGCGGGGCCGTGAAAAGGGCGCGATCCCGCAGTGGCGACAGAAATAGTGTTGGGCGGTGCGGGTGCCGAACTGATACAGGCTCAGGTTCTCACCGCCGGCAAGCACCTCCAGGTCCTGCTCCGGCACTTCCTGCCACAGCGCACCCAGACGGCGGCAGTGACAGGAGCCCTGGTAGATCCGGCGGACTTTTGTACGCTTGGTTACCGAGCGGGTCATAGTACGGACAATACGGTATTTGTTGGCCAAGTGGCTGTCACGTTCGGCAAAAAATGGCTCGGCGCTGGTGCAACGCAATCGGCATGGCAGCCTCAATACGCCTGGAGCGCCCAGCGCTCATGGTCGCGCCATCGGCCCCCGATCTTCAGATAGCGCGGCGACCGGTACTCATGCCGCCGCATCGCTCAGCGCTTTCCGTATCTTGCGCGGGCGTGATGCCCGCCTCGACGGCGCCGATCGCTGCGACTGCTCGTTCCCGCAGACGGATGGGGGCAACCTCCCCACGGCCAGGCTGTTTCGCGCTGCATTCACGTCGCGATCATGAGTGACACCGCACCCCTGACAGATCCAAAGCCTTACACGTAGCCCATTGACGCCCTGGGGTCCGGTGAGGGACCCGCACGACGAACCGGCACGGCTGGTGTGTGATTCATTGACGATGGTAACGCTTCGACCGGCCCACTGGCCTTTGTACCGAAGTTGCGCTTTGAGTATGCCCCACCCGCTATCCAGGACGGACTTGGCCATCCGGGTCTTCGCAAGTTTCAGGCTACTGACATCCCCAATGATGATTTTCTGGTAAGTATTAACGATTCTTCGGGAAAACTGATGCAGCGCGTTGTGACGGCGTCGTGCGGCCCTGCGATGCAAGCGTTTGGCTTGAGCCTTGTGGCCGCGGCGCTGCGCCTGGCCAATTCGCTGTTCCAGGCTGCGGTAGAACTCCCCCGCCCTCAGGCGCTCGGCATCACTCGTGACTGCCGTATCCTTAAGCCCCAGATCAATGCCGACGCGCGCTTTGCAGGGTGCCGGACTCTCATCTGGCATCGCCACCGGCAAACATAGATACCAGTCGCCCACTGCATCTTGAGCGAAAGACCCGCAACCCCATTTAGCGAGTTCGGCAAAGCGCTTGGCCTCGAAAAATCGAATGGTCTTGCCGCAAAACCGGAGGTACTTCCCCCGCCGACGTAGGCTGGCAGCTTTAAAAGGGATCCAGCCCAGGGAGCGCCGCGAACCGGTACTGACTCGCCAGCGCAGCTTTGCCTTCTTAAACTGGGAGCGCCGCGTCACGTACTCGGTACACACCCGCTGGATCGTGTCCGCGCCGATATGCTCGAAGCACGCGGAAGCCCCCGCCGACAAGCTGCACAAGTCAAAGCCGCTTAGGAACTTCCCCCGGCCGGCAAAGGGCCGAGCGGCCTTAAAACTTGTGGCATTCGCCCAGTTCCAGACCTGATTCACCTCCATCGCGGCGTGATTCAGCCATGGATAGCTCTGCGCACGTACCTTGAGACGCCAGGTACGCACAGCTGCCTCTCTTACCGTCCCGACACTCTCCTCCACCTCAAGACTATGGGCCGTCGGGCGCCGGCCCGGCCACTCGCATATCTGCTGCGATTACCTAGAAATGCACAGCTGCGCGAACGAGGCGCGGAATTCCGCCGCCGTTTCCGGGGCGGTGATCCAGGGCCGATGCAGTGTGCGGCTGGCGGCGACCGCCGCGAGCAATGCCGCCCGGTCTGCAGCCTGCGGCGGGCGCAGGTAGATTGCTGAAGGCACTGACAAAACCTCTCTACAGTTCGCGGAACACCGATGCCGCCTTCCTGCGCTTCGGCTTCGCCGGCCGCCGCGGGCGTTGCCGCGCGGAGACGGATTTGATCACCAGTACTCGCCGGCGTGCCGGATCGATGGCCACTTTAGCCGCCCGCAGCGCATGGCCGATCAGTGCATCCACCGCGGGGGTGGCGATGACATCCGGGGTGGTCAGCACGATGTGTCGCACGCGCGTGCCGCTGCCCTTGAGCAGCTTGCCGGGATCCGGCAGGCGCGCGCCGCTTTGCAGAAAGAACAGACTGACCCATTGCGGGTAGGCCACGATCGACAGCACGACCTCGGCAACCCGGTCGCTGGGTCCGAAGCCGATGCCCAGCGCATTGTAGTTGTCATAGACCAATTCCGTAGCGCCCGGGACGCGCTGCCGCAGGTGTCGCAGCGCCTTGCGCATCGCCCCGGCAACCTCATCGGTGTACCGATCGATGAAGACGTCCAGCTGCTGTCGGGGCGTGAGCGGGGTCAATGTTCGTGGCGCCCGATGCGGCAGAAGAAATCCATGCTCACTTCGCGCGCCGTTGTGCGCTCGCCCCATGCTCCTTCCAATTCAGTAACGAAATCCGCGAAGAAGCCCAAGCCATTGGCATCGATGCACAGGCGCGTGGCTGACCAGGTCTTCAGGTACCCCACGAACTGCTCGAGGGTCCAGCTCAGGCGCATGTCGATCTGTGGCGCCTCCAGTTCGTGGAACGGAAAGGGCACGTTGGCATAGGCATCCCACGCGAGCCGGTTCTGGGGGGCCCAGTGCGCCTTGATCAGGTTCAGCAGCTTCGCATCGACAATACGGTCGAGCTCCGCCGTCAAGCGCGGCAGGGTATAGGTCCAGGCGGCGAACACGCCACCGGGCTGCAGCACCCGGTGCACTTCCGGCCAGAAGCGGCTGAAGTCGAACCAGTGCAGCGCCTGGGCGACGGTCACCAGGCTGAAATGGCGATCGGCAAAGGCGGTCCGCTCCGCCGGCTGGACCGAGTAGCGAACGCGCGCGTGGGGCCGGGAGTTGGCAAGCTGCTGCGGCGACACGTCGGTGGCCTCGACTTCGGCAAACCACTCGGCGAGGGCCACTGCGGCCTGGCCGGAGCCCGTGCCGCAATCCCAGGCGCGATCCCGGCCGGGACACACGCGGATGATGTAGTCGAACAGCTCCGGCGGATACTGCGGCCGCGAGGCCGCGTACTCGTCGGAGTTGACGCTGAAGAGCTGGCGGGTGTCGAGCGTCATGATTACTGTCACCTGCCTGTGCAGTCCTGAAGCGTCAGATTCCGGGGATGTCCCGCTTCTGTGTAGCGCGCCGATGGGCGATTTCCTGCACGTAGATCGGCGATCGATACACCCCGTTGTTGTTGAGCGAGGCCGGCAGCGGCACGAAGGAATTCATCGATTCGAGCAACGCGTTGCAGCGGGCCTCGACACCGGCGCGGTATTCGGGCTCGGCGACGATGTACAGATCGTTGTTGAGCAAGCCGTTGAGCACGAACCGGGCCGCCACCATGGGATCCATCGGCCTGATGCCGGCCGGACCCACGCCGGTGGTGGGTGCCGGCGCCGGGCGCGGCGGTCGCGGTCCGCCCGCACCCGGGGCGGGTCGGGGCTGCGCACCGGGGGCGAGCGCAGGGGGGCCGTCATTCTTCAATGCCGCCGGCCGATAGCTCTCGCTGACGCCGATGTTGGTGGCGGTAAGTCCTGGCACGAAACAGGAGGTCCCGATGTTGGTGTTGCGCAGTTCCAGGCGCAACTCCTCCATGAATCCCACGGCGGCAATCTTTGCGACGGTATAAACTCCGGCGCCGCTGCCGGGCAGAATGCCGCTGGTCGAAGTGGTTGTGATGATCTGCGCGCCCTGTTTGCTGGCGAGCATGCGCGGCACATAGGTGTGGGTGCCGTAGATCGGTCCCCACAGATTGACCCCGAGGCCCCACTCCCAGTCCTTGTAGGTACCGGTGCTGGCCGGAGCCTGCAGACCGACGCCGGCGTTGTTGACCAGCACCTGCAGGCCACCGAATTTCTTATCGATCTCATCGGCGACGCGCTCCCAGGAGTCCCGGTCCATCACGTCGTGCTTGATGGAATGGACCCGCGGATCACCCGCCGGGAACTGCTTGAGTGCATCCCCGATGTGCTGCTCGTCCAGGTAGCCGATCACGACCTTCATGCCGGCCTCGTAGAACACGCGGGCTATTCCCAAGCCAATGCCGCTGGAGCCGCCGGTGATATAGGCCACCTTGCCCTTCACATCGGTAATCGGGGGCGCCTGGGCGGTACCCATGTCGGGATAATCGGCTGCTGCGGCCTCGCGAGTCGCCAGGGCACCCAGCATGCCGGTTGCACCCGCCGCCGCCACACCGCCCAGGATCTGGCGCCGGTTCAAAGTCTGGTCATCCATGGAGTCCCGCCCTCTTTGTCTCATGATGCCGCTATCAGCGAGAGTTCATGATAGGCGAGTAACCCTGGTGTGCAACAGGGGACAACGCCACGCCGACGCGCGTTCGGCACGACGTAGAGTCCTTCAAGAAATGCGGCGGGCGAGGAGGGGGTGCCGTTGAGGCACCCGCGCATGGATAGCGCCTCAATCAACGGCTCAGTTCTTGGGCCACCTCGGCGCCAATGCGCAGTACATCTTCAACCAGAGAATCGGCCTGCGCCAGCGTGGCTCGCGCACCGATGAAACAGGGGCGCAGCGCCAGTGCGCCACCCACCACGGTGGTGCTGGGTAAGTTGCGGTTTTCACGGACTAATCTACGGTGCAGTTGCCGATTAAGCCGGTCCAGATCCACCACGTTCCGGTGCACATACCGGAAGCAGCAGATCGACAGCGTCGGCTCCAGCAGCAGTTCGAGATTCGGGTGCTGGCGGGCGATGTGGGCGATATGCGCCGCCATGTCGTTGTGCCGCCGGATCCGCGCGCGCATGCCCTCGACGCCGATCTCGCGGATGAGCGCCCACACCACCACGCCGCGGCTCGGTGCGCTCAACTCCACTCCATAGTCGTAGTAGGGAATTCCGAAATCGTCCATCGAGTGTTCGATCACCCGGGACGCCGACGGCGTCTGCTCGATCGTCCCTTCCAGGTAGGCCGCCGGCTCCTGCGTGAATGCCCGCAACAGCAGCTCGCGGTCGCGGACGAACGTGGCGGCGACGCCCACCGATGCACCCAGCCATTTGTGCGGATCGACAATCGCCGAATCAGCCAGTTCCAAGCCCTCGTACAGGGGTGCCTTGCGTTCATCGAGGATGCCGGGCAGTCCATAGGCACCGTCCACGTGCAACCAGATCCCGTGGCTGCGGGCGAGTTCACCGATCGCCCTGATGGGATCGATCGCGCCGGTATTGGTGGTGCCGGCATTGGCGACAATTGCGATCGGCAGTACCCCGGCGCGCTGGTCCGCGGCGATGTGGCGACGCAGATCCTCCGGGTCCATGCGGCCTTGCCCATCACAGGCGATGGCGCGGACCGCGCGGCGCCCGAGACCGAGGACGCCGGCGGACCGCTGTATCGTGTGATGGGCCTCGGCCGTTGCGTACACGGCGACCGGACGATCGATCCCTTGGGCCGCCACGTCGCGGCCGTGCTGCTCGAAGGCGCATTGCCGCGCGGCGCCGAGCGCCAGCAGGTTGGCCGTCGAGCCGCCGCTGCTGTAGATGCCCTGCATTGCACCGACGCCGCACATGCTGGCCAGCCACTTCAGGGAGACTTCCTCGAGCAGATTGAAGGCAGTCAGGGAAGCGCGCTGGGGTGCGGCGACGTTCGCGGCGGTCGCGGCCAGCACGGCGGCGGTCGTGCCACCGGTGGTGATGAAGGCGCTGAACCCGGGCCGGGGTATCGCCGTCCCGTTCGGAATGATGTCGCGAATCAGCTCCTCGGTGACCCGCTCGATGCCAACACCGACCTTCGGCAGGGGAATATCCAACTGCCGCTGCCACCGATGGCCCGGATGCAGGGAGTCGGGATGCTCGAACTTCAGGAACTCATCCAGCGCTGCCCCGACCCTGGAAAGGAGCGCCTGCAGCTGGCCGGTCTCGGCGGCATCGGTGTTGCGGTGCTTGGTCAGCACCACCAGGGAAATCTCCTGCGACGCCTGTCGGGCGCCCGTGACGACATAGCCGTGACGGATATAGAGGCGGATATTGCCGTCGCTTTTACTGCCAGTGAAAAGCTCGAAAGCCTGTGCCTGTGGGAACATGTCCTCGATGGCGCGCAGCAGCGCCGTCCCGATGCCCCGGCCCTGACGGGCGGGATCCACCATGAGGCGCCCGACAAGACAGACGTCTTCGGCGAGCGTCGCCCGCACCGAACCGATGATGGAGGAACCCTCGGTGGCTTTAAGCACGGTCGCGACTTTGATCTCCGTGATCAGCGACTCGAGCGTCTGCGTCATCGGCGGAATCGACCGGTCCTTATAGAGCTGAGCCTCCGATTCGTACGCCAGCCGTTGCAGCGCCAGGATTTCCGCAGCGTCCTCGGCCGTGGCAATGCTGATCTGAAACATGTTCATCCATTGATGGGCTTGCGATAAGGGAAGCATGACAGCTTGCCATAGAGGTGCTTCTGCGGCCCGGATGGCTCAAATCCATGGGCTTCGTAGAACGCCTTGGCGGCAGCCGTGCTGCACAGATGCAGCGCGGGCAGCTTCCACGAGCGGGCACATTCTTCCAGTGCCGTACAGATCGCACCCCCGATGCCTAAGCGCTGGGAACCCGGCGCAATATAGAACAGGCGGATCTCGCCGCTCCTGTGCAGCAGACCCACACCTGCAATCCGCTCGCGCAGCTCGGCGACGACGCAGACGTTGTCCGGGTTTTGAATCCATGCCGCGAAATTGGACCAGGTCTTGTTCGCAAGCCAGTGATCCAGGGTGTCCGGGTCATTGGCATGATCACTCACGCACAGCTCACGGATGGAACTGCGAACCACTTCAATGGCCTCGGCCGCATCTGACGCACCTGCCGGACGTACCTTGATCATCCGGGGCTACTGCCGCGCCAATGCGCGGTGGGATTGCGGGCTGTGGTCACTTTCTGGGAGTTCCGCCCAGGAGCCTGGCCGGTAGCAACAGTATCGCGCGAAGCAAAGCAAAAACCGCTTCAAAGGTGATACCGATGAGTCGGAAGGGTAACGACAGCAGCCAGACAAAAGGCCACAGCACAAGTGCCAGCAGTGCCAGCGGCCAGCACAGAATCAGTAGAATCAGCCAGACAACCAAGGTCATAGCAGCGCGCCTGTTCGATAACTAAGGGTCCTTGGGACCACCCGACAACTCTCCGGTGGCAAGGTAGTTCAACTCCTCGTCGGAGACGCGGTTCTGTTCGCGAATGAGCTGGGCTTTGCGCAGTTGGGGTGTGGGGACGAGGACGGAAAACTCGGTTCCGAGACCCGGCACCGCTGCGTTCGAAATCACCAGGCAGGACACCGACTCGGATTTCAGGAGGCCCGAGACCGCCTGAGCGGAGATCTGGTCGCCGAATGACGCAACGACGCTCCAGCCATCAATGGGCATTCATCGACTCCTCATGCGATGCAGCAATTCAGTCAACTGACCTGACCGGCGTCGCCGCGGTATCGCCCACGACTGTGGTCCAGGGACGCACCGACCAACGGGTTACCAGCCCGGCCTTCACATAGGGATCGGCCTGCGCAAATGCCCGCGCCGGCTCGTCATTCTCACCCTGGAACAACAAAACGGCGCCGTCCACCGGGTCCGTGAGCGCACCGCCCAGGATGAGTTCTCCGCGCTGGTGTGCGTCCCACGCCAGGCGCAGGTGCCCACCACGCAGGGCCGTCCTGCGTTGCAGGTAGTCCGGCACAAAATCGTAGAAGAGCAGGTAGTGCACGCCGCCTCCGCACAAAGCGCTGACAGGATTGTAATACGAACCCACGCGACTAGCGGATCAGCCCACCGAAACTCACCAGCAGGATGATGGCGGCAAAGGCATCGGAAACCAGGGCTATGTTCTGCAGCCGGCCGCGGTGAGCCTGCAGAACGTGATGACCGGCTGCAAGACCGTAGAACACTCCTCCCATCAACGCTGCGGCTGAACGCCAATCCGGAAACGGCAGCGAGGCGGCGCCCAGCAGACCCATCGCGACATTGGCGAATCCGAGTTCGCGGATGACTACCAGCGCATCATTGCCGGTCAGCTTGAGGATCGTTCGTGCCGTGTATTCAGGTTGGCTTATCTGCCTAAGACCCGCCGCAAGCAGCCGAACACCCACCATCCAGAATACGAACCACTTGCCTACCAGTACTATAGAGAGGGGGACGCCGCGCATCATTGCTTCGGCTGCAACCGACAGGCCAGGGAGCACCACCATGAACGCAGCGATGATGAACGGATACATGATCCCTACAAGATATACTGAAAGATGTGGTCAATGGTCGGCTCGTCACGTATCTGTGCCGGCTCCGTTTTAATGAGCGTGAACCCGCATTTCTCCAGCACGCGCAGCGAGGGGCCATTGCGCGCGTCGACGCCCGCCAGGGCACCCCGCCCGGGGTAGCGGGAGGCAAGTTCGCCCAGCAACCACTGAACTGAGGCGGTCGCGACGCCCCGTCCGGAGGCCGAACGTACGATCCGGTAGCCGATCCAAAGATCGTCATTGCTGAAAACTGTCGCTTGCAGCGCGCCAACCAGTTTGGTGGTTGCAGGCTCCCGGATGGCCCAATTGAGCCAGGTCTGCCTGCTGCCAGGCACAGGCCCGACCCGGAGTGCCGAAAACTCCGTCCGCAGCGCCTGCGCCGATGCGGGCGCCTGGCCTGTAGTGTACCGGAACGATTCCGCCTCGCTGAATTCCGGATAGAGCTCATCGGCATGAGACTCGTCGAGTGGCTCGAACTGCAACACCGGCTCACTCATTTCTTGTCTGCGCATTGCGCCCGGATCAATTTCCCAAGCAGCCGCACGGCGGCTTCGCTGCGCTCGGTCCAGGGGTGACCGTAGTTGAGGCGAATCGCACGGGCGAATTCCCGCCGCGCCGAAAAGATCGGCCCCGGCGCCAGGCTGACATTCTGGGCTACCGCGCGGGCCTGCAGTTCCAGGGCATCCGCACCCTGCGGCAGCTGTACCCACAGCTGGTAGCCGCCTTCCGGAAGGGTCCAGTGGCACTCGTTGGGAAAATGGCGTTCGAGAGCCGCCACGAGCAGCGCCTGTTGCTTCGCAAAGGTGCGACGCAGACGGCCGAGATGGCGGTCATACACGCCGGTGGCCAGATACCGCGAGATCGCGGCCTGGATCGGAATGCTCGTCGCCAGGGAAGTCGTGATCTTGCGGTTCCTCACCGCGGTGGCGAACTGTCCGGCCGCAATCCAGCCCAGTCGATACCCCGGTGCGAGGCTCTTCGCGAATGATCCGCAGTCCAGCACCAGACCTTT
>Ga0302317_10000499_pt1 | contig 33464 bp, 28 predicted proteins | sample III_Palsa_N3_3_FD_200450 | JGI IMG/M metagenome (GOLD analysis project Ga0302317, IMG submission 200450) | Peat permafrost microbial communities from Stordalen Mire near Abisko, Sweden - III_Palsa_N3_3 | ecosystem: Environmental > Terrestrial > Soil > Palsa > Peat permafrost | place: Sweden...
AGATGGAACGGGATGATTTTGGAGCGGGGATCGCGGGCTGCGCGGTCGGTTAGGTCGCCGTCGGGGGATTGGAGGATGAGCGCGGGGACGGTTGGGTTTTGGGCGCAGAGATGGACGGCTAGCGAGGCTCCTAGGCCGGTGCCGTAGATGACGATGGAGGACGTGGGGAGGTTGCGAGTGGTGGTGAGATAGGTTAGGGCAGAGTCGGCGTCGGATTGCATGGAGGCCTGGGTGGGGTGTTGGCCGAGGGATTGGCCGTAGCCGCGGTAGTCGAATAAGAGGACGTTGAGGTGTTGGGCGTGGAGGAGTTGCGCGGCGGGGAGGGCGTCGGCGAGGTTGCCGTCGGCGGCGTGGAGGATGAGGGCGGTGTTTTGCGTGGTGGTGGCTTGATCAGAAGTGCTTGCGGGGATCCACCAGCCGGTTAGTTGGGGGATGGCTGTTTCGTCTACGCCGAAGTGGACTTCGGTGAAAGGGAGATTGAGGGAGGCGGGAGTGGTGGCGACGGTGCGGGAGGGGTGGAGGACTAGCTGCCACTGGCTTTTCGAGAAGAGGATGCAGATGGTGGCGTAGGCGCAGAGCAGGGCGACGAGGAAGACGGCGGCGAGGGCTTTGAGGATCCAGGTGACTTCGACGAGCGGGATCATCTCGGGGGGCGCTGAGCCGCGTTGGGGATCGTAACGGGGGGCGAGACGAGGGGACTTGGGTGGCTGGGTGGGGCGGGGCTGGGGATTCTTAGGCATGGTTCTGGTGCTGTCTTTAGGATCTCACGAAGAGTAGTTGTGAGAAGAGACGGCGGATGCGTCGGAGGCTGGCGAGGTAGTAGGGATTGGTGCGGTGGGTGCGGCGTTTGACCTGGTGCACTGGGCGGAGGATAGCTTGGCGGCGATGGAAGGCGCGCGGGTGAAAGGTCTGTGGTGGTTGCGTGCGGGAGATATTGATCGGGGGCGCGATGGAGGCGGTGGTTTGCGGGCGCGGGGTGCCGTAGCGGAGGTAGGTGTGGGCGTAGGCGCAGAGGAAGAAGACGACGAAAATAGAGGCGAGAATTTTTATGGTGTTGCCTGCGCGGCGGAGGCGCGGCATTTTGCTGGGCGCGGTGGCGGCGTCGGTGGGAGTCGCCGGGTTGGAGGGGGTTGGCATGGGTCGTTTAGGCTGGGTACAGCATCTCATGGCTGGGATATGGGTGGAGCGGGATTCTGCAAAATACAGGGGTCTCTCCGCTGCGCTGCGCTGCGGTCGAGATGACGATTTTCGTCGAGTAAAGGCGCTTCTGGTCGAGATGATGGGTTGAGTGAAGCTTGGAGGAGAATGACGTGGGTGAGTGGGTTCGGTTGTGTGGGGTGGGTGAGGCTCCGGGAACGGATGAGGTGAGGGAGGCCGAGGCGGTGGGTAGCGACGGCAAGGGGGTGCCGATTTGTTTGGCGAATGTGGATGGGACGTTGTCGGCGATTGGGAATGTTTGTCCGCATCGGCAGGGACCGCTGGGGGCGGGGTGGATTGAGGATGGGGCGGTGATGTGTCCCTGGCATGCGTGGGCGTTTGATGTGACGACGGGGGTGGTGCGGGCGCCGGAGAGGGGGAGGGTGGAGGTGTATCCGGTGAAGGTGAAGGGTGGGGATGTGTTGGTGGAGATTGAGTTGGCGGCGGACGATGTGGAGGACTAATGCCCTATGGGTGAAGGAAAAATCTGGTGGCGGGAGGGCACGCGATGCGTGGGATGTTGACCTTCAAAGTCGTGGTTTGGGCTGCGGTTGTTTGGCCGACGGTTAGCTTGTCTTGCCAGAGTGGGTCGATGAAGGCCGGAACGATTGGCGTCGCGGGATCCTCGTACGTGCCGCACATGAGGTTCGATGTGGCTTCGATCCGTGAGTCGCGTGGTGGGAATTGGAGTTACTACGACAATCCGCCGAAGACGAGCTATTTCCACGCGGAGCGCGTTGACGCGTTTGGGCTCATTCTGAATGCTTACAACGTGGATATGATGAGCCGGGTCAAGAACGCGCCGGACTGGACGATGGCGACGAAGTATGACGTAACTGCGAAGTCAGATGCTCCGACAGAGGAGGCTATCGCGAAATTGAGTGATAGGGATGCCGCAGCTGAGCAGAATCACATGCTGCAAGGGCTGCTGGCGGATCGCTTCAAACTCCAGATTCATTCGGAGGTGAGGCAGTCGACTGTCTATGAGTTGGTTGCAACGCCGCGGATGGCAAAACTCATGACGCCGTTTCATGGAGACAGCGCCAAAACGATCAGCTCGTGCGCTCTTGTCCCGTCGAAAGCAGGCTTGGAGATGGATTCCAAAGGATGTTCTTCCTCGATGCTTCTGGGATATCTGAAGCAGGCACTGGATGCAGACGTTGTGGACCATACGGGGTTGTCGGGTATGTATGTGTTTCACCTTATGTTTGGCTGGCAGAGGCCGCGCGAGGGGATAGATTCCTATCCGCCTGTTCAGTATGCGATCCCCGAGCAGTTGGGGCTGGAGCTGAGGAAGACGCAGGGGCCAGCTATGTTCTGGGTGATTGATCACATTGAGCGGCCCACCCGAACTAGGGTCCAGAACGCTGTGGGATTTTTACAGCTGGGGCTGATAGAATCAAGTGATCCTCTCGCTGCAAAGCCGTATTCAGGCGAATGATCACATCTCACTTGCAAGGGAGAGGGTATGCAAGCTGTTCTCGCCCTCGAAGACGGGCGCCTGTTCTGGGGCAAAGCGTTTGGCGCGGTCACGGAGCGCGTTGGCGAGGTGGTGTTCAATACTTCGTTGACTGGCTACCAGGAAATCTTTACTGACCCGTCGTATGCGGGACAGATTGTGGTGCTGACCAATCCTCACATTGGGAACTATGGGACTTCGCCTAGCGATGCTGAGTCGGCTCGGCCTTATATCGAGGGCTTGGTGGTGCGGGAGTTCTCGCCGGTTAGCTCCAACTGGCGGTCTACTGAAGTTGCCGATGAATATTTAGAGCGCAATGGTGTGCCGGTGATCGCGGAGATTGATACGCGAGCCGTGGTGCGGCATCTTCGGGCGAATGGATGTTTGCGCGGTGTGATCTCGACTGCCGTCGAAGATACGGACGCGCTGGTGGCGAAGGCGCGGGCGCATAAGAAGATGGATGGGACGGATCTGGCTAGCGTCGTGAGCACGAAGGCGAGCTATGGGTGGGATGCTGGCGAGCCTAAGAATGAGAGTGGGGATAAGTTGCTGCCGGTGGCGTCGGAGGCGGGCGAGACGCTGCATGTGGTCGCTTATGACTTTGGGATCAAACAGAATATTTTGCGGATGCTGACGCGGGAGAATTGCCGCGTGACGGTGGTTCCTGCGAAGACCAGTGCGGCGGATGTTTTGGCGATGGCGCCGGATGGAGTGTTCTTTTCGAATGGGCCTGGTGATCCTGAGCCGCTTGAGTATGCGGTGAAGAATGTTCAGGATATGCAGGGGAAGGTGCCGCTGTTTGGGATTTGTTTGGGGCACCAGATCTTTGGATTGGCGCTCGGGGGGAAGACGTACAAGCTGAAGTTTGGGCATCATGGCGGGAATCATCCGATCATGAATTTGGAGACGGGAAAGGTTGAGATTACCGCGCAGAATCATAACTACAACGTTGATCCTGCGAGCCTGCCGGCGGATGTGGAGCGGACGCATACGAATTTGAACGATGACACGCTGGCGGGGTTGCGGCATAAGACCGACCCGATGTTTAGCGTGCAGTATCACCCGGAGGCTTCGCCAGGGCCGCATGATTCGCATTATTTGTTCAAGGACTTTCGGAAGATGATGGAGGACTGGAAGAAATGAATCGGGATTCGTCCGTGAAGCTCATGATCGCCGCGTTGTTTGCTCTTACGTTCTCTGCTGCGCTGACGGTCTCAGATGCGCGGGCGGAGCGACCACGCATTGCTGCGGCCGGGCTTTGTGGTGTCGTGACGGACCTGGCAGGTGTGCCGGTTGAAAAGGCTACGGTGACGGCGATGTTTGGGGATGCAAGTACGAGTCAGGAGACGGATAAGGCGGGACAGTGGAATTTCGGGCGCGGAGCCGGACCGCACTGGATGCAAGTCGAGGGCAGAGGCTTCCAGACGTTCGAGTTTGATTATGTAGATAAGGAAGGGCAGAAGGTCGGCGGAGCTGACAATTCTGCCTTTCTGTTGAAGCCCAAAGGCGAAGCGTGTGCGATTCCGATTTACGTGCGCCTTGCGCCGCTGAATCACAAGAGAGGTCTTGTAACCCTGGATGCATCGAAGGGCGTTCACAAAGAAAAGAAGAGTAAATAATGCCACGTAGAAATGACATTGCGAAGATTTTGGTGATTGGCTCGGGGCCGATTGTGATTGGGCAGTCGGCTGAGTTCGATTACTCGGGGACGCAGGCTTGTAAGGCGCTCAAGGCTGAGGGTTATGAGGTGGTGCTGGTGAATTCGAATCCGGCGTCCATCATGACCGATCCGGAGGTGGCGGATCGGACGTATGTGGAGCCGTTGACGCTGGCTTATTTGGAAGAGATTTTGCGGGTGGAAGTGGAGATGCTGAAAACCTCCGGCGAGAAGGGAATCTTTGCGGTGCTGCCTACGGTGGGTGGGCAGACGGCTTTGAATCTGGCGGTGGATTTGGCCGATGCTGGAATTCTGGATAAGTTTGGGATTGAGTTGATTGGGGCGAAGCTGGAGGCGATCAAGAAGGCTGAGGATCGGCTGCTATTCAAGGACGCGATGACGAAGATCGGGCTGGATATGCCGCGGTCGATGCTGATTAATAATCTGCGCGATGGGTTGGAGTTTGCGGCGAAGCTGGGGTTCCCGGTGGTGATTCGGCCTAGCTTTACGCTGGGTGGATCGGGCGGTGGCATTGCTTACAACCGCGAAGAGTTGATGGAGATTCTTTCGCGCGGGCTGGATCTTTCGCCGGTGCATGAATGTTTGCTTGAAGAGAGCGTGCTTGGGTGGAAGGAGTATGAGCTGGAGGTGGTGCGCGACTTGAAGGACAACGTCGTGATCATCTGCTCGATTGAGAACTTTGATGCGATGGGCGTGCATACCGGCGATTCGATCACGGTAGCGCCGGCGCAGACGTTGACTGACCGTGAGTATCAGCGGATGAGGGATGCGGCGATCGCGGTGATTCGCGAGATTGGCGTGGAGACGGGTGGGAGTAATGTGCAGTTTGCGGTGAATCCGCAGACGGGGCGGATGACTGTGATTGAGATGAATCCGCGCGTGTCGCGGTCGAGCGCGTTGGCTAGTAAGGCTACGGGTTTTCCGATTGCGAAGATTGCTGCGCGGTTGGCTGTGGGGTATACGCTCGACGAGTTGCAGAACGATATTACGAAGGCTACTCCTGCTTGCTTTGAGCCGACGATTGATTATGTCGTGGTGAAGATTCCGAAGTGGCAGTTTGAAAAGTTTCCGGGGTCGGATGAGACGCTGGGGCCACAGATGAAGTCTGTTGGCGAGGTGATGGCGATTGGGCGCACTTTCAAAGAGGCGCTGATGAAGGCGGTGCGTTCGCTTGAGACGGGGAAGAAGAGTACGGATGAGGGGATCGATCCGCGGAGGTTAAGGCAGCGGTTGGTGACGCCGTCGCCGGAGAGATTGGCGTACCTGCGGTATGCGTTTGAGATTGGGATGAGCGTAAGAGACGCGGCGCGGTATACCGGGATGGATCCTTGGTTTCTGCACCAGATGAAGCAGATTGCCGAGGAGCTGAAGGTTGTGGCTAGCGTTGGCCTAGAGAAGATGGACAAGGGCACGCTGTTGTCGGCTAAGCGGATGGGGTTATCGGATTCGCGGGTTGCTGTTGCGCTGGGGATTGAGGATGGTGGCGCGGCGAAGGTTAGGGCGCTGCGGAAGAAGCTGGGCGTGAAGCCGGTGTACAAGTTGGTGGATACTTGCGCGGCGGAGTTTGAATCGCTGACGCCTTATATGTATTCCTGCTACGACGAGGAGGATGAGGCGGCGCCTACTGCGAAGAAGAAGGTGATCATTCTTGGGAGCGGTCCGAATCGGATTGGGCAGGGGATTGAGTTTGATTATTGCTGCTGCCATGCTGCGTTCGCGCTGCGGGATGATGGGTACGAGACCATCATGGTGAATTGCAATCCGGAGACCGTGTCGACGGATTATGACACCAGCGATCGGTTGTACTTTGAGCCGCTGACGCTGGAGGATGTGCTCGCGGTGTATGAGCATGAGGCAAGTGGGGGCGCGGAGATTGGGATGATCGTGCAGTTTGGCGGGCAGACGCCGCTGAATCTTTCGCTGCCGCTGAAGGCTGCGGGTGTGCCGATTATTGGTACCTCGCCGGAGTCGATTGATTTGGCGGAGGACAGAAAAAGATTTGGGAAGTTGATTACGGAGTTGGGGATTCCGCAGCCTGAGGGGGCGATGGCTACGTCGGTGGATGAGGCGTTGGCTGGGGCTCGTCGGGTGACGTATCCGGTGCTGGTACGGCCTAGCTATGTGCTGGGTGGGCGCGCGATGGTGATTGCTTATGACGATGCCGATGTGGTGCGGTATATGTCGACGGCGATTGAGTATTCGCAGGAGCGGCCGGTGTTGATTGATCACTTCCTGGAGGATGCGCAAGAGGTCGATGTGGATGCGCTGTGCGATGGGACGGACGTGATCATCGCGGGGATCATGCAGCATATCGAGGAGGCGGGCGTGCACTCGGGGGATTCGAGTTGCGTGCTGCCGGCGGTGGATTTGAGTGCTGAGGTGTTGGAGACGATTCGGGCGTATACGCGGAAGTTGGTGATGTCGCTGAATGTGATTGGGCTGGCGAATCTGCAGTTCGCTGTGCAGCGCGGGACCGTGTTTGTGATTGAAGTAAATCCACGGGCGTCGAGAACGGTGCCGTATGTGTCAAAGGCTACGGGTGTGCAGTTGGCGAAGATTGCTTCGCGGCTTATGACCGGGCGGACGCTGAAGGAGCTGCTGCCGGAGCAGTTGGCTAGCGGAGAAGATTTGAGTACAGGTGAGCATTTCTTTGTGAAGTCGCCGGTGTTTCCTTGGGGCAAGTTCCAAGGCGTGGATCCGGTGCTGGGGCCGGAGATGCGGTCTACCGGTGAGGTGATGGGCGTGGCGCGCACGTTTGGCGAGGCGTTTGCCAAGGCGCAGACTGCTGCGGGATTGCATTTGCCTACTGAGGGGACCGTGTTCTTTAGCGTGAATGATCATGACAAGTTGAGTGTGGCTCCGCTGGCTCGTCGATTTGTCGAGATGGGTTTCAAGCTGGTGGCTACGCATGGTACTGCCGATGTTTTGGAAGAGGCTGGCATGCAGGTGGAGCGGGTGTTTGCCGTGAAGGAGGGTCGGCCGAATGTGGTGGACTTTATCAAGAGCGATCGGATTCAGTTGATTGTGAATACGCCTAGCGGGCAGATGAGCGTGTTTGATGAGGCGGCGATTCGTCGGGCGGCGGTGAGTGCTCGGGTGGCGACGATTACTACGCTGGCGGCGACGCGGGCGGCGGCGGATGGGATTGAGGCTTTGCAGCGGGGCGAGTATCATGTCGAGTCGTTGCAGGAGCTGCATGCTTCAAGGTTGGTGGCGGTGTGAGGTAGAGAGTCCCAGGGGCTAAAGCTCTGGGTTTTCGATTGCGTAACGTCCGGGCTAAAGCCCGGACCTATCTCAGAAGTAAGAGCATTCCGGATGGGCCGGAGTCGTCTTAGACTCGAGCGCGATCGCCAGGCCTCGGTCGGCGGTCCCACCCGTCCGCAAGTGCGCGTACGGATGGGGCACCCGGATTCGTGGTGGCACTCAGGTGGGTGCGGGCGATAGGCGAGCGGTGGTCTGGTGTGTGGCGGTAGACTTGTACGTGATGCTGATTGATGGGATTCATATACCGCTGACGGTGCCGTTTACTCGCGACGGCGAGAGTTATTTGCGCAAGCTGGAGTACAACGTTGGGCGCTACTCGTTGACGCCTGCCGCGGGGTTGGTGGCGTTGACGGCGGGGAGCGAGGGGGCTGCGCTTTCGGATGAGGAGATTGCGGAGACGCTGCGGGTGATTGGGGCGGCGGCTGATCCGACTAAGGTGCTGGTGGCCGCGATTGCGAAGGACAGTGTGCACGGTGCGCTGGTGATTGGGCGGCAGGCTGCGGAGGCGGGGTTCGATGCGGTGCTGCTTGGTGCGCCGTCGCAATGGGAGCGGCTTACGGAGGACGAGGTGATGCTGTTCTTCCGTGCGGTGGCCGATGGGTCGCCGCTGCCGGTGATGCTGGGGAGTGAGTCGGGGTCGCAGGGGTATCGGCTGAGTGTGGATGAGATTGCGCAGCTGGCGCTGCATGGGAATGTGATGGGCGTGTATGACGAGGGGTTGACCGTTGAGCGGTATCGCGCGATTGCTGAGGCGACCGAGCGGGTGAAGCGCGAGGTGTTGGTGACGACGGTGTTTGCTCCGGTCACGCGTAGGATGATGCGGGGACGGTGGGATGAGGGTGGGTTCGTTTCGGCTGCTTCGCTGGCTGGAGGGACGGCGGTGGTTGAGGCTCCGACGGTGAAGGCGCTGAAGACGCGGACGAAGGTGGTGGGGTTCCAGGTGATGGCGGCGGGGAGTGCGGTGGGGATGGTGGAGTTGCTGCAGGCGGGCGCGGCGGGGGCGATGCTGGCGCTGTCGGCTAGCGCTCCGCAGGGATGCTATGAGGCGTTTGCGGCTTTTAAGGATGGGGATCCGGCGCTGGCTGCGGAGAAGGGTGCGCGGCTGGTGGAGGCGGATGCGGCGATTCGTGCGCTGGGGATTGCGGGCGTGAAGTATGGGTGCGATTGCAATGGGTATTTTGGTGGGGCGCCGCGGTTGCCGAGGCTGCCGCTGGATGCTGAGGGGCGGGCGGTGGTGGAGCGGGTGTTGGCTGGGATTCGGAATTAGGGGTTTGTCGCGGCAGTGAGGGAGGGAGGTCGTTTGCTACCGCAAACGATGCCCACCTTAGGCGCAAAGGGCGCGCCGAAGATGGGGCACCCGGGCATACACACTGCGGGTCTTTCCGCTGCGTCTCGCACGAGGCGCGAGACTTCGGTCGGGATGACAGGGTTCGCTCTTCTATGAAAGCAAAGGCAAAGCAAAAACAACCGCAAAGACAACAGCAACTACAGGGGTCCTTCGCTGCGCTCAGGATGACGAGTTCGGTGGACGTTGTGCTCAGTTGACGAGTTCGGTGGACGCTGCGGTGAGGATGGCGAGTTCAGTGAACGCTGTGTGCTGGGTTGGTCTGCACGCGGCGTTCACTATTGTGCGAATTACTGCTGGGCGCGGAGGGTGTTTAGTTTGGCGCGGGCCTGGGAGGCTTCGGGTGAGACGGGGAAGCGCTGGATGAGGCTGTGGAGCTCGCGCTCGGCGGCTTCGGTCTGGTGGGTGTCGATGAGGGCCTGGGCTTTGTGGAGCTGGGCGGCGGGGACCTTGGCGTTGTCTACGTAGCGGGTGAGGACCGCGTCGTAGTCCTTGATGGCGAGGGCGGGCTTGTGGGTGCGCATCTGCATCTCGCCGAGATAGAAGTAGGCGTTACCGGCGAGGTTGTCGTCGGGGTAGGCCTTGATGAGGTCGGTGAACTCGGAGGAGGCGAGGGAGTAGCGGGCGGAGATGTAATCCGCGTAGGCGCCGCGGTACATGTCACCGGCTGACGGCTGGCTGGTGGTGGCCAGGGCTGACGTGGGTCCCGTGTTTGATGGGGGCGCGTTGTTTGGAGGGGGGTTGTTGTCCGTGCCGCTTTCCGACGTTCCCGGAGCTGTGTTCGGAGCGGCTTGGGGAGGGCCCGAAGGTGCAGCTCCAGCGGGGATGCCGCCTTGAGGAAGACTGCTGAGCGCGGCGTTGGTGGTCTGCTGCTGGTTCTGGATGGCGTTGAGCGCCTTCTCCATGCGTGCCATGCGGGCCTTGAGCTCGTCGATCGAGTCATTGAGGGACTGGACCTGTCCGGAGACCTGCTGGTTGCTGGCGCTGATGGCGTCCTGCTGGTTTTGCATGCTGAGTTTTAGACCATTGACCGTGGTGGACATGGTGTTGACCGAGTCGGCGGTCTGCTGGATGAGGGCTTTGAGCATGCCGAAGCTCTCGTCGTTGGTCTGCTGCAGTTTCGCGATGGCGTCCTGCAGCTGCTGGACCTGGGTCTGAAGCTGGATCATGTCCTTGTTCTCGGCGTGCGCCGGGAGGGAGACGAGGGCAGCAAGGGCAACCAAGAGGATGCTTCGGCGAAGTGAGTGAAAGCGGGTCATACGGGTTGGCTCCTCAACGTCCCTTAGATCGTGATGCTTCGATGGGAGTTGTGCAGTTCAAGAATACTGGTCGCATGGGTAAGAAGAAAGTATGGCGAGGGGAAAACGATAAGGCCGCGTTGCTATATCCAGTGGGAATAGCAACGCGGCCCAGGTGAAGTGGACTAGCGATCGATGGAGAACTGATCGCGGCGATTCTGCTGCCAGCAGCTCTCTGTCTCGTCGGTGCAGAATTGCTTTTCCTTGCCGTAGCTGACGACGCGGATGCGGTCGCCGGAGACGCCTGCTGCTACGAGGGCGGTCTTGGCGGCGTTGGCGCGGTTCTCGCCGAGGGTGATGTTGTACTCAGCCGAGCCACGATCGTCGCAGTAGCCACCGATGAGGATCTTGATGCCGGGGTGTGCGTTGAGGTAGGCAGCGGCGCCGGAGATGGAGGTGTCGGACTGCGGTGTGAGGTCGTAGCTGTCGTAGCCGAAGAAGATGTCCTGCACGTGGGCATGGAACTCGGCGTCGGAGCCGGCGGCGTTGCTGGTGTCAGCCGGAGCGGCTGGCACCTCAGGCACGCGGACCGTCACACGAACGTTGGCCTCGGTAGTGCCGCCGTCGTTCTTGGCGACGAGGTGGAAGTTGGTGGAGCTGGAGGGCGAGACGGTCTGGGTGCCGTTGACCGGAACTTCACCAATGCCGTCGATGCTGACGCTGGTGGCATTCGCGCTACGCCAGTTGAGGACCACGGACTGACCGAGATCGATGGAGAGCGGGTCGGCCGTGATGGACGCCGTGGGCGGCAGCATGGTGGGTGCGGAGGGGGCCATGGCCGAGGGAGGCGGGGGAGGCGTCTTCTTGCTGCAGCCGGAGGCAGCGAATAGAGCGACGGTCGCGAGCAGTGCTGCTTTATTCCAAAATGAGGTGCGATGAGCTTTCATGAGATCCTCTCGAGTTCGAATGGTACTGCAAGGGTTTTGGGGAGGAAACTGTCATATCTACCGGGAGTATATATATCGTAACGCGACAAGGACTCTGTATAGGGTTTTGTCAGGTGCTGGTATTTTTTTTAGAACTTTCCGAGATCATTTCCAACTCCAGTTTGGCATGTCTGCTCCTGAGCCGGTGAGGGCACGTTTCTGGGTGCCGTCGGCCAGCATGGTCATGATGCGTTGGTGGCTGTCAGCGCCGTCGGGTGAATTAGCAAAGGCGATGTGGCGGCCGTCGGGGGACCAGGTGGGAAAGTCGCAGCGGCCGATTTCATGGGTGAGCTGAATCCAGCGCTTGGTGGCGACTTCCATGACGTAGATGTCCTGACCGCCGGGGGCGCCTGGGCCGTATTTACGATCCCAGGCAAAGGTGATGAACTGGCCGTTGGGGGACCAGGAGGCGGAGGTTGCATAACCGCCGTCAGTCATGCGGGTGACGCCGGAGCCGTCCGAGTCCATGATGTAGAGCTGGGGAAGGCCAGTGCGGCCGCTGATCCAGGCGATCTGGGAGCCGGTCTTCGGGTTGTAGGTGGGAGAGACGTCTGGACCCTTGTAGCTGGTGACTCGGTGGGCGATGGAACCCTGAGGATCGGAGATCCAGATCTCGGGGTCGCCGGTGCGCGAGGAGGAGAAGGCCAGCTCCTTACCGTTGGGGGACCAGGCAGGCGAGAGGTTGGTGCCACCGACGTTATTGAAGCGGACGAGGCGGCCGAGGATGAGCGAGAACATACGGAGCTGGAAGCCGTTCTTGCCGAGGGAGGCAAAGGCGACGAGGGAGTTATCGGGCGAGACGCGGGGGGAGATGGAGTCTTCACCGAGGTGAGTGACGGCGTGCTGATTGGCTCCGTCGTAGTCCATCATCCAGATTTCTTTTTCACCGGGGCCGACGCGTTTGGAGTAGAAGAGTTTGGATTCGGCGATGCCGGGGGTGCCACCGCTGAGGCGGAAGATGATGTCGTCGGCAAACTGGTGGGCTAGCTGGCGTGCGGTGTCGTCGCTGGGTTCGCCGGTGTATTGCTTGGCGAAGACCTGGGGGAACTGGGTGTTCTTGGCGTCGTCTAGAAAGCCGTTGGCGACGAGGTTGCCTTTCTGGATGCCGATGTTGCCGAAGGCGACCATGGCCGCGCTGGCGGGGGCCACCGACCACTGGGAGAGGTTCATCTCGGACGGAGAGCCGGGAGTGGTTTGGGGCGCGAGGCTCTTCGAGACCATGTCGAAGATGCCGGAGTTGGCGAGGTCGGAGTAGAGGACGGTGTCGAAGGTGTTCTTGTAGGCGTCGCCGTTGGCGGATGAGGGTTTGAAGTTGGCGGCGGCGAGGCGGATGCTGGCAGCGCCGGAGGAGGTCTCGAGGTGGAAGGTGTCTTGTGCGTTGAGGGCGGAGGTGGAGAGCAGGATAGGGAGAGTGGCGAGCAGTGATAGGGCGGCTCGGGATGACCAGCGTCGTACGGAAAGGTTCACTAGCGTTTCTCCAATAGGTGTGATGCCGGAAGTAAGGGTGAACGCAGAGAAATCTGCGTGGAAAAATATTCGGGCGTAGGAGAAACGTCCTGCAAATTCAACAAGGTGCGAAGGTGTGAGGTGCCGTTATTGATGCTTGTAATCAAACTTATCCTCGATGGTGATGTGATCGCCTTCGGGAAGGGGACCGAAGGTGTCGATGCGTTGTAACGCGCGCATGGCCGCGGTGTCGAGCGTAGGTGAGCCGCTGCGGTTCTCGACGCGGATGTTGGCGATGGAACCATCGCGCTCGATGTCGAAGGCGATGATCACGCTTCTACCTTCGGAGCTGCGCGGATCGACCTCCTGGGTGAAATAGTTTTGCGCGATGACGCGACCTACGGCCTCTACGTAATAAGCATAGCGTGCGCCGAAGGTGCGGCTCTGCACGGTGAGCGTGGCGGAGCCGTTTTTCAGTTGAGTCATGGATTGCGGGAGTTGCGTGGCACTCTCACCGGTCTGCGCTTTAGCGCTGGGAGGCGTGGGCTGCGGATGCTTGGGTGGCGCGGGCGTTGGGACTGGGCCGAGCTTCTTGGGCTGGTCCTTGGCCTTGACCAGGATGTCGGTTTCGCGGGGGGGCGGGGCTGCGGCTTCCTTGGGTGGAGGAAGGGGCGCGGGGCTCACGGCGTCGGGTGTGAGGACGGATTTGTCTACGGGCTTAGCTTTTTCGGGGAGGGGGATCGCGGAGACCATGGAGGCCTGGATGGATCCCGCGGCGGAGGCATTTTCGCCCCAGTGGTTGCTGGTGTGGTTGAGATAGATGCCGACGCCGATGAAGACTGCGGCGATGAGGATGTGGAGCGCGATCGCGCCGATGACGCCGCGGCGGAATTGATCGTCGGGGGAGAGTTGCGAGATGGCTTGGGTGCTCATGCGTTCAGTCGGGTAAAGCAAAAGCGTTGACGCTAAGGGCGCGAAGTTTGCCACGTTTCGCGAAGTGGAACAGAGCAACAGAAGAAGCAGATTCGCAGAGGCGGTGGCAGAAAGAAAAACAAGTGCAATAACAACTACAGGGGTCCTTCACTGCGTTCAGGATGACGAGATGCGTTCAGGGTGTCGACATTCATTCAGGATTACGACATTCATTCAGGGTGGCTACATTTTCAGATGATGACATTGGAGTGCCGACTAGCGTTGGAGCGGTTGGGTGACGATGCTGATGTTGCTGATGCCGGCTCGTTTGACGGCGTCCATTACGGAGGCGAAAGCGCCGAAGGGGACTGCTTCGTCGGCGCGGACGTAGATTACTTTCTTTTCGTTCGCGGGATTCTGGACGAGGACCGCGGAGAGGTCGTGGATGTTGACGGGCTTGTCTTGCAGGAAGACGTTCTGGTCCTTGTCGATGGTGACGACTAGATGGACTTCACTGAGTTGCGAGACCAGGCGGGTGTGCGGGACGGCGACCTGGATGCCGCTCTGCAGCACCGGGGCGGTGAGCATGAAGATGAGGAGTAGAACCAAGACCACGTCGACCAGCGGCGTGATGTTGATGTCGGACATGGCGGTGGTGGTTTTTCCGTTGGTGCTGAAGGCCATGGTTAGGAACTCCGGCGATCGTTGGGAAATGGCGGCAACTGGGTGCCGGGCTGCGGGGGCCGGCGACGATCTTCACCGTAGGGCGGCTGGTTGCCGGGCTGTTGGGGCTGGAAGAGTGCGGCGTTCTGGATGGCGTTGAGGAGCTCGCGGCCGAAGTCGTCCATGCGCGCGGCGAACTCGCGGAGGCGGGCGGTGAGCTGGTTGTAGCCCATGACGGCGGGGACTGCCACTACGAGACCAGCCGCGGTGGTGATGAGGGCTTCCGAGATGCCGGGAGCGACAGCGCGGAGGGTGGCGGCGCCTTCGGCACCGAGGCCGTGGAAGGCGTCGATGATGCCCATGACCGTGCCGAAGAGGCCAACGAAGGGACCGACCTGGGCAATGGTGGCGAGCCAGGTCATGCGGCGTTCCATCGAGCTGAGGGCTTCGCTGGCGGCGGTCTGGGCGGCGCGCTCGAGGCCCTGGGGGTTGGGCGGTATGCCGCGGCCGCCGCTTTGACGCTGATACTCGTCGTGGATTTCGTTGAAGACGGCGACGAGCGGGCTGGGCTTGAACTGGTCGGAGATGGCGGCGATTTCGGAGAGGCGGCCGGACTTGCGGAAGGCGCGGATGAAGCGGCGGTTCTGGGTGTCGGCTGCCTTGAAGGAACGCCACTTGGAGATCATGACGGACCATGAGATGACGCTCATGATGACGAGGAGGCCGAGCACGGCGAGCGCAGTGGGACCGCTGTTGTGCAGCATTTCCACGAGCGCGCTGGAGGATTGTCCGGCAGGGGCGGGGCCGAGCGAGGGGTCGGTTGGGACTTGCGTGGCGGCATCTTGCAGGAAAAGAGCGAAGGCTAACAGGGTCATAGGCGTCGGGTTAAGTGTAACTGGGTATGAGGGTGGGAGTGAGAACCCAGGTAGATGCTCGGCGCGCGATATTCATTTGGACGAAGTGCAGGAGTTTTGGGGTGTCGGTGGGTGAGATGCAGATGCTCAGGGGAGAGAAGGGCTGTGGATCGTTTGGCCTCGGCTGTTGGACTGTAGGATGGGGAGATTCTTGTGGGTAAGGAGACACGCCATGAGCATGGACGGCAGTTCGGGTAAGCGGATGGGGCGAGGGTGGAGGGCAACGTTCTGGGGGATGGGTGTTCTCGTTGCAGGCTATGTCGTGGTGATTGCGTTGCTGGTGGTGTTTGAAGGGAGGCTGATTTTCGTTCCTCCCGCGGATGTGCCCGCGACTACTCCGGCGGTTGATGGGCTGGGCTTTGACGATCTGCACATTCCGGTGAAGGGGGATGGATTCCTTCATGCTTGGTGGATCCCGTCGGCTGATCCGCACGCGCGGACGATTTTGTATTTTCACGGAAACGGCGGGGTGCTGGAGCGGGAGGCGAATCATGAAGTGCTGCTGTTTCGGCAGACTGGCGCAAACCTGCTGATGGTGGACTACCGGGGATATGGGCATAGCAGCCCGCTGCATGCGAGCGGCGTGACGACAGGGGAAGATGCGCGGGCCGCGATGCAGTACCTGAAACAGGAGCGGCACATTGCGTCGTCGGATATTGTGATCTTCGGGTGGTCGATTGGTTCGGGTGTGGCGACGCAGTTGGCGGTGTACGAGCCGGATGCAGGTGGGTTGATCCTGCTGAGCCCGATTACGAGCGTGGATGATGTGGTGGATTCGAACTGGGTGTACGGGGACGTGCTGCGGCCGACTCAGTGGTTTCGCCACGACAATGACATGGCGAACAAGGACAAGATCGGATCGATAGCCATGCCGGTGCTGATTATTTGCGGTACGGTCGATACGATTGCTCCGCCGTGGATGGCGCGTGAGCTCTATGCCCGGGCAAATGAGCCTAAGACAATCCAGTGGATCGAGGGGGCTGGGCATGACGACGTGATGGTGACGCGGGATGGAGTTTTTCTGCGAGCGATTGTGGGTTTCCTGGCTTCGCTACCAAAGGCGAGCTAACGGTTGAGAGCCGACTTGAATCTATCCACAACGTATGCCCGGTGGAAAATCTTGTGAAGGTATTAGCAGCGTGAGAGTATGGCGGGAATGAAAATCCAATGGCCTGCGGTGGTGAGTCTTCTTGGGGGAATTTACTCCCTTTACTTTGCATTGAAGCTTCGCAAACTAAAACTTTCGGAACGCCCTCCAAAGTCGCGCGCACACATGTCTTTGGAGGAACGGCAGCGAAAAGTACAGATTGGAGCTTGGCTTTGCGTCGCTGGCGGCATTGTCATGATTGCAGGTGCGGGGCTTATCGTTTGGTTGGAGAATTCGAACTGATACAACATGAGTTTGGGAGATGGCGCGGCCGGGTGCGGCTCCTGCTATGCTCTTGCGAGAAAGAACTCGAGACTAAAGAGATGCTGCTGGAACTGCGCGCAGAGAACTATGCCGTGATCGACCACGCGGTCGCCGAGTTTGGGCCGGGATTGAACTTGTTGACCGGGGAGACGGGTGCTGGCAAGTCGATATTGATTGACGCGCTGGCGCTGCTGCTGGGGGGCAAGGCGTCGAGTGACGTGGTGCGGTTTGGGGCGGAGAAGGCCGTGCTGGGATGCGTGTTTGAGACGACTCCGGGCGCTGAAGAGATTCTTGAGGAGAACGGGATCGATCCGGAGGGGGATGAGATCTTGCTGCGGCGCGAGATTGCGGGGAGTGGGAAAGGGCGGGTGTTCGTGAATAATCAGCCAGCTACCGTTGGGGTGTTGCGGCTGCTGGCTCCGGAGCTGGCGCTGGTGCATGCGCAGTCGGAGACGCTGGTGGCGTTTGATGCGGCGCAGCAGAGGATGTTGCTGGATCGGTTTGGGGATATCAGCAGTGAGGACGTTGGTGCGGCGTTCGGTAGGTGGAAAGATTTAGAGGCGAAGATTCGGGAACTGCAGAGTGTGGAGCAGGATCGGCTGCGGTTGATGGACTTATGGAGCTTTCAGGCCAAAGAGATTGAATCTGCAGGGATTACTGACGCTGAGGAGAATGTGCGGCTGGAGGCTGAGAAACGGGTACTGGCGAACTCGGAGCGGCTGTTTGCTGGAGCTACCGCGGCGCAGGAGTTGCTGTATGAGGCGGAGGTTTCGGCTGAGACGCTGCTGGGTGGGGCGTTACGGCATGTCGAGGATTTGGCAAAGTTTGATGAGCAGTTCAAGGAGACTGCGCAGCAACTGGCGGCGGCGAAGGCCAGCGTCGAGGATGCGGCGGCTACGTTGAGGGATTTTGCGGGGAAGGTGACTGCGTCGCCTGAGAGGTTGGGGGAGATTGAGGATCGGCTGGCGGCGCTGGATCGGTTGAAGCGGAAGTACGGGAGCAGCCTGGGCGAGGTGATTGCGTTTGGGGAGGAGGTGAAGGGGAAGCTGGCGGAGTTGGAGAATCGGGATGCTCGGCTGGCGGAGTTGGAGAAGGATCTGACGATTGCTGCGGCGAAGTACATGGTGGTGGCGAGGAATCTGTCGGCGGAGAGAAGCGCGGCGGCGAAGAAGCTGGCCAAGACGGCGGAGCGGCAAATTAATGAGTTGGCGATGAACGCCAGGTTTGAAGTGGGGGTTACGCCGCGGGAGGATGTCGAGGCATGGACGGCGTTTGGGTGGGACAGGGTGGAGTGCCGGATTGCGACCAATCCGGGAGAGCCGCTGAAGCCGTTGACGGAGATTGCGTCGGGGGGTGAGATGAGCCGGGTGATGTTGGCGCTGAAGGTTAGCGTGGAGGAGGGAGCGAATGCAGCCGCCAAGCGGCGGAAGATGGCGCTACCGCGGACGCTGGTGTTTGATGAGATCGATATTGGTATTGGGGGACGGGCGGCGGAGGCTGTGGGTCAGAAGCTGAAGACACTGTCCGAGGCGCAGCAGGTGATCTGCATTACGCATCTGCCGCAGATTGCGGCGTTTGCGGATCAGCACTTCCTCATTGAGAAGGGCGAGAGCGGGGGGCGGACGCATACCGGGGTTCGGAGGATGAAGCGGGAGGAGCGCGTGGAGGAGATTGCGCGGATGCTGTCGGGCGCGAGTGTGACGGAGAGCAGCTTGAGGCACGCCGAGCAGATGCTGTCGTCCACTCCTGGTCCTGCGCGGACGGCGGGAGTTAAGGGTGGAGGTGGGAGCTAAGAGCGGTGGACAACCTGATGGGGGTGGGAGGCTTCTCAAGAGGCAACGCCCTAGGAGGGTCTGATCATGGCTGAACCAAAAAAGTGTGCGCACTCGATATGTAGCTGTGTCTGTTCGGATGGCAAAAAGTACTGCTCGCAGATGTGCGAAGACAGCAAGGGCCTGACGACGCTCAAGTGTGACTGCAAGCATCCGGGCTGCACGGGGAGGTAGGCGGCGATTTTCGGGTTTTAGGGCCGGGAGCGGTGCTCGGGCAGACGCTACGGGGTGCGGTTGGGTGCGACACGAGATTTGCACCGTTTATGGTTCACCCCAAGGGGTGTACTCCGGTGCTATCAAGGGCCGGAGAGGGTATACTTAACCTGTGAGTAACCTTACCGCCTCTCCCGCAAACGCCCAAGACAAGTCTGGCGAAACCACCACTAAAAAAGTTCTCCTGCTGAAGCCGAGAGGCTTTTGCGCGGGTGTGGTGCGTGCGATTGATATCGTGCAGATTGCCCTGGACACGTTTGGGGCGCCTATTTACGTGCGTAAAGAGATTGTGCACAACAGCTATGTGGTGAATGACCTGGCGCAAAAGGGCGCGATCTTCGTCAACGAACTGGACGAGGTGCCTGCGGGGGCGCGGGTGATTTACTCGGCGCATGGGGTGAGCCCGGCGGTGCGGCAGGGGGCGAAAGAGCGCGGTCTGAAGGTGATTGACGCGACCTGTCCACTGGTTACCAAAGTACATATTGAGGCTATCAAGTTCGCCAAGCAGGGATATTCGCTGGTGCTGGTGGGGCATCGCGACCATGAAGAGGTGCAGGGAACGCAGGGTGAGGCGCCGAATGTGACCCAGGTGGTATCGACTGTGGAAGAGGTTGAGGCCTTGGTCGTGCCGGATCCGAACAAGGTGGCGTATTTGACACAGACGACGCTCTCGCTGGACGAGGCTCGGTACATGATTGAGGCGCTGCGCAAGAAGTTTCCGAATATTGCGGGGCCGCATGCGCAGGATATTTGTTATGCGACGGAGAATCGTCAGACGGCGGTGAAGAATGTCGCGCATGGCGCGGATTTGGTGTTGGTGGTCGGGTCGCGGAATAGCTCGAATTCGAATCGGCTGGTCGAGGTGTCGCACAATATCGGGACACATTCGTATTTGATTGATAAGGCAGAAGATATCAAGCCGGAGTGGCTAGAGGGCGTGGCTACGGTGGCGATCACCGCGGGCGCGTCGGCACCGGAGATCCTGGTTCAAGAGGTAGTGGCTTACCTGCAGGGCAAGGGATATGGGTCGGTTGAAGAGGTTGAAGTGATGCCGGAGAATGTGCGGTTTGGATTGCCGCCGGAGATCGTTTCGGCGATCGCGGCAGCGCCAGCGCGGCCGGCAAGCTATTAGTTTCGAGAGCCGCTGGTTATTGATTTCGAAAGCGGCTGGCTATTAATTGCGAGCGGCTATTTGATTTGTAGAGCCACTGGGACTTGAGGCCTGGCCGGCATTTTCTTATCCGGAATTGCTGGGCATTTTTTATCTGGAATTTATGAGTATAGAGACAGCTAACCCGCAGAGAAGAACGAAGCAGACGATGGCGCAACCTCGATTTGGACGACTTGACCTCGCGATGGATAGGGTGAGCGAGGGGATCGGCAAAGCGGCTGCGTGGCTGATGGGTCAGCAGCACGAGGACGGGTATTGGTGTGGGGAGCTCGAGGCCGACTCGATGCTCGAGGCCGATTACATCTACATGCACACGCTGCTGGGAACGGGCGATAAGGGCAAGATGGAGCGCGCGGTCAACGAGATTCTTCGCCACCAGAATGAGGATGGTGGATGGAGTCTGTATCCGGGTGGGCCGAGCAATGTGAATTACGGCGTGAAGTGCTACCTGGCGCTGAAGCTGATGGGTTGGACAGCTGAACATCCGGTGATGGTGAAGGCTCGGAAGAAGGTACTTGAGCTCGGTGGCGTGACCTCGTGCAACACGTTCACGAAGATGTATCTGTGCTCGCTGGGGCAGTACGACTATGACGCAGTGCCGGCAGTTCCGCCGGAGATGCTGCTGTTTCCGAACTGGTTCTACTTCAATATTTACGAGATCAGCGCGTGGTCGCGGGCGATCCTTGTGCCGCTGTCGATTATTTATGCAAAGAAGCCGTTCAAGAAGCTGGCCCCGGAGCAGACAATTGATGAGTTGTTTGTGGGTGGGCGCGAGAACGCGAATTTGTATTTGAGGCTGGACCGCAAACACCTTATTTCGTGGCGCAATTTCTTCCTGTTTACGGATAGGCTGGCGCACTGGTCGGAGCGGGTGCATATTCGGCCGCTGCGCACGATGGCGCTGAAGAAGGCCGAGCAGTGGATGCTGGATCACTTTGAGCGCTCGGATGGTTTGGGCGCGATCTATCCGGCTATGCTGAATGCGATTGTGGCGCTGGTGTACCTGGGGTACTCGAAGGACGACCCGCAGGTGATTCGTGCGATGGATGAGTTTGAGAAGCTGGGGATTGATTGCCCGGAGGGGACGCCGGAGTATCCGACGCCGACGTTCCGGATGCAGCCGTGCTTCTCGCCGGTGTGGGATACTGCCCAGGTGCTGTCTACGTTGGGCGAGGTTGGGATGGCGAAGGACGATCCGCGGCTGGTGAAGGCGGCGGACTGGCTGCTGTCCAAGGAGATTCGGTACAAGGGCGACTGGTCGCACAACGTGAAGAATGTTGAGGCGAGCTGCTGGTGCTTCTTCTTCAATAATGACCATCAGCCAGACGTGGATGATACGGGCGAGGTGCTGCTGGCACTGAAGGCCGTTGACAATCCACGCGAACGGTATCAGCACGAGGTGACGCAGAGGGCCGTGGATTGGGTCTTTGCGATGCAGTGCAAGAACGGCGGATGGGCTTCGTTCGATAAAGACAATACGAAGAAGATGTTTGAGTCGATTCCGTTCGCTGACCATAATGCGATGATCGATCCGCCGTCGGTGGACATTACGGGACGCATCCTGGAGATGCTGGCTAGCTACGGCTACACGCGGCGGGATAAGCGCGTGGAGAAGGCTGTGCAGTTTATCTTGAGGGAGCAGCAGACGGACGGTGCTTGGTTCGGACGCTGGGGCGTGAATTATTTGTACGGTACGTTCCTGGTGCTGCGCGGGTTGCAGGCGATGGAGTACTCGTACCTGGAGCCGGCGGTGCAGCAGGCGGCCGAGTGGATTCGCATGGTGCAGAACGCCGATGGCGGATGGGGTGAGACTCCCGGAACGTACGACGATCCGAATCAGCGTGGGGTTGGGCCGTCGACGCCTAGCCAGACGGCTTGGGCGCTGCTTGGGTTGCTGGCGGCGAATGACACGCGGTCGGATTCTGTGGCGAAGGGCATACGGTGGCTGATCGAGAGACAGCACGAGGATGGTTCCTGGGCTGAGTTGATGCCGGGAAGAAACGGCGAGAGCTACTACACTGGAACAGGGTTTCCGCGGGTGTTCTACCTGGGATATCACCTGTATAAGCAGTACTTCCCGCTGCTGGCGCTGACGACGTATCGTAAGGCGCTGGAGCATGGGGAGCAGGACGCGTAGGGCCGAAGCGTAGGGCATGGTTGGGGCATCGAATCGATAGAGTGATCAGCTAGATTGCAGGTTGCAAGACAAGAAGGTTTTTGAAGGATAAGGAGTCGTTCAGCATGGGAATTCCCATCTCGCAGATGTTCACCGTGACCACGTACGTTCTGAAGCAGAAGCTTTCAGGGCGGAAGCGGTATCCACTGGTGCTGATGCTCGAGCCGCTGTTTCGTTGTAATTTGGCGTGCGCCGGGTGCGGCAAGATCCAGTACCCCGCACATATTTTGAAGGCGCAGTTGACGCCGGAGCAGTGCTTCAAGGCAGTGGATGAGTGCGGGACGCCGATGGTGTCGATTCCGGGCGGAGAACCTTTGCTGCATCCAGACATGCCGGAGATTGTGGCTGGGTTGGTTGCGCGCAAGAAGTACGTGTACATGTGCACTAACGCGCTGCTGCTGAAGGAGAAGCTGCACCTGTTCAAGCCGTCGAAGTATTTGAGCTTCTCGGTGCATGTGGATGGGCAGAAGGAGCATCACGATATGTCGGTGTGCCGCGAGGGCGGCCATGACATCGCGATGGAGGGTGTTCGCGCGGCAGTGGCTGCGGGGTTCCGCGTGACGACGAATACGACTCTGTTTGATGGAGCGGATCCTAATTCTGTGCGCGCGCACTTTGATGAGTTGATGGCTACGGGCGTCGAGAGCATGATGGTGTCGCCGGGCTATACGTACGACAAGGCTCCGGACCAGAATCACTTTTTGGGCAAGGCTCGGTCGCGGAAGATGTTTCGTGCGATTCTGTCGAATCGGAAGAAGAGCTGGCAGTTCAATACGCATCCGCTGTTCGCCGAGTATCTGATGGGTAAGCAGGATTTTGAGTGCACGCCTTGGGGCATGCCGACGTACTCGATCTTTGGATGGCAGAAGCCTTGCTACTTGCTGCAGGACGGGTATGCGGACACGTTCCAGGAGTTGCTGGATACCGTGGAGTGGTCGAACTATGGAGCGAAGAGCGGGAATCCGCAGTGCGCGAATTGCATGGTGCACTCGGGGCATGAAGCTTCGGCGGTGGACTACAACTTCGGGTCGCTGAAGGGATTTGTGGCTACGGCGAAGCGCTACATGTTCCCGTCGTTGTATGAGGACGAAGGTGCGCAGAAGCTGCTGAATGAGTGGCCGGTTGCGGGTCATGGGCCGCTGGTGCAGATTGGTGACCAGCCTACCGCGGTTGTTGTGACGACTTCGGTGAATGAGACCACCAGCGTGGCAGGAGACTAACGATGGCGACAGCACAGCAGGAACACTTGAAGATCGAGCAGCTTCGGAATACGTCTGCCGATGATGTGGAAGTGATTGCAGGGCGCGAGCGGGAGAATCTCGAGGGATGGATTCCGGAGCTGGCGACCGAGGCTGAGGTGCGTGAGGCGCTGGAGAAGGCGTTTGATTATCGTGGCGATGTGACCGTGACGCGCAAGGATGGGACGACTGTCGAAGGCTATCTCTACGATCGGCGGAGCGAGCCGACGATGGAGGCTTCGCTGGTGCGGATTATTCCTACGCCGAAGCCTGGCGTGCCGGTGGAGCGGGTGATGATCCCGTATGCGGATATTGCGGCGCTGCAGTTTACGGGGCGCGATACGGCGGCGGGCAAGACCTTCGAGGCCTGGATCAAAAAGTACTGGGAGCAGAAGGCGGCGGGCAAGACGAACATTCAGATTGAGCCCGAGAATCTCGACTAGGAATTCATGCGTTTATTCGTAACCGGTGCGACCGGGTTTGTTGGGGCGCATGTTGCGCAGCTTGCGGAGGCGCAGGGGGCGGAGCTGCGGCTGTTGGCGCGGGGGACGTCGGATACGTCGCGGCTGCCGAAGGGTGCGGATGTTGTGGTGGGGGATCTGCGGTCGCCGGAGGGATTTGCTGCGGCGCTCAAGGGGTGCGATGCGCTGATTCATGTGGCGGCGGATTATCGGCTGTGGGTGCCGGATCCGGCGGAGATGTACAAGGCCAATGTCGAGGGGACGAGGGAGCTGCTGCGGCTGACGCGCGAGGCGGGAGTGCGGCGCGTGGTGTATACGAGCAGCGTGGCGACGATGGGATTCAAGATGGATGGGACGGTCGTTGATGAAGAGACTGCGGTGAGTGAGGCCGATATGATTGGCCACTACAAGCGGTCGAAGTGGATGGCCGAGCAGGTGGCGCTCGAGGCTGGACGGGCGGGGCAGGACGTGATCGTGCTGAATCCTACGACGCCGATTGGGGCGCTGGATACGAAGCCGACGCCTACTGGGCGGATCGTGGTGGACTTTCTGAATGGGAATTTTCCGGCGTACGTGGATACAGGGTTGAACCTGGTGGATGTGGAAGAGATTGCGCGGATGCATCTAGTGGCGCTGGAGCGGGGGCGCGTTGGGGAACGTTACATCCTGGGCGGAGAGAATCTGACACTGAAGCAAATTCTTGATCGATTGGGAAAGATTTCGGGGCTGCGTTCGCCGACGATGAAGGTACCGCATGCGGTGGCGATGGCGTTCGCGTATTTTGATGAGACGGTGACGGGGAAGTGGCGGGGCAAGGAGCCTCGAGCGACGGTGGAGGCGGTGCGGATGGGGAAGAAGATGATGTTTGCCAGCTCGGCGAAGGCGGAACGGGAGTTGGGGCTGAAGGTGGGGAGTGTGGAGGGCGCGCTACGGGCGGCTTGCGCTTGGTTTTATAAGAACGGGTACGTGGATAAGACTGGGATCAGCTGCACGGGGTGCTGAGGGGATCGCTGTAGCAATTTCGAAATCGTGCGTTGCCCTGGTTGAGAAAGCTGCTGCCTAAGTCGTTTTCCGCAGCATCCCGACAGCCTCAGTCCAGGGCACGGGCGCCTGGTGCATCGCGTAGACCGTGTCCACCACAAGATGTTCCTGCTCTACCGCTTCCACCACTTCGTGGAACAGCTCTGGGTCATACAGTGTGTGGTCATCGTTCACCACGAGTGTGTCGCTGGCGTAGAGCAATCGGCGTTCCGGAAAATAAACCATGTACTGCCGCTCGGTCGATGCGCCGCGCAGGGGATAGAGCACCATGCGGTTCGGTCCCGCGCTGATCTCTGTTCTGCCCGCGACGATCTTCCAATGGGGCGTCTTGTTTACCGGTCAGAACGGCCGTGGTGATCGAACGCCGCTTCTTCATCTGCCATGAACACCGCTGCATTGTGGCGAGCATCTAGAGGCTCCTCTGCACGTCTGCTTGCTTTGATTTTTAGACGCAATGCGACAGCTGAGGGTATCTTCTTCGTCCAGCTGGGTATATCGGTGCAACGGCTGTTTGGGATTCAGGTGGTGTGGAAACCGGCGCGACGCATGGCTAGAGGGACTTCGGGGTTGCGGGCGAAGGTTTCCCAGACAAAGCTCGTGCGTAGGTTTTCGGCCATGACGAGGCTGATGCCCAGGTCGATGCCGAGGACGTCGGGGTCGTAGTAGTTGGCTTGCGGGTGGAAGACGTCGCAGAAGCCGTAGCGACCGTATGCCTTGTCACCGTAGTCGGCTTTGAGGGCGCGTTGCACGCGTAGGCAGGCTTCGGGGAGGAAGGGGAGCGAGCCGGCAGTGGCGTTGGGGACTACGGAGCCGTCGATGGGGCCGAAGCCTCGGCCGTCGGCGTTGGGGCCACCCCAGGCCGTGTAGCCGTTGATGTAGTCGGAGGCGCTGATTCCCCAGTAGTCGGGGGAGTAGGGCTTGCCGAGGGAGAGGCAGAAGGTTTCGTGGGCGCGGGTGGCGGTGATGGAGTTGGTGAAGTAGTCGGCGTAGCGATCGCGTTTGTTGCGGAAGTCGTACCAGGCGTGGCTGTATTGGTGGGTAAAGATGGGGTCGTTGCCGCTGATGTAGGTGAGGCCGTTGTAGGTGATGGTCTGGCGTTCCCAGGCGTTCCAACTGGAGGGGGCGACGGGATGGGTGGGGGAGCCGATGGCGAGGAGGTAGATCATCATGAGCTCGCAGTAGTGGCTCCAGCGAGAGTCGAGGAAGCCGGACTCGGGATGCCAGCCCATCGAGAAGGTGGTGTTGCCGTCGTTGGGGCCGTTGAGCATCCAGGGCCAGTCGACGCGGTTGTAGATGAAGGAGGCTAGCTGGTAGATTTCGGGGTCGTCGTGGAAGTGGGCGCGGGCGGTGAGGACGCCGCAGAGGAGAAGGGAGGTGTCGATGGAGGAGACTTCGTTGCGGTCGATGCGCTCGCCGGTTTCTACGTCGTTGAAGTGGTAGAAGAAGCCGTGGTTGTTGTAGAGCTTGTGCGCGTGGAAGCGGAGGGTGCGGCGGACTTGCTCGACGATTTGGGCGCGGGGGAAATACTTGCGGCGGTCGGCGATGCAGAGGGCGGTAAGGCCGAAGCCGGTGGCGGCGATGCTGGCCATGCGGTGGTTGGGATCAATTTTGGCTGGGATATTGAGGGGGGTGTTGATGGCGGAGGCGCGGTCGAGGACCTGGCCGGTGGTGGGGCTGGCTTGCTCGACGAAGAAGAGGCAGGCGCGGCGTTGCATGTCGTCGAGGAAGGCCTCGTCGTCGTGGGTGAGAACGTAATGCGGGGCGGGCTCGGGTGTGAGGTGGAGATCGACCGGGGCCTGAGAGGGGGTTTGGGAGAAGGCGTGGAGGCGCGGGAGGAGCGCAGCGCCGGCGAGGAGCTTGAGGCAATCGCGCCTTTGCATGATTTTATTTTCCGATCAGCACGACGGCGAGGCCGTGTGCGGGGACTGTGAGTTGGAGTTTGCCGTCGTGGAGGCGGAGGTGCTCGGCGGGTGCCATGGCACCCGCGGCGCGGAGTTGTTCAACTTGAGCGGGCATGAGATCGCCAGTCGGGCGACCCATGGCGTCGAAGGCCTTGAGGACGTTGCCGTGGTCGGGATCGACGCGAAGGACTTCAACTGATGCGTTGGAAGGCACGTGCTTGAGGTCGAGGGTGAAGGTTTTCGGTGGGCCTGCGGGGCCCTTTGGCCAGGTGTAGTCGGGTCCGGTGCCGGTGGGGGGAGCGTAGTTCCAGAGGGCGAGGACTAGCTTGCCGTCGGAGGTCTCGGTGGCTAGTGCGGCGTCGGAGTCGACGGCGATCCGCTGGTCGCCGAGCTGGTGGAGGGCGCGGAAGTCGTTGAGTGCGGGCTTGGGAATGCTCTCGGCGGCGATGAGACCGAAGCCGCCGTAGAACGGGGTGCGGACGACGCCTTGCTCGTCGAATACGTCGGAGAAGGACCAGTAGTCCATGCTGTCGGTGAGGCCGTCGCAAAGGCGGATGTTGTTGGCGAGCCAGGGACCGATGAAAGTGGAGTCGGTGACGTTGGGTTCGTTGGAATAGCTGGCGTTGTACTCGGAGAAGATGAGCGGGAGTTGCGGATAAGGCGAGGCCAGGATCTGTTCGTGCACCATTTTCACTGCGCGATAGACCATCGTCTGGCGGGGGATGTCTTCGTTGGTGTGCATCACGTTATACGCGATGTCGTTGGCGTAGACGTGGGTGGAGACGAAGTCGATGGGGGCGTTCACGGCGTGGACGTGGGCGAGGAAGGGCGTAACCCAGGCGGCTTGCGCGGTGGCGGGACCACCGACCTGGAGGCGCGGGGAGACTGACTTGAGGGCGCGCGCGGTGTGGTCGTAGAGCTTGAAGTAGGTTTCCTGCTTGGGCTCACCGCCCCAGAAGTCGAGGTTGGGTTCGTTCCAGACTTCGAACTTCCAGGTGGAGACTTCGTCGATGCCGTAGCGAGCGATGAGGTGGGTGGCGAGGGCCTTCATCATGGCGTCCCAGATGGCGTAGTCCTTGGGTGGCGAGTTGTTGGGATTGCCCATGAAGGTGTGTTGGGAGTTGGGCTTGGAGGCGAGCTTTTCAGGCATGAAGCTTAGCTCGACATAGGGCTTGACGTGTTCGGCGAGGAGGCCGTCGTAGATCTCGTCGAGGTAGAAGAAGTTGTAGATGGAAGCGTCGTTGGCGGCCTGGGCGGCGAGGCCGGGGTTCTTGGTCTGGCGGGCGGGATCGTAGACGCCGACTTCGTCGTCGAGGATCCCGTGGAAGCGCATGGACTGGAAGTCGGTGGCCTGCTTGACGGTGTGGAGGTCGGCTCGGTAGTCGGCGCGGAGGGCGAGGATGGCGCGGCCGGAGCCGAAGGTCTTCTCCCAGAAGTGGGGGAAGGGGGTGGTGGGGGCGTGCGCGTCGATGACGAGGTCGGTGGGCGAAACTGCGTCGGTCGAAGCGGCGGGGGGCGCGGGATTCTGCGCGATAGCGGAGAGGGACAGGGAGCCGGCAAGGAAGGTTCCAGCGAGGGCAAAGGCGAGTGAGCGAACGGTTCCAGGGTGCATTGTGTTCCTCGAGTGTTTCATGGCTGGACCTTGATGAGTAGAAGTGCGTTGGGGCTCAACTCTAGGGTTAGCTTTCCGTCGTGCAGCTGAGTTTGGGTGGGGGGTCCCAGCGCGGTTTGGTCGTTGAGTTTAACGACTTGAGCGGGTGTTGGGTTAACAGGGCTGCCCATGGCGGCGTACTTGGGAAGGACGTTGCCGTGGTCGTCGTCAACACGCTGGATGGTGACGTTGGCGTTGGCAGGAACGCCGTGGAGGGCGAGGTCGAGGGTTTGCGGGGAGCCGAGGTTGCCGGGATCGACGAGGTTCCAGGCGGCGAGGATGAGAGCGCCGTCGGGCGATTTAGTGACGATTAGGTTTTTGGCGTCGTTGGCGATGCGGCGGTCGCCTAGTTGGTGGAGGAGGCCGAACTGGTAATAGCTGGGCTTGTAGATACCGCCTTTGGCGATGAGGCCAAAGGCTCCGACGAAGGGTTTGTCGATGGGGCCGCCTTCTTCGAAGACGTCGTCGAAGGTCCAGAAGGACATCTCGGTTACGTTGCCGTCGCATTCGCGGATGGTGTCGGCTAGGGCTGGGCCGACGTAGGTGGTGTCGCGGGCATTGTTGGCGCCGATGACGTTCCACTCGGTCCAGAGGAGGGGCAGGTGCGGGGTGGGGGAGGCGTCGATCTGATGGCGGACCTTGGCGACGGCGCGGCAGACTCGGTCGTCTTGCGGGATGTTTTCGGTGGTGCCGAAGAGGTCTTCTGCGGTGTCGTCTGCATAGCCGTGGGAGGACACGAAGTCGACGGGGACGTGGTTGGCGGCGGTGTGGGCGAGGAACTCGGGGACCCATGCGGCTGCGGCGGTTGCTGGACCACCTACGCGGAGGCGCTGGTCGACCTTCTTGAGGTCGCGGGCCGTGTGGTCGTAGAGCTCGTAGTAGGACTTGTCGCGGGGAATGCCGCCCCAGAAGTCGATGTTGGGCTCATTCCAGACTTCGAAATACCACTGGGAGACTTCATCGATGCCGTAGCGGTCGACCAGGTGCTGGGCGAAGGCTGTCATGAGGTCGTCCCAGCGCTGCATGCTCTTGGGGGGTGAGACGTTCTGCTTGTACCAGAAGGGGTGGAGGGCGTCGGGGTTGAAGGCTAGCTTCTTGGGCATGAAGCTGATCTCGACTACCGGGCGAACACCGTTGGCGAGGAGGCCGTCGTAGATCTGGTCGACGTAGGCGAAGTTATAGACCGGGTTGCCGTGCTCGTCTTCGTTATAGACGCCACCCTCGTCGTGGAGGATGGCATGGAAGCGGACGTAGCGGAAGTCGGCGACTTTGTGGACGGAGCGAATGTCGTTGCGGTAGGACTCGCGGAGGGAAAGGATGGCGCGGCCGGAGCCGAAGATCTGCTCCCAGAAGTGGGGGAAGGGGGTGGTGGGGGCCTGGGCGTTGATGGTGACTTGCTGGGGGTTAACCAATTGGGCGGTGACGCGCTGGGGTTCCTGGGCGTGGAGGACAGGGGAGAGTGGCCACGTGCAGAGTAGAGCCGGAAGAGCGAGTCTAAGCCAAGGGTGCATACCGTACAGGCTCCTGGAAATGTTGGGGAAAACCGGCAAGATCGCGTTCCGGGAACAATCGTTTGAGCACTAATGCGCAAACGATTGTGCAACGCCTAATATCCACTTCTGTAACGCGACTGTCAACCTGCGGAAAAGGGCCAGAGAGCGGCTCGTATGATGGAGCGATGCCGGTGAGCGCGAAGATTGCCATTATTGCCGCGTTGCCGCGGGAGATTGCAGGGTTGGCTCGGGGAACCCAGGCGGATGCGGCGCTGGTGAAGGATGGAGTGTGGCTGTATCGGGTGGGGGCCGCGGTGGTGGTGGCTGCGGGGATGGGGGCGGAGCGTGCAGCGGTGGCGGTGGAGGCTGCACTCTCGGCTGGGGATGTGCGGGTGTTGGTTTCGTCAGGGCTGGCTGGCGGGTGTGCGGGGGGCGTGGAGGTTGGGTCGGTGGTGGAGGCTGGGGTGGTGGTGGACGTGGGGACGGGGGAGAGATTTGTTGCGGGGACGGGGGCGGGCGTGACGTTGGCTACTGTGGGGGCGATTGCGAGCGTGGCGGAGAAGGCTCGGCTAGCGGAGAGCTCGGGGGCGTCGATGGTGGATATGGAGGCGGCTACGGTGGCACGGATTGCGCTGGCGAAGGGAGTGGGGTTTCGCGCGATCAAAGGGGTGTCGGATGGATATGAGTTTGAGTTGAGTGCGCTGGCGAGGTTTGAGGGCGAGCGGGGGAACTTTCGGACAGGGGCGTTTGCGGCGTATACGGCAGTGCGGCCTTGGACTTGGAGGAAGGCGATCGAGCTGGGGCGTGGGAGTGCAAAGGCGCTGGCTGCGCTTGAGGTGGTGTTGAGGGGCGTCGTGGCTGAGGGTTAGGTGAGGACCTCGGCTAGGAGGTGGTCGGCTACGCGGATGGCGTTGGCGATGATGGTGAGGGATGGGTTTACGGCGCTGGCGGAGGCGAAGAAGCTGGCATCGACTACGTAGAGATTGTCTAGCTGGTGGGCTTTGCAGTTGGTGTCCAGGACAGAGGTGGCGAGGTCGTGGCCGAAGCGGAGGGTGCCGTTCTGATGGCCTACGCCTTCGAGTGGGATACGTTTTTTGAAGTAGGCGTGGAAGGGGATGGAGGCGTCGGCGTGGCCGGCCTGCTTGAGGATGTCGACCCAACGATCTTTTAGGCGCTCGAAGCTCTTGACGTTGTTGGGAGTGTAGGAGAGCTTGATGTGGCCGGGTTGGGCGATGGTGACGGCGGCGGATTGGTTGGAGGGGCTGACGCCGGAGTCGGGGTGCGGGCCGGCGGGACCGGGTTGCGTGGCGGCTAGTTGGCTGGGCGTGGCATTGCGCAGGGTGACGCGGTTGTTGGGGTCGGGGAGGTCTTCGGTGGTGAGCCACCAGGGAACGGCGTGGCGCTTCATGCCTTCGAGAATGAAGCCGGGGGTGAGCGGCGGGGCGTCGCCCTTCATCATCTCGTGATGAAAGCTGCCGACGGGTTGGACCTGGCCGAGGGGGAAGGGGTACGAGGGATCGGTGTCGCGGAGGTAGAGGTCGTTGGTGCCCCAAGTTTTTGTGTAGCTGTCGTGATTGTCGATGGTGGAGATGGCGAGAAGAGCGTCGGCCTGGTGGTACATGAAGTTGCGGCCAACCTGGTCAGAGCCGTTGGCTAGACCGGTGGGGTGCTTGTCTGTCGCGGATTGGAGAAGGACGACGGCGGAGTTGACGGCTCCAGCGCAGAGCGCGACGATGTGGGCTTCGTAGGTGGCGGGCGCGGAGCTGTCGGTGTGCTGAACTTCTACTGCGGTGACGGCGGTGCCTGCGGCGTTGGTGAGGAGACGGAGGACGCGCGAGTTGGTGAGGAGCGTGACGTTGGGGAGATCCATGATCTCGCGAATGCAGTTGATGTCGGCGTCGGACTTGGCGTGGACGAGGCAGGGGTAGCCGTCGCAGGTGTCGCAGCGGACGCACTTGCTGGCTGCGGGATTGGCTTCGTTGAGTTTAAGGCCCAGGGGGATCGGGAAGGTATTGATGCCGAGCTTGCGGACGTCGGCTTCGATCGCGGCCATGCGGGGTTCGTTGGAGAAGGCGGGGTAGGGGTACGGCTTGGAGTGGAAGGGCTCGGTGGGATCGTAGGAGCTTGTAAAGCCTCCGGGAACTGCGGGGGCGGTGCCGAGGTCGCCGTGGACGTGGAAGAGTTCTTCGGCGCGGGTGTAGTAGGGTTCCATGTCGGCGTAAGTGATGGGCCAGGCGGGAGAGATGCCGCCCTGGTGCTGGATCTCGCCGAAGTCTTCTGCGCGCATACGAAAGAGGGCGGCGCCATAGACTTTTGTCTGGCCGCCGATGTAGTAAGCCTGCTGTGGGTGGAGGGGCTTGTCGTCCTTGTCGTGCCAGGTTTCGGTGGTGTGGTAGCGGTTCTCGAGGAAGACGGCGGAGGTGTCCCAGTTGAGCTTTTCCTGGGGAAGGAAGGGGCCGCGCTCGAGGATGAGGATGCGTTTGCCAGCGCGCGCGAGATGGAGAGCGAGGGTTCCGCCGCCTGCGCCGGAGCCGATGATGATTGCGTCGTATGGATTCGCCATGGTGTCTAGGATGCACGCTGAGGGTGGGGATTGGAACTAGTTGTAGATGAAAGTTCGGGTGGAAAAGACCTGGGGTCGAATCGCGCGGTCGTGAGGGGATATTCTTAAGGGGATATGTCTTCTACTCTGCCTCGCACTATGCAAGCTGCTGTTTATCGTGCCGTTGATGATGTCCAAACTGAAGAGATTGCCGTGCCGGAGATTGGCGCGGGCGAAGTGCTGGTGCGGATCGATACGTGTGGAATCTGCGGGACGGATCTGAAGAAAATTCATACGGGGTCGCATACGGCGCCGCGGGTCTTTGGGCATGAAATGGCGGGGACCATTGCTGCGGTGGGTGAAGGTGTGCGCGGATTTGCGGTAGGGGATCGCGTGATGGCGTTTCATCATATTCCTTGCGGACATTGCTTTTATTGCCGGAAGAAGACGTTCGCGCAGTGTGAGACGTACAAAAAAGTGGGCACGACGGCGGGGCTGGGCGAGGCGGCGGGGGGTGGGTTTGCGCAGTACATTCGCGTGATGGATTGGATTGTGGGGGACGGCGTCACTCCGGCGGGGCTGATTCATGTGCCGGACGATATTCCGTTTGAGCAGGCGGCATTTATTGAGCCGGTGAATACCTGTTTCAAGGCGATTCGGCTGCTGGAGTTGGAGCCGGACGATACGGTGCTGGTGATTGGGCAGGGAAGCATTGGGGTGTTGCTGGCGGCGCTGGCGAGACAGACGGGAGCTACGGTGCTGACTTCGGATATGTATCCCGAGCGGCATGCGATTGCTGCGCAGTATGGGTTGGATCGTCCGCTGGATGCGCGTGGGGATGTGGTGGCAGCTTGCAAGGCTGCGACCGAGGGACGGGGTGCGGATGTGGCGCTGGTGGCTGTGGGAGTGGATGCGTTGATTGCTACGGCGATGGCGGCGATTCGACCGGGTGGCCGCGTGATGTTGTTTGCGAGCACGCAACATGGGACGGCGGCGTTCGATCCGGCGGCGGTGTGCATGGATGAGAAGACGCTCATGGGATCGTACTCGGCTTCGGTGGCGATTCAGCAGGAGGGGATTGACCTGGTGTTCGAGGGGTATCGGTCGGGCAAGCTGGACTTGACCAAGCTGATCTCGCACCGGTTTGGGTTGGAGGATGCGGCAGAAGCTATTGATTTGGCGTCGCATCCTAAGGCGGATTCGATGAAGATTGTTTTGAAGCCGTAGAGCTT
>Ga0302317_10000517_pt1 | contig 32804 bp, 30 predicted proteins | sample III_Palsa_N3_3_FD_200450 | JGI IMG/M metagenome (GOLD analysis project Ga0302317, IMG submission 200450) | Peat permafrost microbial communities from Stordalen Mire near Abisko, Sweden - III_Palsa_N3_3 | ecosystem: Environmental > Terrestrial > Soil > Palsa > Peat permafrost | place: Sweden...
TGGAGAAGCTCTTTACGCTCACCGGCGTCGCGAACTGCGCGGCCGATGCCCAGGCGGTCCTCCTCCTGGAAACGCGCATCGCACAAGCGCAATGGACGAAGGTCGAGAACCGCGATCCGGTGAAGACCTATACCAAGGTGGCGCTCGGCGATCTCGCAGCCTTGATGCCCGGTTACGATTGGCACTCCTATCTTGCCGCCGCGGATCTTGACGGCAGAGTGGACTATGTCATCGTCAGCCAGCCGAGTTACCTCACGGCGCTCGGCGAGATTTTGCGTGACACCGACCTTTGCGTATGGCAGGCCTACTTTCGCGCGCAGCTGCTTGCCGCATTCGCGCCGTACTTGAGTCAGGCCTTCGTCGATGAGCACTTCGCGTTCTACGGCACGGTGCTGAACGGTATCCCCGCCAACCGGCCACGCTGGAAGCGCGGCGTCGCACTCGTGAATCGCTGCCTCGGCGAAAGCCTCGGCGAGCTGTATGTTGAGAAGTATTTTCCGCCCGACAGCAAGACACGCATGCTAGCGCTCGTCGGCAATCTGCTCGCAGCCTATCGCACGAGCATTGCAGCACTCGACTGGATGAGCCCGCAGACGAAGTCTGAAGCGCACACCAAGCTTGCCAGGCTCGTCACCAAAATCGGCTACCCGAGCAAGTGGCGTGACTATTCCGGCCTGCAGATCCGAAGCGCCGACCTCATGGGCAACGTCATGCGCGCCGCCGCTTTTGAGCGCTGCTATGCGCTCGGCAAGCTCGGCAAGCCGATCGATCGGGAAGAGTGGGAGATGACCCCGCAGACGATCAATGCTTACTATGACCCGCAGAAGAACGAGATCGTGTTTCCTGCGGCAATCCTGCAGCCGCCGTTCTTCGACGCCAAGGCGGATGACGCGATCAACTACGGCGGCATCGGCGCGGTGATCGGCCACGAGATGGGCCACGGCTATGACGATCAGGGCAGCAAGTTCGACGCCAAGGGCAACAACGTGAACTGGTGGACCGATGCCGACCGCCAGGCGTTTGAGGCGCGTACCGACAAGCTGGCCGCCCAGTTCGACGCGTACGAGCCGCTGCCGGGCAAGCACGTCAACGGCCATCTGACCATGGGCGAAAACATCGGCGACCTGGGCGGCTTGAACGCTGCCTACACCGCCTTGCAGATGGCGCTGTCGAAGAACCCCGCCGAAGCCAAGCGCAAAATAGACGGCTATACCGAGGACCAGCGCTTCTTCCTCAACTGGGCCCGCGTATGGCGCGGCAATATCCGTCCGCAAGCGCAGATCACCCTGCTCAATACCGATCCGCATGCACCGGCGCAGTTCCGTGCGATCGGTGCGCCGTCGAACATGCCGGAGTTTGCGCAGGCGTTCAAATGCAAGGCTGGCGATGCGATGGTCCGTTCGCCCGAGACTCAGGTAAAGATCTGGTAATCCCACGAAGCGAGCGCTTTTCGCTCAGAAACCGAAAACCGCGGCCTTCGGGCTGCGGTTTTTTTGTACAGGGAGGACAATGCCCGGCAAGCCTCTGGAGACATCATGCAAAACGCAGCAAACTCGATCGTGAGCATTCGCGGACTGGGCAAGGTCTACGCCTCCGGCCACGTGGCTCTGAAGCATATCGACCTGGAGATACGCCGCGGCGAGATTCTCGCCCTGCTCGGCCCCAACGGCGCGGGCAAGACCACGCTGATCAGCATCATCTGCGGCATCGTCCAACCGACCAGCGGCACGGTGCTGGCAAACGGCTATGACATCGTGCGCGACTACCGCGCCGCGCGTGCGCAGATCGGCCTGGTGCCGCAGGAGCTGTCCACCGATGCGTTCGAATCGGTATGGTCCACGGTCACCTTCAGCCGCGGCCTTTTCGGCAAAGCGCCCAATCCGGCGCATATCGAAAAGGTGCTGCGCGACCTGTCACTGTGGGAGAAGAAGGACAGCAAGATCATGTCGCTCTCCGGTGGCATGAAGCGTCGCGTGCTGATCGCCAAGGCGCTGTCGCATGAGCCGCAGATTCTGTTTCTCGACGAACCCACCGCCGGCGTCGACGTGGAGCTGCGCCACGACATGTGGGAAATGGTACGCGCGCTGCGCGAAAGCGGCGTCACCATCATCCTCACCACACACTACATCGAGGAAGCCGAGGAAATGGCCGACCGCATCGGCGTGATCAACAAGGGCGAACTGGTGCTGATCGAGGACAAGGACGTGCTGATGCGCAAGCTCGGCAAGACGCAGCTCACGCTGCAGCTGCAGAGTCCGCTGGAGCGCATACCCGACGCGCTGGCCGGCCTGCCGCTGGAGCTGAGCGAGAACGGCGGCGCGCTGGTCTACACCTTCGACGCGCAAGGCGAGCAGACCGGCATCGCGCCGCTGCTGCGCAGGCTCGGCGAGCTGGGCATCGACTTCAAGGATCTGCACTCCAGCGAGAGTTCGTTGGAAGAGATTTTCGTCAGCCTGGTGCATGCCGACAAGCCAGTGGAAAAGAGCGGGCGCAGCGGCCAGCCGAAGGCACGCGCATGAACATCCACGCCATCCGCGCGATCTACCGCTTTGAAATGGCGCGCACGTTTCGCACGCTGATGCAGAGCATCGCCTCGCCGGTGATCTCCACTTCGCTGTACTTCGTCGTGTTCGGCACGGCGATCGGTTCGCGCATGGGGCATATCGGCGGTGTGAGCTACGGCGCCTTCATCATCCCCGGCCTGGTCATGCTGTCGCTGCTGAATGAAAGTATCTCCAACGCCTCGTTCGGCATCTACCTGCCGAAGTGGTCGGGCACGATTTACGAGCTGCTGTCCGCACCGGTGTCGTATATCGAAGTGGTGCTCGGCTATGTGGGTGCGGCGACGACCAAGTCGGTGCTGCTCGGCATTCTGATCTTGGCGACCGCGCGGCTGTTCGTGCCGTACGAGATCGCACATCCGATCTGGATGGTCGGCTTTCTCGTGCTGACCGCGATCACCTTCAGCCTGTTCGGTTTCATCATCGGCCTGTGGGCAGACGACTTTCAGAAGCTGCAGGTGATTCCGCTGATGGTGGTGACGCCGCTGACGTTTCTTGGCGGCGCGTTCTATTCGATCAGCATGCTGCCGCCGCTGTGGCAGAAGATCACCCTGTTCAATCCGGTGGTGTATCTGATCAGCGGTTTCCGCTGGAGTTTCTACGGCGTCGCCGACGTCAACGTGGCCGTAAGCCTGGGCGCGACGCTGGGATTCATGGCGCTGTGCTTGGTGGCGATCGGCTGGATTTTCCGAACCGGTTACAAGCTGCGGAATTGAAGCGTGGCCGCGTCGTACCTTTCCGTTTACTGCGATACAGCGAACCGGTCCTCCGCGGGCCTGATAACCAAAGAAGCCGAGGAGTTGCCCCCTCGGCTTCTTTGCTTTCTTATTTGGTCTGACGAGCCGCGGCACGGATGCCGCAGCTGACCAATCAGCTCAATCGCGGCGCGCGAACAGCATGCCCAGAACAAACGCGACGCCGGCAGCAATCAACACGGTGCCGACCGGTTTTTCGGCGGCCAGTTCGCGCACATCGTCCAGCATTTCGCCGGCCTTCGCCTGCGCCGTACCAGCGACCTGCCGGGCCTTGCCCTTAACCTGATGCTCGGTATCGCCGGTGAGCGCGCCGGCCGCATCTTCGATTTTGCCGGCGACGTTGCGGATGGTGCCTTCGACTTCGTTCTTGTCCATTGCTTTAATCCTGCAGTAAATGCATTGCGTGGTTGTTCGGAGAGTTGGGCGACGCTGACCGTGAATCACGACAGATGGCGTGATCAGGCAGGCTATCGACTCACCAGGAATTATTTCTTCAGCGTGTCGCGGACCTTGTCAGCCGCTTCGCCCGCTTTGGTCTGCGCTTTGCCAACCTGCTTTTCCGCCGCACCCTCAAGCTGGACCTTCTTGTCACCGGTCAATTTTCCGATGGCTTCCTTCACCGAACCCTTGACCTGTTTGGCCGTGCCGTCGATACGATTCTTGTCCATCGCAATCTCCTCATCATCATGGTTGCTTGGGCGCCGAAGGCGGTTGATGCTTCCGGCTCGACGATCACAATGCGGGATTCGATGTGAAGGAAAAAGCACCATTTGAATCAGTTGATCTAGTGCATTTGCATGCTTTGACGGCGAGCGTTCAGCCTGAAGAACTCAGCGAACGCGACGTGGTTTTTTCTTTGCCGCCGTACGCTCGGCACTGTGGCCGAACACGCCCCGCTCGCGCGCCCACACAATGGCTTCGCTGCGGCTGTGCAGGTCGAGCTTGGAATACAGCGTCGCTACATGGTTGCGCACGGTATTCGGAGCGAGACCCAAACGCGCCGCAATTTCCTTGTCGGCTAGGCCTTCGCACATCAGACCCAGCGTATCGCGCTCACGCGCGGTGAGGTCGGCCAACTCGGCACCGGAGAGATCATCCAGCGCGTTGGCACGACGCACGTTGGCCATTTTCTCAATCAGCGTCTGACTGAACCACGACGCGTCTTTCATCACCGCTTCAATCGCACCGACCAGCTCCATTTCGCTGCGCTTGCGATCGGTGATATCCAACAGCACCAGCAGATAGCAGGTAGTGCCGTGGATGCTGACGGTCTCGGCGGAGACCAGACAGTCGAGCAGATCGCCGGTCTTTTTGCGGATGCGGAATTCGGTGTTCTGCAGGCTGCCGACGGTTTCCAGCAGCTTGCCCAGCTGCGCGTTGGCTTGACGGTCGTCGAGCAGGCCGATCTCGGCGATCGACTTGCCCAACACTTCTTCCTCCGCGTAACCGGTGGTACCGACAAATGCCTGGTTGACTTCGACCACGTGGAAGCGATCGGAGCTGCAAACCAGTGTTGACACCGGCGTCATGCGAAACGCCTTGGCAAAACGCTCCTCGCTCTGGCGAAGCGCATCCTCGGCCTTGCGGCGCGGCTCCAGATCCATGAAGGAGAACAGCATGCATGCCTCGTCGCCGACTTCGATCGGCTGTCCCGCGACAATCACAAACTTGGTGCCGCCCTCGGGCAGCTTCAGCTCCGCCTGCATTTGCGGAATGGTAGTTCCCTCACCCAGCCGCTCGATCGCCAGCTCCTTGTTCTCGGCGCGTTCGAGCACATCGAGTTCGTACACCGAACGGCCAATGACCTGCTCGCGTGTGTAGCCGGTCATTTCCATGAAGCCCTGATTGACCTTGATATAGCGCAGGTCATTCAGGCGACAGATCACCGCCGGTGCCGGATTGGCGTTGAAGGTTTTCTCGAAGCGCTGTTCGGCGCTGGCCCAGTCGGTTGCGTCGGCGATGATCAGCACCAGGCAGTCCGGCGCGCCCTCTGCGTCCGTCAGCACCAGACTGCGCACGCGGTGCACCCATCGAGCCTCTTCATCCGCGGTCGGCATCACTTCCACCACCACGTCGGTGAAGGATTCCCCGGCGATCACGCGATCGATCGGGTAGTTGCCCGCGGCCAGACGATGGTTGTTGCGGTAACGCAGCTGAAAGCGTTCGCGATACTCGGTCACCGTCGCGCCAAGCTCGGCCACCTCGGCAATGCCATGCATGTCCAGCGCGGCCTGATTCGCCCACATGATGGTCTGATCCGGCTCGATCAGGATCACGCCATCACTGAGACCGGTGATGATCTGCTGCAGCTGGCGGCGATCGGTTTGGGTGCGGAGAACGTGGTCGATCATCGATAGGGACTCGGTACGGCTTTCTATGGCAGAGAGTGAGGCGTCGCGCTTCCACACAGGAACAGCCCCTGTGCTCATGCATGGGCAGAGGCATGCACTCGAACCGCGAATACCAGTGCGAAAGCACCAAGGATCATAGCCCAGCAGCCCGCTGGCCTGAGTGGAATGCACTAGTCGCATTGGTGCATATGCACGGCGACTGCCGCCGGGCACCGATGCAGACTGCGCACCCCGATCAAACGATCGTGTTGGCCGATCAGCGCCCATTGCAATGGCGATGGGCGCGAGCCGTGACGTCAATAACAGCCACCTTCCCTTCACTCAATGACAACGAGGCTCAAGCATGTCCACTTACGTTAATCCCGAGCAGCAACCGCGCATTTCATGGGGCGCCATTTTTGCCGGCTGCTTTCTTTCGCTGGTGACCTACCTGGTGTTGAGCGTGCTCGGCACGGCGATTGGCGCGGGCGCGATTGATCCGCTGCGCGATGCGAACCCGCTAAACGGCTTCGGCAAAGGCACCGGCATCTGGCTCGGCGTTACCACAATCCTATCGATTCTGGTCGGTGCCTTCGTGGCCGGTCGTTCCGCCCCCGCCCAGGGTGGCCTGCATGGCCTGCTGACTTGGTCGGTGACCACGCTGGTTACGACCTACCTGCTGGCGTCACTCGCTTCAGGCATTGCCGGTGCGGCCACCGGCGTGGTTGGCAAGGGCCTGTCGCTGGCCGGCGACGGCGTGGCTGCGGCAGCGCCGCACCTTGCTTCAGGCGTCAAGGACGAGCTGCAGAAGAACGGCATCAGTTTTGATTCCAGCGATCTTCAGGGTCAACTCGACACCTTGCTGCGCCAGACCGGCAAGCCAGCGCTGGACCCGTCCCACCTGAAAGCCAACGCGCAACAAGCGACCGATGACGGCAAACAGACGGCGCAGCAGGCGGCCGGCACGCCGCAGCAGAGCGACCAGCAGCTCAGCGACTGGTTTGCGCGGGTGAAGCAGGAAGGCCAGCCGGCGCTCAACGCCGCAGACAAGGACGCCCTGGTCAACATCGTGGCCGCGCGCACCGGCAAGTCGCACGACGAAGCGCAGCAAATCGTCGACAACTACGCGCAGACCTACCAGCAGGCGATGGCCAAATTCCAGCAGCTGAAGCAGGAAACCGAACAGAAGGCGCGCGAAGCCGCCGATGCCACCGCCCGTGGCGTATCGAAAGCCGCCTGGAGCGCACTGGCGCTGTTGATCATCGGTGGCGCGATCGCCTTCTTCGCCGGCCTGTTCGGCTTCGCCCGCCGCCCGGTCCAGGTGGTGGTGAAACGCGCTTACGAGGTCGACTGATTTTGCAATTACCGATAGGCAAAGCTGTGGCTTAGCTTAAAAAGCGCCCCGACGCTACTACGTCGGGGTGCTTTCGTGTCCATCCACCGGACTGACTACGGCTGACGCATGCTGCCGACTTGCGCATCCTTGTCGGTCCACAGCATGTTGACCCAGGTCTGGAAACTGTCGCGAAACGTCGCATCGGTTTCATAGCCACCACGAAGATCCGCGCTGATCGGCAGCTCGCGTACGTGCACGCTAATCTCGCTGATGCGGCCACCGATCAGGTCCATCATCGTATACGGCCCGTCGGGATAGACGATGGTCACATCGAGCATGGCATCCAGCGCGTCACCCATCGCATCCAGCACGAAAGCCACGCCGCCGGCTTTCGGACGCAGCAGATGCTTGTACGGTGAACGTTGTCCATCGTGCTTGGCTGGCGTGAAACGCGTGCCCTCGACAAAATTCATTACCGACACCGGCATGTGCCGAAATTTTTCGCAGGCGCGACGCGTCGCCTCCATGTCCTTGCCCTGCAGCTCGGGATGCGCGGCGAGCGTTTCCTTCGAATAACGCTTCATGAAAGGAAAGTCGAGCGCCCACCATGCCGGCCCGAGCAGCGGCACCCAGATCAGCTGGCTCTTGAGAAAAAAACGCAGAAACGGAATGCGCCGGTTGAAGATTTTCTGCAGTACCGGAATATCGACCCAGCTCTGGTGGTTGCACAGCACCAGGTAATTGCCGTCGTAACGCAGGTTGGTCAGTCCTTCCAGCGTCCAACGTGTCTTCGTGAACCAGTCGAACATCGCGCTATTAACCGCTATCCAGCTCTCCGCGATCAGCACCAACCCATGCGACAGCGCGAGCCGGATGCCGCGAATCGGCAGAACCACCTTGAAAAAAGTGAGCAGGAACAGCGGCGTCACGTGCACCAGGATATTCAGCGCCAGAAGCAGCATCACCAGAGGTACGCGGATAAAACCAGGAAGCTTTGCGAGCATGGAAGGCCAATCGCGTGGGAACAAGTTGCTGCAGAGTAACGCTACCGTGTGATTGCGCGAAACCTTGCGCATCGCCACGCATTACATCAGCAGCTTGCGCACCTTGATCAGGGCCGCAATAAACGCGTCAATTTCCTCGCGCGTGTTGTAGAACGCAAACGACACGCGCAGCGTGGCCGGCACGTTGAAAAACTGCATCAGCGGATGCGCGCAGTGATGGCCGGAGCGCACGGCCACGCCCTGCAGGTCGAGCAGGGTTGCCATGTCGGTAGCCTGCGCACCTTCGAGCAGGAACGAGATCACCGCCTCCTTTTCCGTCGCTTCGCCGAACAGGCGCACGCCGGGGATCTCGCGCAGGCGCTCTGTGGCGTAATGCAGCAGATCCTGCTCCTGCGCGTGGATGGCATCAAAACCGATCGAATCGTAATAGTCGATCGCCGCACCCAGGCCGACGAAACCGGCGATATTCGGCGTACCCGCCTCGAACTTGTGCGGCGCCGGCGCGAAGGTGGTGCCGTTGAAGCTGACTTCGCGAATCATCTCGCCGCCGCCGAAAAACGGCGGCATCGCTTCGAGATGCTCGCGCTTCGCCCATAACGCACCGGTGCCGGTCGGCGCCAGCATCTTGTGCCCGGTGAGCGCATAGAAATCGCAGCCCAGCGCCTGCACGTCGACCGGTCGATGCGGTACCGCCTGCGAACCATCGACCAAGAGCGGGATGCCGCGCTTCTTGCACTCGCGCGCGATCTCGCGCACCGGGTTGACCGTGCCAAGCACGTTCGACACGTGCGCCACGCAGGCCAGTTTCACATCTGGCGTGAGCAAGGCGATGAATTTTTCCAGGATAAGTTCGCCGCGCTGATCGATCGGCGCGGCCTTGACCGTCGCGCCCGTGCGCGCCGCCATCAGCTGCCACGGCACAATGTTGGCGTGGTGTTCCATCACCGTGGTGAGGATCGTGTCGCCCGGCTTCAGCTGCGGCAGCACGTAGCTGTAAGCGACCAGATTGATCGACTGCGTCGTACCCGAGGTGAGGATCAACTCATTACGCGAGGTCGCATTGATGAAGCGCGCCAGCTTGTCGCGCGCGCCTTCGTACGCTGCGGTCGATTCCTCGCCCAGCTGATGCACGGCGCGCGCCACGTTGGCGTTGGTTTCGCGGTAGTGCCGGTTCATCGCCTCGATCACCGCCAGCGGCTTCTGGCTGGTGTTGGCGTTGTCGAAATACACCAGCGGCTTGCCGTCGTGCACCGTGCGCGAAAGCAGCGGAAAATCTGCACGAATGCGCTGAACATCGAAGACAGGCTGCGTTTTGGGCTGTGCGTTCATGGGCAGGATTTCATTTCCGTCAGGTCTTCGGCAGCTGCGCGATCAGCAGCTCCGAAAGATGTTCGCGCAACGCTTCGTTCGGCAGATCATCGAGCACGGCGCGACAGAATGCCGTAGTGAGCAAGGCGCGCGCATCGTTCAAGGGAATGCCGCGCGAGCGCAGATAAAACAGCGAGCGCTCGTCCAGCTGACCGACCGTGGCACCGTGCGCGGCCTTCACTTCGTCGGCGTAAATTTCCAGCTCGGGCTTGGTATCGATTTCTGCGTTCGGCGACAGCAGCAGGTTTTTGTTGCTGAGACTCGCGTCGCTGCCATCCGCGCCTGGCGCCACCACCATCGCGCCGCGAAACACGCCGCTTGCGCGATCGCTGGCCACGCCGCGCCAGTTCGAACTCGAGCGCGTGTTCAATGCCTGATGGCGAATCGCCAGCTGCGTATCAATATGCTGACGACCGTGCGGCATGAAGACGCCGCGCGTATCCAGCTGCGCGTCGTCACCGATCAGTTCGGCCTGCAGATCGTGGCGAACGAGCGCGCCACCCAGCTCCAGCACGTGCAGGATCGCTTGCGAACGCGCATGCAGGCGCACGTTGCTACGACGAATCAAGCTGGTGGCGCTGGAAACGTTCTGCACTACGGTGTAATGCAACACCGCGCCTTCGCGCAGCTCGATATCGCTAACCAGCGTCGCCAGCTGCGACGGCTCGCCACTGCCGATGTGCTGCTCGACCAGACTCAGTTCGGCATGCTCGCCCAACTCAATGATATTACGCGCGTGCCACGCCAAATCCGACGCATATGGATGTGCTATTGCCGCGGGCGCAGGATGCCCGGCAGCGGCGGCATCAGCCGATGCGCCGAAAAAAACGAGTTGCACCGGCGAAACAATCTTCGCATTCGCCGCCACACGCAGCACCACGCCATCCACCGCGCTGGCCGCATTGATGCGCGCAAACGCATCGCCAGCCTCGCGGTAGTACCGCGACAATGCAAATCGCAACGGCTCAGCGTCGACCTGCAGCGCTTGCGACAGCGGCTGCAGCGTCAGCCCATTCGGCAGCGCATCAACCGACGATAGATCGGCACGAAACTGCCCGTTGACGAACACTAGCCGCGGCCCATCGACACCGGGCAATGCCAGCGCCGTTGCGTCGACCTCGCGCGTCTGCGCAGCGGCGTCGCCGTTGACAAAGCGACGCTGCGAAAGCGCGCGCAGCGCGGTGTATTTCCAGGCTTCGACACGCGTATCCGGCAAACCGCTGGCCGCAAATGCCGCGCGATTTTCCTGTCTCGCCGTATCCAGCCAGCCGATGCCGCTGGCCGGCAGCGGCGACTGCAGCAGCGCGTCGACCAGTGGCAATGATGCCGGCTGATTCATGCCGCAGCCCCGGCGGGATGGCTCTCTGCGATACCCGCGTAACCCTCCGCTTCGAGTTTCAACGCCAGCGACTTGTCACCGCTTTCGACGATGCGCCCGTCGGCCAGCACGTGCACGAAATCCGGCACCACGTAATCGAGCAGGCGCTGGTAGTGGGTGATCATCAGGAACGCGCGCTCGGGCGAGCGCAGCGTGTTGACGCCCTGCGCCACCTGCTTCAAGGCGTCGATGTCGAGGCCGGAATCGGTCTCATCGAGTATCGCCAGCTGCGGCTCCAGCACGGCCATCTGGAAGATCTCGTTACGCTTCTTCTCGCCGCCGGAAAACCCCTCGTTGACCGCGCGATGCAGCAGCTCGTCAGAGATCTGCATCACTTTCAACTTTTCGCGCACGAGCTTCAGGAACTGCATCGAGTCCAGCTCTTTGTCGCCGCGCACCTTGCGCTGCGCGTTGAACGCCGCGCGCAGAAAGTAGGTGTTGTTGACGCCGGAAATTTCCACCGGATATTGAAACGCCAGGAACACGCCGGCGGCCGCGCGCGCTTCCGGAGCGAGTGCCAGCAGGTCGATGCCGTTATAGGTAACCGAACCCGCCGTCACCTCGTAACCCTCACGGCCGGACAGCACGTTACCGAGCGTGGACTTGCCCGCACCGTTCGGCCCCATGATGGCGTGCACTTCGCCCGCATTCACGGTGAGGTTCAAGCCCTTGAGGATTTCCTTGCCCTCGACGCGGGCGTGCAGGTTTTCAATATTCAACATGCTCATTTCTTCTTTGCTTCCACAATTTTCAGATGGCACGGACCGATGCCGACAAGGGCGATATCACCGTCGATGACGCTGGATTTGCTGTCGGCGGAGAGATCGCACTCGGCGGTTACCACCGCCTTTGGTACTTCGCCAAACATGTCCGGGTCGGACAGCCAGCCGGCATGCCAGGCCTGACCGTCCTCAGACATGCGCAGCCCCCAGGGCACGGTGCGCTGATCCACCCTGAGCAACGGGTTATCGAGCTGGTGCGCCATCTGCTTGATCGGCCCCAGCGTGAAATGGCCCTGCGCGTCGCTGACCGCCTCCTGCCTGACCGACGCCGCCGCAGGCTCGCCCGATGCGTTCAGCACGTCGACCAGCTGCATATGCATACCCTGAACCGGCTTGCCGGCACGAGTCACGGTGCCGCTGATCTGCGGCGCTGCGAGTACCCGATGCTTGATCGGAACGCTGCACCCGAAGATGCCTGCCATCAACGCAAACAACGATGCGTGGAACAACCACTTCAAACCGCGATCCTTTTGATGGGTGACGGCATGAATGTTTTTGCAAGGCATGAAGCTCATGGCGACGACTCAATTGGCGCACTTGCTTTCAACAGTGCATCGATCGCCTCGCGGCTCATGCGGCAGGTCAGCCACTCTCGCATCACGTCGGCACCCAGCGATTCATAGAACGCGATGGATGGGGCATTCCAGTCCAGCACGGACCACTGCAACCGCGAAAGATTTTCGTCGGCACAGCGCTGCGCCAGATGGGCAATCAGCGCCTTGCCGATGCCGTTGCCGCGAAACGGCGGCCGCACAAACAGATCTTCGAGATAGATGCCGGCGCGACCGAGAAAGGTGGAGTAGTTGTAGAACCAGAACGCCAGGCCGGCGACTTCACCATTCCACATCGCCATATCGCAGTGCGCACGCGGCCTTTCGCCAAAAAGATCGCGGCGCAGATCGTCCTCGGTCGCGTGGACTTCGTGCAGCAGCTTTTCATAGTCGGCGAGCTCACGGATCAGCGCGAGAATTTCGCCCACGTCGTCTGCGCTGGCTGGCCGCAGCTGCAGCTGCGATTTGTCGATGGCAGCAACGGCACTCATCAGCCTACGGCGCCTTCGAGCGACACTTCCAGCAGCTTCTTCGCCTCGACGGCAAACTCCATCGGCAGCTCGCGGAACACCTGCTTGCAGAAGCCGTCGACGATCATCGATACCGCATCTTCCGCGCTGATACCGCGCGCGCGGCAGTAGAACATCTGGTCGTCGGAAATCTTCGAAGTCGTGGCTTCGTGCTCGACGATGGCGGTGGGATTTTTTACTTCCATGTAAGGAAACGTGTGCGCGCCGCACTGCTTGCCGATCAACAGGCTATCGCACTGGGTGTAGTTGCGCGCGCCGTCAGCGCCCTTTTCCATTTTCACCAGGCCGCGATAGCTGTTGGAGCTGCGCCCGGCGCTGATGCCCTTGGCGACGATTTTCGACTTGGTGTGCTTGCCGATGTGGATCATCTTGGTGCCGGTATCGGCCTGCTGATAATGATGCGTCAGCGCCACCGAATAGAACTCGCCGACCGAACGATCGCCGCGCAGCACACAACTCGGATATTTCCAGGTGACCGCCGAACCGGTTTCCACCTGGGTCCAGGAAATTTTCGAATCGTCGCCGCGGCAGTCTCCGCGCTTGGTCACAAAGTTATAGATACCGCCGACGCCGTTTTCGTCGCCGGGATACCAGTTCTGCACGGTGGAATATTTGATCTGCGCTTTTTCTAGCGCGACCAGTTCCACCACGGCCGCGTGCAGCTGGTTTTCGTCGCGCCGCGGTGCCGTGCAGCCTTCCAGATACGACACATGGCTGCCTTCCTCGGCCACGATCAGCGTGCGCTCGAATTGCCCGGTGTTCTGCGCGTTGATGCGGAAGTACGTGCTCAATTCCATCGGGCAACGAACGCCCCTGGGAATAAAAACAAAACTACCATCGGAGAACACGGCGGAATTGAGCGCCGCGAAAAAGTTATCGCCCGTCGGCACAACGCTGCCAAGATATTTTTTTACCAGCTCCGGGTGTTCGCGGATCGCTTCGCTCATCGAGCAGAAGATCACGCCGGCGGCGGCCAGCTCCTTGCGGAACGTGGTGCCGACGGATACCGAATCGAATACCGCGTCGACCGCCACGCCGGCCAGCTTGGCGCGTTCGTGCAGCGGCACGCCCAGCTTCTCGTACATTTCAAGCAGCTTTGGATCGACCTCGTCGAGCGACTTCGGACCCGCCTTGGGCGCGGCGTAGTAGCTGAGCGCCTGGTAGTCGACCGGCGCGATCTTCAGCTTGGCCCAGTCCGGCGTCGGCATGGTCAGCCAGTGAAGATAGGCTTCCAGACGCCACTGCGTCATCCACTCCGGCTCGCGCTTGATCGCGGAGAGCTGGCGGATGATGTCCTCGCTCAGGCCCGGCGGCAGACTGGTCATCTCGATATCGGTGACGAAGCCGGCGGAGTAGCTGCGGCCGAGCGCCTCGGCCACATCGGCGTTGTCGCGCAACGCCGTACTGGTGCTGTCGCTGATCAAAGTCTCATTCATTCGGTAATGACCTCGCCGGTTTTCGACGGCATGGCGGCAATAAGAGGTGCGGCGGCGACCGTTCGGCGCGGCAGCAAGTTTTTCGTTCCACCGATGGCCGGCGCTGGCGTGTTGAGCATGTCGGCCAGACTGACGGCGCGCAAAGCGCTGTCGAGCACGCTGTTGATCTGTTGCCAGCTGCCGCGCACGCCGCACTGCGATTCACGCTCGCACTGACCTTCGGCGAGGCTGCATTCGGTCATGCCGATCGGGCCTTCCAGCGCCTCGATGATTTCGGCCAGCGTGATATCGGTAGCCGATCGCGCCAGCCGGTAACCGCCGTTGACGCCGCGAAACGATTCGACCAGCGTGGCGTGACCCAGCGCTTTCAACAGCTTGCTCACCGTCGGCAGCTCCAGCCGCGTTTCATCGGCAATCTGCACCGTGCTGAGCACGTCGTGCGGATGTGCGGCGATGCAGGTCATCACCACGGTGGCGTAATCGGTGAGTCGGCTGACACGTAGCATCGGCGCGGTCCGGGCTAGTCTGTTGAATCGGGACCAAAATGGTACTGATTCAATGCCTGCACGTCAATCTGAACCACCCTTCCCGCTATAAAAGGTCGCGACGGCGGCCGCGCCGAAACGCACCATGAGCGAGCAATCGAGATTACCTTCTGCACGAACTTGGCGCACCGGAAAGGCGGAATAGCCCTGCAAACGTCCGCGACTGCTCAGAACGAGCTGATTGATGCAGTGGCATACATCGTGCTGAAACAAACAACCACCGCGCGGAAACCTCGATATGAAATGGATTACGGCCATCATCAAGCCCTTTACGCTGGACGACGTGCGTGAAGCGCTGAATGAGGCCGGCGTGCAGGGCATGACGGTAACCGAAGTAAAGGGGTTTGGACGGCAGCACGGACATACCGAGCTTTATCGCGGCGCGGAGTACGTGGTCGACTTTCTGCCCAAATTGAAGATCGAGGTCGCGGTGGCCGACGATCGACTCGATCACGCGATCGAAGCCATCAGCGGTGCGGCGCGTACCGGCAAGATCGGCGACGGCAAAATCTTCATCAGCGAACTAGAACAGGTCGTTCGCATCCGCACCGGCGAAGTCGACGCAGATGCGCTTTAGCATTTTAAAAAGCGCCCCGCTTCGCCGAGGCAGCATCCTTTGTCTCGCAGGTTGGCGAACTACGGGCGCACGGCGGTTACTTCGATCTCGACCAGCGCAGAGGGAACTACCAGCGCCGCCACCTGCACCGCCGAACGCGACGGCAGATTCGGCTGGTCTTTGGTGCCGAAGAACTGCGTATAGCCTTCCATGAAACCGGCGAAGTCGAGCTTGTCGCCCTTGGCCTTGTCGGCCACCAGAAACACCTGCATCTTCACCACGTCGCCCATGCTCAGGTGCATGCTCTCCAGCTGCTTTTTGATATTGGTCAATGCCGAGATGGTCTGCGTCTTGGTGTCACCCATCGATACGAGCGCGTCTTTCGATGCATTGGTGCTCTTCGGCATTTGTCCCATCTGGCCGCTGAGGTAGACCATGGTCTTGCCGGCCGGCACTTCGACGGCTGCCGCAATGGGGAAGCTGCTGTTGGGCAGCTTGTAGCGGGTCACGTCGCTGGCGCTGGCGACCATCGGCAAGGTGCATAGCAGCAGCGGCAGAACGGTGCGGGAAAGATAATGCATGGCATGTCCTTGTCGACGTTTTAAAATGAAGACGATTAATGCGACGGAAAGGTTTGCGGATGCAGCGCCTTGACCTCGTCCGTCGTGATGGAGTCCCTGTAGTCGTTGCCGAAGTGCGTGCGGATGTAATTGATCACGCTGGCGACCTGTTGGTCGGTGAGCCAGACCGGCTCGATAAACGACTCGAGCTCAGCGTCACCCGGATCCTTGTGAGCAAATGACGGCATGTTGCGGCGCCCGCCCAGGATGGTCAGCGCCATATACGACGCCGATGACATGGTGGGATTGTGCGCAAATGCCGGGTAGTGCCCTGCCCCGATGGCACCCTGCCCGTTCGGCATATGACAGGCCTGGCAGATGTGCGCGTAGATCTGCTCGCCGTTGTCGGTCTTCAGCGAGGCAGCGTTGCGAATACCCGCACTGTCAGCGAAGGCTGGCCATGGCGCGCTGACCAGCAAAAACAGCGCGGCACATGCAGCGAAGGGAGCAGTGATGGCACGGAAGTTTTTCATGCCGTTGCTCCTGCCGCTGCCGCGCGTTGATGCAGACGGCCAATCGCATCGAGTGCCGAGGTCACCGCGCCTTCCTGCCACGCCGGCAGGCACGATGCATGCTCACCGGCCAGCACGATGCGCCCATCGAACTGACACAGGTTGTCGTAGTGCGCCGCACGCGCCTGCTCCGACCACTGGCCGAAACAGCCCAGGGTGAATGGCGAGCGATGCCAGGCCACCGCCATGCCGTTGTCGAACTCTTTCGGATACTGCGGGTGGATCTTGCTGCCCTGCTCGAGCGCTTGCTGGATGCGCTCGGCCGGCGACATCGCGGTGAACTCCATCGCATCCAGGCCCCAGATATACGCGCCCAGCAGCACGCCCTTGCCGCCGCTGAAATAGCCGGTGCTCGGATAGCTGATATTCGTGATCGCCTGATCGGTGTAACTGATGCCGCCGTAGATCTGGTCGTCCTCTTCCCAGAAGCGCCGCTTGAACTGCAGGCCGACTTTCACCGCCGCCGCATACGGAACCGCGGCAATCGCTTCGGCCATCGCCTGCCCCACGTTCATCGGAATCTGCCCGAGGATCGACAGTGGCAGCGCGCACACGCACCAGTCTGCGCTCGCCGTGTGCTTGATGCCCGGTGCCGTGGTGTCTTCATACGTCGCGGTGACGCCGCGCTCGTCCTGCTGGATCGCCGTGACTTTGGCGTTGTAGCGGATCAGCGGCCCCAGATCGCGCGCAAAGGCCTGACCGATCACCCCCATGCCGCCGACCGGCTGGAACAGCGTGGTCTGCATCTCGTAGTTGTCGCCCACCGGCAGGCCCTGCCAAAGCCGGGAATCGAGGATGTCCTTCAGCGCAAACGGTTCGGAAGGCATCGGGTGACCGCTCAAGCCACCGCCGGGGTCTTTTTCGTAACCGCGACGGTTGCTGCTCAGCTCGCCTTTGGCATAGGCATAGTTCTTGTCAAGCGCGCCCCAGTTGCGCAGTGAATGCAGCAGCTTTTCCTGATCTTCTTTGCTAACCCGCGCATCAAGTTGAGCACTCTGCGTGGTCTTGGCCAGCAGCTCGGCAACGTGCCCCTGGTAGTCCGCCTTGACCGCGCGAAAGCGCTGTGGCTTGCCGTCAAACCCGTTGCTGCTATGGAGATAGGCATTGTAGTTGACCTGCACAAACGCCTCCAGCGGCACGCCGAGCTGCTTGCAGTAGTGCAGGATGCCGCGATGGTGATAAGGCAACCGCCAAGGGCCGGGGTTGATGTACAGACCCTTGTCGAACTGGCAGTGCTGGGTCTCGCCGCCGAGCTCGGTGTAAGTATCGCCGCCGCGCAGCGTCCAATTGCGGCCGCCAGCGCGCGCGTTATATTCGAGCACCTGCACCTTGTAACCGGCCTGGCGCAATTCGTAGGCAGCCACCATGCCGGCGATGCCCGCCCCGAGCACCAGCACGGACGATCCCTTCGGCGCTTGGCCGAGTTTGATCGGCGCCTTGTACGGCGACTCTGCCGCAAAACCCAACCCACTCATTGCCTGATACATCGCCGCGCTGCCGGCCGTCATGCCGATCATGCGCAGCAGCTGGCGCCGGGTCATCGAGAAACCACTGTCACCTTCGCCCATTCAACTCCCCTCGTTGATTGCTACGGAAGCCGTACCTTCATGGCTTCATCGCGTTGAATGCGCGCGGCGCTCCCTTCGCTTCGTGCTCCAAACCAATCGCACTGTCTCTTATAACTACCACATGCTGCTGCACCGCACCAACGCTATGTGTCATGTCGATCCCGCTCACGTTGCACGGCGCAAACCATTAAGCTGATGTGCCGTCCGCCAGCATGAGTTTCATGGAACCGCACGATCGCGCCGCCGCCCGCCTGGCCTGGACCCGAGCCACCTTAAACAACGATGCGCTAACGCTCGAATCAGCCTCAGCCGATGCCAGCTTCCGCAGCTACTGGCGCACGCATCATCAGGGCCGCAGCTGGATCGTGATGGACTCGCCGCCGGCGCTCGAAGACCCCCAGCCGTGGCTGGCGCTCGGCGCGAAGCTGGCCGCCGCCGGCCTGCACGTACCGCAAGTCCACGCACACGATCTACAGCAGGGCTTCCTGCTGATCGAGGATCTGGGCCATCGGCTCTATCTGCCCGAATTGCGCGACGACAACGCGGACGCACTGTATGGCGCGGCCATGGATGCGCTGCTGCGCATGCAGCTGCGCATGGATACCGACGGACTGCCGCGTTTTGATCGTGCGCTCGTGATGCAGGGCCTGGAGATCATGCCCACCTGGTTCCTCGAACGGCATCTCGGCAGCGCGCCCGACACCGCTGAACGGGCAACACTGGACGCTGCGTTCGAACTCATCGCGCGCAATCACGAAGAGCAGCCGCACGGTTTCGTACACCGGGATTTCCACAGCCGTAATCTGCTGGTGATCGAATCCGGCAACCACTCTGACAGCATCGGCGACAGACTCGAGCATCCGGGCATCATCGACTTTCAGGGTGCCCTGCATGGTCCGCTGACGTATGACCTCGCCTCGCTGCTGCGCGACGCCTATATCGTGTGGGCCCCCGCGCGCGTAGATGCCTGGGTCGAGTCGTACCGTCAGCGCCTGCTCGCTGCTGGACGCCTCGACAGCAGCGTGAATCAGGCGCGCTTTCTGCGCTGGTTCGACCTGACCGGCCTGCAGCGCCATCTGCGCGTGCTCGGCCAGTTCTACCGGCTGTGGTATCGCGACGGCAAACCGGGTTATCTGGCCGACGTGCCGCGCGTCTACGACTACGTGATCAGCGTGGCGAATCGTTATCCCGAACTCGCCGACCTTGCGGCATTGCTGCAGCGGCGCGTTGGCCATTGCGACCTTCGCATGGCGGCCGGCTTGTGAGGCACGCGCTGATCTTTGCCGCCGGCCTCGGTGAACGCATGCGTCCACTGACCGACAAAACACCCAAGCCGCTGCTGCCGGTTGGCGGCAAGCCGCTGATCGAATGGCATCTGGAAAAGCTCGCCGCCGCCGGCGTGCATTACGTGGTGATCAACACCTCGCATCTGGCCGATCAATTCCCCGACGCGCTGGGCGATGGATCTCGCTGGGGCCTGCGCATCCGCTACGCCTACGAGGGCACGACGCCGCTGGAAACCGGTGGCGGCATGCTCAACGCCCTACCGCTGCTGGGCAGCGAACCCTTTATCGCGGTCAACGGCGATATCTGGACTGACGCCGACTTCGCCGCGTTGCCGCCCGAGCCTGCGGGGCTGGCGCATCTGCTGCTGGTCGACAATCCACCGCAGCACCCAGCCGGTGATTTCGTGCTCGATGCGCACGGCCTCGTGCAAAGCCATGGCGCGGACAAACTCACCTTCAGCGGTATCGGCGTCTATCGGCATGCGCTGCTGCAGAACTGGCGCGCAATGATCGGTGACGCGCCTGGCACCGAGATAAAACCGCCGCGATTCAAGCTGGCGCCGCTGCTGCGCGCCGCCATGGAACATGGGCAGATCAGCGGCAGCCAGCATCGCGGCGCATGGACTGACGTCGGCACGCCACAGCGGCTGGCGCAGCTCGAATCCGAGCTGCGCCGCTGAGTTTCGCGACGCCTCCGTCGCCAACAAAAAGCCCGGCAGATGCCGGGCTTTTTTACTGAGCAAGGCAGCAACTCAAGGCCGCCGCGCCAGCTCCGAATTTTCGCGCGTTACCGGCATCAGATCCTTCTTCGACACGCCCAGCCACAGCAGGATCGGACTGGCCACAAAGATCGACGACAGCGTACCCACCACAATGCCGATCAGCATGGTCACGGCAAAGCCGTGCACGGCCGTGCCGCCAAAGAAAAACAGCGCGGCCATGGTGATACTGGTAAACAGCGAGGTGATGATGGTTCGCGACAGCGTGTTGTTGATCGATCGATTCAACACCTCTTCCGGCTCGGCCTTGCGCGCAACGCGAAACAGCTCACGAATGCGGTCGAACACCACCACCTTGTCGTTGATCGAATAACCGATCACCGCCAGCACCGACGCCAGCACGGTCATGTCGAACTCGCGCTGCACCAGGGCAAGAATGCCGAGCGTTACCAGCACGTCGTGGAACTCGGTAAGAATCGCCGCGAACGCAAAACGTCGTTCGAAGCGGATGCCGAGATAAAAGCCGATACCCAGCATCACGAACAGCGCGGCCCACAGGCCGTCGGTGCGCAACTCCGCGCCCACTTCGGCGCTGATGAACTCTTTATCCTTCACCTTGGCGTCCGCGCGGGAAACCTGAAGCATCTTGGATACGTCGGCGGAGATGCGATCGAGATTGACCTTGCCGTCGGCCTGAACCGCGGCGGGATCGTCCTTCGGCTGCATGCGGATCGATACTTCACGCGTACCGCCGAGGCTCTGCACGACAGGATTATCGATGCCGCCCTTGGTCAACGCAGTACGCACGTCGTTGATCTGCACCGGCTGGTCATAGTCGATGGTCAGCGATACGCCGCCGTTGAAATCCAGGCCGTAGTTGAGACCCTTGGTCACGATCAGCGTGATCGAGGCAATCATCAGCAATGCAGCAATCGCAATGCTGTATTTGCGCATGCCGAGAAAGTTGATGTTGCTGTTGTGATTGAAAATTTCCATTGCGATTCCTCAGACCGACAGCGTCTTGAGCTTGCGGTGACCGTGGATCAGCGCGGTGAAGGCGTGGGTCAGGGTGACCGAGGTGAACAGCGAGGTCAGGATGCCGATCATCAGCGTGACGCCGAAGCCCCTGATCGCGCCGGTGCCCATGGTGGTGAGCGCCAGTGCCGCAATAAGGTGGGTGACGTTGGCATCGAGAATCGTGGCCCAGGCCTTTTCATAACCCGCGCGAATCGACGCGTGTGGCGACGAGCCATTGCGCAACTCTTCTCGTATGCGTTCGCAGATCAGCACGTTCGCATCAATGGCCATGCCCAGGGTCAGCACGATGCCGGCGACGCCCGGCATGGTCAGCGTGACGCCGATCAGCGACATCACCGCGATAAGAATCACCAGGTTGAAGAACAGCGCGATATCGGCCACCAGACCAAATAGCTTGTAGTAGATCGCCGCGGCCAGCAGCACCAAACCGAGGCCAAGCATCACGGCCTTGAAGCCCTTGTCGATATTGTCAGCGCCGAGGCTGGCACCGATCACGCCTTCCTCGACGATATCGACCGGAGCGGCCAGTGCGCCGCCCTTGAGCAGCAGTGCGAGGTCGGAGGCTTCCTTGGTGCTGGCCAGACCGTTGGTCTCGAACTGACGGCTGAAGGCGCCGGAAATGGTCGCGTCGTTGATCACCGACTCGGTGTCCTTCGAGGTGCGCACTTCCTTGCCGTCAACCATCTTTGTTTCGGTGACACGCTCGACGTAGACGACGGCCATCGGCTTGCCGACGTTGGCGTTGGTGAAGTCGCCCATCTTCTTGGCGCCCGCCGAGTTCAACGTCACGCTGACGTTGGGCGTGCCGTTGCGTGAGTCGGTGCCGGACGAGGCATCCACCAGCTGGTTGCCGCTGACGATTACGCGCTTGCTCACCAGCACCGGCTGATGCGTCTCGCGCATGTAATAGAGGTTGGCATCGGGAGGAATATTGCCCGTGCGCGCGGCGTCCTGCGCCTGCGCGTCGCCGGCATAGCCGATACCGGCGCGATACTCCAGCGTGGCGGTGGCGCCGATCAGCTTCTTCGCTTCCGTGGCATCCTGCACGCCGGCCAGTTCGACCACGATGCGGCTGTCGCCCTGCTGCTGGATCAGCGGCTCGGACACGCCGAGTGCGTTGATGCGGTTGCGCAAGGTGCTCAGGTTCTGCGTAATGGCGTCGTGTGCCAGCTGACGCAGCTTGTCGGGCTTGACCACCGCGTTGAGCACGAAACGATCGCCGGTGCTGGCGCCGTTGGACACGTTGAGGTCGGTGAACTCGGTAGCAATCGCATCGGACGCCTTGCTGCGATCGTCGGCCGAACGCAGGATGACCGCAATGCCCTGACCGCGCACGCTGTTGCGAAGCACGGACTCGTAGCGAATATTTTTCTGCTGCAAAAACGCACGGATGTCGTCTGCGTAGCCGGTTTCCTGCTTGTCGACCACGCCGTCCTGATCGACCTGCATCAAGAAGTGCACGCCGCCCTGCAGGTCGAGACCCAATGGCATCGAACGAGCGCCAACGGCCGTGAGCCAGCCCGGCACGGTGGACTGCAGCTTGAACGCCGTGGCGTAGCCGTCGCCCAACGCCGCCTTGATCGCGTCGGCGGCGCTCTTCTGCGAGTCGCCGTTGGTAAACGTGGCAATCAGATGGTCGCCCTGCACGCTTACCTCGGAGGCGACGATGTGCTGCGCAGCCAGTGCCGTCACCACCTTCTGCTGAATCGACGCATCGATTGGTGCCGAGCCGGTGTTGGCGCTGACCTGCACCGCCGCGATCGGGAGAAAGGCATTCGGCAGCGCGTAGAAGATGCCGAACAACATCACCAGCGCGACCAGCGCGTATTTCCAGCGGGGAAAATCACTCATGCCTTGCATCCATCCGAACCGCAGCCGTGCGCGGTGTTAGCGATAATCGGGAAGTTTCCCGTAAAAAGCAGCCCCAGATCAGCCGAGCATCGGCTCGACTCCCGCCGGTCAAACCGTTTTCAGCGAGCCCTTGGGCAACACCTGGGAAACCGAACCTTTCTGCACCTTGACCACCACATTGGCGGCGATTTCCACGCTAAGAAAGGTCTCGCCCACTTCATCGATGCGACCGGCAATGCCGCCGTTGGTCACCACTTCGTCACCCTTGGCCAGCGCGGACAGCATGGTGCGCAGCTCTTTCTGGCGCTTCATCTGCGGGCGGATCATCAGAAAATAAAACACGCCAAACAGCACGATGATCGGCAAAAACGTGAGTATCGGGTTGCCGCCAGGCGCAGCAGCCGGCGCGGCCTGGGCAAGCACGAACGGGATCGAAAAAGTCATGAATGTATCTCGCAAGTGGTGGCGCAACCCTGAAAAACGGCTGCTGCCCGGTCAAAGATCAACGATTATGCCATGCACCCCCCAGCCGTGCACGGCACACCTGGCCCATAGCGGCCGAAACGCCTGCCCTTACTGCGGGCGCACACCTTGCGTTGCAAGGCCCGGGTGGGTGGGTTCGCACGCCACCTTATGACAATGCGAGTGCGATGCGGCCATCCGGCGATCAGGCGGCTGCGTGCTGCCGCTGGGCGTAAAACGCCGCGGTAAAGGCGTCCAGAGTCTGGCCAGCGATCGCATCGCGCAAACCTGCCATCAGCCGCTGGTAATAGCGCAGGTTGTGCATGGTGGCCAGCTGGCTGCCCAGGATCTCGTTGCAGCGATCAAGATGGCGCAGATAGGCCCGGCTGAAGCCGCCGGCGCAGGCGTAGCAGTCGCAGCCCTCCTCAATCACGCGCGTATCGAGCGAATACTTGGCGTTGCGGATGCGCAGCGTGCCCTCGGCGGTGAACAGAAAACCGTTGCGCGCGTTGCGCGTGGGCATGACGCAGTCAAACATGTCGATGCCGCGGCGCACCGCCTCGACGATATCCTCCGGCCGACCCACGCCCATCAGATAGCGCGGCTTGTCCTGCGGCAGCAGCGGCACGGTGAAATCCAGCGCGTGGTTGCGCTCGGCCTCCGGCTCGCCCACGGCCAGGCCGCCGACGGCATAGCCGTCGAAGCCGATCTTGATCAGACCCTCGGCCGAACGCGTGCGCAGGTTTTCGTAAACGCTGCCCTGCACGATGCCGAACAGCGCGTTGCGCGGCTTTGAACCTGCGCGTTGCAGATCATCGAAGCCGCGGCGCGACCGCTCGGCCCAGCGCAGGCTCAACTCCATCGAGTCGCCGGCGACTTTTTCCGTCGCCGGATACGGGGTGCACTCGTCGAAGATCATCGCGATGTCCGAATCCAGCGTGGTCTGGATCTGCATCGACACTTCGGGCGACAGAAACACTTTCGAACCATCCACCGGCGAGGCGAAGGTCACGCCTTCCTCGGTGATCTTGCGCTTGTGCGCCAGCGAAAAAACCTGGAAACCGCCCGAATCGGTGAGGATCGGCTTGTCCCAGCCGATGAATTTGTGCAGACCGCCAAACTGCTCGACGATCTCCAGCCCCGGCCGCAGAAACAGGTGAAAGGTATTGCCAAGGATGATTTCCGCGCCGATGTCCTTGACGTCGCGCGGTGTCATCGCCTTCACCGAGCCGTAGGTACCGACGGGCATGAAGGCCGGCGTTTCCACCGTGCCGCGGTCGAACGTAAGGCAGCCGCGGCGGGCCGCGCCGGCGGTGGCGGAAAGCGCAAAAGTCATGGAAGTCATCCGGCCCATTATACGGGGCCGCCACAGCCGGGCGACCGACCAGAACTCAGCGTCAGGCCGGGCGCTTCATCGCAAATCGCTCGCGCGTGGTCGAATACCAGCTGCCGCTGAGGCGCCCGACCAGATCGAGCTTGGCCGGATCGACGTGCCGGGCATCGGCCATCACCGCGTCGTCGATATGCGCCAGCAGCACGCGGGCAAAGATCAGAAACTGGCGCGGATGTTCCGCCGGGTACGGAATCACTTCGGCCAGCGTGCACTCGAACGCCACCGACGCGGCGGCGATGCGCGGCGGCTTCACCCGCACGCTGGGCAACGTGGCGATGCCGACCGCGTCGAACTCGCTGTCGTCGTGCGGCAGGGTGGCCGCGGTGGCGTTCATATGCTCCGACTCGGCCTTGCTGACCAGATGGATCACCAGCTCGCCGGTGTCCTGCGCGTTGCGCAGGGTGTCTTTCAACTCACCGTTGGCGCGCAGGCCGACGTTGACCATCAGCGTCGCCGGATCGTCGCAGATCACCTGGAAAAAACTGAAGGGCGCCAGGTTGGTGATGCCGTTGGCGGACAAAGTGGACACCCAGGCGATCGGCCGCGGCGTCACCGTCGACGACAGCCAGCGGTAGGATTCGGCGGCGTCAAGCTGGCTGAAATCAAGCTGCATGGAGTTTCCTGAGCACAGGGTTCAAAGAGTCAGAGCGGCGCGGACGATCGCTGCGAATGCCTCCGACCTGTTCATTGTGCACATTGCACGTCGACAGCGCGTTGGTGACCGCCGATAGTGGTGCCAATCCCTACCGGTAGGCCCTTTTATGCACAAACTGACAAGAATTTGCGCCTCCTTCGCTGCCGCAATGATCGGGTCTGGCGCCACCCTGGCCGACCAGCCGGGCGCCGACTGGCTCAGCGCCGCGGCCATTGCGCAGAAGCTCGACGCGCAGGGATTTAAGCACGTCAAGTCACTGCAGGCTGTGCACGGCCACTGGGAGGGCGAGGCGTTCCAGAACGGCCAGCTGGTGAAATTTCACGCCGATGCCAAAACTGGCCAGGTGACGTTTGAAAAGGCCAAAGACAACGCTAAAGGCAACAACTAAAGCGCCGGCCTACCTGCCCTTCGGCAGAATCAACATCGCATCGCCGTAGGAGAAAAAGCGATAACGCTGCGCCACCGCGTAGCGGTAAGACGCCAGCATGAACTCGCGTCCTGCCAGCGCCGATACCAGCATCAGCAGGGTCGACTGTGGCAGATGGAAGTTGGTCACCAGCGCATCGACGCTGGTGATGCGGTAGCCGGGGAAGATGAAGATCTGGGTCTCGCCGGCGAACGGCTGCAGCTCGCCATCGCGCGTCGCACTCTCCAGTGCGCGCACCACCGTAGTGCCCACGGCCACGACGCGGCCGCCGGCGGCGCGCGTGTGGCGAATCTTTTCCACCAGCGCTGCACCCACGTTGAGCCACTCGCGATGCATCACGTGATCGCGCACGTCGTCGGCGCGCATCGGCTGAAACGTGCCCGCGCCCACGTGCAGAGTCACGTAGCCGAAGTCGATGCCCTTGTCGCGCAGCGTCGCCAGCATCGCCTCGTCGAAATGCAGACCGGCGGTGGGTGCCGCCACCGCACCGGGCTCGCGCGCGTACACCGTCTGATAGCGCTCCATGTCGCTGGCGTCAGCATGCCGCTCGATGTATGGCGGCAGCGGCATCTCGCCCAGCTTCAGCAGCAGCTTTTCCAGCGGCTCGGGCGATTCGAAGCGCAGCCGAAAGAACGCATCGTCCCGCCCCAGCACGGTGGCGAAACTGCCGTCGGCTAGCTCGATCCGTGCGCCCTCTTTCGGCTTTTTGCTGACGCCTAGCTGCACCGTGGCCTCGTGCGCGCCGGTGACGCGCTCGATCAAAATTTCCACCGCGCCGCCCGTGCTTTTGCGCCCGTAGAGGCGCGCCGGCAGCACGCGCGTGTCGTTGAACACAAGCAGATCGCCCGGCTGCAAAAAGTCGGGCAGCTCGCGAAACAGGCGATCCTCGCGCGTGCCGTTCTGCGCATCAAGCAGTAGCAAGCGGCTGGCCGAGCGCTCGGCCAGGGGCGCTTGCGCGATCAGCTCGGGCGGTAACTCAAAATCGAAATCGGACTTCTTCACGGTATGGACATTCTCGGGGCCGCTGCCGCTGGCAAAAAGGCGACGCCACGTCGAGGACGAAGCGTTTGCAGCGCGCCATTATCGCGCAGCCGAAGCCTCTCGTCTTTTGCCCGCCCGCTCAGGCCGTCGCGCACCGGCGGCGACGGCGCAACCACCAGCCAACCAAGCCGGCCAGCACTAAAACGGAGGCGACAATTTCGACCGGCAGCCAATGCCGAATGAAGTGCCTGGCCTGGACGATGCGTTGATGCCGCAACAGCTGCCGCGCGCGGTCGAAATCCGGCGCTTCGCAGTCGGCGCCGAAATTGTCGTTCCACTTCACGTAGGCGCCCTGCTTGATGTAACGCTGGTAATAGGTTTCCACGCGACGCTGCGCTTCCGACGGTCCGGTCGGCTTGGTGTCGCTATATCCCTGATAGTGGTCGTCGTAATCGGGCGGACCTTCGCGCATCCAGCTGGCCGCTTTGCACAGCACGGCCGCGAAAGCTTGCGAGCGAGGCGGCAGCAGGTCGGCCGCGGCAACCGCCTCGTCGGCGGCGATATAGCGATAATGAAAACGCCAGTTGAGCTTGGCCGCGCTGTCGGCAAAGCGCTGGCGTTCGCCGTCGGTGACAAAGGCCTGTTTCAGGTCGGCGGCCGAGTGTCCGCTGCCACCCTGAAGGCCACCGCCGTTGTCCGCGTAATCGGGGCCCTGCTCGAAGCCGAGCAGCTCCATGCCGTTTTCGCGGGCGATCACGGCGGCGGCATAGCGCGCCTGCGCCTTGCCGATATCGGTCCAGGCGCTGTCGGCATGATGAAGGTCGCTGGCATACTCGCTCGCCTTGGCGCGCAAATCGACGGTGCCGAAACGCGGGTCGCCGCTGGCCGGAAAATACGCCTGCGCCTCGTCGTAACGCTTCGCCCGCATCAGCCGGCGCGCCAGCAGCCAGCGCAGGTTGTCGGCCAACGTGCCCGAGCCGTATTGGTGATCCTTGTCCTTGCTCGGGGCGGGCACGGGCGTCGCGGCAGCATGCGCGTCGACAAAAGCCTTCAGTTCGTCGATGGTGAGCACGCGCTCGGCGACATAAAACGTGTCGTTGCCGTAGCCGATGCCGCCATCCTCGTCGGTATACGTATTACCGTCGCCGCCGGCGCGACTGGCCGCGGCATAGAGATGATCCATCGCCTCAACGTATTCACCGCGCGCCAGCGCCAGCACGCCCTGCTCCCCACCCAACAGCAGCACGTTGCTCGGCTCAATCGCCGCCTTGGGATCGTCCGATGCAGGAAAGGCTTTGGCAGCCTCCGCATAGGCGGCCGCGGCGGCGGCAAGATCGCCCTTGTGCAAGGCGAGCTTGGCGTCGACCCAGCTGGCCAACGGGCCCGGCGCCTTGGCCGCCAGTGTTGCCGCCAGGTCATAGCGCCCACTGCCATAGGCCAGCGCAGCCAGACGGTCGGCGCCAGCGACATGATCGAGACCCTGCTTTTCGATGGCCTGCACCAACGCCGGCAATACCGGATTGGGCTTGGCCGAAGCGCTCGTTGTCGCGTCGCTATCCGCGCCGTCGCCTACGCGGGCGAGCGCATAGGCCACCAGCAGGCGCTGCGAAAGCGGGCCGTCCACGAGCGCGGCAGCGCGGTCATCGTCGCGCAGCACGTTATTGGCGAGGGTGGCCAGCGACTGCACGGCGCTGTCCGAACCGTGCCCGGCCTGCGCCGCGTAAAGCGCGATCGCGTGCTTGAGGTCGGCCACGGCGATGCCTGTGCCGCAGTCGTTATCGTCGACGTAGAGATTCGCCCAGCTGCACTGCTGTTTGCCGTTATACAGATACAGCCGCGCCTCCTCGCCGAAGCTGGAGACGGCCAGCCCTTGCGTGTCCGTAGCGCCGGCAACGGCGCGAGTGCGCGCCAGCTGAAACGCCTTGGCAGCAGCCTCGCGCTCACGCTTGAATGCCGCCGCGTCGCTGATCGCGGCATTGGCGCGCTGCGCATGGATACGGCCCAGCGAATAAGCCGCCCACACCGAGCGCAGCGTTGCCTGGTCCGGCGGCAGCGCCAGCACTTTCTCGAAGCTGGCGATGGCCAGATCCATTTTTGCCTGATCAGGTTTGTCGCACGCGGTGGTCGTGGCGGTCGCCACCGGCGCGGCCGCCGCCGTGGTGGACTCGGCGGGTTTCGACGCCGCGGCACACGCCTGGTTGGCGGCGGCGTAATCCACCGCGCCGGCCACATACAGGCGCAGGTCCTCGGGCAGATCCTTGCCATCGTCATATGCCTTGCTGCCGTCCGCCGACTGCCGCAGCGCCAGCACGCGCTGCCACTGCGCCGCCGTCAGACCTTGCGTGGCAGCGTCGTCGGCGGGCTTGGGCGCGTCGTAGGGCGACGCGTCCGACTCGTGCGCCTGCAGCTTGTCGGTCGCGGGCAGAAGATGCGCGGCCTCCCAGGCAAAGCTGTTTTGCGGCGTGGCCTTCAACGTGGCATCGCGATGATCAAGCAGCTGAGTAGGGAAATCCGGGCCGCACGCCCACACCGCGCCCGCGGTAATCGCGGCGACAGCGCACACCACCCAAATCCCGTTACGGCTCCACATGCGGCTGTACTCCCTCTGTGGCGCAGCGCGCCCACCCTATGACTCTTTGGCTGTGCGCCCGCAGCAACCCAGGCTGCAGGCGTTCGATGCGTAGTGTGTCGCGGCCAGCGCTCAGTGCATAGCCGTTGATGCCGTCGGTCAGCGTGCAACTCTTGGGCAGCACCACCGCCCCCGGCAGCGGCTGGTCCAGCTCGCCAGGATTTTTCAGAGCTAGGTCGAGCGTACCCGCCGTACTGCCGGGCCGCGCGTTGACCGTCACCTCGCCATGCAAGGGCTGCTGCTGCATGACAGCCAGCCACGTCGGCAGGCTCCATGCACGGTCGTCACTAGCGATGGGCAGCCGGAACCAGACGATACCCGCCAGGTGAGCCGGCGGATCGTGCTGCAGCCGCGCGAGAAACGCGGCTACCTCCTGCGGTGTGGCGAGCAGCTCCCGGCTATCGTCGCCGGCATCCAGCACGCCGGCTTCGCTCTGCACGCTGACCAAATGGCCCTGGGTATCCCAGCTCACGCGGGAGCCATACGTCGGCAACGCTACGCGAAACGGTTTGTCGCCGCGTTGCGCGTAGTCGTCCACCCAACGCATCGCGAGCGCACCGTCGAACAGCCCCGCGCGCGGATTGCGCACGGCATGCACCTGCAGCACGGACTCATCCACTTGCGCCAGCACGGTCGCGAGGTCAGGCGAATGCAGCCACGCCGGCAATGCGGTGATCGACAGCGTCAGGCCTGGCAGCGACGACCGCAGTGCAGCGAGGTAGTGCGCATAGGCCGGCAGCCTCGCCGTGCCGCAGTCGTGGTCGATCTCCAGCCCAGCGAGGCGGATACCGCGCCCCTGCCAACCGTTCCAGAGCGCCATGGTATCGGCCAGCAGCAACGCCTCGTTCCACTGTACCAATTGGCCGTCTATACGCACGACCATAACGACCGGCTTGCCGCTGCTCGACAGCGCGGAAATATCCGGATGAAACACCTGCAGCCGCCCGGCGCGATCGGTCTGCGCCGCCAGCACGCGCCACTGGCGGACATCGGCGGCACCGTCATGCATCGCCTGCGCCACGGCCGGCGTCCATACGCGCTGCCAGATGTAGGCGTCGTTGGTCAGCGCGCTGGACGGGTGGCTGCAAGCCACCAGCCCCATCGAGGCGACCAAGAGCGCCGTGCGAAAAAACGCTGCGAGGCGAAACCGTCTAACGATCATCAACCCCATGTCCCTGCACCGCTGTGCGACGTGAAACCTATTCTACCCGTCCTTAGGCTAATCACTTATCCACTGCAGCGACGTTCTGCGAGGCAAAATTTTTTAAGCATAAAAAACGCCGCTCACGAGGAGCGGCGCCGCTTGCTGCAAACCCAGGGGTTGCCTGGGCTTCATCCTTTCACGCAGAGCACCTGACGCAGGGTGTGAACCACCTCGACCAGATCGCTCTGTGCCGCCATCACGGCGTCGATCGACTTGTACGCCGCCGGCGACTCGTCGATCACCGCCGCGTCCTTGCGGCACTCGACATGCGCCGTCGCTTCACGATGCTGAGCCAGCGTGATCTGCTGGCGCGCCGCGGTACGACTCATCACACGACCCGCACCGTGGCTGCAGCTGTGGAAGCTGTCGGCATTGCCCTTGCCGCGCACGATGTAGCTGCACGTCCCCATGCTGCCCGGAATGATGCCCAGCTCGCCCTCGCGCGCACTGACCGCTCCCTTGCGGGTCACCAGCAGTTCGTCGCCGCCGTGCGTCTCCTTCTGCACGTAGTTGTGATGGCAGTTCACCGCCATCTTGGCGAGCTGGAATGTGGGCAGGCGGTGACGCATTTCCGCCAGCACGCGCGACATCATCGCCTCACGATTGGCGCGGGCATAATCCTGCGCCCAGGACACCGCTTCGACGTAGTCATCGAACAGCGCCTCGCCTTCCATGAAGAACGCCAGATCCCTGTCCGGCAGATGGAAGCCCAGCACGCGATGCGCCAGCTGCTCGCGCGCCCTCTCGATGAAGTAGCTGCCGATGAGGTTGCCGGTGCCGCGCGAACCCGAGTGCAGCATCACCCACACGGCGTCGGACTCATCCAGACAAACCTCGATGAAATGATTGCCGCCGCCGAGCGTGCCGATCTGCTTGTCGACCTTGTCGGTGCGGATCTTGCGGTGCTTGGCCTTAATCAGCTCCAGCCTGGCAACCAGCCCGGACTGCGCCAACCGCGTTTCGATGCTGTCGGGCATGCGTCCGTGATCGCCGCCGCGGCCGTTGCCGACCGGCACGCCACGCTCGATGCTGGAACGCAGTTGCGCCAGGCTGTCGGGCAGGTCCTCCGCCGTCAGCGTGGTCCGCACCGCGGCCATACCGCAGCCGATATCGACACCGACAGCGGCGGGAATGATGGCGCCTTTGGTCGGCACAACGGAACCTACCGTCGCACCCTTGCCCAAATGCACGTCCGGCATGACCGCAACCCACGGACCGACAAACGGCAGCGCGGCGATGTTGCGCAGCTGCTGCTTGGCGGATTCTTCCAGCGGCACGCCGTGCACCCAGCCCTTGATCGGCGTGGTGCTGCCTTCGGCATGCAGGAGTTCATAGTTTTGCTTGCTCATGATTCTTTCCTTGAATGAAATCGTGGGGATCGCGTCCGTGCGATCGCCACGCGGTGTTTACTTCAGACTGACCAGCTGGTTCAGCACGCCCTCCAGGCCGCCGAACACGGTCAGCTTGTCGATCTTCTCGGTAACCTTTTCCAGCGCCTCCAGCTCCTTGAGCCGCATGAGGGTCGGGCTCTCCTCGATTAGACGCGCGGTGTTGAGCAGCGAACGGGTAGCGTTCGACTCCTCGCGCCGACGGATGACGTTGGCCTGGGCGGCCTTCTCCGCCTGCACGACGCTGTTGAGGATGGTCTTCATCTCGCCCGGCAGGATCACGTCCTTCACGCCGACACCGAGCACCTCCAGGCCCAGCTCGCTGACGCGGCCACGCACGTAGGCAAAGATGTCCGCATCCAGCGACGCCTTGTCGCCGAGTAGTTCGTCCAGCGTTTTGTCCGAGACGGCCTTGCGCAAACCGTACTGCAGCTCGCGATACAGGTAGTCGCCGTACTTGGCCACCTTGGTCCGCGCCGCGACCGGATCGATCACGCGCAGGCTGGCGGCCAGGTTCACCCGCAGGCTGACCTTGTCGCGCGTCAACAGCTCCTGACCCGACACCTCCAGCGACTGCACGCGCAGCTCGATCACCTCGGCCGCCACGTTCTTCTGGAAATTCCAGAACGCGTAGGCACCGGGCGCCAGCGTACGCAGCAGCTTGCTGTCGACGAACAGCAGGCCCGCCGACTCCACCGGCACATCCACAGTCACCGCCACCTTGGCCAGCAGGCCGAGCTGACGCAAACGACTGGCGACGCGCGCATCGACCTCAAGCGAATCGGCCAGCGACACCGCCTGCACCTCGACCGGCACCAGACCCTTCCAGTACAGCTTGCGCGTACCCGGCGCGAGCACGTCTTCAAGCTTGCCGTTCTTCAGCACCAGACCGACCTGCAAGGTGCCGATGTCGGCCACCGTGAAGCATTCGGCCAGCGG
>Ga0302317_10000521_pt1 | contig 32657 bp, 36 predicted proteins | sample III_Palsa_N3_3_FD_200450 | JGI IMG/M metagenome (GOLD analysis project Ga0302317, IMG submission 200450) | Peat permafrost microbial communities from Stordalen Mire near Abisko, Sweden - III_Palsa_N3_3 | ecosystem: Environmental > Terrestrial > Soil > Palsa > Peat permafrost | place: Sweden...
TCCCGCGCGAACCTGCCCATTCCTTCATTTGACCGCAACGCCCTCGGGGTTAGGGTGGGGTTCAACTGACCCCCTTGGAACCGTTCGATGAAGCAATTTCTGTTGACCATGGCCGGCGTGTTCGCGGGGCTGGTGCTGTTCTTCATCGGGGTGCCGTTCATCCTGATCGGCATGGCGGCCGGGGCGACCAAGCCGGAACCGACGCCAGGGTCGGCGGTGCTGACCATGGATCTGCGCAAGGGCCTCACCGACCAGGAGGCGCCCGGCGCCTTCGGGTTCCTGGGCAGCTCCAAATATGCGGTGATGTCGGTGGTCTCGGCCCTGCACGCGGCGGAGACCGACAGCCGGGTCAAGGCGCTGTTCGTGCGCCTGCCGGAAGTGGGTATCGAGCCGGGCGAGGCCGACGAACTGCGCGTGGCCTTCCGCCACTTCGAGGCCGCCGGCAAACCGATCATCGTCCACAGCCAGGGCCTGGCGCCCGAAGGCGTGGTCACCTCCACCTATATGCTGGGCGCCGCGGGCACGCAGTTGTGGATGCAGCCGGGCGCGCCGTTCCAGGCCGTGGGCCTGGCCTCGCAGGACATCTTCTTCAAGCGCTTCTTCGACAAGTACGGCATCAAGGCCGACTACGAGCAGCGGGCGGAGTTCAAGAACGCGGTCAATCCCTACCTTTATGACGACTACACCCCGGCGCACCGCCAGGCGCAGCTGTCGTGGATGGGCTCGGTCTACCAGACCGCCCTGGTGGTCGCCGCCCACGACCGCGGCCAGGACCCGACCCATCTGCAGGCGGTGCTCGAGGCCGGCCCCTATGACGCCGCCGACGCCAAGGCCAAGGGGCTGATCGACCAGGTCGGCCAGGTCAAGGAGGCCGAGGCCGCCGCCCTGGCCAAGGGCGGCGAAGGCGCCCGTTTCGAGCCCATGGAAGACTATATCGCCACCCAGAAGCTGGCGGATGGCTCCGGCAGCGGCCCGACCATCGCCGTTGTCAACGCCGAGGGCGATATCGCCACCGGCCCGGCCGACGAGTTCGGCTCCGACGGCATCAACTCCGACGCCACTTCCAAAGCCCTGTACGACGCCGCCGACGACGACAGCGTCAAGGCGGTGGTCTTCCGGATCAATTCGCCGGGCGGCTCTGACACGGCGTCCGAACAGATCCTCGCCGCCGTGCGTGCGGTGAAGGCCAAGAAGCCGATCGTCGTCTCCATGGGCACCTACGGCGCCTCCGGCGGCTATTGGATATCCTCCCAGGCCTCGGCCATCATCGCCGAGCCGACCACGCTCACCGGCTCCATTGGCGTCTACGGCGGCAAGTTCGCGGTGGGCGAGGCCCTGTCAAAGTTCGGCGTCGACATGCGCAACCTGAGCGTCGGCGGCCAGTACGCCACCGCCGACGATCCGGGCCAGGACTTCACGCCGCAGCAGAAGGCGGCGTTTGCGGCCTCCATCGACAAGGTCTATGCCGGCTTCATCGCCCGCGTGGCGGAGGGCCGTCATCTGCCGCCGGCCAAGGTCGCGGACATGGCCAGGGGTCACATCTGGACCGGCCTGCAGGCCAAGGACCTGGGCCTGGTCGACCAGCTGGGCGGCTTCTACACCGCTGTGGACAAGGCCAAGGCCCTGGCGGGGATTTCCGGCGAGGTGCGGCTGAAGACCGTCAACCCGCACAAGTCGCCCTTTGACGCGCTGGCGCACGCCTTCGGCGCCTCCGCGAAGTCCACCCAGGCCTTGACCCAGGTGGCCTGGCTGCTGGGCGATCCCAAGGCCCAGGCGGTGCTGCGCGGCCTGACCGAAGCCAAGCTGCAGGCCAGCGGCGCCGACGTGCTGATGTCCCGGCCGGGGTTCTAATTAGCGAAACGCCATGACTTCGGCGGCTGAGGCGCGCCCTTCCGGCAAAGATACTGTGTGCGGTGCTGGTCGACGATATTGTCGACCCAGCCGGTGATATTCGGGTTCACCAATGCGAAGTTGGTCTGGTGGTTGAGCGGGGTGATGGCCTGGTCCGCCAGCATCATCGCTTCAGCCTGGCGCATGTCATCGGCCCGCTTCTTCGCGTCCGGCTCGTTGTCGGCGGCGTCCAGCAGCCTGTCGAAGGCCGGGTTGTGGTAGTCCGAATAGTTCTGCGCGCCGGTGTCCGTCCGCATCAGATAGAGGAAGTCCATCGCGTCGTTGTAGTCGGCGATCCAGCTGGCCCAGGCGACCTGGAAGTTTCTGTACTTTTCGTCCTGGAACAAGATCTGGATATCGTCCTGCGCCAGGGTCGCCACCACCCCGATCGCCCGCCAGTCTGCCTGCACCGAGGGCATGACGATCATCAACGTACCTGTAGTGGGGTGCTTCAATTCGATATGCAGCGGGTGTTCCGGCCCGAAGCCGGCCTGAGCCAGCAGAACTCGCGCGGCGGCTTGCCTGCGGGCCAAGGGCCAGGTGGTCCAAAGCTGCCGGGCCGGCGGATCGTAGTCGGCCATCCCCGGCGGCACGAAAGTGTAAGCCGGCTGCACCACCCCATGGTACAGCTTTTGGGTGAAGAATTCGCGGTCGATGGCCATGGCCAGGGCCAGGCGCACGCGCTTGTCGCGCAGCGGTCCCGGGTCTCGCTGGTTGAACACGAAGTAGGACGTGCCGAGATAGGTGTGCGCGTGCACATAGCCGGGCATTTCCTTACGCAGATATTCGATCCGGTTGGGCTCGAAGGTGTCGTTCTCGTCCAACTCGCCTGAGCGGACCCGCTTTTCCGCCGCCACCGGATCGGTGGTCGGATAGTAGTTGACCTCGTCCACGCACACCTTGTCCGCATCGAAGTACCGCGGGTTCTTCACCAGATGGATGTGGTCGCCCAACTTCCAGCTGACCAGCGTGTACGGCCCGTTCGAGACGTAGTGGCCAGGGTCGGTCCAGGCGTCGCCCCATTTCTCCACCACGTGCCTGGGCACGGGGTACATGGTCTGGTGGTTGGCCAACTCCAGGAGGTAGGGGGCAGGGTGCTCGAGCGTGTAGACCACGGTGTAGGGGTCGGGCGCCGCGATCCCCAGGGCGGTCGCGGGCAGCTTGCCGGCGTTCACCTTCTCGGCGTTCTTGATCACGTAAAGCACCGAGGCGTACTCGGACGCCTGCGCCGGGTCCATCAGTCGCCGCAGCGCATAGACGAAGTCGTCGGCAGTCATCGGAACGCCGTCTGACCAGACCACGTCGTGGCGCAGGTGAAAGGTCCAGGTTTTGCCGTCCGGGCTGACGTCCCAGTTGGTGGCGACGCCGGGAACCGGCCTGCCGTCCCTGTCCGCCTGGGTCAGGCCGACGATCATGTCGGTGACGACCCGGTACTCTTGTGTGCCGGTGATCTTCAGCGGGCTCAAGGAGATCGGATCGGAGATATTGCCGAACTCCATACAGACCTTGCGGCTCGGACAGGGCTGCCGGACCGGCGCCGCCTTGTGGCAGACGGCGAGGCCGAGCGCGAAGACGGCTATGGCCGCGAAAACCGCGGGGCGCGCGCGGGTCATCGTTCCTTGGGGTCTATGGCGTCGCGCAGTCCGTCGCCGATGAAGTTGAAGGCCATCAGCGTCGCCACCATCACGATCGACGGAAAGATCAAAAGCCAGGGCGCCAGCTCCATCTCCGACGCGCCGTTGGAAATCAGGGTGCCCAGCGAAGTCAACGGCTCCTGCACGCCCATGCCGAGGAAGCTGAGCACGCTTTCGGTCATGATCACGTCGGGGATGGTCAGGGTGACGTAGATCACCACCGGACCCAGCAGGTTGGGGACGATGTGGCGGAAGATGATAGCGCGGCCGGACAGGCCCACCGCGCGTGCCGCCTCAATGAACTCACGCTGCTTCAGCGACACCGTCTGGCCGCGCACGATCCGCGCCATGGTCAGCCACTGCACGAAGCCGATGGCGACGAACATCAGGATGAAGTTGCGGCCGAAGGTGACCATCAGCAGGATCACGAAGAAGGTGAAGGGCAGGGAATAGAGGATGTCGACGAAGCGCATCATCACCTCGTCCAGCCAGCCGCCGAAATAGCCGGCCGTGGCGCCCCAGCTGATGCCGATCACCAGGGAGACGATGGTGGCGACGACGCCGATCTCCAGCGACACCCCCAGCCCTGACAGCAGTCGCGACAGCAGGTCACGGCCGAGGGAGTCCGTGCCCAGGAGATGACCGGCCGTCAGCGGCGGGGTCCAGACGTCGACCTTGTCGATGTGGTCGTAGGTGAAGCGGGTCAAATGCGGGCCGATGATGGCGGCGATCACCATCACGCCAAGGAGGATCAGGCTGGCGATGGCGGCCTTGTTGCGCGAGAGGCGGCGCAGGGCGTCGTCCCACAGGCTGCGGCCACGCGCCGCCTCCATCATCGCCGGCGCCCTGCGCGATCCGGGTGCGAACACCGCGCCGGTCATGCCATCTTCCCGTTCATGAGAGGCGGATCCGGGGATCGAGTATCGCCTGGACGACCTCGGCCATCAGGTTCAGGAAGATCACCAGGGTGGCGTAGACGATCACCACCCCCAGAACGACGGTGTAGTCGCGCTGCAGCGCGCTGAGCACGAAGAACTTACCCAGGCCCGGCATGCCGAAAATCTTCTCCACCACCAGCGAGCCGGTAATGATGCCGGCCGTCGCCGGGCCGAGATAGCCGACCAGCGGCAGAACCGCGGCGCGCAGCGCGTGGCGGGTGACGATACGCTGCTCGGACAACCCCTTGGCCCGGGCGGTGCGGATATAGTTGGAGTGCAGCACCTCGATCATGCCGGCGCGGGTCAGCCGCGAGACAACGGCGATCTGCGGCAGCGCCAGGGTGATCACGGGCAGGACGAAGCTCTTCAGCTCGCTGATTCCGCCGGTGGGAAACCAGTCCAGAGTCTGGGCGAACACCAGCACCAGGAGCGGGGCGGTGACGAAGGTCGGAATGCAGATGCCCAGGATGGCGAAGGTGGTGACGCCATAGTCCACGCCGGTGTTCTGTCGCATCGCCGCGATGGACCCCAGCAACACGCCGATGCTGACGCCGATCAGCAGCGAGGACAGGCCGAGCCTGAGGCTGGTGGGGAAGTTCTCGGCGATGATGCCGACCACGGTCTTGTCGCGGTATTTCAGGGACGGGCCCAGATCACCGCGCAGCACGCCGCCGAGGTAGTTCACGTATTGCACCGCCAGCGGCTTATCGAGGCCGTACTTGGCCTTGATGTTCCGCTCCACCTCCGGCGGCAGCCGCCGCTGCGAATCAAAGGGACCGCCGGGCGCGGCGCGCATCATGAAGAAGGAGGCGGTGACGACCAGGAAAAGGGTCGGGATGGCGACGAGCAGGCGGCGCAGTAGAAAGCGAAACATTCAGCAGCCTGTTCGGGGCAGCCGTTCGCCCCACGCCGTTGCGTAATTTCCATTCGCCCCCGATGTTGTCAACGCAGCTTGCACACAGGAGTGGTCAGATGTCGGATATTCGCAAAGTGACGGAAGACTTCGCGGTGGCCCCGCAGATTGCGCCCGCGGACATGGCGCAGGCGGCCAAGGACGGCTTCGTCCTGGTGATCAACAACCGCCCCGACGGTGAAGTCCCCGATCAGCCCGCGAGCGCGGAGATGGCGGCGGCGGCCAAGGCCGCTGGTCTGGCCTACGTCCACATTCCCGTGCGTGGCGGTCCGACGCCTGACCAGGTGGAGGCGGTGGCCGAGGCGGTGGCCGCCGCCAAGGGGCCGGTGCTGGCCTTCTGCCGCTCCGGCACGCGTTCGATCAACACATGGTCCCTGGGCCAGGCCGCCTCGGGCGCGCGGCCGCGCGACGAGTTGGTCCGCCTTGGCGCTGACGCGGGATATGACCTGTCGGCAGTGTTGGGGGTGTGAGGCCCATGCTTCGACGGGCTCAGCATGAGGACGGGCCCTCCGACCTCGTCCTGAGCTTGTCGAAGGACGCCAGGCTAGCGCGGGCTGATGGCGACCCGCGCGGCCATCGCCGAGGGCTCGGCTTCGCAGCTGGCCAGGGTGAACAGCAGTTGTGCCGTCATGAGACACAGCAGGGCCGCGGCAGGCCGTTGCAGCCGTTTTGAAACGAAAATCGCAGCGCGGGCGGCCATGTTAAGCTCCTGTAAACCGTGTACAGCCGCCCCCACGCAAGCCGCGCGCCGCATCCGAACCTGAGCAGGCCCCGATGATCCCCTTCGTCCGCGACATCACCTTCGAGTATGGCCAGGCCGACCAGGTCTCGCCGCTGATCCGTCGGGTGGTGGCCAACAATCCCGGCCCGTTCACCTTCAAGGGCACCGGCACCTATATCGTCGGCCGCGGCGAGGTCGCGGTGATCGATCCCGGCCCGGCGATGACCGACCACCTGGAAGCGCTGCTGGCGGCGACGGCGGGCGAGACCATCACCACCATCGTCACCACCCACACCCATCTGGACCATTCGCCCTTGTCGCGGCCCCTGGCCGCGCGCACCGGCGCCGTAATCTACGGCCGCGCCTCGCCGGAGCTGGGACCGGCCAGCGTGCGGGTCGAGGAGGACGACGACGGCCACTTCCGCCCCGATGTCGCCATCGCCGACGGCCAGCGGCTGGAGGGTCCTGGCTGGACCCTGGAGGCCATCGCCACCCCTGGCCACGCCTCCAACCATGTCTGCTACGCCCTGCCGCAGGAGAACGCCCTGTTCTCCGGCGACCATGTCATGGGCTGGTCCACCACCGTGATCAGCCAGCCGGACGGCGACATGAGCGACTACTACGCCAGCCTGGACAAGGTCGGCGCACGGGGCTTCGACATCCTCTGGCCCACCCACGGCCCGCCGATCACCGAGGTCGCGCCTTTCCTGGCCGCCTACAAGGCCCACCGGCTGGACCGCGAACGGCAGATCCTGGAGCAGATCGCCGCTGGCCACGGGCGGATCAGCCAGATGGTGCCGTTCCTGTATGCAGCCGTCGATTCCAGGCTGCATCCCGCCGCCGCGGGCTCGGTTTTTTCACACTTGATCCATATGGTGCGACAGGGTGTCATCGCCTGCGATGGCGATCCGCGCGCGGACAGCCATTATAGGCTGGTGTGACGCCGACAGGGGGGCTCCGAGCTTGAGATGAGCAGCCGGTCTCGACACCGCAACACACCCTACTCGCGCGGCATGCGTCTGATCCGGCGTCACCGTCCGATGGTCATCACCCTCTTCGCCGCCACCGTGGCGGTCTTGGGGGCGCTGTTTATCTTCACGCGAATCCGGGGCGGGTGACCGCTCCTCAGTTCGAGGCCAACTTGTCGCCCGCCTGATGCACGCTCTGCCAGCTGGCGGGGGCGTTGGTGGCGACGGCGATGATCTGGTCCAGCCGCGAGGCGATGCTCTGGCCGTGATGCGGCGTGAAGGCCAGGCCAAGGCCGGTGATCGCCACGATCAGCGCCCCCACGATCCAAACCGGCGTCCTCACCGGCGCGCGAGCCGGTGCGGCGCCGGTCATCACCACCGGTGAGCCCTCGGGCGCTGGAGCAGGCGCCGCGGCGACGGGCGCGCCGCCCGCCGTCGGCAGCACATAGCCTTCCAATCGTTGCCGGATCAGCTTCTTGTCGATCTTGCCGGTGGCGCCCAGGGGAATATCGTCGACGAACAGCACATCGTCCGGCATCCACCATTTGGCGATCTTGCCTTCCAGGAAGGCGAGATATTCCTCCTTGGTCGCGGTCTCGCCGGGCTTGAGCTGAACCAGCAGCAGCGGCCGCTCGTCCCACTTGGGGTGCGGCACGCCGATCACCGCCGCCAGCGCCGACTTGGGGTGGCTGGCGGCGATGTTCTCGATCTCGATCGAACTGATCCACTCGCCGCCGGACTTGATCACGTCCTTGGCCCGGTCGGTGATCTGCATGTAGCCGTGGCTGTCGATGGTGGCGACGTCGCCGGTGTCGAAGAAGCCGTCGGTGTCGAGGATGTCGCCGCCGTCGCCCTTGAAGTACTCGCCAACCACGAACGGCCCGCGCACCTTCAGCCGGCCGAAAGTGGTTCCGTCGTGCGGAAGGGGCCGGTTGTCGTCGTCAGTCAGGTTCAGCTCGATGCCTAGGGGCGGGCGGCCCTGCTTCAGCTTGAACTTGAGCTGGTCCTCGGCGGACATGGCCGCGATCTTGTGGTTGGGCGAGGCCTGGGTGCCCAGGGGCGAGGTCTCGGTCATGCCCCAGGCGTGGGTCACGTCCACGCCGAAGTCGTCGCGGAATCCGCGAACGATGCCCTCGGGCACCGCCGAGCCGCCGATGACGACGCGCTTGAGCGTCGACAGGCTGAGTTTCTCGGTCTGCAGGAACTGCAGCAGGCCCTGCCAGACGGTGGGCACGGCGGCGGAGAAGGTGACGCCCTCGGACTCCAACAGTTCATAGATCGACGCGCCGTCCATCTTCTGGCCCGGCATCACCAGCTTGGCGCCGACGGCGGGGGCGGAGAAGGCGATGCCCCAGGCGTTGGCGTGGTACATCGGCACCACCGGCAGCACCGTATCCAGCGCCGACAGGCCGATCACGTCCTTCTGCAGGCTGACCAGGGTGTGGACGAAGTTGGAGCGGTGCGAATAGAGCACGCCCTTGGGGTTGCCCGTCGTGCCGGAGGTGTAGCAGAGGCCGCAGGCCATGTTCTCGTCGAATCCGCCCCACGCGGCGTCAGCCGAGGCTTGATTGACCAAGGTTTCATAGCACAGCGCGCCCGGCAGGCCGGCGGCCCCCATGTGGTCTTCGTCGGTCATCACCACGAAATGCCGCACCGTGAGCATCTTGTGGCGGTGTTCGTTGAGGATCGGCGCGAAGGACGGGTCGACGAAGATCACCTGATCCTCGGCGTGGTTGATGATGTAGCAGAGCTGCTCGGCGAACAGGCGCGGGTTCAGGGTGTGGCAGACAGCCCCCATCCCCATGATGCCGTACCAAGCCTCCATGTGGCGGCCGGTGTTCCAGGCCATGGTCGCCACCCGGTCGCCCGGCTGAACACCCAGCGCCTTAAGGACATTGGAGACCCGCTTCGCGCGCTCATGAATCTGGGCATAGGTGGTGCGGACAATCGGCCCCTCGATCGAGCGGGTCACGACCTCGCGGTCGCCGTGCCAATTGTTGGCGTGATCCAGGATGCGATCGACCGTCAGCGGCCAGTTTTGCATCAGACCCAGCATAGGCGTTTCCTCGTTTTCTTCACTCGGGTTTACTTTATGGGGCGAGGGCGCGTGCGGCAACTGCACGGGTCGCGCCGCGCGACTCGTTGGTCTGCGGCGCCTACATCGTGGGCTTTAGGGAAACAGGCGGCTCGTCGTCCATCCGCTGGCGGCGTCCTCGCGGCTGAAAACCAGCCGTTCATGCAGCCTGAACGGCCGGTCGCGCCAGAACTCCAGGGTTTGCGGGACCACGCGATAGCCGGTCCAGTGCGGCGGGCGCGGCACCTTGCCGAGGCCGAACTTCAGGCCGTACTCGGCGATACGGGCCTCCAGCGCCAGACGGGTCTCCATGGGCGCCGACTGGTCCGAGGCCCAGGCGCCGATCTGGCTGGCGCGGGCGCGGCTGGCGAAATAGGCGTCGGCCTCGGCCTCGCTCACCGGCTCGACGGGTCCGCGCACCCGCACCTGCCGGCGAAGGCTCTTCCAATGGAACAGCAACGCCGCTTTGGGTTCAGCCGCCAGCTGCAGGCCTTTGGCGCTGGTGGTGTTGGTGTAGAAGGTGAAGCCTCGCGCATCGACGTCCTTCAGCAGCACCATGCGCACGTCCGGCAGGCCGTCGGCGTCGACCGTCGCCAGCGCCATGCCATTGGGGTCGTTGGGCTCGCTGGCCTTGGCGGCGTCGAACCACTCGCCGAACAGGGCGATGGGATCGCCCGCGTCCGGCAACGGCGGCTCCTTGGCGGCCTGGGCGTGGTAGTCGTCCTCGCTGGGTGAGGGCGGGATCAGCGGCTTGGTCATGGGGTCAATATAGCGCGGCTCTCGGGTTTCTTCGCGTCCACAATCAGCGACACAAACCCCAGCCTGCCGTCCCGGTTGCGGTGGTCGAGCATCAGCGAGCGATAGACCGGCCCGGTGGCCGGATCCCACTGGCGGTAGTGGAACCGGCCGGCCTCGTCGCAATATTCCAGCAGATCGACGACGAAGCCCGCGCTCGTCAGAACATCGGTCAGCCGGCGATGATCGTAGACCAGCTTGTGGTCGGCGGCGGGGTGGTCCGCCGGCCCAGGACCGCCCGGCTTGACCTGGTTCTGATAGACCGCGTCCGGAAAATTGGCGTCCGGCACGGCGATGCGCAGGAATCCGCCCGGTTTGAGATAGTCGAAGCAGGTCTTGGCCGCGAGACGGCCCTCAGTCTCGGTCAGGTGTTCGAACACATGCTCGCACAGCAGGGCGTCGGCCCTGCGTTCACCGAACCAGGCCGCCCATGTCTGCGAATCGAGCAGGTCGATCTGCTCCCTGTGGGTCGCAATCCAGCCCTCCCAGCGCTGCTCGCCGGCGCCGATGATGACGCGAAGCCCTTGGACCGATTCGGAATTTGTCACGGTTCGTCTAAACAGCGGTAAGATTCGACCAAGCTATACTGTATCGATGTCGGGTGCGCCGCAACCTAGCCAAGCATAGGCGCCTTCAAGCTTTGCAACTTCGTCACCCATACGCGCGATAAGCGAGCGGCAGTTCCCGCAAATGACCCTTGGGCTTGACTCCGCCCTACCTTGGCCGGAGAGATGTTATGGTTAACGGTCAGTTAATGGTGGCGTGAGAGGGGCGATGACGAACGCCGTCGCAAGGATCGCGCTGTGGCTGTGGAACCGGCCAGGCGTAAGGCGCATGGGGGCCACGATTCTGGTGATCGGGGCGCTGGCGCCGATGATCGCCTGCGACGTGGCGGGACCCTGGGGGCACAAGCTCTATGTGGGCGCCTGTCCCCGGCCGCAACTGGCCGTGACCGATTCGGCGCAGTTCAACGACCAGCAGCATGAACTCAGGGCCCTGCGCGAACTGGGTTTCGCCGGCGATTTTTTCGCCCAGATCGAATTGGCCCACCGCTATGAGGCGTCCCGGGCCACCGACAAGAATCTGGATGACCCGGTCGAGTCGGCGACCTGGTATGCGCTAGCTCTGGCCAACTCCACCGGCTACGAACATATGGCTGCCCGAGACCAGTCCAATCCCAGCGACCGCTCGCGGGTGATCGCCCATTTCGACGACTGCCGCGCGTTCGAGCGGGTCACCGCCTACAACCAGCTCAATCAGCTGTTGTCCCGCATGGACGGCGGCGAGTGGCAGAAGGTGAAGGACCGGGTCATCTACGTGCTCTCGACCGAGGGCGCGCCGGGTTTTGAGACCCTTGCGCGGATGCACGACAGCGCCTTTGGACCTTTCGGCGAGCCGCTGGATAATGACGAAGCCCGCTACGCCATGGGCTATCCCAACCATGGCGGTCTGAGCGGGGTGCTGCAGCTGTTCCCGCGCAACGATGTCGACGCCTATCTCTACAACGACCTGGCCGCGCAGACCGGCGACGTGGGCGCCTTTGTGCTGCTCCGCGACTTCGAACACGGCGGGCCGCAGCGCGCCAGCTACGCCGCCTTCATCTCCACCAAGGTCAATCGCTGGGTTCCGCCGTACGAATTCTATCCGCCGGACGCGCCGCCGTCCGGCGTGCCGCTGTCGGATGAAAGCCAGCCGCGCAACGACATTCAGGAAGCCGCCCTGGCGCGGATCGACGAGCTGCCGTTCGTGCATGTGGCCGACGCTATGACCTATATCGGCGCGCTGCACGCGCCCTGCGACTTCGGCCACCTGCGCGCGCAGGACGTCCAGGCCCTGCAGGCCATGCTGGGCCGCCCGCAGACCGGCCAGCTCAGTCGGATTGAGCGGGTCAGGGCGATCCAGTACGCCGCCGTCAATGGTTCGCCCCGCGCCCAGCTGGTGCTGGCGGTGATGTATTCGCAAGGCGTCGGCGTGCCTACCGACTATGCCCGGGCCTTCCACTGGTTCCAGCGGGCGGAGGATGAGGGCAGCCCTGAGGCCAAATACGCCATCTCCACCTATTTCTCGCTGGGTCTGGCCGGGGTCGCCGACCAGGACAAGGCGCAGGCGGTGGTGCATCAGCTCAACGCCGCCCTGGCCGGCTTCACGCCTTCCGCGGATCGCCTTCAGGCGATCCTGGCGCGCGTCAACGGCGCGCCGCACATGCCTGAAAGGGATGGGTCGTGGTAAGAAAATTCAGTTCCGGTCTGGCCACAAAGCTCGCTGTCGCGGCGATCGCCATGGTCTTCACCGCCGGGCTAGCCCTGGCCGCCGGCCGCGCCGCGGCGCAGTCGGCCGCCGGAACCGACGCCGAGATTCGCCCGGACTTCGGCGCCCTGATCCAGCCGCCGATCCGCCATTGGCGCCCCCACGGGCCGGCCTGGGATCAGGGCTCGGGTTACGGCTATGGCTCCGGCGGCGGCTATGGCTGGCAAGGCGGTCCCAGCCAGCAGTATCGCGGCGTCTGGGGCGATCCGGTCTGGCGGCAGAACCACGGCTATCCGCCCATGGGTCCGGTCCACACCATGACCGTGGACTGCGCCGACACCGCCTATGGGGCGACGCCGCTGGCCTACGCCATGGCGGCTGTGGAGGACGGCGGCACCATCTACATCCGTCCGAGCAACCGGCCGTGCATGGAGAGCCTGCAGGTCTACAAGTCGGTCACCATCATCGGCGAGCCGCTCTCGGCCTTCGCGCCGCCAGGCTCCGAGGGGCCGGTGGCGGCGATCGAGCCGCCCGCCGGCATGCCGTGCATCGCCATTCTTCGCGGCGTACCGAAGGTGGAGCTGAACAACCTGACCTTCATCGCCGGGCAGGCGGGAGAATCGCCCTGTATCGAAGGCTGGCGGACCAATCTGGCCATGACCCAGACCCACATCCACTACACCGGCGACGCCCCGGCGGTTTACCTGCAGGACGGCGCCCTGGTCGCCCGCAAGAGCCAGGTGGACGCACTGAGCTACGATCCGGCGATTGTCGCGGACGACGCCACCGTCGATCTGACCAAGGTGCATATCACCGGCGCGTCCAGCGGCCTGGATATCGCCCTCGCCGACGGCGGCAGGCTGACCATCGACCATGTGGATGTGATCGGCGCGAGCGGTTCGGATCCGTCCGCGTCGCCGGATGTCGGGATCATGATCCATCGCAGTCGCGGCCAGCCGGCCGAGGTGCATATCAACAACGCCAAAATCGGCGGATTCGCCAGCGGCCTATGGCTGCAGCACGGCGGCGGCCTGGTCGTCGTCACCAACACCATGATCAGCCGCGCCAGGATCGGCGTTCTGTCGGAGGGGGTCGATCTGCATCTGACCGACTCCTCGATCGAGGCGCGCCGCACCGGCATCTATGTGACCAGCGGCCATGCCGACATCAGTCACAACCGCATCTTCGGCTTCACCGATCAGCCGGTGGACTCCGAGCCCGCTGCGACCCTCCAGGTGCACGAGAACCTGATCTACCCGGCCGGCGGCTGCGGCAAATTTGCTGATCGCTACTCGCGCTGGTGCCGGGGCGACCGTGACCTGCCGGAGACCTTCCGCGACCATAATGAGCGCCGCGACGAGGATCACTGGGGTTGGGAAGGCGGGCCGTTCGAACCTCCGCCGCCTCCGCCGCCGCCTCCGCCACAACGTCATTGGTGGCAGTAAACTGGGCGATCGGGCTGATCGGCTCGTCACAGAGTTTGGTATAGTCGCGTTATGCGACTCGGGGCTGTGGGGGCCTCGATCGGGATCATTCGGAGCCGGTCATGACCGACACCTGGGGCGAAGCTATTGAGCGGCTGAAAGCCGCCGCGCCGCCCGCGCCGGCCTCCGAGGGCGCGGCCGTCGCCGATCCGGCGTCCTGGCCGCTCTACGCGACGCCGTCCCCGGAGGCTCCGCGGGCCCAGGCGTCCGACCCGCTGATCCTTGAGCTCGAGCACGCCGCCGTCCCGCACCCGGAAGCTCCCACCCTATTGACCGAAGCTCCGCCGTCCGTGTTCGGTCGTATCGAGCCGCTGGCGGCCGAGCTGCCGCCTCTTGAACTCACACACCTCGAGGCCGCGCCCATGCCGGCGCCGGCTGGACCCGCGCCGATCGAGGCCGCGCCAGCCGAATCGGTTCCACTCGCCGCCGAGCCGACAGTCGCCCAGGCGGAGAAGGTCGTTGAGCCCGCACCGGAACCGGCGGCACCTGTCGCGGTTGTAGCGTTGGCGCCTGTGCCGGCGCCTGTCGTCGTCGCGGATCCGCCGCCGCAGCCAGCGAGACCGACCTTGGCCGAAGCTCCCGTCACCCACGTCACCGACCCTCATGGGGCCATCGACCCGGTCCTGGCCGGATTCGACCATGTGGTGGCGCTGGCGGGTTACGTCCTGCTGTTCATCTCGGTGTTCATGTTCGGCGTCCCCGCCCTGGCGACCATGGCCCTGGCCTACGCACACAAGGACGATTCCCACCTCTTGGTGCGCAGCCACTACCGCTTCCAGCTGCGCATCTTCTGGACGGCGGTCCTGTTCGTCCTGCTGGCGATCGGCTCGGCGGTGACCGCCGGCGGGCTGGCGGTGACCAAGCTGATCGAATTCGCCCGCGCCAATCTTCCCGGCGTCGGCGCCGCCATGGACCAGGCGCATGTGGGGTCCTGGTCGGGACAGATCGCCGGACTGCTGCTGATCGCCGCGGTGACCCTCGGCGTCCTGGCCCTGCTCTGGACCCTGATCGCGTCCCTGTTCGGCTTCCTGCGCCTGGTCTCCAACCGCCCGATCGGCCACCAGTACGCGACGAAGTAGGGCGCGACCCTAAGCTTCAGCCTCGTTCGCATCCCTGAAATAGGGCTCGACCGGGCCCTGCAGCTTGATGGTGATCGGGTTGCCCTTGCGGTCGACGGTCGTGCCGACGCTCAGGCGCACCCAGCCCTCGCTGACGCAGTATTCGTCGACATTGGTCTTATCGACCCCCTTGAACCGCACGCCTATGCCGCGCGCCAGCAGCTGCTCGTCATAGAAGGGGCTGGATGGGTTGACCGAGAGGCGGTCGGGGAGGGTGTCGGTCATGGCGTTGTGTCGGCGATCTCTGAAGAGGTCGGCTGTGATAGCCATCCGCGCGGCGGGCGCCAATCGCTGTCATGATGAAAACGCGCCGTTCGTCTCTCGGGTGTGAGCCGTCCGCGCTAGTTTTTCTTCACCACCGGCGCGGCGGGAGTCGTTGCCGCGGTCGCCGCCTGGGCTTCCTTGGCGTCATCTGCGCGGGCGCCGGCCAGCATGTCGGCGAGGGCGTAGTTGCCCTCGTGGCAGGCGTACTCATAGACGATGCCCTTGGACGGGCTGAACTCGTAGGCGCCGCTCCAGGCCTCAGTCCACACCGTCGGATCGTCCACGGTGAACTCGTAGAGGATATGGCCCGGCGCATCGCGGGTGAGCCGCTCGGTCACCTTCAGGTTCTCGTCGGCGCCAAAGAAGTACTGGTTTTTGGGGAAGTTGGTGGTTTCCACCACCAGGGTCTTGCCCTCGTACCAGCCGATCGAATCGCCCATCCAGGTCCGCACGCCATCGGTGCGGTGCTTGGCGCCGATATGGATCAGGCGGATGTCGTGGACCATCTCCACCCAGATCCCCACCACATCACGGCTCTGAACGATCTTGTAGTTGTTGTTGTAGAGCAGCGGCAGCATGACCGGCCCGGCGCTGAAGCCGAACGACATCAGGCACTGTTCGCCCTGGGTCATGGTCTCGGGATTGTCGGCGCGGTGTTTCATCGTCGCCAAGGTGTAGCGGGCCGGCGGCGTAAAGCCGGTGCGGTAGGGCGGCAACCGGCCGTCAGGGGTGGAGGTGATGAAGCCGGTCACCGGCTGCCCGTGCACCCGCATCACCGTCGTGCCCGGATCAATCCAGGCGGCGTTATAGCCGCAACCCGCGCCGGAAAAGCCCCGGCCGCAGTTGTAGGGCAGGTCGGTGGTCTTCACCTTCGGATCGGTTGGCGCGTTGCCGGCGGCGACCTCCTTGGCGTCGGCGCCTTCGATCTTGGCGACCTCCTGCGGCGTCATGATCAGCCGATTGCCGTATTCGGCAGGGCGGACCGTGGCGGTCAGGGTGGCGTTGGTCCAGGTGCCCTCAAGATCGGGCTGGCCGAAGGCGTTGAGCGGCGCGACATAGCCGCCCGCATCCTTCGGCGCGGCCATGACCGCGACCGGGAACAGGGCGGCCGATGAAACCCCGACCGCCAGGCCCCCGACCGTCAGGCCGAGAAGGCGCCGGCTCAGTTTCATGGCAGCGGGTTCTTCCGCAGCTTGCCGTACAGCAGCTCCTCGACGAACTCGACGCACTTGAACTGCTGCATCTGGGCGTCGTCGCCAAGGTGGCGATAAAGGTTCACGTTGATCGTCCAGGGCCGGGTGAAGGTCGCCGGATCGGTGATCGTCGCCGAATAATGGATCAGGTTGGCGTTCACCGGGGTCCAGCGCTCCACCACCACCATGTCGCCGGAATGGAAGTTGCCGGAGCGGTCAAACCAGGTCGAATCGAGCTGGCCGGTGACAGTCACCACCAGGGTGTCGCCGTCCCACTTGGCCACAGACTGGCCCATCCAGCTGTCGGTCGGCGCCGGACCTGGATCGGTGAACAGGATGTTGCGCGCCGCGCCCGCATACTCATAGGCGATCATCATCGACTTGTCGGACTGCAGGATCTGGAACGGCAGGTCCATGTAGTTGGCCCGCGGCACACCTGGCAGGTCGCATTTGATCTCCGGATCGCGCTCCAGATAGTGGGCCTTGTTGTCCTCCCGCTGTTTCAGCGCGTCGGGGGTGTAGGGGATGGTCCCGCCGTCCACCACGCCCAGGCCGGCGGGGATGGAGCCAATGGCGCCGAGGGCGACCACCTCCTTGGCCGGCACCGGCACGACCGGGCCGGGGCGCAGCTGCAGCGCCGCGCTGGAGGCATGCGGCTCGATATTCCAGTTGGCGGTATTCATCACCGACCAGACGCCGCTCAGATCCGGATGCCCGCCAACGCGCGGCATCGCGCCCACGCTGGCCTCGGGAGACTTCGCCGCGGCGGCGGGGTGGTGAGCCTTGGCGGCCGAGACCGACCCGGTCAGTCCCAATCCCAACAGGCTGGCAATTGCCAAGGTCGCTACGGTCTGCTTCACGTTTTCTCCCCCCAAGGGCGATCGCTTAGAATTTTGCGAAAGGTGTAATAGCGCCAAATTGCCCTGTCCATGTGAGCGCAATATTTCTGGCCCGAATTTAGATTGGACCTTCGCGGTGGTATGTACCGCATCCAAGGCCCCGGTCATCGGCAGCGCACTGCCGGTCTTCTAGGGGTCGGCGAGCGGCCAAGGCGGCGCGCCTCGACTAGTCATAAGACCTTTTGGGGGAGGGGCGACAATGACCGACGCCATGATGCTCGACCGTCGCGCGCTGCTCGCCTCGATCGCCGCCCTGGCGATTCCGCAGGGCGCGCGAGCGGCGGGCCAGCCCGACTATCCGGCGATCAAGGCCTTCATCGACTCCTATGTCGATTCCAAGAAGCTCCCCGGCGTGGTCGCGGCGATCAAACTGGGCGATCGTCCGGTCAAATTCATCAGCGCCGGGACCCTGGGCTTCGACACGCCGGCGCCGGCGACGCCCACCAGCCTGTTCCGCATCTATTCGATGACCAAGCCGATCACCGGCCTGGCCGCCATGAAGCTGGTGGAGGATGGCAAGCTCAGTCTCGACCAGCCGATCAGCGACATCCTGCCCGACTTCAAGAGCATGCAGGTCATCGTCGATCCGAAGGCGATGACCACGCGGCCGGCCGCCGGTCCCATCAAGCTGCGTCACCTTTTGACCCACACCGCCGGCTTCAACTACGCCACCATCGGCCACGGCCCGCTGGCGCAGCTCTACGCCAAGAACGGCATCAAGCCGGGCGGCCGCGACCTCGATCCGGGCCCGGGCGAGCTGGCGCCGGCGCGGGATCTGGAGACGTTCGGCAAGCGGCTGTCGGCCCTGCCGCTGGACTTCGATCCGGGCACGAAGTGGCAGTACAGCGTCGCGCTGGACCTCACCGGCCTGATCATCCAGCGGGTCTCGGGCGTCAGCTTTTACGACTATCTGCGCAAGAGCTTCTTCGAGCCGTTAAAGATGCACGACACCGACTTCATGGTTCCCAAGTCCAAGCTCGACCGGTTCACCACCGAAGTCACCGTCAAGGACGGCAAGGTGGTGGTGGTGGACGACCGCAAATCCAGCCCCTTCGCTCGCGATCGCGACCTGGAAAGCGGCGGCGGCGGGCTGGTCTCCAGCGCCCACGACTATATCCGCTTCACCTCGATGCTGCTGAACGAGGGGCAGCTGGATGGCGTGCGGGTGGTCAAGCCCGAGACGGTGCGGACCGCCCATTCCAACCTGATGGAGCCGGGCGTGTTCTTCGGCGGCAAGAATGCGTTTGGCGCTGCGGTCGCGCTGGTGCAGCCGGGCGGCGAGGGTTTCCCCGGTGGCGGCCAGCCCGACGGCTCCTACTGGTGGTTCGGCATCGCCGGCACCCAGATGTGGGTCGATCCGGCCAACAGGTTCAGTGTCGTTTTGATGCTGCAGGAATATCCGACCACCTATCCGGTGCTGAAGGAAATCCGCACGGCGGCCTATAAGGACCTAGCCGCGATCAAGGCCTAGGATAGGCTGTCATTCAAGGCGGCCAACACAGCGCCGCATCCAAGGGGAAACGTCATGGGATTGTTCACGCGCGCCGCATCTGCCGGCCTTGGCCTCGCCGCCGGTCTGGCCTTCGCTCAGGCCGCCGCGGCGGCTACGCCTGAGTACACCACCATCGTCCAATCGATAGACGTGGCCAAACCGGCCGACGTGGTCTGGAAGAAGGTCGGCGGCTTTTGCGCCATCCACGACTGGCTGGCGGGCGGAAGACTGTCCTGCGTCTACACCACCGGCGACGGCGGGGTCGGCACCAACCGGCTGCTGGCGGGGCGCATCAATGAGGTGATGGTCTCCAAGACCGACCTTTCCTACACCTACACCCAGCCGCTTTCGCCGATCGAGTACCACGGCAGCATCGAGGTGAAGCCGATCTCGGCCACCACCTCAAAAATCATCTACACCCTGTTCTATGATCTGGCCCCGCTGCCGGACCAGGCTGCCAAGGACAAGGACAGAGCCGGCAAGGCCGCCATGTTCATGGGCGCGCTTAAGAGCATGAAGGCCCTGTCGGAAGCGCAGTAGCCCAACGAAATACGGCGGGCGCTCGCGCCCGCCGTCATCCGTATCTCAAACCTGAACCACCCGGCGTCACCGCCGGACATCTTGCTAGTGTTTGTCGCCCGGATCGGCGCCGTCGGCCGGCGCGCCGGTGCCCGAGGAGCCCATGAACACCTTGCGGCCGTCCAGGAAGGTCACGTCGCGGCCGTTGGCGCGGCAGACCGGCAGACAGCGGGCATCCTTGGCGCGATAGCCGCGGACGATGATCGTGGTGCCGACTTTAAGCGAATCACGGGTGACGCCCGCGCGCAGCAGGGTGTTGGGCGTGCCGCCCTCCACCATCCACTCCTGCGGCTGGCCGTTGGTGAGCACGGTCATGTGCACCCAGGCGTGGGGGTTGATCCATTCCACCTTGGTCACCGTGCCTTGCAGCATCACCGGGTTGTTGCCGTCGAATTCGGCCTGGAAGGCATGGTGCGCCAGGGCTTGCGGCGCGGCGAGGCCCAGGGCCAGCGCCGCGGCGGCTGAGGCGACCATAATGCTTTGTTTCATCTTACGTTTCCCTTTTGTGCCGGCGTCCCGTCATCCCCGCCGTCTTGTCTTCAAAATCAAGTTTCAAACCGAGTTCAGCGGTGTTCTCAAACCTCGTAGCCGAAAGATTTTGCACTAAGATTTCAGCGGCCAGGCCTGCAGGAACGCCATCGGCGCGGCGCTATTCGCAAATCACGGTTCAGCCTCAAGTCTCTCTCCCGGGCGGCGTGGCGTTTCCCGGCCGCAAAGCATACGGCGCCGCAGAAATCTTGCTGCAACCTAGCCGCAGGATGTTGCCGCGTCCATCGGGCGGGCGCAATGGACGGCGTTGACGCGGCGTCGGCAGGTGCTTGCTTCGACGTTCCGTTCGTTTCAGAACAGCCGGGCATAGGGGAGAAATTCGTTGGACGGCTTCGTCAACTGGCTGGCGGGAACCCCGTGGAGCATCGCGCTTCACGAGTCCCTCTACATGTATTCGATCACCGAGTCGGCGCACGTGATGGCGATCATGCTGTTCGTCGGCACCATCATGATGGTGGACTTGCGGTTTCTGGGCATCTCCTACCGCAACACCCCGGTCTCGGAGATGACCGCAAAGATCCTGCCCTGGACGGTGGGCGGCTTCGTGGTCCTCACCATCACCGGCATCATGCTGTTCTACGCCATCCCGATCCGCACCTGGCACTCGATCTGGTTCCGGATCAAATGCGTGCTGTTGGTGGTGGGGATGATCAACGCCGCCTGGTCCGCCTTGAAGGTGGAGCACGACAAGGAGACGTGGGACCTGGGACCCACGCCCCGCAAGGCCAAGATCGCGGCGTGCATCTCCCTGTTCGTCTGGACCTTCGTCATCGTTTTCGGCCGTCTGATCGCCTATAATTGGACCGACTGCGACCAGAACCAGTCGCCCTTCATCCAGCAGATCGAAGACTGCAAAGCCGTTCCCGCGGATACCTGAATCATGAGCCTTTATCACATCGCCCAAGCGATCGAGGGCAGCCCGGTCGGGCAAGCGATCCGCGAATCCACCTGGCTGTTTCCGGCCATCGAGGTGGTCCACCTGCTGTGCCTGGCCGTGCTCGGCGGCGCGGTGCTGATGACCGCGCTGGGCATATTCGGCGTCGGCCTGAAGACCACCTCACCCAAGGACGTCGAGGTCAGCGCCCGTCCCTATATGACCACCTCTTTGATCGGCATTCTGGTCACCGGCCTGCTGCTGGGCGCCTCCGAGCCGGTCAAGCTGATCGATCGGGAAGCCTTCCTGATCAAGATGATCTCCCTGGCCCTGGCGCTGCTGTTCACCTATTTCGTGTTCAACCCCATCGTCCGCAAAGGCGACACTGGCGTACAGGCGAAAGCCGCCGCCGGCGTAGTGATGGCGCTGTGGTTCACCGTAGCCCTGTCCGGGCGCTGGATCGGGTTTTCGTAACCTACCTGCCGACGCTGCGCGGGGGAGGTGGTTGCGGCGCCCTCTTAACCGCCCATTGACCTTGCGCCGCCAACCTTGGCCGCATGAGCCAGGGTTGGTCTCCCATGACGACGGCGGACGCGCTGCGCCTGCTGGGCGTGTCGGACAGCGCCGACGCGGACGCTCTGCGCGCGGCGTTCCGCGCCGCCGCCAAGCGCGCCCATCCCGATCATCATGGCGGCGATGGCGAGCGCCTGCGGCTGATCATCGAGGCCTATCGCACCCTGCGGCCAAAGGGCGCGGCCCTGCGCTATGTGGCGCCGCGCCGCCTGCCGATCACGCCCACCGAAGCCATGCTGGGCGGCTGGCGGCCGGTTGAGCTCGCCGAGGGCCGCCAGGTCACCGTGCGCCTGCCGCCGGGCTTGCGCGAAGGCGAGGCGCTGTCGGTGGAGGGCCAGCCCATGAACGTCAGCATCGTCGGCGAGGACGGCCAGGCGGTGCTGGGCGACCATCTGTGCGTCACCGCCGAGGTTCCGCTGTCGTTGAGAGCCGTGGGCGGCCGGCTGGTGGTGGAGACGCCCACCGGCCTGCAAGGCCTCTGGGTCTCGGCCGAGGACGGCGCGCGGGGACTGGCGAAGGCCCGAGGGCTGGGCCTGCCCGCCCGCGGCCGCCACCCCCAAGGCGATCTCTATGTGCTGCTGATGGCCATCGACGCACCGGTGTCCGAAAGCGTCGTGGAAGCCAAGCTGCGCCGCTTCAACGCCCAGTGGGCCGCCTGATGCTGTCGCAAGCTGCTCGATTCCGCTAATAGACCCGCCATGTCGCACAACACGTTCGGCCATCTGTTTCGCGTGACCACCTGGGGCGAAAGCCACGGGCCGGCGCTTGGCTGCGTGGTTGACGGCTGCCCGCCGGGGCTGGCGCTGACGCCGGAGGAAATCCAGGTCTGGCTGGATCGCCGCCGGCCCGGGGTGGGTAAGTTCGTCACCCAGCGGCAGGAGCCGGACGCCGTCCGCATCCTCTCCGGCGTGTTCGAGGACGAGCGCACGGGCGGGCCCGTCACCACCGGCACGCCCATCTCGCTGATGATCGACAATGTCGACCAGCGCTCCCGCGACTACAGCGAGATAGCCCGCGCCTTCCGCCCCGGCCACGCCGACTACCCCTATTTCGCCAAGTACGGCGTCCGCGATTATCGCGGCGGCGGGCGGGCCTCCGCGCGCGAGACCGCGGCGCGGGTCGCGGCGGGCGCGGTGGCGCGCAAGGTGCTGGGCGCCGGCGTGCAAATTCGCGCGGCCCTGGTGCAGATCGGCCCGCACGCCATCGACCGGTCCCGCTGGGATTGGGACGAGGTCGAGCGCAATCCCTTCTGGTCGCCGGATGCGGCCATGGTCGAGCCCTGGGAGGCCCATCTGGAGGCTGTCCGCAAGGCCGGCTCCTCCACGGGCGCCATCGTCGAGGTCGAGGCCACCGGCGTTCCCGCCGGCTGGGGCGCGCCGATCTATGGCAAGCTGGATGCGGAAATTGCCGCGGCGCTGATGTCGATCAACGCCGCCAAGGGGGTGGAGATCGGCGAGGGTTTCGCCGCGGCTGCGCTCAGCGGCGAGGAAAACGCCGATGAGATGCGGATGGGCAACGGCGGCCCGGTGTTCCTGTCCAACCACGCCGGCGGCGTCCTCGGCGGCATCTCCACCGGCCAGCCCGTCGTCGCCCGGGTGGCGTTCAAGCCGACGTCGTCCATCCTCACGCCGCGCCGGTCCATCGACGAGAGCGGGGCCGAGATCGAGCTGCGCACCAAGGGCCGCCACGATCCCTGTGTCGGCATTCGCGGGGCGCCGGTGGTCGAGGCGATGCTGGCCTGTGTGCTCGCCGACGCCTTCCTGCGACATCGCGCCCAGGTCGGTGAAACCGCGCACGGCGGCGGGCATTTCGGAAATATTCAAGGTTTAGAGGCATATTCGCCGAAATCCGCCGACTGATTTGATCGGCTTTCGACTTGACCATTAGGTTACGGCTTCGTAATGCGGCCCCCGGGGGTTTTGGTGAATGGCGTTCGGTGAACGGTCACTGAAATTTCAGGGGACTAACTCACAAACGGCGGGCGGGATTTGCGCTTCGAACTGCTGAAAATCCTGTTGGTGGACGATAACCACCACATGCGGGTGCTCCTGACGGAGATTCTGCGCGCCATCGGCGTCAGGCAGGTGTTCGAGGCCGCGGACGGCGCCGAGGGCCTGCAGTTGATGCGGACCCACCAGATCGACATCATCATGACCGACCTGGCGATGCAGCCGCTGGACGGCATCGATTTCGTGCGACTGCTGCGCAATTCCGCCGACAGTCCCAATCCGATGGTCCCGGTGATTATGATCACCGGCCATTCGACGCATAAGCGGGTCAACGAGGCGCGAGACGTCGGCGTCACCGAATTCCTCTCCAAACCCGTTACGGCCAGGGGCGTGCTCGAGCGGATCGGCCGGGTGGTGGACAACCCCAGATCCTTCGTACGCACCAACACCTATTTCGGCCCCGACCGCCGCCGCAGAGCCGACCCTACCTATACCGGACCGATGCGCCGCTCGACGGACGAGGCGAAGGGCTAGATCCTCACAGGGTCAGGGCGCAGCTTTCGTGCAGCGTCGGGCGGGCGACCACCACCCGCGACAGGCCCGGAAAAGCCGGCCTCAGCCGCTCGGCGAAATAAAGACACAGGCTTTCCAGGGTCGGCGTCTCCAGCCCGGCCTTGTCGTTGAGCAGGCCGTGGTCGAGGTCGCCCGCCACCGCGCGCAGGGCTGCATCGAGCTCGGCCAGGTCCGCCACCCATCCGGCCTGGCCGGCGGGGCCGCGCACGCTAGCCTCGACGCGGAAGGAATGCCCGTGCAGCCGCCTGTACGGATTATCGACGGACCCGGCCTCCAGGTAATGGGCCGCGTCGAAGGTCGCGGCCTTGGTGATCTCGAAGGTGGGGTCAGTCATCGTCAACTTACGGGGCGAGCTTGAGGGCGCGGGGAGCCGGTCAGGGAATGCCAAGATATTTGTGGGTTTGCACGCTTAAACGCCAGCGAGGGTGGGCTAGGCAATAGGCGATGGCGGCCTCGGTGTTTGCCGCCCGCGCCGGACTATCCATCGGCTGGAGGAAGAAGCGCTCGAAGCTCAGGTGCTCGAACCGGGCAGGATCGACCCCAACCTGGGGATAGACCAGCTTCAGTTCCTGGCCGGTGGTCTGCGCCAGGGGAGCGTCGGCCTTGGGGCTGACGCAGATCCAGTCGATGCCCGCCGGCGCGGCGATCGTGCCGTTGGTCTCCACCGCGATGGAAAAGCCGGCCGCGTGGAAGGCCTCGATCAACGGCCCATCGAGTTGCAGCAGGGGCTCGCCCCCGGTGCAGACCACGAGGCGATCGCTCTCCGGTCCGCGCCACTGCGCCAGCACCGCCTCGGCCAGCACGGTCGGCGTCTCGAACCGGCCGCCGCCCGACCCGTCCATGCCGACAAAGTCGGTGTCGCAGAAGCTGCACACCGCACTGGCGCGATCTTGCTCGCGGCCGCTCCACAGATTGCAGCCGGCGAAGCGGCAGAACACCGCCGCCCGGCCCGCCTGGCCGCCTTCGCCCTGCAGGGTCAGGAAGATTTCCTTGACCGCGTAGCTCATGGCGCGGCCACGGCGGGTGTATTGGCGGGCGTTCTGGCCATGGCGGTGGATGCGGTAACCAAACAGGATTGAACGAAAAGGGGAGGCAGGCCCGTCACTACACGAACAGGCCCACCTACGGAAAGAGCCGCTATGTCTAGTATCAGACAGAACGCCGGTGGTCTCGGCCGCGAATGCTCTAGCGGCCAAGTTTAAACGTTCTTAAGCCACGAATAACGCGGTTCTTAAAGTTATCGTAATCAGCATATCGGCGCTGTCCTGCGCCCTTAACGAGTTTGAAATTTTAGAAGTGCAATATGACGCACCAATAACGCAGTAGCCGCATGAACACGCTCAACAGCTTGCTTGAAGGCGCCGAAGCGATCCCCCCCGCGAGCCCCTGCTCGGCGGTGCAGGACCGTTTCCTGGATACGCCCGGTTGCGATCTTCTGGCCGTTGTCGACGCAGGCAAGACGCTCGGCGTCATCGCGCGCGGCGCTATTCGCATCGAGGACATGGCGCGGTCGGCGCGCGAGATCATGACCCCGGCCTTCGTGGTCGATACGGACATGACCATCGACGAAGCCAAGGCGCTGGTGCTGGGTCATCGCGACCCGCTTTCGGGCGTGGTGGCCACGCAAGGCGGCGTCTATCGCGGCGTCGTCTCCTCACGCGCCCTGATTACGGCCAGGGGCGAAGGCTCGGCGGATGTCCAGCAGCTGCGTTTCCTTGAACTGATCAGTCGCGAGATGCGTACGCCGCTTAACGGTGTCCTGGCGGTCTCCGAACTGCTGCAGCGCCAGCCGCTGTCGATCGATTCCCAAGCCTATGTGCGCACCATCACCGAATCCGCCCAGGCGACCTTGCGGGCGCTGAACGATGCGCTGGAGCTGTCGCAGGGCGACTTCAAGCCGCTGGAGATGTCGCCCAAGCCGGTCGTCCTGCGCGACCTGATGGACGCGGTTCAGACCCAGTGGCAGACCGTTGCGCCCAAGGGCGGCGTCACCGTGCTGGTCGCCTATGACGGCGAGCCCAATCTGTGCGCCAGCCTTGATCCGGCGCGCGTGCAGCAGGTGTTCGACCGCCTGATCGAGGCGGCCCTGACCCTGAACCGCAAAGGCGCTGTGGAAGCCATCCTGCAGGCGTCCCGTGCGGGCGAGAACCTGCGCCTGATTGCGCGCGTTCGCGACACCGGCGGCGGCCTTGCCAGCGAGCGGTTGGTCAGCGCTTTCGAAGGCGACTTCAGCACCCAACGCATCGATCCGGCCAACGCCGGTCTCGGTCTGGCCATATGCCGGCGGGTGATCGACCAGATGCAGGGCCGTATCCGCGCCGAGCGCAATGTCGGCGCCGGCGCCTCGGTGGTGTTCGAACTGACGGTTCCGGAAGTGGTCGAGAAGGCCGCGGAACCCGAGTCCGCCGCCGGCGTCGGCCGCTCGGCCCACGTGCTGGTGGTTGACGACAACGCCACCAACCGCATGGTCGCCGAGGCGCTTTGCGAAATGTTCGACTGTTCCTCGGAGTCCGCGGAGGATGGCCTGGAGGCGGTGGAAGCCGCCCGCACCGGCCGGTTCGACCTGATCCTGATGGACATCCGCATGCCGCGCATGGACGGCGTGGAAGCCGCGCAGGCCATCCGCGCCCTGCCGGGGCGCGCCGGCCAGGTGCCGATCATCGCCCTGACCGCCAACGCCGATCCGGAAGACGCCAAGACCTATCTGTCCACGGGCATGCACAGCGTGGTCGAAAAGCCGATCAAGCCGGAAAGGCTGCTCCAGGCCATGAGCGCGGCCCTGGAAGAGGCCGTCGGCGAGGTTGACGCTGGATCGGCTTCCGCCGCGGCCTGACCTAGTCCGCCGCGCCCGCCGAACGGAAGGCCAGCCCTTCTTCCTTAAGCGCGTGGCGCAGGATCGCCATCACCTTCGCGCCCATGCCATGCAGGGCGGCGATTTCCGCTTCCGTGCGCGTGGCCAGGTCACCGAGATCGGTAATCCCCGCGCCGGCAAGCGCCCGGTGGGCGGGTTTGGCTAGGCCGGCCGGCGGCCAGGGCTTCGCGGTCATCGCTGCATTCCTCCTCTGCCCCACCACTCCACAGCAATTGCGCCCGCCGGAAAAGCCGCTAGACTGGAACAATAGCAGAACGTGGAGGCGGGGCATGACGCAATCAACCGAGTTGGCGGGCGGCTGCGCCTGTGGGGCGGTGCGGTATCGGCTGGCGTCGGCGCCGATGTTCGTCAACTGTTGCCACTGCCTGGACTGCCAGCGGCAGACCGGCGGCGCGTTCGCCATCAACGCCATCATCGAAACCGACCGGATACTGCTCGACAAGGCCGGTCCCGTCGCCGTGGGCATGCCCACCGGCAGCGGCCGCCCGCATGATGTCTACCGCTGCGAGACCTGCCAGACGGCGATCTGGAGCGACTACGGCCGGCGCAAGGTGATGAGCTTCCTGCGCGTGGCCACACTGGACGATCCCACCGCCATCGCCCCTGACGCGCACATCTTCACCCGCTCCAAACAGCCCTGGGTCGGGCTGCCTGCGGACACGCCGGCCTTCGACATCTACTACGACATGGGCAAGCTCTGGTCGCAGGACAGCTTGGCTCGGCTCAAGGCGCTCTCGGCCTAAGGCCGCGCTGGCGCCCAGGCGCATCCTCGGCTAGTGGGGTCCCACCCAAGCCTGAGGACTTCATGAAGCCGATCCGCAAAGCCGTGCTGCCCGTGGCCGGTCTTGGCACCCGCGTGTTGCCCGCCGCCAAGACCACGCCGAAGAATATGCTCAACGTGGTCGACCGGCCGATCCTGTCCTATGTGGTGGCCGAGGCCAGAGCCGCCGGCATCGAGCACCTGATCTTCATCGTCGGCCGCGGCCAGGGGGCCATTGAGGACTATTTCGATCACAACGTCGAGCTGGAGACCCAGCTCGCCGCCAAGGGCCGGACCGAGCTGCTCGCCGAGATGGCCAGCGAACTGGCCAAGCCCGGCGAGATGAGTTTCGTGCGCCAGATGCAGCCGCTGGGCCTCGGCCACGCGGTCTGGTGCGCCCGCGACCTGATCGGCGACGAGCCCTTCGCGGTAATGCTGCCCGACATGCTGATGGACGCGACCCCGCCGGCCCTGGTCCAGGCCGTGCAGACCTATGAGAAGGTCGGCGGCAACGTCATCGTCGTCGAACCGGCGCCAGAGGGCGAGGCGCACCGGTATGGCATAGTCGCCCTGTCCGAACGGGACGGCCGGGTCGGCAAGATGACCGGCATGGTCGAAAAGCCGCCGCCGGGGACCGAACCGTCCAACCTGTTCATCAGCGGCCGCTACATCCTGCAGCCGGAAATCTTCGTGGCTTTGGCGGCGCACGAAAAGGGCGCCGGCGGCGAGATCCAGCTTACCGACGCCATGGTCAAACTGATGGGCTCGCAGGATTTCCATGCGCTGGAGTACGACGGGACCACCTATGACTGCGGCGACAAGCTGGGCCTGTTGCGCGCCAACATCGCCTTCGCCTTGAACCGCCCCGAACTGGCGGAAAGCGCCCGCGAACTTCTGCGCAGCTTTATTTAAGTCGCAGCTTATATTGCGCTGGTTTGCCGCGGAGACGCCCGACCGGTCACCGTATCTGCGATTCGTAGACCCGCCAGCCGCCGGTTCCGCTCATGGCCAGGATCACGCCCCACTGCAGCGCGTTGCCGGCTAAACGCCACGGGTTTGGCGTCTTGGCGTTGATCCCGAACGTCAGCAGCACGCGCCCGACGATCAGCACGCCGGCAAAGGTCAGCAACAGCGTGCGCCCCAGGCCCCAGGCCTCCAAAAGGGCCAGCAGAATCAGGCTGTAGGGGACATATTCGGCGAAGTGGCCCTGGCGGCGCGAGGCGATCAGCAGCGGCGAGGGCGTCCCGTCCGGCGCTTCCGCGCCCAGCCCCAATCCCGTGCCGCCGCGAACCCGCGCTGCGGTGACGAGCATGCTCAGGGCGACGAAGATGACGCCCAGCACCGAGGCAGTTCCCAAAGTTATTGGCAGCGGCATGTGATGGCTCCCGACAATGTTTCCAAACCCACGCCGCGCCCCGTATCCAGGGGTTTCTCGGCAATCCTCGAACGCTAACCCGTTAAGCTCGATCGCGATACCAGCGGCGATCTCGGGCGGCCTGCCGCCCCGGCTTGGCGACGCGTGCGCGACAGGCCCGAAGGCCTACCCGTACCGTCCGCGATACCAGGCCACGAACCTCGGAAGCCCCTGCTCAATGGCGGTCTTCGGCCAATAGCCCGTAAGCGCCGCCAGCTTCGAGATGTCGGCGTGGGTCGCGGTGACGTCGCCGGGCTGCATCGGCCGCATCTGCTTGACCGCGTCCAAGCCGATGGCGCGCTCCAACACCGCGATCATATCCATCAATCCCACCGGCCGGCCGGCGCCGATGTTGAACACTTCGTGCCCGCCATCCGTGGGCGGATGATCCAGCGCTGCGACCACGCCGGTGACGATGTCGTCGATGTAGGTGAAGTCCCGCGCCATCCGTCCCTCCCCGAACACCTCGATCGGCTGGCCGGAGAGGATCTTCTGGGTGAAGGAGAAATAGGCCATGTCCGGCCGGCCCCAGGGACCATAGACGGTGAAGAACCTGAGGCCCGATTGCGGGAGGCCATAGAGGTGCGAATAGGACGCGCTCATCAGCTCATCGGCGCGCTTGGTCGCGGCATAGAGCGAAGACGGCGTCTCGGCCGCCTCGGTCTCTTTGAACGCCCCGGCCAGCGGCCGGTCGCCATAGACCGAGCTCGAGGAGGCGTAGACCAGATGCTCGAACCCCTCCGCGTGGCGGCAGGCCTCCAGCACCGACAGATGGCCCAGCAGGTTGGCGTGTTCGTAGGCGAAGGGCTGCTCGATCGAGTAGCGCACGCCCGCCTGGGCAGCCAAGTGCACCACGCGCCGTGCGCCGCTGTCCCGCACCAGCGCCGCGAACGCCTCAGTGTTGGCGACATCCATCCGCACCATCCGGAAGTCGTCGCGGCCTTCCAGCGTGGCCGCTCGGTCGACCTTCAGCGCCGGCTCGTAATAGGCGTTGAAATTGTCGACCCCGATCACCGCCTCGCCGCGATCCAGCAGCCGCTCGGCCACGGCCCGGCCGATGAAGCCGGCCGCGCCGGTGACGATCACCGTGGATGAATTGGTCAAGGCCGGCTCCAGGCGTCCATGTCTCGCACCTATGCCACGGACCGGCCCGCCAGGAGAACCATCCTCGCCGAGGCTGTCCTCCGGGCCGGACATGGAATCGGCGCAGTTGGTGAGCTAGACTGTAGCGATCGTGTAGTCCGCAGGGTTGCGCAATGACAATCGCGGTCGAACCGCGCGCCGACAGGGAGCAGGCCGCATGGACGCGGCCCACGCGTCTGTCTGGCGCCGTCTTCTCCGCCAAGGTTTGCCTGTTCCGGCTCCGACGCGCGCTTGTCGATGCGCTTGATGGGCCAAGGCGCCTGGCCCGCGTCGATCGAAGCGACCTGGCCGAAATCGCCGGCGAGAGCCGCACGCCGCTGTTCTCCGACCGCACCCCCGCCGAACGCGCGCTGCAGCTTGGCAAGATCGAGAACCTGCGCGTCGCCTGCCGCGCCCTCGATGGCGCGATAATCCCGGCGGGTAGGGTGTTCAGCTTCTGGCGCCAGGTCGGGCCGCCAACGGCCGCCCGTGGCTACGTTCCAGGCAGGATGCTCAAGGAGGGCTGTATGGTGGCCGCTGTCGGCGGCGGCCTGTGCCAGCTGTCCAACGCCCTCTACGACGCGGCGCTGCAGGCCGACTGCCGGATCATCGAGCGGCACGCCCACTCCCGCGTCGTCCCGGGCTCGGCCGCGGCGGTGGGGCGCGACGCCACCGTGGCCTGGAACTATGTGGACCTGAGGTTCGCTTCCGATACCGACCTGAGGCTGGACGCCAGGGTGGAGCGGGACGACCTGGTGGTCCGCCTGCTGGGCTCGCCAGGGGCCGCGGCCCGACGCATCGCGACGCCCGATCCCGAGACCGCGCCGCCGCCCGGCGACGAACCCCGCAGCTGCGCGAGTTGCGAGGAGGCCAGCTGCCATCTGCGCCAACGGGAAGCCGCCGCCTCACCCGCGAGCCGCATCAAGTCCTAGGCGCGCCGGCCCGACGCGGCTCATTCGCGAACCTTCAGGATATCCCCCGGTTCGCACTCCAGGAACTCACAGATCTTCACCAGGGTCTCGAACCTGATGCCCTTCACCTTGCCGCTCTTGAGCAGGGAAAGGTTGGCCTCGGTGATGCCGACGAATTCGGCGAGTTCCTTCGAGCGGACCTTGCGGGTCGCCAGCATCACATCGAGGGTCACGACGATCTCCATGGGCCCCGCTCAGACGAACTGACGGTTTTCGTCCGCCAGGCTGTTCGCGTTCACCAGGACGCCGGCGATGATCCAGAACAGCCCGGCGACCAACAGGCCCAGCACCTGGTCCGGTCGCAGTGAGACCGTCAGCTCCTTGTGTCCGGGCGCGTTCGCCCAGGTGAGGATGATGCCGATCACGCTGGGCGCGATGATGCTGCCTGTCACGGCCCAGAAGACCCAGAATGCAAATCGCCGAAGGCCATCGATCGCCTCTGGAACGAAGTATCGCCCCTGGGCGAATTGGCCGAGGCTGCGGCGGGCGCTCAGCAGGCCCAACGAAAGGGCGAGCGCCGGCGCTATGGTGATCGCCGCGCCAGCCAACCGCTGCCAAGTTTGCGGCTTCGTGGGCAGGGACTGCATCATGTCGCTGTCGAAGGTCGCGGCGTAGAGGTCCGTCGGGTTGGACCCCAGCCAGAGGCCGACGACGCCGAGCGGCAGACCGATGGCGACGAGCAGGCAGAGCCAACTGCAGGCCTGGGTCAGCCAAGGCGACGGTTGCGGGGATGGATGTGTCATGGAGCCTCCGATCATGGGGAATGAGATCACAATAATTATTGTATTACAATAATTATTCGTTCCACTACAATAAGACCAAATCGTGACCGCTCTTCCGTCGCGGCCGGCCCGGTTCCGCGCTATGATCGCGGCATGCCCCGCCCGCTCCCTTCCGCTGAAGACGCGCTCCGCATTCTGGCGGTCAAGCGCACGCGCCGGACCCCGCGTCCGCCGCCGGTGGCGGGACGTCAGCTGCAGGGGCTGATCAAGGCCCTCGACGAACGGTTCGGCGCGGGAACCGGGCCGCTGGTCGCCCGCTGGCGCGAGATCGTCGGTGAGACGCTGGCCGTCCACACCGAACCCTCAAGACTGTCGAAGCCGCGCAATGGCGCCGGCGCGGTGCTGGAGCTGAAGGTCGACGGGCCGGTCGCGGCCCTGATCCAGCATCAGGCGCCGGAGATCCTGGCGCGGGTCAATCTGGTGCTGGGGCAGGGCGCGGTGGCCAAGCTTCGCGTGGTCCAGGGCGTGATCCGCCGGCCCGCCGCGGCCAAGAGCGCCGCCCAGAGCGCGCTGGCCCGCCGCCGCCGCGCCCAGCCGCTGGACGCCGCGGCCGAGGCCGAATTGCAGGCGGGCCTCGCCGGCGCCGAGGACGACAAGCTGAAATCGGCGCTGCTGCGCCTCGGCCGGGAAGTGCTGCGGCGCCACGGTTCCGCCGCCGACCGTTGACAAGACGACGGCGAGCAGGTTTGCCGTGCTCGGCGGAAACCGGCGCCCAATCGGACACGGAAGCCAGAATCGCGCTTAACTCTCCCGCTTGCCGGGCGGACAAACTGACCAGGAGCCAGGAAGACCGATGCGATCCATTGCCAGCCGTCTGATCCTCGCGGCCCTGCTGACCCTAAGCCTCGCCGCCTGCCACAAGTCCGGCGGTCCGCTGACCATCGACGACATGAGTCAGGGCAATCCAAACGCCAAGGTCACCGTGGTTGAATACGCCTCCGTGGGCTGCCCGATCTGCGGTCGCTGGGACATGGATATCTTCCCGGCCTTCAAGGCCAAATATATCGAC